>Ga0334722_10006228_pt1 | contig 11864 bp, 11 predicted proteins | sample C3_bottom_MG_FD_207210 | JGI IMG/M metagenome (GOLD analysis project Ga0334722, IMG submission 207210) | Sediment microbial communities from Yellowstone Lake, YNP, Wyoming, USA - C3_bottom | ecosystem: Environmental > Aquatic > Freshwater > Lake > Sediment | place: USA: Wyoming | collected...
GACCTATCGGCTCCACGACGTAACAATTCCCGAGCAAGCGTTTCAATCGAGTGCAGATTTTTTAATTCCTCGAGAGCCTCCCATTCGATTACTTCATCATCCTCCCAGTAAAAATCACCAGCCCATTTCCTGACTACTTCGCGGTCGCAAATCCAAAATCTTCTTTTCCCGGAAGCAAGTTCTTCAAGAATGCCTTTCAGTTTTTTTCTAAGACCACACTCACACTGTATTCTATAACGATATTCACTCGGCCTCTTAAGGCTTACCTCTATCTCCACTGTAACATTCCTTCTGTTCGTGTTTTTCTTCTGGTATGCATAACTTACTGATTCTACTAGCACAATCACTTACGGCACAGGAGGCACAATCACAACTCCCCTGCTTCATGCCCCGCACAAAAAATCTTACCACAACGATGATACAAACGATCACAACAAACCATACTGCTATCAATTGAATCATAGTGTTTCTCCTTTTTAAGAAAAACCGAGCACTCTGCCAAGCTGGTATATAGCCGTTGAGATTGCAAAAGCCACAAGAGTATTGAATACCAGGGCGAAAAGACTCCACTTGACACTTCCCGTTTCTTTAGCAATTACCGCAAGAGTTGCCATGCAAGGGGCATAGATCATCACAAAGATCATGAAACTCCATGCCAGAAGGGGCGTCCATTGTGGATCGTTTTTTAGCCTTTCACTAAGGCTTTTGATTGCGGTTTCTTTGTCTTCGCCTTCAGCTCCCAGAGCATAAGCCGTTCCAAGAGTTGATAGAATCACTTCTTTGGCGGCAAAGCCTCCAAAAAGAGCTACATTAACTTTCCAGTCGAATCCACAGAGATGGCTCAATAAAGTAAGGCTTTTACCCACTCTTCCTGCAATGGAATACTCAAGTTCCACCCTGGATTTGTCTTCCGATTTTACATTTTGCATCATCTCTTCAGGTGGCTTGGGGTAGCTCATCAATGCCCACAAAAGAACGGTTATGGCAACAATGATCGTGCCGGCTTTCTTTAGATATTGCCAGGTGCGTTCCCACGTGTGGATGACCAGACCTTTTACGGTTGGAAGGCGATATACTGGCAGTTCAAGCAAAAATGGAGTAGGAGGTCCCTTTAAAATGGTTGATCTAAGTATCCATGCCACAACGAGAGCTATCAACCAGGAAAACAAAGTCAGAATGACCATAATTTGGGCTCGTTTTGCTTCGAAAAAGGTGGCAATGATCATAGCGTAAACAGGTAACTTAGCACCGCAGTTCATAAAAGGCGTCGTAAGAATAGTTGCAAGTCGTTCCTTTGAGCTACGGAGAGTCCTTGTAGCCATAACGCCAGGCACAGCACATCCACCGGCAATTCCTCCTCCGATAATGAAAGCCATCACAGAATTGCCATGAAGCCCAAAAATTCTAAAAACTCTATCAAGCATGTAGGCAACTCTAGCCAGATATCCAGTATCTTCAAGAACGGCTATACATAAAAACATCAGAACTATTAGCGGCACGAAACTAAAAACATTTCCCACACCACCTATTATGCCATCCACAATAAGGGATTGTAACGGTCCTTCCGGGAGAGCCCTTGTAACAACACGGGCGATAAAATCAAAGAATCGCTTAACCAGTTCCACCGGGAATTCACTGTATGTAAAAGTCACGGTATAGACCAGATAAAGAATAAGGATCATAATGACCGGTCCCAAAAGGCGATTAGTAAGGATGCGGTCAAGTGTATCGGTAAACTCTCGCCTTCCAGGCAAAGATTGTCTCTGGATTATGCCATCTTTCAGCAAAGCCGTAATGAACCCGTACCTATAATCTGCGATAATTGCTTCGGGATAGGTTTCCAGAGTCTTTGCAATATGATCGGCTAATTTCCCGGCCATGGATTTTAGATAGTCGGAAAATTCTTTATCAGTTGCATCGCCTTTATCAATAATCTGACGATCTTCTTCGAGATATTTAAGAGCGATCCACCTGGAGGGATATTTATCAGTAAGGAACTTCTTTTCGTCAATAAGCCGTTCCATTTCGTGAAGGAAATGATCTACGTCAGGGCCATATGAGATGGTAAAGACGCTAGCAGCATTACGGGGATTTCTAGCCGTTTCGACGATTGTTCGTAGGAGTTCCGCCTTTCCTTTTCCGATCCTCGCTACCATAGGAACAACTGGAATGCCAAGGTGCTTTGAAAGTTTTTCTACATCTATGGATATCCCTCGCTGTTCAAGCATATCCATCATATTAAGTGCAAGGATTACCGGAACTCCGAGTTCCAAAAGCTGAACGGTCAGATAAAGATGTCGTTCAAGGCTTGTAGCATCAACTATATTCACTACAACGTGAGGCTTTTCATCCACAATAAAATCCCTGGCTACGAGTTCTTCGAGAGAATATGCTGTTAAGGAATAAGTGCCAGGAAGATCAACCACCTTCAATCTAAATCCGTCAAAGTTTAGAAACCCTTCTTTTCTTTCAACCGTAATACCGGGATAGTTACTTACGTGCTGGCGTCCACCGGTCAGTTCGTTGAAAAGGGTTGATTTCCCACAATTAGGATTACCGGCAAGAGCAACGACAAGCTCTTGATTCATGAATCATTCTCCTCTACTTCAACCTCAATGTAATCTGCTTCATTATTTCTAAGAGTCAACCGAAAATCTCGAACCTTAATGGCAACAGGGTCTTTGAGAGGCGCTCTTCCCTGAATCTCTATAGGAGTTCCAGGTGTAAGTCCCATATCTCGGACTCGCCTTCCTAATTCCCCTGTTGCTTTTATTGAATGTATAATGCCTTTTTGTCCTTTGCTCATCTGCCTCATCAGGATAATTCGCTTTCCCATCAATTCCCTCCAGCCCACGGCTAAAAGTTAGGCAAGACTAACTATTGGTAGAAAAAAAATTTCCGCTTACCCGCTTATTTCTTCCACCATGATTTTCTGGCTCACACCCTTGCCCAGGGATATCGTCACATCGTGAACCTTTACAATACATGGAGCGTTACAACCACCACAAAGAAGTTCCATCTCTACACCAGGATAAATTCCCATGTGAGCAAGCCTTGCGCAAACTCCTCTCCCACCAATAATCCTGCAAACCTTAAGTTTCTTCCCTGATTTAACCATAGCTAAAGGCTTCAAATTATCCTTACCTTTAGAAGACTGAACCATGTTCGCGCACGGAGGGCAGCCATTCTTCCAGAATTTCCAGAATCCCATAAAATCTTTCATATCCTCCCACCCCATCTTTGATTGTCCAATAGTTAGGTAAGACAAACTTTTTATGGTGTCAAGATTTTTTATGACGACAAACGTAATTTATCGCTTCCACAACCGAAAAGCTTATCCCGGATATGATTATCATTACCGGGCCAGCGGGCAAATTGAGTTCATAGGCCACCCAGAGTCCCAACGCCATAAAAACAAAGGAAAAAATCGATGAAAGAACCATCATTACCTTTAAGGATCCGCTATAATGTTCTGCTAAATAGGAGGGGATAGAGAGCATCGCAAGCACAAGAATAAGCCCTACAAATCGCATAAGGAGAATAACGGCTATGGATGTAAGGACGAGGATGAAATAATAAATTGCTGTAGCGGGGATACCCACCACCTGAGCGTATTCAGGATCATAGGAAACCGTTACAATTTCCTGGTAAAAGAGCGAAATCCATACTATCAGCACACCATCAAGTATCAACATTATCAGAATGTCTGAAGGCAAAATGGTTAAAATACTGCCAAAAAGATAGCCCATAAGGTCTGATTGATAACCAGGAGTAAGGCTAACGAGAAGTGCTCCGAAGGCCATCCCGATAGACCAAATAGCACTTACGAGAGCGTCGGTATGGTGTGGCCTGCGAAAGGTTATAATGCCAAGGAAAAAAGCACATAAAGCTGAAAAACTCGTTACAACAGGGAGTATGGGAAATCCAAGAAACAAGGCAAGCCCCACACCTCCGTAGGCAGCATGAGCAATACCTCCTGCAAGGAAAACCATTCGATTTACCACCACCAGAGTCCCTATAATCCCGCAGGCAACGGCTGCAAGAAAAGAAGCCAGCAGAGCCTGCCTCATAAAGTCCAGTTGAAACCACCCCATCCATTCGGTCATGTCGCCACGTCACATTTCGAGTTTATCGATGTTCTTTCAAAACTCGGTGTGGAACACCATGAGCTATTAACTCCACAGGACAATGATAGATCTTGGTGACAACTTCTTCCGTAAGTTCCTGAGCTCCATGATAAAACACTGTCCCGTTCACACACGCTATGGATTTAACATAGGACGACAAAACACTCATATCGTGGCTTACCACGATAATAGTAAGTTTTTCGTTTAGTTGTCTCAGCAAAGCATAAAGTTCGGTCTGAAAGGCAGGATCAACACTTGCCGTGGGTTCATCCATAAAGAGAATTTCCGGATCCCCGACCAAAGCTCTAGCGATAAAAACCCTTTGCTTCTGACCTCCTGAAAGTTCGCCAATCCTACGATTGCGATAAGAAGAAAGGTGCATCTGTTCCAATATTTCTTCAACCTTACGGCGATCCTCTTCAGAAATCGAGCGTCTGAGACCTTTCTTCTTAGCAAGCCGTCCCGTCATCACAACATCAAAGACACTTATTGGAAATTCTTTGTTACGGTTTATATCCTGAGGCACATAACCAATACGATGCTTTACTTTTCCGGGATCAACCCCAAATACTCGAACAACTCCTTTTTTAGGTCTCAAAAGTCCAACACAAAGCTTAATAAGGGTGGTCTTTCCTCCGCCGTTAGGTCCCAGCAAGGCAAGAAAATCCCTTTCCGGGACCCGAAAATTAACGTCTTTAAGCACCTCATGACCATCGTAAGAAAAGCTTACATTCTCAAATTCCACAACAGCTTTGCCGGTGTTATCCAAAGCTCCACCAACCCCTTATTTTTCAGATGTCCAGGACGAGATTAATTTTGTCGCAACAGTTCTTATATTTTTGTCCCAGTCGTAGGCAAGAGGATTCAAAGTGTCCGTGGTGATTCCGAGCTCTTTCGAGATATTTTCTGCAGAAACCGAAGGAACATCTGATGAAACAAAAAGAACCTTTATGTTGTATTTCTCCGCCTCAGTTTTTAAATCCCTTAGATCCCGAGGACCAGGTGCCTTTCCTTCCTTTTCCACGACCAATTGTCTAAGACCGTACGCTTCTGCAAAGTAACTCCATGCCGGATGGTAAACCAAAAAAAACTTGCCCCTAAACGGAGTAAACATTGAAGTAAGTTCTATGTCCAGAGCCACCAATTTCCCAATCCAGGCTTTGAAATTCTCGCTGTAAAAAGCTTTGCCGTCCGGATCTGCATCCACCAACGCTCGATAAATAGCGCGGGACTGAAGCATAACAAGGGGTGGAGAAAGCCACACATGTGGATCTATTCCAGCTTCATGATGGCTATACTTATCACTATGATTGTGAACATCCCCTTGCCGCAAAGCAATACCCTCTGTTGTGTTAATCACCAGCATCTGCGGAAAACGTTTTTTAAATCTTTCAAGCCATACCTTTTCTATCTCTAGGTAACCTATGCTAAAATATATTTTTGCTTTTTGGAGATCGTTGATATCTTTTGGCCTGGGTTCATAAGTATGTGGATCAACTCCCTGCGGAACCAGCGTAACAACCTGGACACGTTTTCCTCCAATCTGCTCCACAAAAAACTTCTGAGGCATAATGCTCACGGCAACCACTAATGATGGTGTTTCTTGAGCAGACTCAGCGGAGCCGGTGTGTCCCAGACTGGAAATTCCAAGAAAACCTAAAAACGAGAGTAAAAAAACAGCTACACAAAACCAGCGCATCTTTTTCTCCTCACCTTTGGTTTAGTTTGGAGAAACAACCGAGGTCTAATATTACCCTGGGAACACCAAAATGCAATCAAAATGCAATAAGGATTTCAATCAGAGACATTTGGCCAACATATTTTTGTAAGAAAAACGATCAAACAGAAAGAATTAACACTAAAAGTAATGATATTTTACGAAAGATGTGCTTTAGAGCCAACAAAACATCTTTTTAAGTCTTCAATAACCAAAATAAGGCATTGATATCTGGCTAAATTAGTGATTGAGTTGAATTCACAATTTGCAGGAAGAGGGATTGTGAGGTTTTACGGAAAACTAAAAAGGTAAACAAAGGAGGACAAGATGAAGAAGTGGTTCAGCGTAGTTGTAATGGTTGTTTTCTTGGTAGGCACAGCCGGTATTTCCTTCTCGGCTGATCAGCAGGCACCTGCTCAACCCACTCCACCAGCGGCTCAACAACAGGCACCCGCTCAACCTTCTCCACCGGCAGCTCAACAGCAGCAGGCGCAACCTCAGCCTGCCCCAGCTCCGGCAGTTCAGCAGCCGACACCCGCTCAGCCTGCTCCACCAGCAGCACCACCTGCAGCCGCACCAGCCGCACCTAAGGAAATGAAGAAAGAGGAAAAGGCTGCAGCTCCTGCAAAAGTAACAAAGAAAGCCAAAGCAGCAGAGACCGCAGCACCTGTTAATATCAACACCGCAACTGAGAAAGAGCTTCAAAAGCTTCCAGGTGTTGGTAAAGTTCTCGCCAAGAGAATTGTTGAATACCGCACCAAGAATGGACCTTTCAGCGCTCCCGAAGATCTTATGAAGGTAAAGGGTATCACAAAGAAGAAATTTGAGGCTCTTAAGAGCCACATTACGGTTCAGTAAAATTTAAAAAAACAGTTGCTTTCCCTTTAAGGGGGAGCAATAATTTATTTTGTGAGAGGTGGGATGGAGAAAATAATTTTGGGAAGAGGAGAGGAGGAATAGGGTATGAAAAAGTTCTTAGGTGCACTCATAGCAGCAAGCTTTATTATGACCGGTGGGGCATCTTTCGGTCAGCAGGAGCAGCAGGCTCCTCCAATGCCACCAGCAGAACAGCCTCCTGCTGTTCAGCAGACCGCTCCTGAGCAGTTGGCGCCTGTGCCAGCTCAGGCTCCGGCTAAGAAAGCCACAAAGAAGAGAGTAAAGAAAGCCAGAAAAGCAAAGAAAGTGAAAAAAGCAAAAGCAAAGAAGGCTAAAAAGGCTAAAAGAGCTAAAAAAAGCAGGAGCACCAGCCGCTAAGTAATTTTAAAAAATAAACTCAGATATCATCTCACCTCTCAGGAAACCTCCCTCTCTTGTGGTAATGAGGGAGGTTTCTTATTATGATTTGTTCCAAGCATGAGCTGTTCTAATGTAACGCTGAATGGTTTCAATGTTTCTAAAAAATCTGTTTAACCTCAATTCTTCTGCCACATTCCAAACGTCATAAGGTATCCTGAAAAAGGTTATTACTTCCTCCTCACTATCGTAAAGAACACTATTCACCATGGGCACGCCATCCCTGTACGGTCCCCCTACAGCTCCTGCTTTTACCCAGTACTTACTAGAACCATCTAGTTCAAACCTTTCTTCTATTACTCCAGCAGAGGAAGAACTCTTGGCTCTTATGGGATACTTTTTCACCTGTCCATCCTTAGCTAATTCATAAAGCGCAGGCAGGTGGTCGTGCCCACTGATAATAACTCTAGCCGAAAAATCCTTCCACTTCGGGATGGACTCTTTAAGTTTTTCTTCCCCGAGATATGTAAAATTATCAATGGAAAGCGGCTCCCCTTCCCCAGGCAAATCAAAGGGACTAAAGTGAACAATCACACTTGAGACTTTTTCCATGATTAGAGGAAGAGAAGAAAGATATTCCAAAAGGTGCGGGAAATCAGCCAGTGTCCCGGCGGTGTAAGCCGTAGCTTGCATTCGGTCTATCTGGTCTTTTTGATCCTGGAAAGCCCCTGTTACCATAAGGTCATGGTTACCAGCAATTGATGGAATTCCCACCTTCATGATGGTTTCAAGAGTTTTCCTTCCCCAAGGAAGCCATCCTACAATATCACCAAGGCAAATTACTTCATCAGGCTTAACGCTATCAGCGTGTTTAAGTACAGCTTCCAAAGCCTTGTCATTTCCATGGATATCGCCAAAGCTGTATATACGCATTTTCAATCCCTCCCAAAACCCGGAATAATAGGTTAATTCGGAAGTGCCCAGATTTCCAACAAAAACAAACAAGTTATAATTTAAACGTTAAAGGCGAAGTTGGTAAGAGAAGTAAAGTTTTAAGCCTTTGGCTTTTAGGTATTCTCTCACTTGAGGCGATGTCTGGTAAGTAACCACTACATAGATCTTTTCACCAGGGAAAATATGCTCCAGACGAGACACCATATTGAGAAAATGATCCACGTGCTTTTTAGTTAACTGGGTCTTGCACTCGCCTATAATCCACACATCGTTACCATTCCTTCGCCCTTTACCAAGAATGTTGATTTCTTCATACCGCGCCGGGGATATTTCCACGAAGTCTCTTTTCAGTTCGCCCACTTCTACACCCATGTCTCTCTTGAGCAGTTCCGGCAACGAGACAAAAGCTCTATCTTCCAGAATATAACCCACCGTGTGTGTAAGTCCCCCAAGTGCTTCTCTGGTTTTTTTGTGCTCTCCAATAAGTTTTTTCAATTCCTCCTCGGTTCTCTTTTGAGCTTCTGCAAGCTCATTAAGTCGCTCTTCGGTTCTCTTCTGAGCTTCCGCAAGCTCATTAAGTCGCTCCTCGGTCCTCTTCTGAGCTTCTGCCAATTTTTCCACAACATCTTCAAGTCTTGACAACCGATGTTCCATTTTCGCTTGAGCTTCCGCCAATTCATTAAGTCGCTCCTCGGTCCTCTTCTGAGCTTCCGCAAGCTTTTCTACAGCTTTCTCAAGCCTCGATAAGCGCTCCTCAGCCTTAGCTTGAGCCTCTACTAGCTTTTCCACAGTTTCTTCAAGTCTTGATAATCGACTTTCCGCTTTCTTATGAGATTCGCTAAGCTCCCCTATCGCCTGCCATACTTTATGGAAATTTTCCTCAGTCCTTTGAGCAAATTCTAGGAAATCCTTTCTGGTGACAGTTTCTTCTCTCTGGCGTTCTACTTCCTCCAGAAGGCTTATTAGAATTTCCTTGAGATCCGGGTGTACGCTTTCTAGTTTTTTTATGAAAGAAACACTTACAGGCATTTTTAGATTCACTCCCGTAAAGAACAAATATTGAAGCGTCTAAAATTCTTCCCCTTGAAGCTTACCACATCAGAAAAACTTTTTCGAGGATTTTATACTCAGCCAGCTTTTTACATACTATAACCGAACTCATCAGTAACCAATCTACCGATAAAGGCTAATCAAAGGATAAAAAGCACCTTTTTCATCGGTTCCGTAAAGTTGCCACGATTTCCCGGTAGATATTGCCTTTATGGCACCATTATCAAAGGTCGTAAAACATGGAACTTTTTTCTCCTTGCACCATCGAAGAAGTGCAGGACAGGGAACACTCCTAGTCTTCTTGGCCGAAATGACCACAACATCCGGAGCAATTTCATCAAAAAGCTGACTATTAAAAGCCCCACACCGTCCATGATGAGGAGCAACCAACAGAAGTAACTCATTAGCTCGTCTCACAACATTCGGTTTCACCCGCTGGAGAATATTTAAAGGAGCATCAGAGGGAATTACAATGACGGTCTCACCGTAGCCAATTTTAAACACCGTGGATGATTCGTTAAGATCCCTACATAACACCACAGGATCAGCATCAAAAGGAGGATGTAGAATCCGAAAGTTCACATCTCCCAAAATATTACCTAAAGATTCCGCCTGCCGATAAGAAATCACAACCAACCTTCTGGAAGTTGCAAACCTTGTCAGGCTGAATCCTTTATCCTCTGGAGGACAAAGAGGTTCCACAAAACGTTTTACAGGGAAAGAATTAAGCAAAAATTCAAGCCCCTTCGCATGATCATAATGATAGTGAGAAAGAACTACGTCGTCTATATGTCTAAAACCCGAAGCGATAATAGCAGGAACAATTATGCGAGCTCCAACATCAAACGAACTCCTCGGGATACCGCCACCGTCTATAATCATGGTTCCGCCATGCGGAAAAGCTATGAAAGTGCTACTTCCATCACCAACATCAAGCATAACCGCTTCAAGCGTCTGACTCGCACCTCGTTCCGTAATAGCGATCAAGCTCTGGTAGAATATCGCAACCAGGATAAGCACAATCATTGTCAGAAAAATAGTTAATCTCTTTCTCTTCAAAATCACAACAACGATAGCAAGCACCACCCAGTACAATATGATCCACAGCTTTGCTATGACTGGCGATAACGTCCATGGGGTTCCCCAAAAAACGAGTCCATTCCAGTTTCCGAAAAACCTTATGAGATAGATCATTCCTGCAATCAAAGGCTTAGCGATGCCAACAAAAAGATTGCTTAAAAGAGGATCAATCAAAAAACCTCCGAGAGTAGCAAGACTTACTGGAAGCACCACAAAGCTAACGTACGGAACCAGCACAACGTTTGCCATCAGCCCAGCCCAGCAAAACCTGAAAAAGAAGTAAATCACCAAAGGGCATAGCACCATTTGGACACACAGGCTTATCCAAAAAACATCAAAAAAAGCTCTGCCTGCTCTGAACAATATAGTTACCGACCAGTGCCGATCAGGTTTTGGCTCCGCCGCCCAGAAGCGGCCACATTCACCAGCTGGTCTTAAAACCATTGCCACCCATGCGATACCAGCCACAGCCGCAAAAGAAAGCACGAAAGAAGGGGAATAAAGAAAAGAAAGGTCTGCCAGAAGTATAATCGCAGCAGACAAAGAGAAAATCGTGAAAAAGTCTATTCTTCGAAACATAAGAAGACCAACGGTTAAAAAACACACCGCAAGGAAAGCTCTTTGAGTCGGAGCCGCAAGACCTGTCATAATGGCATAACAACCCACAGCAGGAAGTGCAAGCAAAGCAGAAAGTATCGGTTCGGGTATGAATAAAAACATCTTAGGAGCAATAACTCTAAGGATTTGTCTCACCAGAAAAAACAGCAAAACCGCCACAGAAGCCAAATGGAGTCCCGAAATGGCAAGAAGGTGCTGGACTCCAGCTCGATTTGTAAATTCGTTCAGTTCTCCATCTATAAACCCTCTATAGCCAACCGTAAGAGCTTTAAGAAAGGCACTTTCTGGATATGGTACAACTCGATCCAGATAATCGGAAAAAGCTTGTCTACGTCCATCCATCCACTGGAGAAAACGAACAAAGAACGAGTGAGGACTTTCCAAAACAGTTATTTCTTGATCGTCGTTTACAAAAGACGATCCATAAACGCCTTTCCACAGTTGCAGCTTCTGAAAATCCTGATAAGACGGCGGACTTGGGTTTTTGAATTTTTTAAACTCCTGTATGGAGCTTCTTGCAATTAATCTCTCCCCGTATTTCCACTCTCGACCCGAATTTTTTACGTAAACGTAAAGCTTTAATTTAGACTTATGCTTTTGAGCATCAAATAATTCTTGTGAGCTATTCTCATCCAGGATTTTTTCTACTCTAGCGGTGAATTTTATTTTGTCGGGATACTTATCAACGAAACTACTTATATATCCTGTCCATAAAACTCGATTCTTAGCTTCCAGAACTTGTAAAAGCTCTTGGAAATCTCTGAAGTTTTGCAGAGCCTTCCAGGTTTGAGTATACCGATACCCTACCCCTCCAAGCAGACCAGATATAATCAACCAAACAACAAACCTTTCCCATTTATATTGCCTGAGAGATACTGCTACACAGCAGGCAAGACCTAAAACGATAAGAAAAATCAAGGTAATGGGGATTAAATCAACAAGGTAAAGCCCAAAGACAAAGGAGAGCCCAAGCACTCCCCCAGGGGAAAGCTTTCTGACGTTATGCCTTAACGCGCTTAATACGTGCTCCCACAGCTTCAAGCTTTTGATCAAGCTTTTCGTATCCCCGATCAAGGTGATAAACT
>Ga0334722_10006229_pt1 | contig 11864 bp, 11 predicted proteins | sample C3_bottom_MG_FD_207210 | JGI IMG/M metagenome (GOLD analysis project Ga0334722, IMG submission 207210) | Sediment microbial communities from Yellowstone Lake, YNP, Wyoming, USA - C3_bottom | ecosystem: Environmental > Aquatic > Freshwater > Lake > Sediment | place: USA: Wyoming | collected...
GTTCGACCTTGGCGCACTCATGGACGGTGGGAGGGATATCGTATTGCAGCCGCAGGATGCCGTGAGCATCTTCAGCGAGGAAGTCACGGAGATCCTTCCGCGCTCCGTGACCATCGACGGTGCGGTGCGCCAGCCCGGGCGGTATGAGTTGCAGGATTCGATGACGGTGGAAGATCTCATTTTGCAGGCGGGCGGATTCACGGAAGGGGCGGACCCGCGGTTTGCAGACCTCACGCGCATGCCGCTGAAGGGACTCAAAGGAGATTCACTGGCAAGCCTGATAAAAGTTGCCCTCGATACGTCGATTTACCCGGCATGGGCAAAGGTCACCCCTCTGGAGCCGGGGAAAGCATTACTGCCTCCCCGTCACCTCCTCGGTCACGGAGATCGCGTGTATGTCCGCTTGAATCCCGACTATAAACCGCAGCACACGGTGCACCTCGGGGGCGAGGTACGGTTCCCGGGCAACTACACGCTTCTTACGCGTAATGAACGTCTCTCCGAGCTTCTCGATCGGGCAGGCGGATTGACCTCCTTTGCGTATTTGCCGGCAGGTCGGATGCTCCGAAAGGGGGAACGCGTGAACGTCGATTTTCCGAAGGCGTTCACGGAGAGGGATAAAGACTACGATATCGTGCTCCACCCGGCGGATTCGATCTACATCCCCGGAAAACCGAATGCCGTTCGGGTCGTCGGGGAGGTCTACAATCCCGGGATGGTGGCATATGTTCCGGGCCTGTCCATGTGGGACTACGTCAATTATTCGGGAGGATTGACCGACAGCGCGCAGTATGTCCTTCTGATGAATGCGAACGGCAATGTGGAGAAGTTCGGCACGGGGTGGTTCAAAAGGATATTTCAGAGCGATCCGGCAGTGAAAGATGGCGCGACAATCACGGTCACGAGGATGCCTCCCCCGCCGCCGGAGTCGCCCGTGGACATTGGCGGAACGATTAAGGACATTTTCGCAATTACTGCAAGTGCCGTCACAATCATGGTATTGGCCAGCCAGGTGAAGTGAGGAAAGAGTGAGGAGTGAAGGGCAACGTGGAAAAGGCAATATCATACTTGTTGTCGCCTTTGCCGGGAGAGCGTCATTAGGCGGCGGAATCACCCGATGAAACAGAAAGAGCACATTGAATCTCTTCTCAGGGAATATCTGAGCGGTCGTTCTGAGATCCTTTTCGGATATCTCTTTGGCTCGATGGTCGATTCAGACGCATTTCAAGATGTGGACGTTGGCGTGTTTGTGAGAGACCCCGGTTCCATCGGGAACGGCTTCGACTATGCCCTGAGGATGGCTTGTGAGCTGGAGCGTCGTTGCGGACGCCGGGTTGATGTGATTCTCATGAACACGGCTCCCGATCATTTGATTCACAGCATTTCCGGGGGTGTCATTCTTGTGGACAGGGATGAGGATGCGCGGGTCGATTTTATCACGAAGTCGTGGAGTCGGTATTTCGATATTCAGCCTTACCGGCGGCAGGCTGTTGTTGATATGTTGAGCTGACATGTCCCCAGTGAACCAGGAAAAAATCATTGCATTGATTGCGGAGGTGCAAAAGGCAAGGAATCAGCTTGAACAGTATGGCAGGATGCCTGCGGGGGTCATCCTGTCATCACCGGAGAAGCTCAACAGCATAAAGTATCTTTTCGTCATAGGTATCGAAGCATGCATTGACATCTGTCAGCACCTTTCGGCCAAAGCCTTTCAAACAGCGCCCGAGTCTTACAGCGGCTGCTTTGACGTGCTGGAAAAGAACGGCGTCATCGTTGAGACCCTGCGCAGCCGGATGGCCGAACTTGCAGCTTTCAGGAATTTGCTGGTTCATCTGTATTGGAGAGCCGATGATCAGCGGGTCGTGGACCATCTTGCTGAGACGGGCACGATGGATGAGTTCACAAAGGCCATAGCGAAGTACTTGAAATTGATGTGATCTCTGTTCCCGAAATGAACGCCGCGCATCTTGACTCGGTCAAACGGCTTATCCTTTCAAGGCTTAAAGAGATTGTGCCTCTAACCGCAACAAGGGCAGGGACGATTTGAGGTTCCTGACACAAGTGTACAAAGGGACGAAGAGAAACTGAAATCAAAGAGTGACGGGTGAAGGGCAACGTGGGAAAGTTCGGCACGGGGTGGTTCACGAGGACGCCTCCGCCGCTCCCGGAATCGCCTGTTGACATTTGCGGAACGATTAAGGATATCTTTGCAATCACAGCAAGTGCCGTCACAATTTTGGTCTTCGACAGCCAAGTCAGCTAACGAGGCAGTGTCACATGAAATGGCTCACCGAAATACTCCCTCAGCTTTGGGCGGCACGGAAAAATATCGCCACCGTGGTCTTCGGTGTCACGGTGTTGGCTGTGATCGTGAGCCTTTTGCTCCCGAAATACTACAAGTCAACTGCTGTTCTCCTGCCACAGAACGAGGAAAACTCGCTGTCGGCACTCGCAGGTCTTTCGGGCCTTGCTGCGCTCGCTGGGGCGACAGTGGGCCAGGTTCCGATGGAACAAATGTATCCGGATATCCTGCGGAGTGAGACAATTCTCCATCAGGTGATCTACTCGAAATACCGAACGGAAGAGTTTTCTGAACCCGTTGACCTGATCCGGTACTGGAAATACCACGAATCGACAGAAGGGAAGAACTATGAGCAAGCCCTTCTCAGGCTGCAATCGGACCTCGACATCACCGTAGATCGCAAGACGAGCATAGTGACCGTGGCGCTGCTGATGAAGGAACCTCAGTTGGCGGCTGACGTCATCAACTGCTTAATCTCACAACTCGACCAATTCCTGCGTACGAAGAGAATTACATATGCATCAGAACAGCGGAAATGGATTGATTCCCGACTTGTTCAAGTCGAAAGTGACTTAAGAGAGTCCGAAGATGCGCTGAAGAACTTCCGGGAAAAAAATCGTAATCTCGGCTCATCTCCGCAGCTCTTGCTTGACGAATCACGCTTGTCGAGGCAGGTGGAGATCAACTCGATGCTGTTCTTGGAGCTTAAGAAACAGTTCGAAGTGGCGCGAATCGAAGAGATCAAGAATATACCGGTGATCAACGTCCTCGATATGGCGAAGCCAGCGGCCACTAAGGACCGACCGCGCCGAACGCTCATTGTCGCCGTAAGCTTTCTGTTGTCCCTGATTGGGGTGGGCGCTGTGGTGCTCTATCGGGCTGAAATTGACAATTTCGTGAAACAGATCACGTCGATCATTGGCCGCAAGCGAGCAAATGGCCGATTGGCGGGTCCGGTGATGCGGTCCTGACGAGATACACGAAGATGACATCAATCAGCACAGGCGCGCCTTTTTGCATCGGTAACGTAGCCATTCGGAACGGCGGCGACCATGTCTTCATTATTGCAGAAGCTGGCGTTAATCATAACGGAGACCTTCAACTCGCAAAGCGCTTGATCCGAGTGGCGGCGGAGGCAGGGGCCGATGCGGTGAAATTCCAAATGTTCGATCCGGACGAAATTACGACCTCCGACGGAGCGAAGGCTGCCTACCAAAAGGAATACGTGGGTGACTTCCAGTCGCAAAGGCAGATGCTGCGTTCATTGGCGCTGAAGGATTCAGATTTTGCCGAACTTTCCCGCTTTGCCCACGATGCCAGGATCGAGTTTCTCGTTACCCCCTTCGATGCTCGGTCAGCGCGCTTCCTGCTCTCCCTGGGTGTCGCGGCTATCAAGATTGGATCCGGGGAAATCACGAATCTTCCCTTCCTAAGGGCCGTGGCAGAGCTGCATGTTCCGGTCATTCTCTCGACGGGCATGTCTACGCTCGGCGAGGTGGAAGAGGCACTGAGAATTTTCCAGAGTGCTGGAAGCCCTACGGCGCTGCTTCACTGCGTATCCAGTTATCCAACTCCCTCACAGGAAGTCAATCTGCGCGCAATGGACACGATGCTGTCGGCTTTCGGCGTTCCCGTCGGTTTTTCGGATCATACCGCCGGACAAGAAATCGCTTTTGCAGCCGCGGCACGGGGGGCGGCCATTATTGAGAAACACTTTACAGTCGATCGGAACCTTCCTGGACCAGATCAGAAGGCCTCGCTTGAGCCGTCCGAATTGCGGCAGCTTGTGCAAGGTGTGCGTCGCATCACCGCGGCTCTCGGCACTGGTTACAAAATGCGACAATTATGCGAAGAAGATGCTGCGAAGGTTTCTCGTCGAAGTATTGTTTTGCTCAAGGCCAAGAGGGCTGGAGAACGAATTGCGCTAGAGGATCTCGCAATTCGCAGACCCGGATTTGGCATAGCTCCTAAGTACCTTGAAATGGTCGTTGGTCGAAGGATGGGAAAGGCCGTAGCCACAGACACTGTTCTAACGTGGGATCTTCTGGAATGAAATGCCGGCGTATTGTCGTTGTGACCGGAACACGCGCAGACTATGGTATCTACACGCCGGTACTCCGTGCGCTTGCGCGCTCAGGGCGATTCCGTATTGGGCTCGTGGTCACTGGGATGCATTTGGTTGGGGAATATGGTGAGACCGTGCGATCGATCAAGGCCTCTCGGCTGCCGGTGGTCGGCACCGTGGACATGCTCTTTGCAAGCAACACGAGGGAGGCAATGGCACGGTCCGTGGGGCTTGCAACGCTGGAGTTTGCTCCGATTTTGCGCCGGACGAAGCCGGACATCATTCTCCTGCTGGGTGACCGGGGTGAGATGTTGGCGGCTGCTACAGCGGCTCTGTATTTGAATATCCCAGTGGCTCACCTGCACGGAGGAGAAGACTCGGGGACCGTCGATGACGTCGCTCGTAGGGCGATTACGAAAATGTCGTACGTACATCTTGCATCTACAAAGGAGAACGCACGATCTATTGTCGACATGGGCGAACCAGCGCAGCGAGTCTTCGTCGTTGGGGCTCCCGCCTTGGACACAATCCGGGAGCTGAAACCCATCGCGCCGGATCTTCTGTTCCGGCGACACGGCCTGGGCGGAGCACATCCGATTCTTGTGTTTGTCATGCATCCGGACACTTCTGAGCCGACGCCGTTCAAAGGGCAAATAGGTAGCGCACTTGACGCTCTTGAGTCCTTCGAAGGAACGATCATAGTCCTGGGAGCAAATGCGGATGCTGGTGGACTAGTGTTCAATCGTGCCTTGCGGGCCTTTTGTGCCCGGCGTCCGGAGACGGTGTTCCGGGAGTCACTCCCGCACCCGGAGTATTTGTCGTGGCTGGCCTGCGCCGATGTGATTGTGGGCAATTCAAGCAGCGGTATCATTGAAGCAGCCTCTTTTGGCGTTCCGGTAGTAAACATTGGCACCCGTCAACGGGGACGGCAGCGGTCAGGGAATGTATTGGACGTGCCCTACCATGCCGGGCGAATCCGGCATGCAATCGAAGTCGCGTGTAGCGATACGCCATGGCGCCGACGAGTGCGTCGAATGCCGAATGTGTATGGCGACGGCCGAGCATCCGAGCGGATCGCGAGTGTACTAAGCCGTGTTCCGCTTCCGCCCAGGATGATAGAATGATAGCTCAATCATCGCGCCCGCTTGTGATTCTCTACGGCGCCAGTGGACACGGAAAAGTCGTTGCGGACATCATTCGACTCCGCGCAGATGCAGCGCTTGCCGGGTTCATCGATGACGGGAAAGCGGCGCAGGGAATCAAGAATTTCGACGGCCTGCCTCTTCTGGGAGGCCTCCAGGCTCTTCTAAGATTTCTTGAAAACGCCGATGCCAGTGTTATTGTGTCGGTGGGGAGGAATGCCGCGAGGAAGCAAATCGCGGACAAACTGGCGCAGCACGGCGCCGCCTTCTACACGGCTGTTCACCCAGCAGCAGTGGTGGCACGGTCCGCCCGCCTCGGCCGGGGCACTGTGGTCATGGCTGGCGCTGTCGTCAATCCTGACGTCGCAATCGGTGAGCACTGCATCATAAACACGTCGTGCAGTATCGATCACGATTGCGTCATAGAGGATTATGTCCATGTTTCGCCCGGCGCTCACCTCGCGGGCGGCGTTCGCATCGGTGCACTGAGCCATGTGGGAATCGGCGCGAGCATCCGGCAGGACATCGTCGTCGGTATGAACGCGACAATCGGCGCCGGATCTGTCGTTGTGACGGACATTCCGGACGACGTGGTCGCATACGGTGTCCCCGCCACAATTCAGCGAGGATCGAACGGATAGGCGTATGCACATACCACTTTCGCGGCCCGACATCACTGAAGAGGATATCCAATCCGTCGTCGACGTCCTGCGGACCCCGTTCCTGTCTCTTGGGCCGAAGCTTCCGCAGTTCGAGCAGGCGATGGCCTCGCACGTTGGATCTCGATATGCCGTGGCCGTCAACAGCGGCACCAGTGCTCTTCACCTCGCCGTTCGCGCACTTGGCATCGGGGAGGGCGACGAAGTGATTACAACGCCCTTCAGCTTTGTGGCATCTGCCAACTGCATTCTCTTTGAGCGCGCGTTGCCGCGTTTTGTGGACATTCTGCCCACGACGCTCTGCCTTGACCCAGCTCTGGTCGAGCGGGCAATCACGCCGCGGACAAAGGCGATATTGGGTGTAGATGTGTTTGGCCATCCGGCGGACTGGGATGCGCTTCGGCTGATCGCGCGGGCGAAGGGCCTTGCGCTGATTGAGGATTCTTGTGAATCGCTCGGGGCGCGGTATCGTGGTCGCGCGGCGGGCACTCTCGCTGACTGTGGAATGTTCGCCTTCTATCCAAACAAGCAGATGACGACCGGTGAGGGGGGAATTATTGTGACAGATGACGAGCGCTTGGCGTCTCTGGCACGAAGCATGCGCAATCAGGGACGTGGAGAGTCTGGATCCTGGTTGCAGCACGAACGCCTCGGATACAACTACCGGTTAAGCGACATCAACTGTGCGCTGGGGGTGAGCCAACTTCGGCGGCTAGATGGAATGCTTCGCGCACGAGCAACGGTCGCAGGATGGTATTCGGAAGCTCTCGCGCCGATGACGGACCTGGTCTCGAGACCCTTTGTGTCGTCAGATGTGGATATAAGCTGGTTTGTTTACGTTGTTCAGTTGCGGGAACAGTTCACACAACGTGACCGTGACGCGGTGCTTGTCCACCTGCGGGAGCGCGGAATCGGTTGCAGCAACTATTTCTCGCCGATCCACCTCCAACCGTATTTTCAGTCTACGTTCGGCTACCGGCCGGGCATGTTTCCCATCACAGAGTCGGTGTCCGGACGCACACTTGCATTGCCGTTCTACAATCAACTTACGCATGAAGAGATTGGGATCGTATGTGGGGAGCTGCACAGCGCGATCCGTGACGTTACCATGAGGTCTGCATGAATTCACTTGTGAAGGGTAAAACGGTTCTCGTGACCGGCGGGACGGGATCAATCGGCTGCGAGGTTGTACGTCAGTGTCTGGAGGGACGTGCCAAGGTGGTGCGGATCTTCTCACGCGATGAATACAAACAGTTCATGCTCCGCAATGAACTTGGGGAACGACCGGACCTCAGGTATTTGCTGGGCGACGTGCGGAGTCGGGACCGATTGCTCCGTGCCATGGAGGGTGTCGATTTTGTTTTCCATTGTGCGGCATACAAGCATGTGCCGCTATGTGAATACAATCCTTTCGAAGCTGTGCAGACAAACGTCGTCGGGACGGAAAACGTGATTGCAGCGTGTCTGGCGAATAACGTCGAGAGATTGATCAACATCAGCACCGACAAGGCAGCCAATCCGATGAACGTGTTGGGGGCAACGAAGCTTCTTTCGGAGCGATTGACCAGCTCAGCGATGCATTCGGTCGGCCCAAGGAAAACGCGCATGTGTTCTGTACGATTCGGCAATGTCTTCGGGTCACGGGGATCGGTGGTGCCCCTGTTCATCGATCAGATCCGACGGGGCGGCCCACTCACCATTACAAATCCCGATATGACGCGGTTCTTCCTGTCCATCCGGCAAGCGGTTCGCCTCGTCTTCAGTGCCACGGAAGCAATGGGAGGAGGGGAGGTCTTCATTCTCCAAATGCCGGTTGTGCGGCTGGGGGACATCGCCGATGTGCTTATTGAAGAGCTGGCCCCCAGGTTCGGCCATGATCCTAGAAAGGTCAAGCGCAATATCATAGGCATTCGTCCCGGCGAACGCATGTATGAGGTTCTCATGACCGACGAAGAATCTGAGTTCGCGTATCAGTACAAATCTATGTTTGTTGTTGCAGCCAAGGTTGAGCTGCCACAGGTTGAGCGGAAAATTGCTGCCCCGTGGGAAAAGCATGCGGTGAAAGCGAAACACGAATCGTATGCTTCGGATCGTCTCCCGGTGTTACAGAAAGAGGATATTTTGAGGTTTCTGAAGGACGAAGCGATCATCTGAGAAGATGGAATCGTAGGAAACCATGCACAGGAGATGGACGGAGTGATCAAGGGTCGATCTGCAATTGGCATTATACCGGCGCGTGGGGGGAGCAAAGGGTTGCCTCGGAAGAATATTCGGGAACTTTGCGGGAAACCATTGATTGCCTGGTCCATTGAGAAGGCATTGAAATCGTCGTGTCTTGACACAGTGATTGTGTCAACGGATGACGAGGAAATCGCAGAGGTTTCGCGTTCGCTGGGTGCAGAGGTGCCATTTATCCGCCCCTCTGAACTGGCTTCCGATACGGCGACAACTTTCGGGGTTGTCGAACACGCGCTTGCTTTTTTTCGGATTCAGAAGCTGCAAAGCTTCGAGTACACCGCGCTGCTTGAGCCGACGTCGCCCCTGCGGGAAGATACGGATATCGACAATATGCTCGAACGCCTCGACGGCGCTCGCGATTACTTCGATGCGATCGTCAGCCTCGGGGAGACCAGCCACCATCCATCTCTTGTTAAACGAGTCCGTGACCGTCGTGTGGAAGCGTTCTGTTCAGAGTTGGCAATTACGAACCGGCGCCAGGACAATGAGCCAGCGTATTTCCCATTCGGGGTCGCCTACATCATCAAGTCCGACATACTGTTGAAGGAGCGAACCTTCTATCCGGCACGGCTCATGGGATATGTGGTTCATCGCTATCAAAACTATGAAATCGACGATGTATATGATTTTCTTGCGGTGGAGGCGATTATGCGTTGGCAATGGAGGTTGAAATGAAGTTCTTGGTTGTCGGCCTTGGCTCGATGGGCAAACGCCGAATACGAAATCTGATGGCGTTGGGCGAAAAGGAGATAGCAGGTTTTGATATCCGGGCCGACCGGCGGAAAGAGGCAGTTGAGAAATATGGTATCCGGGTGTATGATGGCGACCTGCACCATGTCATCGATCTGGATCGTCCGGATGCGCTCATAATCTCAACCGGACCAGCCGAGCACATGACGGTCGCCACGATCGCATGTGACCACCAACTGCACTGCTTCATTGAGGCCTCGGTGACGCACGCCGATAGAGTCAGACAGTTGGCCGACCGAACAAGGGGAACCGCACTTGTCGTTGCACCGTCCTGCACAATGTTGTACTACCCCGGACCTCAGATCGTCCGTCGGCTCATTCAGCAAGAGGCAATAGGTCAACCTCTAACCTTCGTTTACCATACAGGTCAGTATTTGCCCGATTGGCATCCTTGGGAGGATATTCAATCCTATTATGTGTCGAAACGGGACACCGGAGGCTGCCGCGAAATTGTGCCTTTTGAATTGACATGGTTGAATGCGATGTTCGGAACTCCGGCGCCGCTGACATCAGTTGTCACGAAGCTAAGCGACATCGATGCCGATATTGACGATGTATATATGTTTGTACTGCAGTATCCGCGACGGTTGTTGGGTTCTGTTGTAATTGAGGTGTTGTCGCGCCCGAAGGCAACGAGAGAATTGCGCATCGTAGGCACGCGAGGGATCATCGTGCTGAGCGCAGATGAGAATGTCGTCCGATACGTCACAATCGATAGTGAACAATGGACCAGGATTCCTCTTCATGAAGGTACGAAGGAACGCGGGTACATTAATCCGGAAGAACCGTACATCGCGGAAATGAACGATTTTCGTACGGCCGTCCGACTAAAGGATCCGCAACAATTTCCGAACAGTCTTTTGCAGGACTATGAGGTGTTGAAGATACTCGAAACTATCGAAAGCCTAAAGACACCAGTATGAAGCGTTTCTCTAGAACAGGCAATTACCGTACTCGCTTGAACGCCGTCATCCCCGGCGGCGCCCATACGTACTCCCGAGGACACGATCAGTTTCCTTCTAACGCACCACAGATCCTGGCCAGAGGGAAGGGAGCGTACGTGTGGGATCCCTCCGGTCGATCGTTCCTGGACTATGGCATGGGATTGCGGTCTGTCACATTGGGATATGCACATCCCGAGGTGGATGCGGGAGCGATCAGGCAAATCCGCAACGGAGTCAACCTTACGCGGCCCAGTACGATTGAACTCGAAGCGGCTGAATTGATGGTCCACCTGATACCATCGGCAGAGATGGTGAAATTTGCCAAACATGGCTCCACCGTCACGACGGCGGCTGTCAAGCTTGCGAGAGCAGCAACAGGCCGAACGTACGTTTGCGTACCGCGTGAACATCCCTTCTTCTCGTTTGATGATTGGTTCATCGGATCCACCGTCCTCACGCGCGGGATTCCACCTGCACATCGGTCCTCGACCCTGGTATTCAACTACAACAACATCGCATCCTTGCAGCGATTCTTCGATGAACATCCGGGTGACATCGCCGCCGTCATCATGGAACCGGCAACAACCATTGATCCGTGTCCCGCTAGATGCTGCACTTCCCGTACCATCGGCAAGACATGCACCAACTGTCCGAACCATTCCCGGAACTTCCTCCACCAAGTCCGGGAACTGTGCGACAAATACGGCACGGTCTTCATATTGGATGAAATGATCACCGGGTTCCGGTGGCATTTACAGGGCGCACAGACGTATTTCGGGGTGACTCCCGACCTTTCCACTTTCGGCAAAGGGATGGCGAACGGGTATGCGCTGGCGGCTCTCGTGGGCAAGCGGGAAATTATGAAATGTGGCAGCATTGACGAACCAGGCATGGAACGGACGTTCCTTGTCTCGACCACGCACGGTGCAGAAATGTCTGCCCTCGGCGCTTTTGTCGCCGCATTAGAGGTATATCGCGAAAGGCATGTGATTGATCACATTTGGGCGTACGGTGCAAGATTGTTCGAACAGTTCAACGAGGTGTGCCGTTCGGAGGGTTTGCAGGATTATGTAGGGATGGAAGGCAACTTCGTGGCCATGAATTATGTAACGCGCGACGAGAATCAGAAGCCGTCGTTATCATTCCGCACCTTGTTCGCGCAGGAACTCGTGAAGCAGGGCGTACTCATGCCTTGGGTGGCGGTGAGTCTTGCCCATCGGCGTCGGGAGCTGGCGAGAACGATCGAAGGTGTGGCGGCAGCGCTGCGCGTATACCGCAAGGCGCTCGAAAATGGAGTAAAACACTATCTGAAGGGACCCGCTATCCAACCTGTCTTTAGGAAATTCAACTGATGCGCCTCGGCCTGGTATCGCTCGACCAGATGTGGCAGGACAAGGAGGTCAATAAGGCCTCCTGCCAATCATACCTTGAGCAGGCCGCCGCCGACCGGTGCGAACTTGTTGTGTATCCGGAAATGACGCTCACGGGATTTTCGATGAAACCGGATGCGATTGCCGAGGACCTCTCTGAGTCTTCAACTGTTCATTGGTTCGCGAATCAGGCGGCGCAGAACGGTGTGGCAGTCGCTTTCGGAGTTGTGCTTCGTCACAATTCATCTTACACAAACAATCTTGTGGTTGTCGACCGCACGGGAAGCGTGCTCGAACGATATGCGAAGATCCATCCGTTCAGCTTCTCAGGTGAGAATCATTGGTATGTTGCGGGCGACCGCCTTGCGACGGCCGTAGTGAGGAGCGTGACAAT
>Ga0334722_10006230_pt1 | contig 11862 bp, 17 predicted proteins | sample C3_bottom_MG_FD_207210 | JGI IMG/M metagenome (GOLD analysis project Ga0334722, IMG submission 207210) | Sediment microbial communities from Yellowstone Lake, YNP, Wyoming, USA - C3_bottom | ecosystem: Environmental > Aquatic > Freshwater > Lake > Sediment | place: USA: Wyoming | collected...
CGAGAAGTAGCCATGCGCAAATCATGCCAGATTTTTTCATGCTCACGAACCCCGCAAACCCTTATTCCATACGGCTTTCAAACGATTCACCCATTTAGTTTACCCATTTGAACTGCAGAAGATCCTTGATATGAATACGTCTACCGCACCGCCTTCTTCCTTCAATTTGAACAAAAGCACATTTGATCCAAATAGGGTCGCCCGCGCAGAATTGTCGACCCGGCCACGACCGCCGAAATAGAACGAGCATCCAGTAAGGTCGCAGGCATGTTCCTGCCTTGAGAAGTCATGGCGCGTTGCGTTGTTGATTATCCTGGCTCCACCTCTTTCAGATGCCCAAGAAGTAGGCGCCCTAAAAGGGGCTTTATAAGACCCCAAAAACGGGGTCTAGCACGGTCAGACTACGCCCAAGCTGTTGTTTCCTCAACCATGGCGATTAAGATAGGCACCTGCACACTCACACGATATAGGCACCACTTCGTTTGTCGTGCCATCACCGTGCATTGAGCGGCTGCTATTGAGGGAACTCGCGAGGATCCCGTCGTGGTCGATAGGGTGAATTCGCGGTTGAGCCCGAAATCTGAACTCTGTTTTTTTTAAGCCGATTTCTGGCCACGGCGGGTTATCCACGGGGCCGCGCGTGCGTCGCTTGCGACGTACGCGAACGCGCGGCACGGTGGGTAACCCGGGCCGCGATGTGGCTTCCTTCGCCACATCAAAAACCTGTATATAATTACAGTATCTCGTCAAGGTCCTGCCACTGTGTAGGCAGGGACATCGCCTGAAGGATGGCGGGCAGGTTAATCAGAGCGCCCAGTCAGGAGGCGCTGCGGCTTTGAGAAATAGTCGCAGCGCATTTGAACGGTTTTTGAGCACAGACCAATAGACCGTGATCGAACGAGAGAGAAGAAGAGCATGGCAAAACTCAAGGTCGCCGGTCTTCAACCGGCCAAGGTTGTCGTCGCAAAGAAGAAATCCCGTGTTGGTGCTGACACGTCGCCGGACTGGAATTACTGGCGGCAAATGCCCCATGAATTGTTGTGGAAGGCCGTAGCCTTGTCCTGCAACATCGACCCGCGGCGCGAGCGGCTGCCCGATTGCAACTACTGCGTTAATCGCGCACGTTGGGGCGACGGGGCGCGCGATGACAAATTTAGAGAATTTCATGACCGGCTGGAAATCGCCACAGCGAGGATAAGCGAATTGTCCGACGCGTCATCGAGTATGAGCGACGCAAACGAAGTTCGAATTAAACTTCCCAGATTTGCGGCGTGGGCACTTTCAATGCAGTGGGAAATTCCGCAGCAGTTGGCGAACATGGCGGAGACAGGGGCGAAAGCGAGCAAGCCGGTTGCCAAGAGCGAAACGCTCGGCGCTACCGAGCGGGGAACCGTGCAAAAGATAATCGCGGCTTTCCTGGCTCAGGGGTATTCGCAGGACAAAATATCGAAGCCCTACGCCATTGCCAAGGAAATTCAGGGTGCGTTGCAATCGGCGGGCCATGATTTGTCCGATGACACCATCGTCAATTGGATCAAGGAAGCCGCGCCACTGCTCGCGCCGGCCGGAAAAAAGTCAGCAGAATCAAGGTAGGCCATCCGAGTTCGGATAGTCATTATCCGAGTTCGGACTAATCGGGTTTCGATTATCAGAAGATTGCACCGTTCTTACTCGAACGGGAGCAATCCGAAATGAATCATCTTCCTGCGACTGGCTATCTTCGCCTTCCGTACATCATCGGCGACGCGAAAGCGAGTCCACCAATCCCCGCAGTCATCCCTGTCTCCAAGAGTACCTGGTGGGCCGGGGTCAAATCTGGCCGCTATCCTCAACCCGTCAGGACGCTAGGTCTGCGCATCACGGCATGGCGCGTGGAGGACATCCGCGCCTTGATCGAGCGTGCCGGAGCGGTTCAGTGATGCATGGCGTCATGATGCCCCTGGCCATGTTCGAGGAAATCATGGCGCGCTGGGAGGACGGCCTGGAGGGTGACCTGGGCGCGGGGGGGCCCCCGCTTGCGGGGAGGCCCCGCGCCCAGGTCGAGGCGCCAACCGCTAGTAACACTACGCGGTTCAGTCCCAGTGTGGGACGGTTGGGACCATTCGGGGCGGGTTCGAAGGCCGGGCGGGGGCGGGGTGTCTGATGAAATTTTCATCGATTGGCTCACCGCTTCTCAACACCATTCGGAAGGGGGCCTTCCAATCGTCTTCTCAGCGATTAGGTCAACTTACGACACAGAAGGCGTGTGCCGTTCTGAGCATGCTGTCCCCGCGTCTGTTTCCGGGTCTTTCGATACGGCTGTTCGAGTCGGATGTAACGGTTCGCGTGTGTTTATCTCCGGCAATGTCGGGCGGTTCGGGCGAGCCGATAACCTCTTCAACCACGGCTGGGCGGGAACGCTGGATGCGGCAAATCGCATCCTCGAAGGCTGCGGCCTTCCTCCGCTATCCGCTGCCGGAGACAGCCCCGGTCAGGACATGGCCGACGCCTGGCGATCTGGTGTGCCATACGGAGTATCGGATCAGGGGCGGCTTGAGGCCGCGCGACGTTACGGGGGAAAGTTGCTGGATAGCGCCGAGCATGTTGTGGCCTCTCCTGACTGGTTTCCCATCGGAGCGGAGCGGTACGTTGGGGCGCGAATATCGCGTTTGGACATCACCGCTAACTTTTCCGCGGGGTCCGACGCCCAAGCTCGGGCGGTCATACGGTGGCTAGGCGCTCAGTCGATGTCGCGACTAAAGCGCGGGATAGCGGGGGACGAGTCGGTTTGGTGGGCGAATACGCAGCGCATGTTCAAGGCGTATCTGAAAGCTGCGGAGATGGTGAGCCATGGCGCGAGCGCGGACGAGTTTTCGGTGGTGTGGTGTCGTGAAAAAGGAGTGGTCCGAGTGGAGATTGAACTTAAGCGGCGCCTGCTTGCGGATTTGGGACTGGATCGCGTTGGGGCGGTCAGCGACGCCGCGCTGCTGTCGGTGTTCAAGGATCAGACCGAGCTGTTACGGCGCGTCGATCGTTCGGACGCGCCCGATCTGCTTGCCTCGCTCCCGGCGCGCTATCGCATGACGTGCGCGGCGTGGCTGGCGGGGCAGGATGTGCGCTCCATGATGGCGCACGGGACGTTTTGGCGGCACGCGAAAGTGCTGCGGGAGTACGGGGTTGATATTGCTCAAGCGCGCAATGTCGAGGCTTTCCCGTTGAAGGTGCGCGTAATCGAGCTTAAACCGTTGGCTGTTCCCGATTGGTATGAACCTCTCATGCGTCGGGCTTAACTTTAAGGAGTGCAAAGCATGGCTTATCAGGTGTTGGGTGTGAAGCGGATCGAAGGGCAGAAGAAGGACGGCAGTGGTGCCTTCGACATGAATCAGCTTTTCGTGCGGGTGCCGATCGAGCAAGCGGCGGGCAAGATCAAGGTGACGGGCTTCGGCTTCGAAGTCGGCACCATGGAGATCGAGCCGGGGGTGCTTCCGAAAATGGCAACGGTTCAGTTTCCGGCGGATTTGGAGCTTGAGACTGAACAGAAGTTTATTTTCGGTGACTTCCGTTCGGTGGTCGTGGGCTTTCGCATTCCGGCGAAGGCGGTTAAAGCGGCCTGATACAAAGCGCCTCCCGCCGCTCACAAGGCGGCGGGGGGTTCTTCGGTATCCGGCCTCATGGGGGTGTCATGAGGTTCTCGTCTGTAGTGCGCGCGGTTCTCGCGTGTCTTGTGTTCGCGTCCTTTGCGTCGTGCACGCCTGCGCGGGCGGCCGAGTATGCGTCGGTGAATCACGTCTATTGCGCCTCGGTAACTGGCGTCTCGGCCGGGCCTGCGTGTGCGCCTAGCGTGGCCGCTGCCGCATATCAGATTGCCGCTTCCCAAGCGGGGACTTGGGTCACGTGCGGGTCCGGTCCAACGATTTACCCAGTCTACAAGTCAACCGGGGGCGGGTCTTGCTCGACGCCGCAGGCGCTCGTGTGGCTGGCACGGGCGACTTGTACGGGTGCGGACGTTCTGAGCGCGGATCTCACGACTTGCACGCCTGTTGCGGATTCTGTGACGGCGTCGCTCGCGGCTGAGGGGGTGGATGCGGCGAGTGTTCTGTTTGTATACACCTGGGGGATGGGAGTCGTCTTGATGATGTGGGCGATAGGGTTTGGGGCGGGTGTGGCCGTCAAGGTCATTAACGCTTTGTAAGGGCCATCCGGCCAAGCGTGGCGGCGCTTCCGCCTGTGTTGTTACTCGGGAGAAAATCATGGCGGCTGTTTTCACTGCTGTGGATATTTCGACTGTCGCGACCTTCGTCAGCGCCACCATGGTGCTGGTGATTGGCGTGGCGCTGGCCTTCAAGGCCGGCTACCTGGGCAAGCGCGCTATCAAGGCGGCGTAAGCCATGACGGGCGCATTGGTTGCGTTGTTCTATGGGTTGATCGCCATGCTCGGCGGAATCAGTGCGCTCGCCTTAATTCTTGCGTTGAAGGGCAGTCCGTAAAATGTCCCTGCGCTTCTACATAAATTTCCTGGCGTTCTGGTTTGCCTTTTTCACCGTCATTGCTGCGGGGTCCGCTCTCGCGCAGTCGTGTGATGCGGGAACGGATGCGGCGGGATGGATCGCCAGTAATTCGACGTTCTGCGCGTCCTATCAAGGCGGGTGTCAGGTGTGGTCCGATGGGACCACGACGTATGTGATCGCGGGTCAAGCTCAGTGGTATGTAGGCGTTGCCGGTGGGCCTAACTGCTCGGCTGCGACTCAGCGCCCGCCAACTACCGGCCCGGCGTCCAATGGTTCGAATGGGTGCAATGCTGACGTTTCGTCGGGGTACAGCGTTGCCGTGGCGAATAACGTTGGAAGCTCTGTCCCCGGTCCCAGGTTCGTTAACATGGGCGGATGTGTGTTCGAAGTCCAGACGCAAGCGGGGAACGCGGACGGGTCGCGGGTCGGCGGGATCGCGGTCAGTACGGGGGCAACGGCTGCGGTAAATATAAATCCGGTCGCGGATACAGGCGCGACGGGTACGGCTACGCCTACGGGGGAGCGGCGCGTTATCAATATCGACGGTTCGACCACGGTAACCACGGTGAAGGACATTCCCGATGGGAACGGCGGGACGCTGCAGCAAGTCACGGAAACCACTACGCCAGCCGGGGGCGGTACGCCTGTCACCGCGACCTCGATCGGCAGTGGTACGGCATCGCCAGTGGGTGGCGGGGGTGGCGCTGGCGGTGGGGGCGGCACAAGTGGCGGGGTTGGCGGGCTTGGTACTGCGGGGAGGAACGGCACAAATGGGACGAACGGGACGAATGCAAATAATCCCACTCCGTTTGTTGCGCCGGCTTCGGGCACGTTCGGCAACTCGTGGAGCTGGTACACATCAAAATATCCCGGTGGGCTTCACGCGGTATGGGATACGCGCAAGGCCGCGCTGTTCGCGACTCCGCTAGGCGCGGCAATTGCAAACATGGCGATTCCGGTTGGGGCGGGTGCGGAGCCGTCTTGGACGTTCACGCTCTGGCGGATCAATGGGACCTATACGCTGGCGCTGCCGTCGTGGATCTGGATGGTAATGAAATCTATCTTGCTGCTGTCGGCGGCGTTCGCATGTCGTCGCATCATCTTCGGGGGCTAGGGTGCGGAAACTATTAGCGGTGCTGCTCCTTGCGTGGTCTAGCGTGTCCTGGGCCTATCCTTCGACTCAATCCTGGCAAGTGACCTCGGTCGGGTCCACTCCGGCCATTGCGTCGCCTGTGGCGTCCATCGCCGCGGCGCTCGCGGGTGCGGCTGCCGTTTATCCACAGTACACCTGGGCCTCGTGCACGGTTGGGGCGAGCGTCAATCTTTACGTCACGATCAACGCATGCGGCAATCCGTCTTATGTCGCGACACTGATTTCGTCGTCCTGTGCTTCTGGGGATACGTTGGACGCTGGGGGGCTCACGTGTACGGCTGCGGGTGGCGGCGGTACTGGCGGCACTGGCGGGACGAGCGGGACGGGCTACGGCGGGGACTCGGGGACGGGCTTTGCGGCGTGGCTCCTGTCCTGGCTCAATGCATTCACCGCGTGGATTGTCACGGTCATTGGGAGCGTGTTCGTAGGGCTGTGGTCCATGCTCACGGATTTTTTCATCTTCGTGTTGGATTCGCTATTTGATTTGGTCTTGTACATCGTGGGCGGCATGTCGTGGGACTTCACGACATTCAACCCGGTGACGTATTGGAATCAACTTCCGGCGTCGTTGATCAGCGTCCTAAATCTGATCGGTGTCCCTATTGCGCTAGGCATGATCGTTACGGCGCTCGGGATTCGCTTCATTCTGCAATTGATTCCGTTTGTGCGCTGGGGGTCGTAGGTGATTAATTTGCTGATGGGTGCGCCGGGTGGCGGCAAGTCCTATGAAGCGGTGGTGTTCCACATCCTGACGGCGCTCTCGAAGGGCCGCAAAGTGATCACGAATCTGGCGCTGCATCTTGACGCCTTCGCGTTGATCGAGCCGGGGTATGTGGACCTGATAGAGCGGCGCTTTGCGACGTTGGCGGCGAAGGTCGCGCCAGGTGGGAGGCCTCGGAACAATGCGGCGTTTTCCCAGGTCGAGGATTACGGCGACAAATGGCGGCATCCGGTCAACGGCGGCGGTCCGCTCTACGTCATTGATGAATGTCATATCGCGCTGCCGAAAGTCGGGACGCCCGTTGCGGTCGAGGAATGGTACTCGCTGCATCGTCACGAGTTCGCGGACGTTCTGCTGATTTCGCAGAGCTACGGCAAATTGAATGTGGCGATCAAGGATCTGCTTCAGATCGTCTATCGGGTGCGTAAGAATATCGCTTTCGGTTCGGCCAAGAGCTATACGCGCAAGGTGCAGGACGGGGTGCGGGGGGAGGTCGTAAATACTGCGGTGCGCCGGTACGAGGAAAAGTATTTCTCCTTGTACCAGAGCCACACTCGAAGCGCGGCGGGGGTTGAGATGGGCGCGGCGGACATTGTCCCGTTTTGGCGCCATTGGACGTTCTACGGGATGGGGGCGTGTGTGGTTCTGTTCGTGGCGGTCGTGGCGGTGCGGGGGAATCCTCTGGCGATGTTCACGCCCAAGCAGCAACCTAAGTTTGTTGGTGCGTCAGTGCCGGAAGCTCGCCTGGAGCCGCAGGGATTCAAGGCAAAGGACGTTCCGTGCGTGGCGGCGCTGTCGGCGGTCCCTGCGGCAATCGTTTCGTCCGAGTGGCCGTATGGGGCCTTGGAGCTTCACGTCGGCGGCTTTGCAAGGATGGCGGCAAAGACCGTGATGCTGATTGTGTTCAGTCAGAACGGGCAGCGCGTGTTTTCTCAGACGAACGCAGAGCTTGAGGCGGCGGGGTATCGCGTTACGATGCTGAATGATTGCCTGGCGCGGATCGAATTCGGGAAGCTCTCGCAATTCATTTCGTGCAATTCGCCGAGCGTGGGTATCGGGAATGCGTACGGCAGATCTACGCCACAAAAGACGGTTGCAGCTGATCCGGTGCCGGTGAGGCGGTAGGGGCGGCGTCGCGGCGCGCAACGTGCGCGGCTTGAAAGCTGGGGGTGAATTGGCCGGACGCTGGGCCAAGAGGGGGCCGAAGAGGCCCCCGCGCGTTTTTTTTTGGTCCGGGCGCGCTCAAGAAAGGCGGGGAGCGTTGCCGCTCCCCTTGTGCTGCGCTTATGCGGCCATGGGCTCGGCCTGGGCGGCTTGCGATCGGTGGAGATAATCGACGGCTCGCTGTGCGTGGGCGGCGGCCTGGAAGATGGCGCGCTTGTCGTTCTGAAGAACCTTGAGCCAGTGCCCGATATAGGCGGCGTGATCGTCGCGGGGCTCCGGCGTGATGCCAAGATCGGCGCAGAGGAAGGCGGCGCCGAGTTCGGCGACAAGCTCTTCGCGGGCATAGCCTTCATCCCCGAAGCGCTGGCGGCCGAAGTCACGGTCAAGGCGGCTCGCGTGTTTTGTCCAGTGGGTGAGCTCGTGCGCCTTGGTGGCGGCGTAGCTCTCGGCGTCCTTGAAGGCTTCAGGGGCCGGAAGCTGGATTATGTCGGCGGCGGGGGCGTAATAGGCTCGGTTTCCGCCATGGCGGAAGGTTGCGCCGGTCGCATCAAAGAATCGCTCGGCGTTTTCGATGAGCTGCAGCGGCTCGCTTTTCACCTCCGGCCTAGGCTGATAGCGGGCGGGTAATCCGTCGATTTGCTCCACATTAAAAACGGTGTATGCCTTCATGAACGGAATTTCACGCTCGACGGCTTCGCCGTTGTCGGCGGTTTCGGTCTTGGTGAAGCGGTCGGCAAAGACGACGAGGGAACCATGCTCGCCTTTACGCACCTGGGCGCCGATGGCTTCGGCCTGCTTGTAGGTCATCCAGGTATTCGCGGCGTAACCCTTGGCGATGGTTTCACCCCAGAGAAGCAGAATATTGATGCCTTGATAGGGTGTTCCATTGTGGCGAAGCGGGCGAGTAATGCGGCCTTCCGTGTTGCCGGCGTTCCACGGTTTCAACCACGGGCGGATGCCTTGCTCAAGGTCGGCAATGATGCGTTCGGTCACGCGGGTGAAAACGTCTTTCCGGTCTATGGTGCTGGTGGTCATGATGTCTTTTCCTTTAATGGTCGGTTGGGTGTTGCAGAAGGCGGGGAGCGCTGCGGCTCCCTTTGTTCTGCGGTTGTTCCAGTGGGTGGCTTGGCCTCAGAGCAGGCCACGCTCGGCAAAGCTCATGGCCGAGTCGAGTCCGATGATGAAATGGTCCAAAACCTTAATGTCAACCAAGGCCAAAGCCTGTTTGAGGCTCTGCGTCAATACCTGGTCGGCGTGGCTAGGCTCTGCGATGCCGGAGGGGTGGTTATGCGCGAATATCACCGCTGCCGCATTGAAGGTCAGCCCTTGCTTGACGATTTCGCGGGGGTAGACGCTCGTTTGCGTAAGGGTTCCACGGAAGGATTCATGCGCGGAAATAACCCGGTTTTGAGCGTCGAGCCATACGCACCAAAACGCCTCATATTCCAGAGGGGCGAGGTTAAGCCTGAGGTAATCCCTGACGGCTGCGGGGGAAGACATGGCCGCTCCGTGCTGGCGCATCTGCTTACGTAGTATTTCAAGCGCGGCATTGATGGCGGCGTCTGCGTTGCCGTATTGCTGAATCATCTGTTTTGCTGAGTAGCGTTTCATGTGTGGCTCCTAGGTTCTGAAGGGAGATCCTTCAAAGCCCAGCCCCCTTCCTCACGGAAGGGCGGGGGAATGGTGGGGTGGACGGCAGAAGGTTAGGTTTCTTCCGCTTTGTCTTTGTCATCCCCCGTCGCCCTTTCGCAAAGAAACAAGGGCGTCGGGGGATGACAAGGGGGAAGAACCGGATTTAGTTAGAGGGGTTTGACTTGAAATAGACAAACCATGACAGAAAGATTTTGGCTGGCGTGGTTTGTTGGGTTAGGACTTACGGGAGAATGACCACGGCAATAATTAAGGCGCTCAAATCCAAAGCAGAAAACGGATGTGCGAGTAGCGGTCAAGCAACCGCGTGCCAGGAAACCTGGCCCGTACGTTGCCGGGTGGTCTAAGCAGCAACGTAGTGACAGGAACCTGGCGCGTGCGTTGCGGGGTGGTCTGGTTTGTGGAAATTCGCTTGCGCGACGCGGGGGTGGGGGGGGGCGGCGCCCCTAGCCAGGGTTACGCCGGGGGGATTTTGAGACTGACGGGAGCGGGGCTGCCGTCACTGACTAGATTTGCGAAAGGGATCGTTACCGAATGGACGAGACAGCGGGGTTTTCTTTGGCTGGCTCGGTGAGGGCAATCGCCCGAGTAGAGCCCGGCCCGACGGCTGAAAGCGGTCGGGTGCGCCGGAAAAACGCACAGCTTAGGCTCACTAGACAATAAAGGAGGCAAGCCATGACCAGAGAGAGTTTGGCGTACGGTCCGAAGCTCCGATGCTCTTGCAGGTGTCGTTGTAGGCTCTGATGCGCAGGCAATCCATTTGGGGAGGATCGGTTTCGGCTGCGGTATTACCCCACGTCTCAAGGGTTTTTGCGTCTGGACCTTCCTTTGAGATCCTAGTATTGAGAGCATCCCACTTTCGTTGAGCGAGGTCGTAGGCGAGCGCTTTCGCCCCGGGGTCCATGACCAGGCTCATGACGCCGGCGATGGCGGTCACAGCTCCCGCTGTCTTCTTGAACCAGTCAACGCCGGCCGCTACCTCGCCGAGCGCGAGCGCGCCCGCGAGCACAACTACACTATCGGCGAAGATCTTTAGTCGTCTGAACAACCGGCCATGGAGTTCTTGAACGCGAATCGCGTACATAACTCGAGAGGTCAGTTCGCTTACGTCAGTCATCATCCGCCCGGCTTAGAAGGGGGAGGAGCAGGCGGTAACTTCTTCGGGGGGATCCAACCTTTCTTTTCCATCGTGTTCTCCCAATCGGTCGTAGATCTCTTTTGGCACCACTCATGTTAATTCAAATTGTGTCGCAGATTGTGGCTGGCCTTCGGGCGAAAAAAAGGTCACCGCAATACCTCGACGAATGTTCGCGCTTGTCTGCGACTGGAAAACGTGCGCCACGCTGATCATTGACGCCCAACGTCTTGATGAATGGCGGGCCAGCACGGGCCATTGATGGGGCACAACGCTGGAGGCGCGTCGGTTCCACCTGGAGGTATTTTCATCCAAATATATCCACGGGATCGGCCAACTGCCATGTTCGATCAACCAATCGATATAAATTCAGTTGCATTCCTAATTTCCACTCAGCTAAGACAACTGCTTTCGCTCTATGATAATCTGCCGCTGTAATCAGTCGGTCAATGTCTGAGTCGGTGGGAAATCTCGCGCTGCCTCCTTTCGTTTGAATAAGCACAAGATCAAATAAATCTCCTCTCTTAATGCCTTCCTTCTTTGTTTTGTGATCTTTGCGAATGGCAAGAATATCGACAATGCCATAGGACTCTGCACCTGTAATCCCTCCGAACTCTACAAATCGCCATTTAGCGCCGTTTCTGCGTGAATAAGTAATGAGCCACTTGGTCATGGTTCTGGCCCAGCGTGCAGTTTTCTGAGCTTTTTTACCTGGCGAGAGGATAGTGACAGGATCGAGGGCCATTTTTATCGCCATATCAACGAACGTATCGGGACTCAGCCTCACCAGACGCCCGCCTCTGATTGAGTTCCAGCAACCGACGCAGTATTTCCTCGTCCGACATCTCTGGTGTGTAGTCGGTCCAACCGTAAGCCTTGGCGACTGCCGCATCCAGCGTCTTGTGGGCGTTGTCTAGCCACGCGGGGCTAGCGTTATAGAGGTTGGTGAGGGTGCGTTTTTTCAGGTCAGCCTCGTGTCCGGGTTTGGCAACGGGGCGCACAGGGTAACCTGCTTTTTCTTCTTCGGACGTGCGCACCCAATCCATCCACTCTGGTGGGTTAAGCCAGCTCTCGCGCAGTTTGTTCAACTGTTGCGCGGCAGTAGCAATCTCGGCGGCTGCGGTGTTGGTGTAGTTGGCAAGCGCAAGGTTGGGCGACAGCCCTTCGGGAAAGGGAAAGGTTTCAAAGGTAAGCGTGGAATTGTAGCGCGGGTCGTTGCCCATTCCCATGCGTCCGCCTTTGGACAATGCCCAAACGGTGTGTATGCGTGATGACAAAATGCCAAACAGCGCGTCGCTATCCGAAGGGATGACGATGAGACTGTGTTCAGGCGCAACACTGATTGGAAAGCTGACAAAGAAACGATGCTTGGCCGTTTCTGGTGTGGCGATGTATCGTTGTAGGCCGGCGAGTTTGGCGCGCAGTCGGACGTATCTGAAATTTTGTGTGGGAGGTCATATCATCTCAATTAAAGGAGAGCTGAATGACCGACAACACCAAAGCCTACAAGCCCCGGCAGCGTAAATCTAAGGGCCCATTTTCCGATGACCTT
>Ga0334722_10006231_pt1 | contig 11861 bp, 7 predicted proteins | sample C3_bottom_MG_FD_207210 | JGI IMG/M metagenome (GOLD analysis project Ga0334722, IMG submission 207210) | Sediment microbial communities from Yellowstone Lake, YNP, Wyoming, USA - C3_bottom | ecosystem: Environmental > Aquatic > Freshwater > Lake > Sediment | place: USA: Wyoming | collected...
GCCCGTAAAACCGGCCGCGGCGATCCCGGTCAAACCCGTTGAAGCCGTTAAGCCGGTCGCCGCGCCCGTAAAACCGGCCGCGGCGATCCCGGTCAAGCAAGCTGAAGCGGCGAAGCCGGCGGTCCAGCCGGCAGTGAAACAGTCCCCGCCCGCGGCCGCTGGCAAACAGGAGACCGCGCTGATACTGGCAGGCAGAGACGGCGGTTTCGTGGTCACCAGGAAACATCTTGTGGTTAAAGGCGACACCTTGTGGGACCTTTCCGCTAAGTACTACGGGACACCGTTCAGATGGGGCAAGATCTATACCGGCAACCTTGATAAGATATCGAACCCGGACCGTATCTATCCCAAAGAGGAAATTAATATCCCCGAAATGACGGAAGTCGTCAATCCCCTGCCGAAGCCGGAAAACGTGACGGATATGGAAGCGCCTGAAAGCGAGGAGGGAACGGACATTCCTGTTCCCGCCGCCGCAGCCCGGCCCGGCGCCGACAAGATCGCTCTAGCCAGATCGGCAAAGAGCGATCTGAAGGACTTCGACCAGGTTATGTCCGAAGAAATGCCGGAGGACCAGATGGAGTGGGCTCAGAGCGTTAAGATAGTCCCGGATAATTGGACCGCGAACGGGATCATAACGGGAGTGGTAAAGTCCGACGACGAGACCCTGGGCGGCGGATTCAGCGTGAGCAGCGGGCTGACCAGCAGCGGGGAGGTGGTGATGATAAAAACCAATAAAACCGCTTCCTTCAAGCCCGGTGATATCATAACTTCTTATCTGAAAGGTTCCACGGTGGTGGATAGTGACGGCGAAGAACTGGGCCGCCAGCTGCAGAAGACCGGCATGCTGGAAGTGCTGAGCGTGAACGGTTCGTCCATGAAGGCCCGTGTAATCGACGCCGTTACTTCGATCGACAGCGATCAGATAATAATGAAGTAGCCGGTTTTTCATGTATTTAGTGGATCCTCGGGGTGGGGGTGAGCATGTCTGCTGATACGCAAGAGGAGATGCTGGCGCGTGTCCGCCTTAACGCGGTTTCCTGTATGCGGACCGACTGGCTTTTAAGGCTGATAGAGTTTTACGGCGGGGCCAGGGAAGTTCTCTCCAGAAGCGCCGCCGAACTATCCGCGGACGGCGGGCTTTCGATTGAGACCGCCGAAAAATTCGTTTCCGACCTCGCCGGGGCCGACGCCGGCAAAGAGATTGAATCCGCCCGTAAGTCCGGCGTCAGGGTGTTCACCGCCCTGGATGCCGATTTCCCGGAACTTCTAGACAAGATCTACGACCCGCCCCTGGCCCTTTATGTTAAGGGGGACTTCGCGCGCGGCCGCGCGCCGGTGGGGATGGTCGGTACCCGTAAACCCACCGATTACGGAGCAAGGAGCGCCGCCCGCCTCGCGCGGGAATTGACCGCATCCGGCCTGACCGTGGTAAGCGGCCTTGCCCGCGGTATAGATACCATAGCCCACGAAGCCGCTGTCGGATCCGGCGGGATAACCTGGGCCGTGCTGGGCACCGGGCTGAATGTCTGTTATCCGGCGGAGAATAAAAAGCTCGCCGAACATATCCTGGAGGGGGACGGGGCCCTGGTCTCGGAGTTTCCGATGGATGCCGGGCCTATGCCCGCTAATTTCCCCAGGCGCAACCGTCTGATCTCGGGCCTGTCCTACGCGACGGTCGTGATAGAGGGCGATTTCAGGTCGGGTTCGCTCATCACCGCGCGCGCCGCGCTGGAGCAGGGCCGCGAAGTCCTGGCCCTGCCCGGGCCGGTGGATAGTGTTATGAGCCGGGGGCCCAATATGCTGATAAAGAACGGCGCCGCCATGGTGGAGGATGCCGCGGATATAATAGCTGCGCTGCCGGCCGACGTCCTTTTCGGTCTTGCGCCCGCCCGGCATAAGCAGAAGACCGGAAAAGCGTCTTCCGCGCGGCTCTCCGGTCTGTCACCGGACGCTAAGGCCGCCTGCGCCGCCATCACCGGCAGCGAGGGCGGACTTAACGTCGACGGGCTTGTGCACGAGCTTGGCTGGCCGGTCCAGCGCGCCGCCGCGGCGCTCTTCGAACTTGAGACTTCCTCTCTCGTCACGCAGAGCGCGGATAAGTATAGAGCGACCGTATAAATATTAATTATTGTCCCTTTCCGCGTAAAAAAGTATAAAATATAACTTCTAATCTCAAAACACCGCCCGGAAGCGCGGTAATATGGATTTATTTATTATGGCAAATGAAAAAAAAGAAAAGCCGGAAAAAACCCCTAAAGCCGTCAAGGCGCCCAAAGCCGAAAAGGCCGCCGGACCGGAAACCCCGAAAAAAATACTGGTTATCGTCGAGTCGCCCACCAAGGAAAAGACCATAGGCCGGTTCCTTACCGGCGGCTATGTGGTGCGCAGCTCCTACGGGCATGTGCGGGACCTGCCCAAAGACGAGCTCGGTGTGGACGTGGACCACGAGTTCGTTTCCAAGTACGTGCTGGTGGAACGGGCTAAAAAAATAATTCCCGAACTCAACAGTCTTGCCAAGAATTCCGACGCCATCTACCTGGCTACCGACCCGGACCGCGAGGGTGAAGCCATTTCCTGGCATTTGCGCGAAGCTATCAACGCCGATAAGTCCAAATTCCAGCGCATCAGCTTCCATGAAATAACCAAGGCCGCCATCGAGGCATCTCTAAAATCGCCGCGCGAACTTGATATGAACCTCGTCAACGCCCAGCAGGCCCGGCGCATCATCGACCGCCTGGTCGGTTACAAGCTTTCGCCTCTTTTGTGGGCCAAGATAAAGAGCGGCCTGTCCGCCGGCCGCGTGCAGTCGGTGACCGTCCGCCTGGTGGCCGAGCGCGCCAAGGAAATAGCCGCTTTCACGGAAGAGGACTACTATACCCTTTTCGCCAGGCTGGCCAAGGATACGGAAGGCAAGGATTTTGAATCCAAACTCGTACGCTGGCACGCCAAGCCCGTGGAGCAGACGATCCTGCTCAAGCTGTTCGCCGAGGATTACCGCTATAAGACCTCCGTCTTCAAGAAATTAGAGGACACCGTTGAAGCGGCCACCCTCCTGAGGAACGCCACCCTCACGGTTTCCAAGATAGAGTCCAAGGCCGTCAGGCAGAAACCGAAGCCCCCGTTCATCACCAGCACCGTGCAGCAGGACGCTTATAATAAGCTCGGCTTCTCCTCGGACCGCACCATGAAGGTGGCCCAGAGCCTTTACGAAGGCGTGGAATTGGGCGGGGAACGCGCCGGCCTCATCACTTACATGAGGACCGACTCGTTCAATGTTTCGACCGAGATACAGAACGAGACGGTCAAGTTCGTGACCGAGAACTATGGCAAAGAATTCGTCCCTGCCAAGCCCCCGGTCTACCTCAAGAAGGTGAAAGGCGCGCAGGAAGCCCATGAGGCTATCCACCCGACCTCGGTGGCCCGCAGGCCCGAGGATGTCAACGCCTTCCTGAACCCGGACCAGGCCAAGCTTTATGACCTCATCTGGCGCAGGTTCGTGGCCAGCCAGATGGAAGAGGCCGTGTTCGACTCTGTGAGCGTGGAGATAACCGATGCTAACGGCGTGGCCGTCCTGCGGACCAGCGGCCGCACCATGAAGTTCGAAGGTTATCTGAAGGTTTACCGCGAGGAAAAAGAGGACGAGGTTACCGACGAGGAGGACGAGGAGGAGTCTATCATACCTCCCCTGAAAGAAGGCGACAAGCTTATCCTCAAGGATGTCATCAGCAAACCGCACCGGACCAGCCCTCCGCCCAACTATAACGAGGCCAGCATCATTAAGACCCTTGAAAAGCACGGGATCGGCCGCCCGTCCACCTACTCCGTCATCATCAAGAACGTGGTGGACCGCGGCTACATCAAGCGCGAGAAGGACAGGAAGCTGCTTATCAGCGAACTGGGCGCGCTGGTAACCGACAAACTTAAGGACTTCTTCCCGGACATCATGGATATCTCCTACACCGCCTCCATCGAGGACAAGCTGGACGATATCGCCGACGGCACCATCAACTGGGTCAAGATGATAGGGGATTTTTACGGCCCGTTCGCCAAGAACCTGACCAAGGCCGATTCGGACATGGTCAAGAGCAGGCCCAACGTGATCAAGACCAACGAGAAATGCCCGCTCTGCCTGAGCCCGCTCGTCATGCGCGAGAGCAAGTACGGCAAGTACCTCTCCTGCTCCAGGTTCCCCAAGTGCAAGGGGAAGATCCCGCTGGACCGGGACGGCAACAAGATAGACGTCTTTAAGCCCATACCCGTGGAAAAGACCTGCACCAAGTGCAATAAGAACAAGATGCTGCTGCGCCGAAGCACGCGCGGCTACTTCCTGGCCTGTTCCGGCTTTCCAAAATGCCGCAACATAGAAAAGGTCACCGACCCCGAAGTGGAGCAGATAATAAACGGCGCCAAACCGAAGGCTTAGCCGCTGCCGGTTAACGGACCGTGACTGCCGGGCCTTAAGCCCGGCAGTTTTGTTTTGCCGCGGGAGTGCCGGCCCTTATCCGGGCCCTGACTACGCCGCGAACCTGTATATGGGGCGGACCCTTGAAAATGCGGGCAGGAAGGATGGGGCGGAGAAATATCTTCAAAAAGCTGAAATTGCGGTAGAGCCGGGTAAATAAAGGAAGGGTTTTCTTTTGCGCCTCACGGGAACTGTTTTAATACAGCCTCAAGCTCGGCGTACATGAAAGGCTTATGCAGTACGCCTATCGCTCCCTTATCGATCAGCTGTTCGGTAATAAGGTCCTGTTCCACGGCGGTTACCATGACCACTCTGGCCGCGGGATCGATGACCCTTATCTCCGCCAGGGTCTCAAGTCCGTTCTTGCCGGGCATTATCATGTCCATCAGCACCAGCTCGGGGCGCCGGGCGGCATAAACTTTGACCGCCTCGTCCCCGTTCTCCGCCTCGCCGACCACCTGGTGCCCCATTTCCGTCAAAAGGTCCTTGATCAGGTCCCTGGTCATGACATTGTCGTCCACAATGAGTACTTTCATTAAAGACTCCCTCGGCATCACGCTGAAACTTTTTTACCGCGGCGGCGATGGCAGGCAAACCCGCGCGCGGCTTAAACGTCACCAGTAGATTATAACACAAAAAAATACGTAAGGCCCCGGCCAGTGAAAGGTTATTGCCCGTGTTTTGACCGGCCGCGGTCCTTATAACGGCGGAAATAAATATTATTTTCGGGACTGGGACCAGACGGCGTATTTTTCGCCGCTCGTGAGAAGGGTCCAGCCGGGACCGGGCTGCCAGCTCATATTAGAGCCGATCTTCAGGGCCAGCCACTGGGTGTTGCCGGTAATGACCGCGGCGTAAAGCCCGTTGGTGGCCGATAGTATCTGGACCTGGCTGGTGGAGGTTACGCCCGCGTTCCTGCGGGCGGAGATAAGGGCCTGTATCTGGCTTTTGTACTGCGCGCCCCAATCGAAGAAATGGGGCCAGAATACGCAGGGGATGCCGGGATGGGTCATTATGTAGGCGTAGCCCATCATGCGCTGGTCCTTGTACTGCTTGGAGGCGTTAGCCAGGAAATTCGGGTCCCTGGGGGAAGTGTCATGGTTCTCTACGAAAGTCACGGTCTTGGACGGCCACCAGCCTATAAGCCCGGACGGTTTGTTGTTGTCGTTGAGGAGTTCATAGCGGTCTCCCTCTATGGCGGCGATAAGCGAGAACCTCGTGGTGAAGTCAAAAGCGCTGGAAGCGTTCACCTTGCCGGAGGAATTATCCGTGCCGTCGATCCAGTCCGCTATGATCTGCCGGTTGCCGTCGTAATACTCGCCCACGGAAAAAATCGGGCTTGATGCCTCGTTGTAATCCTGTATATGGCGGGGAGAGTAGCCCTTCACCATGTCGTAACGCCAGCCGTCAAAGCCGATGGAGTTCTTAAGCCAGCGCATGAAGATCTTCGTGTCCTGCTGGACCTGCATATCTCTGTGATCGATGTCGCGGCAGCCTATATCGCCCTGCCCTTCGTCGTAGTTCGGGCTGCGCTGCAGATGGGAGTAGGCGGGCTGTCCCCAGACTTCGTCGTCCTGCACTATCACGGTGCTGGCCCAGTCGGGGTTTTTGAAATCCAGCCAGTTAGTCGTGCCGTTGCGGTGGTTGAGAACGATATCCGCCACGACTTTTACTCCGGCGGAATGCATCGCGCTGACAGCCTGCACCAGTACGTCCTTGGTGCCCCACTGTGATTCCAGATTGTACCATTCGGTCGGATAGTAGCTGCCGCTGGAGACGGGCGGGAACCAGACCAGATCGAAGCCGGATCTCCCGACCTCTCCGGCATTCTGCGCAAGTACGCCCCACCAGCCCTTGGGCGGATGGTACCAGTAGCTGTCCGCGTACCAGTGGAAACCCTGCAGCATTATGACCGGGCTGCCGGCAACGTCCACGCGCCGCTGCGGTCTGGGGGTGAAAACGTTATCGTGGTAAAGGTTGACCGCGTTGAACCAGTCGGCGCGGGCCTTGCCCTGGGGGGGAGCCGCCTTCTCGACATAATTGGCGCGCGGTTCGGGCAGGGAAACGGAGATGTCGTGCGCGGCTGCTTTTAATTCATCGGAGGCGGGAGTCGTTTTTATCTGGGCTGAAACCGGAAAATTTAAAACTGACAGGAATGCCGCTGCAAGCCACAATTCGCGTATCCGCATTTTATTTCCCCAGGCCCCGCGTGAATTACATAGAAATATGATCCTAACGAATATATTATAGCGAGTATTGTCTGAAATGACAGTGCCCAAAGGACTAGTTTGAAGTAGGCCTAAAGGCCTACGCGGACCGATGCTGACCGGCCGCACACCGCAGGCTGCGGCGCGCCGGCGGGTATTTTGCTAAAATTATGGTCATGGACCTGCTGCTGGCAAAATTCCTCCTGCATATAAGATCGCAGCGGAACTTTTCAAAACATACCGTAAAAGCTTATAAGTACGACATCGGTGAGTTTGCGGCCTATGCGTCGGCCCATAACGCCGCCGTTCCCAAGCTTTGGGACCGCATGCTTTTGCGCGGCTACATCGCCTACGTCAGCGAAAAAAAGGTCTCGCGGAACACGCTCCTGCGCAAGATCTCGGCCGTGCGTTCCCTCATAACCTACCTGATAGCCGAAGGCACCATGGAGTCCGACCCTTTTGACCTTATAACCGTGCCCAAAAAAGAGAAACGCCTGCCAAGGTTCCTCAGCGAGGGGGAAGTGGGGAAAATGGCCGATTCCGGCGTCCCCGACTCGGTCGGGCGGGAAGACCCCGGCTACAAATTCGCCGAGCGGGATTACGCCATCTTCGAACTGTTGTATTCCAGCGGCCTGCGCCGTTCCGAGGCCGCCGGTCTGAACATCGGAGACGTGGATTTCTACGGCGGTTTCGTCAGGGCCCTGGGCAAGGGGTCCAAAGAACGCCTGGTACCCGTCGGAGATAAGGCCTTGAAGGCCATAAGGGCGTATTTAAGTACCAGGCCGAAGCCCCAGGCCCCGGCCCTGCCGCTGTTCCTGAACCACAGTAATACCCGTCTTTCCGATCATGGCCTGGCCCTTATAATAAAGAAACTGGCGCGTCGCGCCCGTTTCGCCAGGCCGGTCAATCCCCATTCCATAAGGCATTCTTTTGCCACGCATCTCCTGGATAACGGCTGCGACCTGAAGTCCGTACAGGAGATGCTGGGACATAAGAACCTGCAGACGACCGAGATCTATACCCACGTCTCGCTCGAGAGATTAAAACAGGTTTACGATAAGACGCACCCGAGGTCGGATAAAAAGAAAGGAGCATAGATATTTGAGAGCGGAGATCGGGCGCCCGGGGAACGGCGAACAGGAATTTATGAAAAAAACATCTTCGATAATATTATTCTCCATGCTGGCGCTTTGCGCGCGGTCCGAGGCCGCGGCGCCGTGCAGGTTTCAGAATCTGGTCGACGGCCCGGGATTCAGGAACTCGATCTGGGGGCTAAGCGTGCGCTATGCCGATACGGGCAAGGAAGTCATTTCCTGCAATAATACCAAGAACCTGGTCCCCGCCAGCATACTGAAGCTTTTTGTGACCGCCGCCGCGCTCGATCTCCTCGACCCCGGCTATAGATTCAAGACCAGGGTTTATGTCGACGGCGCCCTTTCCAACGGGGTGCTGACCGGCTCCCTGTATATAAGGGGGGGAGGAGACCCGTCCTTCGGCTCCAACCTTATCGAGGGCGCGCCTACGGCCCAGGCGGAGTTCGCCAAATGGGCGGAAGCGCTTGAAGCGGCCGGGATAAACAAGATAACCGGTTCCGTGATAGCCGACGATTCGCTTTTTGAAGGTCCGGCGCTGCCCGGCTCATGGGCATGGGAGGACATCGGCAACTATTACGCCGCCCAGCCTACCGCTCTGGCTATAAACGATAACCTTTATAAGCTTTACCTTAAGCCCGGCGCTAAAGTGGGCGCGGCGGCCGAGGTCCTGCGCACGGAGCCGAAGATAGAGGGTATCGAATTCAATAATCTTATGCGCACCGGGCCGGAAGGCTCCGGCGATAACGGCTATATCTTCAATTTCCCCGAGCAATACAGCGCCACCTTGCGCGGCACCATACCGAAAGGCCCCGCTGAATTCGCCATTAAAGGCTCTATTCCGTCGCCGGCTCTTTTTTTAGCCCATGAGTTTACGGCCTATCTGGAAATGTGCGGCATCAGCGTGACGGGCAAACCGGCCAAAATCAAGAACGGCAAAGATTATGGGCCGCTTAAATTTATAGCCGAAACGGAAGGGTCGCCGTTGAAGGATATCGTGTCCGTCACGAATAAGCGCAGCTTCAACCTGTACGCCGAGATGCTCCTCCGGCACCTGGCGCTCGCAAAGGGGAAGCCGGGCACGGCGGATAACGGCATAAGCGTCCTGCGCGATTACATGGCCGAGAACGGGGCGGACGTTTCGGAATTGAAGCTGGAGGACGCTTCCGGTCTGTCGCGCCTGAATATGGTGCACGTGGACACATTTACGGTCTTCCTGAGCAGGATATCGAAGAAAAAATTTTTCGGCGTCTACCTGGCTTCGCTGGTCTCGCCGGCGGATCCCGACGCGACGGGTCATATCAAAAAGATGGGCGTTCATACGAAGCTGGAAAAGTTCCTTAAGATAAAGTCGGGTTCGCTGAACGGCGTGCGAGGGTACGCCGGCTACCTGACCACTAAGAAGGGGAAACTTCTGACCTTTACGTCCATCCTCAATAACTATACGGCGCCGGCCGCCGAGATCGACCGCCTCAATGAGACCGTCCTGCTGCAGCTCGTGGATAAATATTAGAATTCCAGGTTCGGCCGTAATATGAACTGGAAGGAATTGTGCCCGGCATCCTTGTCCGAGAGGGGGCCGGAGTATTTTTTGTTGGAGGTCCAGACGAAGCCCGCGCCCATCGAGAGAACGCTGTGTCTGCTCACGGGGAACTTCTTTTCTACGAGGAACAAGTGCCTGAGGGGTTCGAATTTTATTTGTGAGAAGTCGGCCACATATTCGAAGCCGCTGTTGTTAAGCCAGAAACTCTTCGAGGCGCCGAAATCCGTCCGGCTGCGCCGGAAACCGAGGTAAAAAGAGTCGGCTATGTACTTGTTCTCGTGCGCCTTCAGGCCGCCGCGGAAACTCCACCGCAAGGTGCGGTCCGCCAGATATTGCTCGCCCTTGAGCTTGCCTTCGGCCTCGACCCATTTATCCCGGATGAGGATATTGTTCTTGATGTGCAGGTTGCCGGCGTTCAGCAGAATGCCGGAGTAGCCGGTACGCTTGCCCTGCAAAGCCTTGTTGATGGATTCGAACGTGATCACGTTGCCGAAGAACAGGGACAGCGCCCAGGGTTCTTCGAACCCCGCCGTCAGGGCCTCCACGGCGTTAAGGTTGTCGGAGACCTTCATGTGCCGGTAAATATCCGGCTGATGCCTGCGTATGAGCGTGCCGGCATACGGGAGAGGGTTTATGCTGGCTTCAAGAACCAGCGTGCGGGGCTTGTAGAAGTTCTTTATCAGTTCGCGGTAGATCTCCAGTTCAGGCACCGCGCCCATATGGGGGATAGGTTTGCCGGTGAGACTGTTGTAAAGACCTGCGCTGGCGTAATAAGGGTCCAACTCCACTTCGACCGTGGTTTTTTTGCCTTCCTCTTCCTGGGCCCGGACCGGGATGCCCCGCGAGGCCCAGAAACAGAGCGTCAGGATCAGAAATTTACGCATTACAGGTGAAAGCATGTTCATGTCCGGTGTCGGGCCCCGCCGCGCACTTTGGCCGCGCGGTTTAAAAAGTGCGGGGCAAGTATTGTATTATAATTATAGGAATTATGTTCAACATGAGGTGATCCTATGTGCGGCGTTATAGGCCTGCGGTGCGGTAAAGACAGGGAAGATCTCGGAGCGATAGCTTCCAAACTTCTGCGTATGCTTGAATACCGCGGCTACGATTCGACAGGGGCTATCATCCAGGATTCCGCGGGGCATATCGTTTTAAAGAAGGACGTGGGTTCCCCCACGCTGATCACCAAAAAACTAGGGATCGACAGGCTTTCCGGCAAACTTTTCTGCGGCCAGGTCCGCTGGGCCACTTTCGGATCGGTGACCAGGGACAACGCGCAGCCTCACGAGATGCGCTGCCATACGCATCTTTACGGCGCGCACAACGGCAACATCACCAACTGCGATCAGCTGAAGAAATGGCTTACGGCCCGAGGGCACGACGTCAAGAGCGACAATGACGGGGAAATGCTCGTGCACATGATCGAACATTTCTTCGCCATAGAACTTAAAAAGCTTGATAACACGCGCGACAAAGCGCGAAGGTACGCCGCCCTTAAAACGGCCATACTCGAGGCCTCCAAAAGAACGATAGGGTCCTTCGCCGCCATAGTGGTGGATCCCGTCACGGAACTGATGGGGTGCATTAAGGCCGGAAGCAGCCTGTATATGGGCGAAGGTTCGCACGACGGCCGCGGCGGGTTCATAATAGCCTCGTCCGATCTCGCCAGCGTCCTTTCGATGACGAAGATGCTCTACCCCATCAAAGAGAATGAGTTCGCGCTGTATACGGCGGACAAGGTCGATTTTTACGATATGAAGACCGGCGCCGTGATCCACAAGGAACAGGTCCGCAGCCATCTGAAAGTCGAGGAGACCGGGCTGAAAAAACCGTTCAAATATTTCATGGAGCAGGAGATCTTCGGAGAGGTGGACGCCGCGAAAAAGGTCATAAGTTATTTCGCGAACAGGTCCCCGCTGATCGGCCGCGCGCGGAAGGCGGCGGCTGAAAACCCCGGATTGGCCGGGGAGGTCAGGGGCGCGGTGCTTGAGCTCGCTTCCATGACCGACGCCGCGAAGCTCAAAAAAGCGGCCGCCGGATTCATGAGGTCCGAAACCGCGAAAAAAGCCTCGGCTTTGATGAAAGCATCCGGCGCCCCGCGCGCCGCCGCCGGGTATGAATCTTTCCTCGCGGATCTTTTTGAGGATCTCCGCGGCACCCTCGAGCCGTCAAAGAACGGCCCCGCGCTTAAGTTCGCCGACGCCCTGTTCATGCTCGGGGAAATAGAGGACGTCGCGTCCAGGGTCGGCGCCTTCGTCGGCAGCCTTGCCCGCTGCCACAAGAACGGCCGCAGGGCCTACTTCGTGGCGTGCGGGACCTCCTATAACGCCGCGAAATGCGCTTCGGTGTTCTTTAATAATATCGCCGATATCAATATCACGGCCTATTTCCCGGGAGATTTCAGGTCGCAATGTCTGCGGGCCGTGGAGGACGGGGATATTATCATCGGTATCAGCCAGAGCGGGGAGACAAAGGACCTTATAGATATTTTCAACCAGGTGAGAGCGGCCGGGAAAAAGGTCACCGCTATAAATATCGTGAACAACGTCAACTCGACG
>Ga0334722_10006232_pt1 | contig 11860 bp, 7 predicted proteins | sample C3_bottom_MG_FD_207210 | JGI IMG/M metagenome (GOLD analysis project Ga0334722, IMG submission 207210) | Sediment microbial communities from Yellowstone Lake, YNP, Wyoming, USA - C3_bottom | ecosystem: Environmental > Aquatic > Freshwater > Lake > Sediment | place: USA: Wyoming | collected...
ACCCTGGAAAGTTCTTTAAGCAGATCCTTATCGCCACGGCTCATATCGACTTGAGGAACCAGTATCTCTGCCTCAGGATGGGCCACCCTTGCAGCATAAGGTATAGTCTGTGTAAGGGGGCAGGCAAAGCCCCTCTCGAATTCATCTCCATTATTATTCATGTTGATAAAGCTCGGTATCAGAAGGGTCTTTACGCCCGTATCTATAAGGTATTTTATATGTCCATGGGCCACCTTAACAGGAAAGCATGTATCTGCAAGGACGTTTTCAGTCCCTGTATTAACAATCTCTCGATTAGTCCTGGGAGAGACTATTACATCAAAACCGAGTTCCTGCAGGAGCACTGTCCAGAAGGGGAGATAATCATGGAAAAAGAAGATATAGGGTATCCCTATCTTAACAGGTTTCGATGGCCTGACACTTCCGTTCCTCTGCTCTTCCACACCCCTGTTGTAGGCCTTCCATAGCATCTCCTCCCTGAAGGCAAAGAGGTCCTCAACACCGGTTTTCTGTCCCTGTCTCACATCATATCTCTCACACCTGCCACCATAAAATAAGAACCCCTCTTCACCTTCTATCTTTACCCTGTTTATCTCGCATATATTGGGACAGCTACGGCATTCAAAGGAAGTGATCTCATAGGACCTCCGGGAAAGCTCGAATCCCTTGAATCTTGAACGACCTTTTACATTATCTCTTGCTATCAGGGCCATACCGATAGCCCCTGTGACATCATGATCAGGTGGAACAATAATCTCCCTTCCAAGGTATCTCTCAAAGGCAGCGACAACAGCCTTATTAAAGGCCACACCTCCCTGAAAAAATATCTTCTTACCGATGGGTTTTCCTGCCACTACCTTATTTATATAGTTCTGGACTATAGAGTAGGCAAGCCCTGCAAGAAGGTCATTCCTATCGGCCCCCTTCTGTAACTTTGCCATGAGGGAATTTTCCATAAAGACCGTGCACCGCTCACCGAGCCTGCAGGGATTCTTAGCCGAACAGGCGCACTCAGCAAATTCCTCCTTAATCGATATGTTCAGTTTTTCAGCCTGTTCCTCAAGGAACGAACCTGTCCCTGCCGCACAGGCCTTGTTCATTTCAAAATCAACGATGATACCATCCCTGAGTGAGATATACTTTGAGTCCTGGCCTCCGATCTCGAATATAGTATCGACAGTCCTGTCAATAAAGATCGCCGCCCTTGCCTGGGCAGTTATCTCATTCTTAACTATATCCGCTCCGACATAATCGGCAATCATATATCTTCCCGAACCTGTAGTGCCAACCCCCTCTATCTCTACCTTATGACCTATCTCTTCACCTATCTCCCTGAGCCCCTGGTTTACCGCCTCAATAGGCCTGCCGGCAGTCATAAGGTATCTTTTTGCGAGGAGATTGCCATCCCTGTCTATAACAGCAAGATTTGTACTTATAGAACCGATATCAATGCCAAGATAGGCCGGTATCTTTCCAGCTCCTGAAAAGATCTCTGAATTCCTGGAGACCTTTCTGATCTGATTTTTCGCAATGCCATCGTCCAAACCGAGTGGTTTATGCCCCTCTTCTGCAGGCTTCGATGATTCGATAAAGAACCTGAATCTCTCCATGTCAAGGCTATTTATATTCCCTTCATCCAGATCCTTCATTGCTGCACCTATAGCTCCCATCAGGGCAAACTCTTCAGGTATTAATAATCTCTCGAATCCAAAGACCTCCTTAAAGGCCCTCACCATTCCTCTGTTTGCCGCGACACCGCCCTGAAAAGAGACAGGTTCTTCTATCTCCCGCCCTCTAACTATGGCTCCCTTAAAATTCCTTGCAACAGCAAAACACAATCCTGCTACGATATCCTCAACAGGAGTTGCTATCTGCTGCAGATGAATCATGTCTGACTTGGCAAAGACACTGCATCTGCCTGCTACTCGAGCAGGCTTCTTTGACCTCAAGGCTATCTCACTGAATTCCTCTATGGTGAGCCTCAACCTTTCGGCCTGCTGATCGAGGAAAGAACCGGTACCAGCGGCGCAGATCGAATTCATCGAGAAATCATCAATCGTCTCACCTCTGAGTTTTATCAGTTTCGAGTCTTCTCCACCAAGTTCAATAATAGTCCTGACCTCGGGATATAGTTTCCTCGTCGCATAGGCCTGTGCTATGACCTCATTTGTAAAGGGGATATCGAGCCCCCTGGCTATTGCTTTACCAGCAGACCCCGTGACTGATAGAGAGAACCTGTCATCATAAGAGGCAGAAATCCTTTCAACGATCACATAGGCTACCTTCAAAGGATGTCCTTTATGCCTCTCATAAAAGGAGATAATCCTCTTTCCTCTCTCATCGAGGACTACTGCCTTTACGCTGACAGAACCGACATCAAGGCCTAAAAACATCATCTTTCACACCTCGATCAGTTATAAAAAGATAGATACCCATTCATCAAAGACCTTAATTTTATCTTCTCCATACCCTTTAATCAACTCTCTCACCTTTTCAAGGGGTTTCTCATGGGTAAGGTCATTCTCGGTCTTAGAAAAGAACTTATCAGCAAAACATATGATCTTTTCTTCAATCGTAAGGGGAAACATATCCCTTGCAGGTAAGGGCAATCTCTTTTCCCTGATCTCTTCAGCTGAAAAACCGAGGCCCACATGCCTCTCGCAAACAAGGGCATGTCTGTTGAGGCCCTCTCTTTCGAGTATGTCCCTTCCGAGATAACCATGGCATATATAATCATTATATCCAAAACATCCAATCCTGGGTGCATTAGTAAGAAATATACCTATATCATGTAGTATTGAGGCCTCATGAATAAATTCAATGTCAGGATTCAGATAATCGACCCTTCTGGCAATCTCAACCGCCTTCTTTGCAACGACCTTTCCGTGATGGAGAAGGAAATAATAGGCCTTTGAATCGGGTTCATAATATTTCTCTATAATCTTAACAGGGTCTATCATATCCCCTAACCAAGGAATCTCCTCATATATGCCGCTTCTACAATCATGCTCTGGAGATTGGCTGTATCGCCATCTTTGATCGCCTTTATTATCCTTGAGGTCATGGCCCTGTGATCAAAATCGGTATCAAAGGGGCCCCAGCTATCAAGAAATCTCCTAATTGCTGAAGAGATATCCTCAGGCAGTATCCTGAAGACCTCATCGTTGAAAAGGGTCAGGGCCTTTCTCATATCCAGTTCATAGTTAACATAAGCCTCATTCAGGCATTTGATATCATCGTTATTCAGGATGTTCAGGCCTATAATCTCAGGTGGTAATCCAATGGAATAGCAGGCTGCGCAGAAGCTTATTACACGGGGAAGCTTAACCTTACCGATACTCCTGGAATATCCGAAAAGACCCACATGGAGCTTTCTCATCCTTCTTCTCGGAATAAACACTGCAAGATTATTTATGAGGGGGGCAATATATTCTATAAGCCTCCGATATTCTGAAGAAACCCTCTCAACAATATCGAGGCATCTACCTTCATCCACATCCATTCCATTCCCCATACTGGATGACTTAAGCTTTTCTATACTTCCTATAACAAGCGGAACAGGATTGTCATATTTAAAGGCAGACTGAACTGTAAATGTCTGGACATCAGGATATTCCCGAAGCACATTATCAACCGTCTCTGGCGTCAGGTGTCCTCTGAATGGAGGAGAGCCAACACCAAGGATCGGATATATTTTAACGCCGGTCTCTTCTGAGAGTCTTCTCAATCTCTGCAAGGCAATCTTATTACATAGAATAGCACTAACCATTCCATAGTTCATGGCAGGGTCAGACCTTGCTATAAAAACCCTCTGATGGGTTAAATCCTTGTCTTTGAGATATTCCCCAACTATCCTGTGAGATTCGAGCATATGCTCCTTATCCTCAAAAAGGGGTATCACATTTATCCTTTCGGGATTGAAGTCGCCAATCCATTCAGCTATAGTAATATCTCCTTTATAAAAAGGACTTCTCTGCTTTCCCACAACAAAGTCTTTGTAATAATAGTAAACCCTGTTAAGGCTCTCGGGAGAAAGGGTCATGGGCAGGATTACCTCAAAGATAGGCGCTACCTTTTCTCCATAAAAAAGTATTGCCGAGTCACAGGATCTCGGTATGCTCTCGAGTGTCTCTACAAGTACCTTTGCCTCATCCTTTTCAACATCAGGATTTGGCACCCTCAATGTAAGGAAGACATCCTCTCCAAGCCTCATTTTCTTAAAAAAGTGTTCATATCTGGTGAGTAACTTCCTCACAACAAAATCATCAACCTCTTTGCCTTCACAGTCCCACATCTGTTCATCGCATCCCAGGTGAGAGAAGGCATAGTAGGCCTCCTGTATCTCATCGTCGCCTGACATGTCCTGGCTCTCTGCAAAGAAGGGAAGAAGGACATTATCAGGATGTTGAGTAGACATAACCCTCGGTATCTTCATCCTTTTCACCTTTTAGATTTTAGATTATTTTAACCTAAATTGAGGTATATTTTGGAGTTTTTCCGATGTAAGGTTATAAGATTTATGGGAGGAATAAAGGGGCAGGAGTTGACTCCTGCCCCGCAGATCAGTCTTTGCTGATCTCGTATCTACCGCTACCGTCAATCTTTATATTTGCATTAAGGAATCTCGTCTTATATCCTGCCTCTTTAAGGATATGATAGGCCATTTCTGCCCTTACGCCAGTAGAGCAATGAGTAACTATCTCCTTATTCTTTGGTATCTCCGTAAGTCTTTGTGATATCTCCTGGGTGGGTATGTTCTTTGCTCCTTTAAGCATCCCCTGCATCGCCTCATCCTCATCGCGCACATCGAGTATGAACTTATCATGAGGAAGGGTCTCCGCTATCTTTTTAAATTCCTCCACGGGTATCTCGCCAGGCCTCGGTTTTGGTACATAAACTATCTCCTTACCAATCTGACCTTTTTGAATAGGAAACCCAGCCTTTTCCCATGCCTTTATTCCACCCTCAAGGATACTGACATTTGCATATCCCTTTTCCCTGACGGTCCCAAATGCACTCATCGCCGTTTTATCATCATATGAATAGAGGATAATAGGTGCCTTTTTATCGGACGGAAACTTATCCATCATCGCAACAATATCATCAGAAGAGATTGATACGGCACCTGGAATATGGCCACTCATTGCTTCCTCTGACTTCCTTAGATCTACCAGTACCTGGGGTATATCCTTATCCATATTTTCCTTTACAAAATTAACCGTGGATAGAACAGGCTTGCCTGCTTTTTTCCATTCAGGCATTCCATCATGGAAGATCTTAACATTCTTATATCCGAGCCTCTCTGCCTTACTGGCAGAGTTTGGACTAAGCCTTCAGGTAACTCCTGCACAATAAAAGATCAAAAGTGTATCCTTATCTTGTGGCAACCTGCTGATATGTTTCTCAAACTCAGCATCATAAATGGATATAGCACCAGGTATGTGACCCTCGTGATACCTGGGTGCAGGCCTTGAGTCTATGAGAAAAAAACCACCCTTTTCATGCCCTTTTTCTATAAGTTTTGCAAGCTCCTCCACCTTAATCAGCTTTTCCTCGGGAACCTTTGCAGGTGGCTTTACAGCTACACTCTTTGCATACAGATGCCCTGCTCTCTCCTCGATCTCTATTGATATCTCTTTATCCCTGGGTATCTTATTAATCTTCTCGGCACCCTTTAGCTTTGTCTCATCATCATACTTCACTATCCAGGTTGCAGGACCGATCTGGATCTGAATCGTCTCAGCCTTTTGAGAAAGGCTCACAAAGTTTCCTCTTAATAGCCTATCATCAGGAAGATGGCACTGTTTGCAGATAGGTGCTATCCTCGGTTTCTCTGATGACAGCCCTACCCTGCCAGAAACGACAACGGCAGAAAAGACACAGATCAACATTGCTAACCTCTTAAGCATAGACACCTCCATTATTCGAGATTGTTTCTAATCTATTAAATTTTGCAATAATCAAAAAGATATGTCAAGTTAAAATTTTAGATTATCTAAATTTACATTAAGAGAGATGCGATTTAGAACCTATGATGATCCTGCTGACCCTATTGCCTCTTCTGTTATCCTCTTTGCGAGATCAAAGATGGCCTTTTTATCCTCTTCAATCCTTGCCTCAATATAAAATCGAACCTTTGGCTCTGTACCTGATGGTCTGATCATTATCCACGATCCATCATCAAAAACGATCTTTGTTCCATCGATAGTTATTACATCTTTCACTCTTCTTAACCTGTGGCCAATCATAACAGCCGTTCCTTCCCTGTATCTGTCCTTTATAACTGAGAGCCTCTCGATAAGGACTTTCCCTGCCATGGACCTATCAACATTTATGCCTGAGCGGTCAGGATAGAAATGACCAAACTCATCCATAATATCCTGGAGATAATCACTGAGACCCTTTCCCGTCACGGCCATCATCTCGATAGCCAGAAGTAGACCAAAGATGGCATCCTTCTCAAGGGTATGATTATAGCCTGATATGCCGTCAGACTCCTCAAAGGCGACAACTGCCCTTTCACTGGATGACCTGAGAAGATAGGGTCTGAAGTGCTTAAATCCTACCTTTGTCTCCCTTACCATCACTCCCAATCTTTCAGCAATAGCATTGACAAGGTTACTCGTGCCAACAGACTTAGCAACAATTCCCCTGATACCTCTATATGTATGGAGATAATGAAAGGCCATTGCACCGAAATAATTCATAGGTATCTGGGCATGACCATCGGCATGTCTTATCCTGTCTCCATCGGGGTCCATGATAGCACCGAGTTTGAATCTTGCGGAACTCCCTCTCAGCACATGCACAACACCCTCCATATTCTCCTCAGAAGGTTCAGGAGCCACGCCACCAAAAAGATAATCATTCTCTGTGCGTAAAAATCTTATCTTACTGGAAGTCCCTAAGATCCTCTCTATCCTCCCCCTCGTTGCTCCATGGACATGGTCTATGCAGATTATACAATCCTCCTTATCAATAAACTCCTTGATCCTATCGATATCTATCGTACCCCTCTCGATGAGATACCTCTTGTATAGTTCGGTAAGGTCAATCCTGTCGATATGGCGCGGAACCGATGGAGGGATTATTATCGACTTCTCCATCATCCTGTTTGCTATATTCTCAATAAAGTTCGTTATCTCAGCACCTGCAGGACCACCATCAGAGGGATTGAACTTGAGACCTGCATAATTGGCAGGATTATGGGAAGGGGTAAGGTTTATTGAACAGGCAGCACCTGTCATTTCAATGCCTGCCGAAAATTCCGGGGTCGTGGCCTCACCGGCATACCATGTCCTTATGCCCTCTTCCTGGAGAATCCCTATAACCTCCATAGCGAAATCCTGACCCAGAAAACGGTTGTCATGGCCCACTATGACGCCCCTCTCTCTTACGTCATCGAAGTCTCTGACACCCAGAGACTCCATGATCATCCTGTCATTGCTCTTGAACAACTCTATAATTGCTGTAGTTACAATCCTTACATTATTAAACGTAAAGTCAGAACCGATCTCCCCCCTCCATCCTGATGTTCCAAAGACTATTCGGGCTGGATTATTATTCTGTCTTGCAAAGGCCTCAACGACCCTCAGAAGGTCACGCTTATTAAAGGGATCAGATAGAATCTCTCTCCAGCATGAAGAGGCATCCTCGAAATCTTTACTCATTTTACCTTACCTCCATCCACAAACTAACCTCAGGCTCTATATTATACAATATATGTCACAGACGCACTAATCTGATATATTGTATAATAATCCATGAAGCGCTTGATACTCTTTCCAATCCTCATCTTTCTTGTTGCCCTGTCCCATGATCAGGGATTGAAGGATCAGAGGGAGGTTCACCTCGATAATCTGAGACAACTCACCTCTGGAGGAGAGAACGCAGAGGCCTATTTCTCTTATGACGGTAGAAAACTCATATTCCAGTCGACACGGGATGGAAGGAGATGTGACCAGATCTATACAATGGATATTGATGGAAGCAATGTCAGGATGGTGAGTACGGGTAAAGGCATAACTACCTGTGCATATTTTCTCCAGAAGAGAGGTAATAGAATAATCTATTCTTCCACCCATCATCTTATGGATGACTGCCCACCAAAACCTGATTACAGTCAGGGTTATGTCTGGCCACTCCATCCGTATGATATCTTTGTAGCAGATGAGGACGGGATGAATCCGAGACGACTCACAGATAACCCTGATTATGATGCAGAGGCTACTGTTTCTGTCGATGGCAGAAAGATCGTCTTTACCTCCCTGAGGGAAGGTGATATCGATATATATGTTATGGACACTGATGGAAAAAACCTCAGGAGATTAACCTATGAAAAGGGTTATGACGGTGGTGCCTTCTTCAGTCATGACGGAAAGAAGATAGTCTACAGGGCCTATCATCCGAAAACAGAAGAAGAGATACGGGATTACGAATCTCTCTTGAAGAAGAGACTCGTAAGACCATCGAGGATGGAGATCTTTATAATGGATGCCGATGGTTCTAACAAGAGGCAGATAACGAATAATGGTGCGGCGAACTTTGCTCCATATTTCCATCCTGATGGCAAGAGGATAATCTTCTCATCGAATATGCATGACCCGAAGGGAAGAAATTTTGAATTGTACATGATAAATATAGACGGAACCGGCCTTGAAAGGGTCACCTACAGTCCTCCTTTTAATAGTTTTCCCATGTTCAGCCATGATGGCAAGAGACTTGTCTTTGCCTCAAACAGAGGTGGTAAGGTCAGAGGAGAGACGAACATCTTTATCGCTGACTGGAAGGATTGAGATGAAAAACCTCCTTCTCTGCATCTTCTTCCTTATTCTGTCCTCAGGGATCTCAGATGCTGCAATATTGTCCCATCAGATGGATATCGAGATCGATCCTCACAGACATCTTATCAATGCAATGGATACTATGAGATTCGAAAGGGGTAGTGATAAGAAGAGATTCTTTCTTAATAGAGATATCAGGATAATATCCCTTAAATCAGGGGACACCCCCCTTGAGTATTCAAAGTCGATTGAGGGCGAATATCAGGAGATAATCGTGGATTCATCAGGGCTGACAGAGGTTACCATCGCTTACGAGGGGATAATTTATGACGAGGTAAAAAAGGCAGGTGGCCTGACATTCGTTAAGGGAGACAGGACGAAAGGGATAATATCAGAAGGAGGTGTATTCCTTGCGCCCGAGACAGGATGGTATCCTGATGATGAAGGCCTCAGCATCTTTCACATTAAGGTGAAAATCAAAGGGGGCCTCAGAACTGTTACCCAGGGTGAAGTGGTTAGAAGAGAGTATCATAATGATACTGAGTACTCGGAATGGAAAGGATCGGTCCCTGTCGACGGCCTTTTCCTTATTGCATCGAGGTTTGTCATAGATGAGGTTAATGACGGGAAGGTGAGATATTTTACCTATCTTTCGAAAGAGAATGCCCATCTCTCGAAGATATTTATAGAGGGATCGAGGCGATATATTGAATTTTATTCAAGGATACTGGGTGATTATCCTTACAGAGACTGGTCTGTCGTCGAGAATTTCTTCTCCTCGGGTTATGGTATGCCAGGTTTTACCCTTCTCGACCCCCTTGTGATAAGGCAGGGAGAGAGGATATTGAGACCAGGTTATATCGATCATGAGATAGTCCACTCCTGGTTTGGTAATTATGTCTACCCTGATTACAAGAAAGGAAACTGGGTAGAGGCTATAACCACCTATCTCTCAAACTATTATTACAAGGAGGTCTTCTCAGGAGAGGATGAGGCAAAAAGACACAGGATAAGCACCGTAGAAAGGTTTTCTATCAGGGTGACACCTGAAAGGGATTATCCCCTGAGGAATTTCATCTCAAAGGAAGAGGACTATGATAATGACATCGGTTATGGAAAGGGGTCCATGGTATTTCATTCTCTCAGGAGACTTATTGGGGACAGGGCCTTTTTTTCATCCATAAAGACCATTGTAAGTAGATATGGCGGCAAGAGGACATCATGGGAAGACCTGAGGAGAGTCTTTGAGGAGATTCATGGTTCAGACCTCTCATTCTTCTTTGAACAGTGGCTTGATAGAAAAGGTGGCCCTGTGATAAGCCTTTCGGAGGTCATGCTCGAGGCAAGGGAAAAGGGATTCCTGATAAAGGGGAAGGTCCTGCAGGATGGAGTTCCCTACGAACTCCTCTTGCCCCTGGTTGTGACTACTGAAGAGGGCAGGAAAGAGGTCATCATTCATATAAAGGAAAGGCAGAGGGATTTCGATATCCCTGTTGATGATAAACCCATGGCCGTTGAGATAGACCCTGATTATCATGTCTTCAGGATTGTGCACCAAGAAGACCTTAATCCATCCCTTAATCTCTTTCTTTCGAGAAAAACGAGATATTACGTCCTTACTGAGGAGAGGTTCAGGAAGTCCTTCGAGGAGATAACAGGAAGACTGATGATGACAGGTGGAGAGGTCATCTCAGGGAAAAGGCTCAATGAATATATTGATAAGGGTTCTATCTTTATAGTGGGGAGGCCATCTCAAGGGCTCTTAAATGACGTCCTGAAGATAAGAGAAAGGGGGTTCGATTTCAAAGGCAAGGCTTTTGATGGGCCTGTCTATTCGATCTTGCTTTCGATCAGAAACCCCTATAATGAAAAGGAGGTCATTGTCTTCTATTATGGTAATTCAGCAGAGGCACTCGAAAGGGCGAGGTATATTCCCTATTACGGAACAGACACATATGTTATATTCAGGGATGGCCAGCCTCTGGAACGTGGCTATCTCGATAATGAGAGGTCAAGGACAAAATATGTATTCGGCTATATCGATATAAACAGACTCAAAGGGCATATAGGATTTCTTGCGGACCTCAGGCAGGGTGGGAGGCTTCCTGGTTCATCAGGGGACAGGAATGTCAGAAATTATCTAATGGAGAGGCTAAAGGAGTATGGATTTGATGCCCGCGAACAGGTATTCATAATAAGTGAATCAGGGCTTGATAAAAAAAGGTTAAAGGCAGATGTAACATTCCCTGTCAGTTCTGCTGAGTAGATCATAAAGTTTATAGATGTTATTGAATAATAATTATATCGAGGAACTATCGAGCCTTCTGGGAATAATCCCTGAGTATTACGATATAAAGGGGAATCTGCACAGGACATCCTTAGAGACAAGGATGGCTATCCTTTCAGCCCTGGGAATAGACCCAACGTCACAGGTGTCTTTAGAGACAGAAATTGAAAGAAGAAGATTTGAACCATGGCTGAAGATCATAGAGCCTGTTCATGTCCTGTCTGTTTCTGAAAAGCCATTCAGGATCCCTCTATATCTGCCCCTGGAGGATAACTCTGATAAGAGGGTCTCGGTAAATATCTCGATTCAGGATGAAAAAGGCAGGAGAGATGAATTTCTTCTCCTGTGCGAACATATTGCTGAGGAGAAGACGATCCAGAGTAAGAGATATGTAAGGATAGATTTCATACTCCCGGATAGTCTTGACCTTGGTTACTATGATATTGATCTTATCCTGAATCATTATGAAAAAGACTTAGATGGTCTGAGAAAAAAGACAAGGTTAATAATTGCGCCTGATAGTGCCTATTTGCCCGAGGATTCCAGGAAGATACTCGGTCTTTCTATAAATCTCTACAGTCTCCGCTCCAGGAGGAATTGGGGTGTAGGAGACTTCGGTGACCTCAAGAGATTATCGAGGTCTCTTGCCTCTTCAGGATTCAGTCTTATCGGGATAAATCCACTCCATGCCCTATCTAATACCATACCCTTTGGAATAAGTCCTTATTCACCTTTAAGCAGGCTCTACAAAAACTTCATTTACATCGATATAACAGAGGTCGAGGATCTG
>Ga0334722_10006233_pt1 | contig 11860 bp, 20 predicted proteins | sample C3_bottom_MG_FD_207210 | JGI IMG/M metagenome (GOLD analysis project Ga0334722, IMG submission 207210) | Sediment microbial communities from Yellowstone Lake, YNP, Wyoming, USA - C3_bottom | ecosystem: Environmental > Aquatic > Freshwater > Lake > Sediment | place: USA: Wyoming | collected...
AGCTTTTTTGGTTTCATCAGCACCCTTATCCTGTGGTTCAACTACAGTATCCTTATCTTTGACTGGATCTGTACCTGCAATAGATTCAGGTTTTGCCTCTTCTTTCGCAGGCTCGGCAACAATTGCCTCAGCTTTTGCGTCAGAAACAGACATCTCTTCCTCCCATGCCTTTTTGAACTCAGTCTCTTGTGTTACTTCTTCTACTGCCATTGTGTTCTCCTTTTGCTGACCATCAGGTTCAGCGTTCTTGTGTTTTGTATTAAAAAAGGCCCGTAATAAAGTTCTGTTACTTTTTGTAACATACTTATTACGGGCCTTATAGTTCCTCTTTCGAGGGGTAAAGTGAACCGTTTGTTATCTTATATATTCAGTTCGTTCTATGCTTGTCACTCCTGCCTGATTGAAATTTATTATGAGTTTCCCTGTAAACGAATCCGATATAAGTCCAATAGATACAAGGAAATCGGCTATTTTCTTTTTCCATGTAAATTCATTCATTAACCAGCAATTCCTCCGCCAATACCCTTTTCTCTCATCTTATTTCTAAAATCAGGATTATGCTCGATTGCGTTAAGAAGCCGCATCTGAGCCTTTGCCTTATCCTTTGTTGTCCCCTTGGCATGAATCATGCTTGGGGTAGACACCTGATATTGACTCCCTTTTTTCTTAATCTTTACAGGCATTTAACATATCTCCCTGATATATTTATTAACACTACTGACAAAATTTGTCAATAGGCAATGAAAGTTTCTTGGCTATAAATAGATATCCTCGAATCTCCCCCTGATTTAATGTTACATCCTCACCCTTTGCCTCATCATTGTAAACACGCGTGCCAGTTATCAGTTTTGCCATGAGTTCAGCAAGGAGTTCGGATTGCCTTGGTTGTAACTCTACTATCAAGTCAGCAACTATTTCCTCCCGATTACGCTGGCCCATTACTCGTGTCCTCCTTCATGGACTCAGCTACTTTTAACATATTGTCAATATCCATCGCCCTCATCTGTTCTTTTTTGTGTTGCATATCAACGATTTTAGCTGCGCTATCAACACGTTTACCTTCGGTTTCCGCTTCTTTGCCTGCAAGTGTATGTGGTATTTCAGCGGCAATCTTCTGAGTGGTGACCTTGGTTTTCTCAGCGGTTGCCTGATCTTTCCCAATCTTCGCCTGAGCGAGACCTGCCTGCATCTGAAGCATCTGCATCTGCTGGTCTTGTTGCGCCTGCATATCCTGAGCATATTCTTCATCTGTTTTTATCATCTTATCGTATTCAGGGAATGAGAGTTTAAATATCTCATGCAGCCATTCACCCCACTTTATGCGGGCTTTGGCCTCGTCCGGCAAACTCTGGACAAGAAAGGACATTTGCGCCACGATTGTTTCGTTGATGACTGCAGCAGCAGACCCTGTGGTATGGATTTCCATGTCCCCTTTGATGCTTTCATCGGGGTTAAATGCCATATTCCAATTGTATACTGACCTGATATATGACTTATGCATCTTATCAAACGAAGCAGCAAGGTTTTTGATAAAATCAATCATGGAAGCAAATTGCATCTTCGCCGTGCCAAGAGGCGTATCTTTAGCCCCCTGAGTGTCCCCGAATAGATATGAGGGCAGGGAGGAATCCGAGTCCCCCTGCATCCGAAAGTCATTTTTCATTGTAAGAAATTCATTTATCCTTGATTCAATACTATAAACATTAAGCACCTTGGAACTTGCGTCCTGCGGCCCTGAGTCCCTTATAAAGAATTTGCCTGGATACACCTTGTTAGCGTCCTTCAAGGCTGATTCCTCTAACAAATGTACATTTATCTCCCCCAGAGGTCCTGCTATCCACGCAGCGTTCTTAAGCATATTTCTGTCACAAGCTGCAAGGGCAAGTTGTGGATATCTGATTATCTTGGGTAATCCCTTACCGAAGATTGAAGTCTCGTTTTTCTCATAATAAAATAGATGGTAAATATCCTCCAGCCTTTTACAGTGACGTTCATCCCACTTGGAGATTCTGATTATTTTATCCCCAAGCAACCAGATATTATAGAAATAAGTATCCCGGTCGTCCGCATCTTCAATCCCCATTTCCTGTAATTCCTGTCCATCGAGGTAAACATCTCGTTCTATGATCTCATATTTCCCGGAATCTCTTGCAATTTGTACGTTATGCGTGCCTGTCTGCGAAATAGTTACTTCCCAATCCCTGAGTTTATAGTCCCCTTTTGGATTGTCATCAAGATATTTATTTATAATATCGCCAAAGAAATCCTCACGGTCCGCCAGTTTTTTCACACCATGTTTTGTTTCACTCCTGAGTATGTCAACGAATTTGCATTTATCTATTGTTGTAGCCGACATATCGGGAAACCAGTTCCAGACCTCTACGTGTTCCGCTGACGGACGATAATAATCCCTTGTCTTCTGCCTCCACTTGGTCATAGCAAAGCTACCTGTTGAGATTAACCCCTTGACTGCATTAACCGGGGATATCTTCTCCATCACCAGGTCTGTATATGAATAAGGTTCCGATAATGACCCTTTAATAATACCTGTCCCATAATTAACGGCAGAGCAAATAGCCAGCTTTTCTTTTTCCCTGTAATCATCATCAAGCAGTTGATCTGCTATCACTGTCTGCATTTTGCCTGCTCTATCGGCTGTTATTGCCATAATCCCGTCTATAATGATTTCAGGTGTTAATTTATCCGGGGTGGTTTTCATCGCCTGACTTAAAGATGCAACTACAAAATCAAGGGTTTTCTGACTTACAGACGGGACAGGGGAGGGTTTGATGCCCCAGTTTAATTCTTTCTTGTCGGGAACAAGGTTCTGAATAAGTTTTGATTGCAAGGGGATGGTCTTGCTTCTGGTATAGCCCGGATACATCTTGGGTTCATCCTCGGTCATTAAGCCAAGGGCTTCCGGGTCATACTGCATTTCAATTTGTCTAAGGGCTTCGAGGAACTCCTGCTCTTTGTCTTTACGAAGCGCTTCGTTGGCAGTAGCTTCGCCTTTGATACGTTTTCCTAATAAATCGAGCTTGTCTTTATTCAGTTTTTGCAGGTCTATTGCCATTTTCTTACCATATTATGTAAACAATACATATACTGACAAAATTTGTCAACCGCAAATTGTGGCAAGTTTATACGGTGGACTGCTGTAATTGTACTGACTTGTCTTTGAGCGATCGGCAAACCTGTAATCTTTAATCATATCGTACAGGTAGGAGAGGGCATCAAGTCCGTCTTTTTTCCAGTATGGGAATTTCGCCGCTTCCATTTTAAGTCTTTCCCTGTACATGGCCGGAACTGACAAAGAGATATGGATTTTTCCATTTGCCATAGGCCACGAAAGGGCATCAAGAATACGAGAGTCCTTTTCCCTCCCCGCCGGGCGTAGAATCTGAAGTGTGCCTTCTGCCTCAGATATGCGTCTGCCCTTCATTGCCAAGGCATTGGCAACATGGATTTCCGCTGTGGAAATGCCGACTTTCTCACAACCTATTTTCTGTATAATCCCTGCGGACAGATACATCCGGGCTATCTCATCAGGGGCAGAGGCTTCTGACAACGGGGATATAATAGCGTTCATGATATACACATTACTTGCCCCTATATCATCAACCTTCGGGTCTACGCCGCACACGATAATAGCCCATGCATCGCTCTTTTTGCCCTTATCATCGCCTGCCGGGTCAACCATCATAAACTTCAGTACATTGCGAGGTATTAGTTCCGGCTCTATTTCGTGGATATCTTCAGGGTTGAATTTTCTCGAACCTACCGGCGAAGAATCTATTAACATTTGACAGTTGATGGCGTACTGGCCTCCTTCTTCCCTGTTAAGCTCTGCAAACAGGTCAAGCATGGCTGTCTTGTCCATTAATACAGGATTACCGTCCATGCGTCCATTATCGGTACAGGGCTTTCTTCTGAATTTGTATTTTGGCGTGCCGTCTGCCTTTAACTTCCCTGAGATATGCGGGATATAAATACCTTCATGGCTATAAGGCGTACCCCAAAAAGAAATCACCCCGGTTTCGCTCAACAGAAAGTTACATAAATCCACCGCCTCTCTGACCTGATATACCACATCGGGGTTTTTCACGTCATCTTTTGTTTCAAGATCATCTATGTCTATATAATCAAAATGCGAACCTATCGGCATACCATCCTTTAGTCCCCAAGCCTCCAAATTGGCTTCAAGCCTGCTGTCCTTATGCCCCTTCTCCACCAGACCACCATCTTCAGACCACTTCGGGGATTCCTTGTCAGGGTTTCCATATAGCCGATCATCGAAAAAGGTCTTTAGGAACACACTGTTTTCCAGCACCTGCTTAATTGGTATTAAATGTTTCTTTGCAGCGGGACGGGTATGGGACACAATCATCTGACATCTATCGGGATATTTTAAAAGCCGTTGGATGTTGCGGGCCTTGCGAATCGAGCTATTATGAGTAGGAACGAAATGTTTTCCAATGAGGTACTGACCATCTGATGCTTCAACTTCGATGCAAGAACAAGGTATTTTCTCCACAGGTTCTACGCTTACAATAGCATGTCTAATAGAGCGAGTTTTGCACCCCTTAAATGCCCTGCCTTGTTTCCGCGATAATCTGAAAACCGGGAATTTATCAAAATGTGCCTGAAAAGTAATTTGCCAAAAAACATACGGAGCATTGTTTATTTTTGTTATACGTTTGCCAACTTGAGGCTTTAACCCTAACCCGGCTACTAACTCAAAAACATCGTCAATTAATCGCTCATTGATATTACAAAATGTTGCTGTTCCCCTTGTATCGCAAGTACCATCAGTATCCATCAATCCTTGCAATAAAGCTATCCGCTGTGTAACTGATGATTGCTTGTATATTTCAGGAATATGTTTATTATTTTTAACTCCAAGTATCCTTAGTTTGGCAGTTAATCCAGTCCCTGATTTCCCGCGTATGCCTTTATCTAAACTAAACATCCCGCTATTTACACCAGAACTTTTTCTTTTTTCTATTTTTACTCCTTCGTTATTTAAGTGATTTATTAATTCAAGATCAGAATAAGCACAGGTTAATCCCCCATCCCTACTATTTCCATCTCCTAACCAACATCCAAATAAATAAGGGTTGATAGGCAGTTCTTTTTCTGTAAATTGGATAGGGGAGCAAACATTTACAGATGGCAAAACTCTGGTAGCGAGCCTTTTCGATTTTGTTACTTCATCCATCAACTGCACAGTATTTATAATTTTCTGTTGCCTATTTGTTCTTTTATTCCCACCTAACCTTTTTCTGTAGCTAAGATTTGTTGTCCATAAATGTTCGCCACCAACGATGACCGAGTATCCTTTATCAAAAGTTACCCTATAACAATCCCCATCAGTAAAAACTTTTGTCTTGGCAATTACTTTTGTAGGGATACCATCAACTCCGAAAACAAAATCGCCTGGTTTTAGTCCCCCATGTTTTTTCCATCCATCGGGGGTAGGAACGTCTTCATTTAAATCAATCATTTTAAAATGGAATCTCGCCCATAAATCCAGCGTCCAATCTCCCCCTGTTTCAACCTCTTGGCAGGCATCTACAATGAATTTTCTGTTTACATTGGGGGTTTCAAGAACGAAATTCAGGATAAACCATAAATCATTCAGTATTAACTGCCGGTAGACCCGCTTTTCTACCAACTCTTTTGTCAGGTCGGCATGGCTCAACCCTTCTGGCAGCTTGATGTTTGAGGCCCATAACTCAGGTGTCTGAATTATCTCAACTGCTTTTATATAGTCATTTCTATAGTTGATACCAGGGACAGGGGAAAACCAGACCCCATTGATTTCGATTTTAGCGACTTTCTGTTCGGCCATGTAAAATAATAATGCCACTGACAAAATTTGTCAATAGCGGTTATTATTTTGTTTCCTCTTGACTTTCTTCAAATGCTCATCCACGGCCCGCCTGATTATCTCAGCTACAGACATCCCTGTTGTTTCAGACACCATCTTTAATTGCCTGATTTCCTGCTCAGTCAGGTGAAGGCTAACACGTATCATTCACGCTCCTTGTAACCAATCGTTCGAGTCGATGAACGCCTCAACTCTACGTTGGAATTTACGTTCTCGCGTTTTTTGCGTCTCTTTCTTTTTTTAATTCGTGAACAATAGAACACTTTTCGCCATACTCTTCTATCGCGTCAAGAATTGCTTCATCCATTTTATACGAATCAATGGCATCTTTTTGAACTGCACGGATGAAGTCTTCGCCAGTTTCAAAAATAGCATAATAAATATCAAAAATCAAAGATATTTAAAGGCAATTTAACGACCGTACAACACGCACATCAACACGGATGCGGAGGAACCGCACCGGTTATGTATTCGCTGGAATTTACGTTCTTTTATGTACTACTTTCTTCTCCATTTTTTTCTCTTACAAACTTTTTGCTATTCTGATTTTTATAAAACTTCGATAGCGTTCCCTTGTAAATCATATTCGGATTTATCTCATAAGCAGGCATCCTCGGTTGTACTCGTTTGATTATCTTCAGTTTGCACAACTCAGCAATATACCGTATAAGCGTCCCCCTTGATATATTTAACTCAGTCATTAAATCCTCGTTAGGAGCAAACACCACATTGTCTGAATTTGCTGTCATCTTAGATGCTTTATAAATTAAAAGCATTACTAATCGAGCCTTACCATCATCTATCTTCAATTCCCTTAAAAATGACAAAAATAACGCCGGAAACACCTTTACAAAATCCCCATCTTTATCTACACCCCCAGCACGGCCTATTACTATTGTTTCTATTTCCAATACTTCCCCCGTTACAGGGTCTATTCTACTCCTTGTTTGTTTCTCCATATGAACTACCCCCTGATATTATATAGTATTATATATGATACAATATAATCAGGATTTGCGTCAAGTGATACTTTTGAACCATAGTAACAATATCACAGAAAGTATTATAATGTCAGTGCATGAAACAACGTTTTAAGCCAGTCCTGCGTTTGCGAGCATTTCCCTCTTATCTTACCATACTCCAAATTGATAATTACTTTTTCACCCTCTTCCCCCAAACTGCCAGAAGTGTTTATGCGAGAACAAGGGTTCCTTTTGTAAATTTTCCCTTTCATTTCAGACACATCATATACATACTGTTCCACTACACCGGCATCATCTGGAAAACCGGATATGAGGGGGGGATCTACAGGAAAAGGATTGTTTATCCCTGATCCCTATGTTATTATAGACATATTGCATCTTATCGGACACTCGCTTAAATAACATAGCATTATCAATAGGTTAGACAGGCGCAGAAACAGGAGAATGAGATTATGTCAAGGAAAAACAAGGAAAAACGAGGTGAACACTACATATGGTATGCCTCCTACTCCAGTACTGGCTCAGGTGACAGCACGATAGCATCATCGACATCATCGACAGGTTGAGGCTTAGCTGGTGACAGATTGATCTCGATCTTATCTATATGCATCTGGCAGAACGACTGAGATACTCCATTAGGGATGTCTGCGGTTATAGGGTGAGAGCGAGCGAGTACCTCTTTATTGGCTGCTAACACATCAGATGGCCTGATACGCGGGTCCGGTGGTACCTCCTCCACAACAGCCCCGTTTTTATCCTTTTTGACATATCCGGTATAGTTTTTTACATCCCCGAAATAATCGATTGCTTTGAATGCATTTTTGATACGTTTAGCTGTAACTAACTCTAAATGTTCAGTTTTTTGTTTTATGCGGGTAATGTGGGTATTGGTATAATGCAGGGCCTCTGCAATCGCGGATTGTTTAACACCTGCATCGATGGCAGCACGCACAATTAGATGTTTATCGCTAATATTCTCGTCACATGGGCCTAATCCTGGCATATTATCTCCATACGAGATTATATCCATATTTGGTTATAGTTTGTCAAGCCCTTGCTGAGGCGTGTAGCTGATGCGTGTAACGAATTGGTAACGCCTAAATCTGCTAACTCATTGATAATGGTAGATAATAGTTGTTAGTATCTGTTTATGGTTTGATGTAACTGAATGGTAGCAGTGAGAAACCATTATAAATCAATAGGATGCGGGAGTGAGGCGTTGAGGGCGTAACGGGTTGGTAACGTGTCTGGAGATAGTTGGTGATTGGGATATTCCAGGAGAGTGCAGCAAATAAAAATATAATCATTGTAAATCAGCAGGTTATGAAGTAATTATCAATAATTTATCAGGTTGGCACGAGGGTTGCAAACTATAGTAGCATCAACCGGCAATAACGCCGGGGAAAGTTCGGGAGGAAAAGAAGATGAAAGTAGAACTGAAGCCGGCAACAGCAGCAAAAGGATTTACGATTACAGATGAACATTCAGCAAGCTCTTACGATATCCCCGTGGCGGTAGTTGATGGCGAGGCTTACGGCCCCGCTGATGAACTTCCGATTTGGCCGGAAAACGATGAACTTGCTTTTCTGCATGAATCAGCAGGACAGACAGTAGCGGCAGCCGCCGCGATTGCTGCGCTCACAGACGAAGAAAGAGATTTCGTAAGGAGATTCTTCCTGTAGATTGAAATTGAAGAGGCGATACCAATCAACCGGCAATAACGCCGGGGAGAGAGAAAGGAAAAAGACATGGACAGAGAACTGGATAAAATAGCAAAATTAGAGAAAGCCATCATAAACCTTAGCAGATCCCATGCCTATCTGGACGTAACGTCTCCGGCGGCGTACTATCTGCTTAAAGCACTTGGAGGCGTGGCTCTGGTGACAGAGATATTGAGGGAGGATAAAGCAAAGCTGGGGAGAGAGGAGGATCAACAACATGACGCTACAAATCCATAATACAGGCCAGAGCAACCCCGGATTACAGTACGCAGTACCGTACAAGATTAGCGATTGCCCGGAGTGCAATGGCGTCGGGAAGGTATGGACCGGGCGGTTATGGGATTACTGCCTGGCTTGCGGAGGGTGCGGGGTTAAGGTAGTCAGGTATGAGTATAAACAATTAACAGACAACAGGGAGGTTGAGAGATGATAAAAGCCTTAGTATTCAACAGTAAAATTTTGGGATTTATTGACTCGGATGACCCGGACTATAATGATCTGGTATCATTGGGGTTTAAACTGGTGGAAACCGAGACGTGTGCAGCCTGCCAGGGGTGTGGGCGGGTGATAGTGGAGGAGGGGCAAAAATGATGCTTGAATATCTCATAATGGCAGGGCTGGGCGTGGCAGTATATCTCATATGCCTAATTGCGATAAATCATATATCGCCGGAGGGGTGAAACCATGCTCGCCTGTCATATAAGATCATGAAAAACCAATATTTAACATTCGATGTTTACGGCTATAAACATCTATGTTTTAAATGCCATCTTTCCGAAGCGCAGAAAGAGTTGGCAACAAAAGACTTGACAAAACCTGTCGGGAAAGGTACGATTTAGTCATGCGTGAGAGCATGTATGATAAATTGTATTGTTCCGCTGATGAAAAGGCGAAAGCCCGCTTCTCACGCAGATTCAGCGACAAGAAGGCTCAGAGATTAACCTCTCTGGGCCTTTTCCTTTTCGGCAGGTACAATATTCCACAACAAGACAATAAAGTTTGTGCCTGCCTGCCTTTGTCCTGCCGTGTTGAGTCTGACAGTGTGGACACGTGCAAAGATCGGGACAGTGCAAGCCTACCGCCCCTGAAGCGATTTTCAACACCCCATGGGATTCCGGCATCGGCAAACACAGGCACGATACAGAAAATCTACAACAAGCAAACAGCCCCGAAGACACTTGCCAATTTTTACGGATTGAACGGCTCCTTGTTATCGCTTTTTCTGAGCCGTGAGGCGTTTGTGCGTTTAAGTTTTCAATCACTGGCTTAATAAAACTATAAAGCCTTTGCAGCAGTAAGAGATGGCAAAGGAAAAGAAGGGGTGAGTTGCCCCTGAAGAAGGAGAGATATGATACATTACGTAAAAATAGAAAACTCACCACGCTTACAGGCAATGTTGACTGTGTTAGAAAAAACGGGGGCGCGTACAACTTTGGATTTACAACACCTCACAGGCTCCATGGCCGTGCATACGGACATAGCAGAGCTCAGGGCAAACGGCTATGCTATCAGGCGGGATTACATAGGCAGAACAGCAGCAGGGCGGCAAATACACAAATATACCCTGCTGGGAAGGATGGAAAAGCCATGACAACACGTGATTATATTCTATTCAGCATTATCACTGTGTTGCTATGCGTGCTGGCTTCTGGTATATCCATAACAGGCATGTGGATAACCTACGAACGCACGGAAACGCATAGAATACAGGGGAACTATGTCAAACACAGCGAATTTTTCGCTGATGCCAAATGCGGGAGGTGTCATAAATAATGAAAAACCGGCCTGAGGGATTAATTTAAACGCAATTTAAGGGGTCAGAAGGCACTTAAAGGTACTCAGACCTTACCTGACCCCTGATTTCCAGTTTCAATGCCTTCTGGCTCGATTTTAGTGATAACCTGCTCGCTATCACAACACCCCAAAAGGAAATCAGCTATCCCCTCCAGCTTCCCAATGCGTTTTTCAGCCTCATCCAGTTGTTTTATAGCCCCGTGCAAGTTTACTGTTGTTTTTACCAGCAGATCGCTTAGAACCTCTAAATCATCGTTTATGCTCATTTCTCAACCCCCCGTTGCAGCGGTCAATCCGCTGAACTCATCGTTGTGCAAATAAATAAAATTAAAAACAATTAAAAAAGGAGAACAAAGAATGGATAAATTTATTAAGGCTGTTTTATGTTGGGCAGCATTCTTTGGCATGATTGGGCTTGCTGGATATTTTAACAGTCTCATACTGTTAATCATTTTTACCCCCGTCATTGCCTATATTGCCATAAACTATAATTCTTGGACATCCTAAAACAACCCTACGACATAATAACGGCAATTTAAAGACAAATAAAAAAGGAGAACCAAAATGAACGGTGCAACTTATCAGATCATTAGAGAAGCAATCCGGAAGAGACAGAATATTTCTGCAACTTACAAAGATTATTTCAGGGTCATGACTCCTCACGTTCTCGGACATAAGGATGGACAAGAAAAATGTCTCCTTTATCAATTCGACGGTCAAAGTAGCAGCGCAACAACATTCCCTGAAAACTCTCCACAAAATTGGCGTTGTGTTTTTGTTGACGAATTGAGAAATGTTGTTGTTGTCTGTGGCATATTGCATACTTGCGATCAGCATACTAAACGTCAGACCTGTGTAGATGACGTTGATGTTGAATTGCAATTCTGATTGAGGTCTTTGAGCATCTGTAATACTTCTGATTCCGGCATCGTATCGCCCCAAGAATGTATTGCGGCAAATACGCCTCGTTCAGCACCGAGACGTTCAAATACAACAGAAATTTCTTTTATTATTTCATAGTGGACTGGCGACAAATTTTCAATATACATAAGATATCTCCGGAAGAATAAATTTAAAGGCATGACAAAGCCATGCACAACAAAGGCGTCAACCCGACCAGCGTGAAAGCTGGTTTGGTTTCGGCTACGGTCCCCGCGCTGGCGGGTTACGCATGGCGTTAGGGGAATACAAACCCCAACTCCTTAGCCATTCGCTCTTTGCATTCAATTTGGTTCATTTCTGTTGTCAGCCGTGCTTTCTCTTTTTCCAAATCGGAAATTTCTCCATCCCATTTTTTTATTAATTCTCGTATCACAACACGAGCAACTTCCCACGCTTCCTCATCAGACAATTCAACCCATATTTTCTTAATGTGTTTTGTTCCACGGATTGTTGCTGTTGTTTTAATCATATAACACCTCACCTAACAATTTTATCCAGCCGACAGGGTATCAGCGTGGATGGTTTCTATT
>Ga0334722_10006234_pt1 | contig 11859 bp, 7 predicted proteins | sample C3_bottom_MG_FD_207210 | JGI IMG/M metagenome (GOLD analysis project Ga0334722, IMG submission 207210) | Sediment microbial communities from Yellowstone Lake, YNP, Wyoming, USA - C3_bottom | ecosystem: Environmental > Aquatic > Freshwater > Lake > Sediment | place: USA: Wyoming | collected...
AGAAATAGAGATGAATGGTTTAGACCCAGTGGTTGGTTTCTATCATGCCTTTGAGTATGGAAGAGAGTCTCTTGCTTGTGATTTTGTTGAGCCTTTCAGAGTTAAAGCTGATAGATTTGTATGGGAAGTATTTCGTGATCGCACCTTCACAGAGAATGATTTTACTTACGAGGATGAAAGGCCTGGCTGTTATCTCAAAAAAACTGGAAGAGCAAAATTTTATCCCCTTTGCGAAGAGTGGAGAAGTAGTTTCAGAGGGGAAATTAAAGATTACGTAAGAAATTTTATAAGGAGTATCTGTCATGAACAAGACATTATATCTGTTTGATCAGAAAGAATGTATAATTAAGGTGGATGGGGCGTCAATACTTGTCACAAAAAAAACAAAAGCCCCATACAGAATACCCTTTGGACATGTAGATTTTGTCTACGTCAACTACAAACAACCCATATTAAAAAATGTGTTAGACAACTTAATTCAAATAAAAAAGCCTTTAATATTAACAAATCCAAACACCAGAGATTCTATACACATAATTCCTGAACATGATTCAGGGTATTTTTTCGAAATTTCACAGAGGCTTGCGATAAAAAACACAGAAACAAGAAAAAGGATTCACATGCTATTACAGCAGGTAAATAAAGAAGTGCAGTTGGCAGCACTGAGTGCAATTGACAAAAACTTGGGAAAGGCATATAAAAACAAATTTCTAAGTATAGACAATTACAGATACTACATCCAAAAACCTGTCAATAATAACTTGAAAAAATTTTATATTGTTAAAAAGAACATTAGACAGCTTTTTTTAGGTCTAACTAATTCAAAATGTTTGCAACACGGATTTAACATAAACGAGGGCATTATTAATGAAAACAAGCCAATGGCTTTTACTCATGACATTTGTTCCGTAATAGATCCGATAAGTGATGTTTTAGCAGTAAAATTCTTTGATTATAAACAACAAAAATTATGGATAAACAATCATAATTTGTCAGATAGCGGTTTAAAGATTGTAGCAATACTTTTCGAAAAATCAAAAGATGTCACATCAAAACTTTTAGACAGAATACTTAGACTTGTTGCTAAAAATTTACAAAATGTGGGGTAAAATATGAAGGCAAAATACTTAATTTGTTATGATATACACGACGAAAAGCGTATTACAAAAATATACAATTATTTACGAGGCAAAGCCTTGCATTTGCAGTATTCCGTATTTTATGGTATTTTGGATTGGGAGGAACTTTTGGCTGTAAAAAACGATTTAAGTGAGTTAATTGACGAGAATGTAGATGATGTAAGGATTTACCCCTTGCCCTCCGAGCCAAAAGTTATAGTTTTGGGGCAGGGAGAAAGGGTGCCAGAGGGAGTTACAGTGATAATAAAATGAAAATAACATATATAAAAACAAACTTTTTAATTAAGCCCGAAGACGAATTAAGATTACCCTATTTTAAAGGTTCAGCCTTTAGGGGGGCGTTTGGCAACGTTTTTAGAAAAATAGCCTGTGCTTTAAAAAGAAGTGATTGTGAAAACTGCATGCTAAAAAACAGTTGTGTTTATGCCTATGTGTTCGAAACTCCACCACCCACTAACAGATACATTTTAAATATGGGAAAATACAAAACAATACCACATCCTTTTGTAATAGAGCCACCTTTGACAAACGGAAGAGTGTTTGCCAAAGACGACATTTTACAATTCTCAGTGATAGCTATCGGTAGAGCGATAGATTACCTACCATACTTTGTATACACCTTTATAGAGTGTGGCAAAGTAGGATTGGGAAAGGGTAGGGGAAAATACAAACTTATAGAGGTTAATCAAGAAGACACAAAATTATATAGAAAAGACGAACAAACAATAAAAAGACCATCAGTGCAAGAAATAAATATTGAGACAGAAACCGAAAGCAATCCCGAACTTCAAGAGCTGACATTAAAACTAATAACACCATTAAGGATAAAGCATCAAAGAGACCTTGTTTCGAAACTTGAATTTTTTATTCTAATAAAATCACTTTTACTTCGTTTAAATTTGTTAAACTTTTACCATTGTAATGGAGACATGGAGGAATTTGATTACAAAAAATTAATAGGTTTAGCAACAAATGTAAAAATAATCAAAGAAGACACGCATTGGTGGGATTGGGAGCGTTATTCAACACGTCAAAACACCCGAATGAAGATGGGAGGTTTACTTGGAGAAATAACGTATACGGGGGATTTAAAGCCTTTTCTTTCCCTAATAAAAGCTGGAGAAATACTACATACAGGTAAAAATACGAGTTTTGGATTAGGGAAGTATAAAATAATTGACAACAAAGAAACACAGGTGTAAGAATATATTAGAGAAGTTCTTAAAGCAAAAATTAAATTTTATTAACATAAGGTTCATTGACAAACAAATTGTGAAACAAAAATGAGGTTCCTTTTTAAAAGTCGCATTTTTTACTCAACCCTGTTGTTAACATATTGAAATAAAAGCAAAAAAACATAGGGGGCTGTAGGAATTTAGACCTCAAATAGAAGGGATTGCGACACTACCTTGTTCTTCAAGGCTCAATATTTTGTTGTAGGAATTTAGACCTCAAATAGAAGGGATTGCGACGACTTTGGGCACTCAAAGTTCCGACAATGTTATTTGTAGGAATTTAGACCTCAAATAGAAGGGATTGCGACGTTTGAGGAATTCTTAATTTTAAATCATATATAAAGTAGGAATTTAGACCTCAAATAGAAGGGATTGCGACCCACAGATTGAAGAATGGAGTTCATAACAAGCCTTCCTGTAGGAATTTAGACCTCAAATAGAAGGGATTGCGACCTACTTCTCCTTTAATAAATACACTTCTCCTCTTAAATGGTAGGAATTTAGACCTCAAATAGAAGGGATTGCGACAGTTGCTACACCAGCAATAAGTGGTAATGGAGGCATAGTAGGAATTTAGACCTCAAATAGAAGGGATTGCGACAGGTGCAGGGGTTTCTTGTTAAAATTCCGCTTGTAGGAATTTAGACCTCAAATAGAAGGGATTGCGACAAACTCAATTATAGACACTCCTAACCTGTCATCAGTAGGAATTTAGACCTCAAATAGAAGGGATTGCGACGTATAGCGCCACTCTTGAGTCCCGTCAGGCATGAGTAGGAATTTAGACCTCAAATAGAAGGGATTGCGACTCTATTCTATGTTTGTAATTCATGAACCACCATTCTTGTAGGAATTTAGACCTCAAATAGAAGGGATTGCGACCATTTTTGCCTTTTAGTCTTACTAATGTCCTGAAAGTAGGAATTTAGACCTCAAATAGAAGGGATTGCGACCCTAGCTCCTGTTACCGAGTTTTATAACCTTTTTGGTAGGAATTTAGACCTCAAATAGAAGGGATTGCGACTGTATTCTTCACAACAATTGCATTTAAAATAAGTAGGAATTTAGACCTCAAATAGAAGGGATTGCGACTACTATCATTTTTTTGTAATAAAAAGCAATTATTTGTAGGAATTTAGACCTCAAATAGAAGGGATTGCGACGACGCTAAATTTCCTGTGAGTTTGATTTATTGATGTAGGAATTTAGACCTCAAATAGAAGGGATTGCGACCAATAGTCAATACAAAGTTTAGGTCTTCTCTGTAGGAATTTAGACCTCAAATAGAAGGGATTGCGACGAGTTACAATATCTTGAATATGAAAAACAGAAAGTAGGAATTTAGACCTCAAATAGAAGGGATTGCGACGCGTGTTAGTGGCTTAAATTTTAGAGAGGCTATTGTAGAAATTTAGACCTCAAATAGAAGGGATTGCGACGAAAAACCGCCCAGTAATCAACTGAGCCTCGCCGTAGAAATTTAGACCTCAAATAGAAGGGATTGCGACTTTACTTCTACCTTAAATTCTTCAAGACTGTTTACTGTAGAAATTTAGACCTCAAATAGAAGGGATTGCGACTCTGCTCTCAATAATGAAATGCTCAGTTTCAAGTAGAAATTTAGACCTCAAATAGAAGGGATTGCGACGCCTGATATAAATTGGCTGGAGCGGCTGGAAAGTAGAAATTTAGACCTCAAATAGAAGGGATTGCGACAGGGACGTCCCATTGTCCCTGGCTAAATTCTGCGTAGAAATTTAGACCTCAAATAGAAGGGATTGCGACTTAGATTTTTTGGGAATGTGTTCTGAATAAAGTAGAAATTTAGACCTCAAATAGAAGGGATTGCGACTGCAATGATAGGTGGTTGCTTTTTTCTTTGCAACGTAGAAATTTAGACCTCAAATAGAAGGGATTGCGACAAGAAATACTTATAGTAGGTTGAGTGTATATTTGTAGAAATTTAGACCTCAAATAGAAGGGATTGCGACTGCAATGATAGGTGGTTGCTTTTTTCTTTGCAACGTAGAAATTTAGACCTCAAATAGAAGGGATTGCGACAAGAAATACTTATAGTAGGTTGAGTGTATATTTGTAGAAATTTAGACCTCAAATAGAAGGGATTGCGACAAGAAATTTGTTTATTTTCTTCAATTTCCCTTTTCGTAGAAATTTAGACCTCAAATAGAAGGGATTGCGACAACCACCACTCCTGAGTACCATCAGGTCTGATGTAGAAATTTAGACCTCAAATAGAAGGGATTGCGACAACCACCACTCCTGAGTACCATCAGGTCTGATGTAGAAATTTAGACCTCAAATAGAAGGGATTGCGACTTAAACTCCATTATAACCTTTGTTTCTTTGTTAAGTAGAAATTTAGACCTCAAATAGAAGGGATTGCGACAAAAACCCCCTTTTTTTGTTTTTTTGTCTAAATTGTAGAAATTTAGACCTCAAATAGAAGGGATTGCGACAAGAGATTATTTAGCTTCAGGGGGTAGTTTTAAGGTAGAAATTTAGACCTCAAATAGAAGGGATTGCGACATAATTTGATACATATATCCCTAATTTTTCTGGATGTAGAAATTTAGACCTCAAATAGAAGGGATTGCGACAATAAAAGGTGAAATCTTGATTATCGCTTTTGGTAGAAATTTAGACCTCAAATAGAAGGGATTGCGACTAAAACAATGTGATAAATCAATTCTTTCTCTGTAGAAATTTAGACCTCAAATAGAAGGGATTGCGACCGCCAATAGCGTGACAGCTATCAAAACGTGATGAAGTAGAAATTTAGACCTCAAATAGAAGGGATTGCGACTGTTCCAATACGTGGGCTTGTCTTTTTTGTCTAGTAGAAATTTAGACCTCAAATAGAAGGGATTGCGACGACGTTGATAATTTACAAAATGCGAAAAATTGCGTAGAAATTTAGACCTCAAATAGAAGGGATTGCGACAAAACCTCGCCATTTGCATTTTTTGTTACGATGTTGTAGAAATTTAGACCTCAAATAGAAGGGATTGCGACAAAATCAAGACAAATTCTAATTTGATTGTGAAAGTAGAAATTTAGACCTCAAATAGAAGGGATTGCGACAAATAAGTATGCTTCACAGCCCACTTTTTGGGTAGAAATTTAGACCTCAAATAGAAGGGATTGCGACTAAACAGCAGGTAAAGGTTCAAAATTCTTGCCGTAGAAATTTAGACCTCAAATAGAAGGGATTGCGACCTTAAGTCTAATAGAGTAGTAATTGTGAGTTCTATTGTAGAAATTTAGACCTCAAATAGAAGGGATTGCGACGCTTGCTCATGCCCGCCATCAGACAGCGCTCAGTAGAAATTTAGACCTCAAATAGAAGGGATTGCGACGTTATTGTGAATATAAACTTTAGTTTTCAAACGTAGAAATTTAGACCTCAAATAGAAGGGATTGCGACTCATATCAATTTTTCTACATAATCTTTGAAGTGTAGAAATTTAGACCTCAAATAGAAGGGATTGCGACGAGTAAGTCTTTCTGCTCTTCATCATGTACGCTATGTAGAAATTTAGACCTCAAATAGAAGGGATTGCGACGCTTTTCTTTTTCTTGCTTTTCTTTCATATTAACGTAGAAATTTAGACCTCAAATAGAAGGGATTGCGACTTAGTAGAGGTGTTGAAACCTCTCAAAGTGTGAAAAGTAGAAATTTAGACCTCAAATAGAAGGGATTGCGACTGTTTCAGACATAACAATCCCTAAACAGACGGCGTAGAAATTTAGACCTCAAATAGAAGGGATTGCGACCAGTAATCAGCACAAGTAGCACTCTACTTAACCCGTAGAAATTTAGACCTCAAATAGAAGGGATTGCGACGTTTACTTTCATAAAAAACCTCCTTTTATTTGTAGAAATTTAGACCTCAAATAGAAGGGATTGCGACTCGTAATGAATACGAGTAACCCCCCTGTCTAATTGTAGAAATTTAGACCTCAAATAGAAGGGATTGCGACATGACGAAGAACGGTTTGCCTGGCAACTTGTATCGTAGAAATTTAGACCTCAAATAGAAGGGATTGCGACCGCCCCTCTCGTCCCATTGTCCGTCGCTGTATTCTGTAGAAATTTAGACCTCAAATAGAAGGGATTGCGACCGTAGCGTCTATCAGTGCCCCAGCAAGTGACGTGGGTAGGAATTTAGACCTCAAATAGAAGGGATTGCGACCCGTTGTTATTTACAGTTATTCTAAATATATAGCGTAGGAATTTAGACCTCAAATAGAAGGGATTGCGACTGCCACATACATGGTAATCCTTTTTTGCTTCTGTGTAGGAATTTAGACCTCAAATAGAAGGGATTGCGACAGATTTTATTTTCCATTTATCCTCACCCCGTATTGTAGGAATTTAGACCTCAAATAGAAGGGATTGCGACCCTTGCTTTTTTGACAAAATTTTGAATTCTACTCTTGTAGGAATTTAGACCTCAAATAGAAGGGATTGCGACGGCAGGTCAACGAAAAAGATGTCATCGAACCTTCGCGTAGGAATTTAGACCTCAAATAGAAGGGATTGCGACCTTGAAAACTCCCGGACCTTTGTAAGCTATATAGTAGGAATTTAGACCTCAAATAGAAGGGATTGCGACCCCATATACCACCACTCCTCAGAGCCATCTGAGTAAAAATTTAGACCTCAAATAAAAGGGATTTTTATGGGCAGTCACAGAAGGACTGTCCATACAAGAAAAATTTACAAATTTTTATCTCATTTTTAACGGATTGCAATTTTGTAGGGGCGTCCGGCCGTTCCTACAATGTTGCGTATGAATTTAAACCTCAAGACCTTTGCATGGCGATTCAAAAGATTTTGGTTTACAACTATTTGACATTATTGGTGTAATAGCTTAAAAATAAAAGAGAAGGGACAATAAAGTCACAGATGAACACAGAAAAGAGTTTTGTTGATTTAGAATTAGAGAATGTAACCAACGTTAATCCTGTGTTAGAGAAGATAAACAAATTAGTGAAGTGGGATAGGATAAACAAGAAGTTAATATCAAAATACAAGAAGACAGTGAGTGCAGACGGTAGGCCAGCCTATCCAGCGATAGTAATGTTTAAGGTGTTACTATTGCAGAGGATGTACAACCTAAGTGATCCGCAGATGGAGGCTGTATGGTTTTAACCGATTGCGATACGTAGAGGATAAGAAATCTGATATGGAGTTTTACCTAAGTGCTATAAGCTTGAAGCTGTGAAAAGTTAAGGGTAAAAAAGGAAAAATGGTGAAAAAAGTGTACCCCCCACGATACAGTCGAGGGTAAATTAGGTAAAAATACCTTTTTTAAGGTCTAAAAAGAAAAAAAAGAGAGAAAAATTAAGAGAAACAACTCGAAAAAAATGATGCTCAACATTCTGCAAAGGCTTGATTCATCAAATATTTCCAGATAGAATAAATATAGGAGAGATAGCCACTGGAGCAGTCAAAGCCATCATAGATTGCCTCTGGCCTATTATTGGTGGCAAACCAAGAGCCCCAGAAGACTGGAGGATTGAGGAGTTAATGGTGGAGAGAAAAGATTATAATAGTTTAAAAATAACTATTCAAAGGATTTAAGGAGCTTAAAAGATGCTAAATTTTTCTCACGAAAAAGAGATGATATTGAACAAACTAAGAGAGATTCAGGCTGTTTTTGACGAAATTAAAGAAACAATAGGAATGAATGAATCGCTGTATGACGACATCAACCAGAAAATTCTTACTGGAATTGAAAAAGTTAAGGATGAAAAATTCCACATATCTTTTTTCGGAGCTTTTTCTGATGGTAAGTCAAGTATTTTATCTGCTATAACAAAGTCTCTTGATATACCGATAGCACCCGAGCCCACAACAGATAAGGTGGAGGTATACGAACATGGAGATTATTTTTTAGTAGATACCCCTGGACTATTTGCTAAGGACCTTACAATACACGATGAAAAAACAAAGAGATATATTTCAGAAGCAGATGTAATAATTTATGTGGTTGATGCAATTAACCCGATAAAAGAATCCCATTTGCAGACTATAAAGTGGTTAATGAAAGACTTAAATAAGATTGATGCAACAGTCATTGTTATTAACAAGATGGATACTACAGGAGTAGAGTTAGAGGATAATCAATCTTTTCAAAAAGTATGCAAGATAAAGAAAGATGAGGTTAAGAAAATATTACATGGTGAATTAGGTATTGAAAAATTTGATAGGATAGTGTGCATTTCTGCTGACCCTTATCAATTAGGTTTAAAAGAGTGGTTCGAAAGAGAACAGGAATACCGGAGACTTTCTCGTATAGAAGAACTTCAGAAGACTATAGATATTTTCATAAAAAATGCGAAAGAAAGACTTCAAAAAGAATCGGGCTTAAGCATAATTAGAGATATAATTATTAAATTAAATGGCGAAATTAAAATAAAAAAAGACGAGCGAAATATTGAATTAGATACCCTCATTGGTCAGTCTAATGAACTAAGAAATGCCTTAGAGACTTTTGAAAAAGATATCAGAAGGGCATCTAAGAATATCTTTGATGAACTCGTGAATTTAAAAAAGGAATTAACAACCCGAATAACTATTTGCACAAATATGAGCGAACTTAATTCAATTATCTTAAATGAATTTGGACAGGATGGCTATATATTTAGAAGAAGGGTTGAAGACATATTTAAGACTCATTTAGAGCGTCTTGCAGAGAACAAAAGGGATGCTTTGATTAAATTTGAAAACACCTTTGCCTATTACTCTGAATTTGCCAATGAGTTTCTTAAGAATGGTTTAGGCTTGGGCACCAAACTATTAAGTCAAATTAATAGTAGCACCATTTTGAAAACAAGGGACTTTTTAAAAATTTCTTATAAATTTAAACCATGGGGAGCAGTGAAGTGGGCTAAATGGGCAAATAGAATTGGTGCAATTCTTGCGGGTTTAATTGTGGTAATTGATATTATTGAAAATTATAAATTTAAGCAAAGAAGTAATGAAATCCTAAAGGATATTGAGGATATATTTAAAGAACTTTTAGAAGAATCAGAAGAGGATAAAATTAGAGAGCAGATTGGTTATAGCGAAATGAAAGATATTAAGGAGAATTTAGAAAATAACATTCGTGAACTCGGAGAGACTATTAGAAAAATTGATGAATACCAGAAAAGACTTGAGGTGGTGTCAATATGATTACACAGGAAAGTTTATTTAGATTTAAGGAATTTATAAATTCAAAGGTGAAAAATGTGTTAGATTTGTTAAAAACAATACAAGATGATTCCCCATCGGATTTTGAACCCCCTTCCTTTGAACCTATAAAAGAAAATTTTAATTCCATAAAACAAAATATTTCAGAGGGCATATCAAAATTTGAAAAGATACTACAAAAGTTGGATAAAGAATTAGCATGGGAGGATTTGTGTGTCGGTTTCTTTGGGGAGACAAACGCTGGGAAGAGCACACTAATCGAGGCACTTATAGGTGGAGATGGCAGGAGTATAGGTGATGGTCGTAAGGATTTTACAAAAGAAGTTAAACATTTTAAATACCAAAATATTAAACTGATAGATATGCCGGGAATAGAGGGAAGGGAAAGACATGTAGAAACAGAAATCAGACGAGCAGTCAAAAAAGCCCATATAATCTTTTATATTATCAGCTCCTCTAAGGAACCAGAAAGAGAAACACTTAATAAAGTTAAAAATTATCTTGGCAGTAAGACAAAAATCTATTCAGTAATAAATGTAAGATGCGGTATAGATGCTTTTAAGTATAAGAAATCGTTAGAGGGTGATGATTTAAATATAATATCTGAAAGAACTAAAAATTCTATGAAGGAAATTTTTGGTGGTTGTTATGATGGAAATATAGTATGTCATGCCCTTTTAGGTTTTTATGCTAAAGGGAGGCCAAAACGGGATAATTTAAAAGATGGCCAAAAAAAGGCATTTGAATATTTTGGTAAAAATAAAAATGCCATTTTGCAGATGTCCCGATTAAATGAATTAGAAACATTAATCAGCAATAGAACGAAAAATGTAAATGCTGAAATTATAAGGTCTAATACTTATGAAGCCATTAGTGCAATATCTTCCACCTTAGGTAGAATCTTAAAAAATAAAAAAGAACTTGATTTAAATATAAAGCAGTGCGAAAACAATTTTAGACAGAAAAAGGAAGAAATACAAAATACTATAGGAAAATATAAAAATGAAGCAACCACAGAAATAGAAATAATTTTAAATGAAAAGCGTAATGAATTAATGGAAAAAGTATCTAAAGGGATTGATGATAAATGGACTAAAGAGCAGATAGAAAATGAAATTAAAAAGACTAAGAAACTAATTGGGAAGGAATTAAAAGAACAACTAAATAAACTTGTTTCTTCATTGAATGAAGAAGTGGTGAAACTAATGGAGGAGCTTCAAGGTCGTATAGCATTACAGGGTAAATTTTTATCAATAACAGGTTTGGAAATTAATATTAAGGAGATTATAGAAAAGTTGAAAATTAACGCGTCATATATATGCAAACAGATACTTGAATTACTTCCTTCAATTGCAATGTTGTTATCCGGTGGCTTACTGGGGATTATAGCTGGAGTGTTCTTATTATTAAAAAAGTTTCGGGATTGGTTATTCGGAGATCCAGAAAAACGGAAAAAAAATGCAAAAATGAAGGCATATGACGAAATAAAAAAAGCTATAGCTAAGATAAAGAAAGAAATAACTAAAGAATTGAATAAAGAATTTAATAACATTTCAAGTAATATTTATATACAATTTAAAGGTTTTGAAAATCAAATCCGCGTCCTTCGCAAATGTATTGCAGAATTTAATAAATATATCATGGAATTAAAAAAGTTTAAAAAAGAAATCTCAACTGAAATGTGCAAGTTGCTGTTAGGGAGAGAAGATATTGAAGCATATATCGATAAGATTAATTCAAGACCTTATGTTTGTATACTCGGAGTAAAAAACATAGAAGATACTAATTTTAAAAATCTGTCTATTGATTTAGCACATATCTATTGTTTTAATGATATTAAAGAACTTAAGCAAATGCATACTTATAACAACTCTGATGGCGAACCTCAGGATGGCAAGTCTGAATTTTTAAAACGAGCTATTGAAGTCTTTTCTGTATAACCAAAAAACAACAGCTTATGTAGAAAATATGGACGCAGTATGCTCACCTGTTATATGCCCACAAAAAGAGGCTGTTGAGGCTTTGGAAAGGGTTATCTCTTTGAAAGACGCTGTGATGGGCCTGTTACAAAAATGTGACAGCGTATTAACATGGGATTATTTTTATAGATTTTTCTATAAGTATTAAATTAAAATATCAAAAAGTTCATTTAAGGAGGTGAGTGTCTTGTCTCTCGTTACAGTTGATCCTGCCAAGTGCGAGGGGTGCGAGGAGTGCGTCAATGACTGTCATAATGAATAAGAAATGGGGACTCTTCCTAATT
>Ga0334722_10006235_pt1 | contig 11857 bp, 9 predicted proteins | sample C3_bottom_MG_FD_207210 | JGI IMG/M metagenome (GOLD analysis project Ga0334722, IMG submission 207210) | Sediment microbial communities from Yellowstone Lake, YNP, Wyoming, USA - C3_bottom | ecosystem: Environmental > Aquatic > Freshwater > Lake > Sediment | place: USA: Wyoming | collected...
ATGAAATTCAAAAAAATGTGTGCAAATATTATTCAATTAAAGAAAAAATACAACTTTAAAGTTGTAGTTGGAGGAAATGGCGCATGGGAACTTGCAAAATCTGATAGAATGAAAATTCATGGAATCGATACTGTGGTAGTTGGTGAGGCTGATGAATTAGCTCTAGATTTATTTAATGATTTAGAGAAAGGAGATGCACCAGAATTAATGCATTGTTTTGTTAAAAATATTCAAAACATTCCAATTATTGAAGGTCCCACAGTCAATTCGCTAATTGAAGCAATGCGTGGATGTGGTAGGGGTTGTGATTTTTGTGATGTAAATAAAAGATCTAAAAAAGATTTGCCTCTTGAAAGATTAAAACATGAAGCAAAAATCAATCTAGATTATGGCTTTGATTCAATTTGGCTACATTCAGATGAAATGCTACTTTATGGATGCGATAATAGAGAGTTTGTACCCAACAGAGATGCTATTACCGAATTATGGAGAGGCTTGAAAAGTTTAGGTCCAAACTTTATTGGTACTACTCATATGACTTTCTCAGGAGTAGCAGCAGACCCAAAACTTATTCATGATATTTCTGAAATAAATGAAATGCAAAAAAATGGAAGGTGGCTTTCTACAAATCTTGGAATTGAAACAGTAGCTCCAAGAATGGTCAAAAAACATCTTGGAGTCAAGACAAAACCATTTTCAACTGATGAATGGGGAAGTGTGGTAAGAGAAGGTGCAAAGATACTAAATGAAAACCATTGGTTCCCAGCAGCGACTATAATCATTGGCTGGCCTGATGAAACACCCGATGAGGTTCAATATACAATAGATATGATGACAGATTTTAGAGCAACAAACTTTAGAGGTCTTGTTGCACCGTTACTTTATCAAGATTTTAGTGAGAAAAATTCCATGCATTTTGGTAATCTAAATGAGGCACAATTCACACTATTTTGGAAGTGTTGGGAAAATAACTTACGTGTGATTAATGATATTATTCCAATTATTCTTAGGAATAAGACCTACGGACCAGCCATGAAGGTTTTCATGTATGGCATAATTAAAGCAGGAACATGGGCAATAATGAGATACTTGCGTGGTCTGTGCAAAGATCTTTTCAATGGAAGAACGCCTGATGAAATTGTAGAAAAATATGCAAGAAGTAGATCAGTTAGTGCTCCTAAAATAGAAACTAAGAGATTATAATTTTTCTAGTGCTACATCAGCAATAGTATTTCTTTTTGGTGTCAGAACAATAAAATAATTTTTATCTGCTCGTTCAATAGATTCGACTTTTTTATAAGAGTGTGTGTTTACGTCAAATTCTAAAATTCTGCCGTCTAGCTTTCCTTTTGTGTAAATAAATAGATAAACGTCCCCATTGGAATGACTAAGAGGAATAAAAGAGAAAACATAACCTTTGTAAGAATTAATTGGGAGAGTGTTTTTCATTGGCGGTGCTACAGAAGACATGTACATGAAAATATCTTCAATTGATTCAAATTCTTCGTATTCTATATGCATTAAAACAACATGATTTGTTTGAGTATAATAACCTAAAGAAAAATTTTATTGGTGCTTGAATCTTTTCTTTAATTTTACTATGACAATAGCTGGCGCTACAAAGTACATTCCTAGATTCAAAACTATTAGACTTATTCCGTAACCTAACATTTTCCCCTCAGAATCTATATCGACATAGTTGAGGATCGAAAGTGACGTCAACAGTGGAGTTATGGTAATTCTAACTGCATCTTGGAATATTGGGTTTTCACGTTCCCAATCAGCAATTGTTGGAGAGAATGAATAATAGAACTCGTTAAATCCAGTCATAAAGGCAGTTCCAGATAAAGTGCTAAGTACAGTATTATCTCGAATTTCTCTTAGCATTTGAACTTGTGGTGCTAATTCAGAACCAAATGCTGCAGTTGCAATTAGGCATCCGCCTCCCTTTTCTTTTTTATCAGGTACACAAAGTCCTTTTTCTAAATGGGTACCTGAACCACAAGTTGGTTCTGGTTCTGGTTCCACTACTGGTGGTGGTTCGACTACTGGTGGTGGTTCGACTACTACTGGTGGTGGTGGTTCGACTACTGGTGGTGGTTCGACTACTACTGGTGGTGGCACATAACCGGGACCACCAACAAATTGGAATGTAGTTTTCATTTTTTGTCCACTATATGATGCTTGAACAGAATATTCCCCTCCTACTTTGAAAGTTCCTGAAGCAATGAATGTTGCTTCATAAGAGCCATCTGCTTTTGGAGTAATTTGGCTAATGGAAACAAGATTTCCTGTTGGATCACGAATAATAAGGGTAAGATCAACAGGATAATCGGCGTTAAGATTTTTTATAAAACCCGAAACAGTAATCGTGTTTCCATCTGCATACAAAGGCAAATCTGTCTTAACTGAAAGAGGTGGAATTGATGTTGTTGGTGGAGTTTGAGCATTTATTGTTCCCATAAGTCCATATGATAAAATCGTAAATGATAAAATAATCAATGATATACGTCCTAACGGGCTCATTTGCTGGATTTTATCAAGGATCAAGGGTATTTATGTATTAAATGAGAGAAAAGTTGACTCGATTATAACCTAATTATGCCATTCTTTACCAAGAATTCTAATGCCGCAACAAATTCATCATCAGATACAATATCTTGGGACCACCACTTTGCAGTATTTTTTATCCAAACCGGAACATTTTGTTTGATATTTTGTGATTTAACAGAATCTGGAATAACAATAATATTTTTTTCCATCAGATGTTCTATTCCCCTAATAAATTCAGAGTCTGAAATCTGATCTGAGGACCACCATCCCGCATTATTTTTTATCCATTCAGGTACCAAATATTTTGATACTTGAAATAATTCATCTCCAATATGAGAGTTATAATAATTCACACTAACTTTGTAATTACCAGGTAATGAGTTATGATATAAAGTAAAAACTACTTTGTATTCTCCTTTTTGTGTTGCAACAACACTAAATTTTTGTGATGATAAATCAGGTTCTATCAGAGTTATGTCAATGGCAGTTCCTTGTTTGTAATTATTTACTTTGCCACTTAGAATTACTTCGGTTGTTTTGTCATACTCTGGAATGATGAATTTTTCAGAGTTTAAACTTGCTAGATTTTCTCCAGTCAAAGAAGAACCCAACCTAATTGCACTAAAAATATTTTGTTCTCCAGAAGAATCTCTAAAATCATGATATTTTGCATCAAGACTTCCACCTGCAGTAGAAATCAATTTTGTGCCTGTTTTATCACAGATTTGGGTAGGCATTTTAAAACTTCCTTCAAAAATACCAGAATTAGATTCAGTCTCTTCAAGAATAAATCCTGTTGACGCTAACCCTCCATGTTCAACTCCATTTATTGTACATCGTTTATATCGAAAATCTTTGATTAAAATTTCTACTAAAAGATCTCCGTTTGATGTTCCTACAGTATCAACATTGGGAGAATTAGGATCATTTACAACTTGATATGATTCAATTGTATCATGTTGCTGATTAAGATCAGAATCTTTTAAAACAAAAAAAACTGGTTGACCAAAACGATAAGTATTTGATGTAAAAGATACAGCTCCTGAATTAGTTTTAATGTCAGTTTTAGTTGAAGTGCTTATCGTAACTCCAACTTTTGCAACATCAGAATATGCAATGTTGATTCCTTCTTCATCTATCAATCTATTATTTACTAGGAATTTTATTCTGTCATCAATTGTTCGGAGTGATGTAATTAAATTTGAATCAAAAATATTGACTTGATTAGTGACTGTATACTCCATTGTTCCAACAAAAATTCCAGAATTGTTTGCAGTCTCTTCTAATTCAAATCTGTAGATGGCGTTATTAATATCCTGACTATTTTTTTGTCCAAAAGAAAAGAAGTCTATTACTATTGGTTGACTATCTTTTTCATTAGATATCATACCAGCAGAAACTGTATTAGCAGAAGAATCAAAATCAATAGTCAAAAAAACAGAAGACGAGTTTGGAACTAAATTTATTGCAGATACATCAACATCATCTAGTTGTATTAAACCCCTTCCAGATGAAATGTCTCCTGGATCTAAAATTTGCACTATCGTTGTTCCAGGCAGTCCACCAAAATGTAAGGACATACTAGTATCAGAAAATGAAGAAACACCTAATTGTTGTTCGAATGATTTTAAATCAAAGTTTAACCAATTTGTCCCTGCATTATTTGGCGAGTTAACATCAATAAGTAAAGATTTCAAAACTCCTGCAGTAATTCCTAAGTTCATAGATACCTTCTCAAATGCAGTGGTACCAACTAGAGTAGTATTTACAATCAATCTGTCAGAATTTTTATCTGGAACTGAAAAGTCTACTACAAAGCCACCATTTAGAGGATCAGTTGAAGCAGTATAAAATTTCAGACTAGAAGTTTTCTCAAGAGTCATTGGATTGCCAAGTTGTAAGGAAGGAATAATTGCGGTACTTCGAAAAACATTCAAGATGTCTCTTGAACCAGAATTTACATTTTGATCATTATCTACAACTGTTACTGGAACCTGTTGACCTGCATTAAATTGACTACCTTGTGGATTCATTGATATAGACGCTGTAGAAGGACCAGCAACAATTGAAATTGATTTGTCGTTATATTGTATTATAGCCGACTGCCCTCGTGGCGCATTTCCTAATATTCCAATTGTTGATTCATAATTTGAATCAAAATTTTCGAAAGTTCCCGAATTTGGTTCAGATTCGACGAGGGTAACAATTTGAGAAAAAGTGTGTACAGTATCTGAAACTGAAAGATTTGGTTGATGTTCATTTATTTTTAATTTTGCAATATTTCCAAGATTCATAGTTAATTTTCCATTATCTTCAAAACCTAGACTTGAGAGATACGGAACTAAATTTATTAAACCTAGACTATTGTTTCCAGAATCTGAACCAGATTCAGTAAATGCTTGGTAAAAGGTTGCTTCTGGGGAATTAATGTTAAAAGTCCAGGAATCTTCATCAGTAGGATCTTCGTTTAATTGGATATCATTAATAGTTAAGAAGACTTCTGCATTATTTGGATATCCTTTTCTATCAGGGGTTGACGAAAGATTTGGTATTTTATCATATTCAAGCTGTACTTTTTCTACACCGCCAGACCTATTGTATTTTATCTCTACTTTATCAAAAGAAAATAATTGGATAAGTGGCCAAGCATCAACATCAATGCCAATCTGCCCTGTTTGTACGGAGGGGTTTATGTTAATTGATTTTGGATTGCGCACCACATTATTTTCATTACCACCAGTAGGAGATGTTGTACAGGCTGTAAATGGTGCATTTCCATTTGTAAAATCTGAGAGACCAATACGTCCTGGAACTGCAACTCCTTCTGTGTTAGAAAAACTAACTCCTAAAACTGATGAAGCAGTATTACTACTACAAAAAACGCCAAAGTCTAAACTTTTGCCGGTAGCTCCTGCATCAAGAACAATTTGATCTGCTTTTTTTGCAGCGTTGATATTTGCAAAATATGCATACCATTTTCCATCAGTAGCTTGAACCATCCTAAGATCATTTCCGTTTAGGGTAACGTCTGGTTCACCTTTAGCTGTGTCAATGTCATTATAATCTGGATCACTTACGACTACCTCAATTACCATGGAACCTGCAAAATGGTTGTCATAAACGGGGTTTTCTGCTGAAACAAAAAGATGAGGATTATGAGTTGCCTCAGCATTGAAACTAGAAAAAATTGGGAAAATTAGCATGGATGCTATAATGATGAGATATACTTTGATCAAATTAACTCGTAAATGAAGGAAATGTCTTTCAGACAAATAACATTGTCGTATAATTTGTCTTCAATTAGAAGACTAGTAATAAGATAAGTAATACCTGAAAGTGGTAAGATAACCATGTTTATGCAAAAAACTCAGGTTCTCAAGATTTCCCTTTTTGCAATATTGTCGGCTTTTGTAGTAGAAATGATATTTGGGTTAATTTTCAATAGTTTGGGTCTGATTACTGATAGTGTTCATGCCCTCTTAGATAGTGTAGTTACATTAGTGCTTCTCTTAGCTGCAAAATGGGCAATAAAACCTCCTGATGCAGAGCATACTTATGGACATGGAAAAATTGAATCGCTTGGTGGATTATTTGGTGGAATTGCAATTCTACTAATTGCTGCCTTTTTCATTTATGAAGCAATAACTCGTCTTTATAGTCCAGAACCTGAAATATTACCTGGAGTCTTAGCTATTACTGCTGGCATATACACTATCGGTGTTGATGTTTTTAGAATTGTCCTTTTAGGAAAATCTATCAAAAAAATTGGCGGCACTACACTAAAGGCTGACTTTTACCATGCGATGATGGATCTTGGTTCGACTATTGTTGCAATAGTTGGAATCCTGCTTGTAACTACTGGATTTTACCAAGGAGACTTTATTGCAGCATTAGTTTTAGGAATTTTACTTGTAGTATTAAGCTTGAAGCTGATTTATCGTACTGCAATGGACCTTACCGACATTATTTCTCCTGGGCTTGTAGCTAAAGTGCGAGACATTACGCAGAATACGGAAGGTGTTTTGGGAGTTGGATCAATTTTTATGAGAAAATCAGGTGATACAATCTTTTGTGATGTAACGATTACATTGCGAGGAGATGTTAGCTTTGATAAGGCTCATGAAATTTCTGCTCAAGCTGAAAACAATATAAAAAATCAAATCTCAAACTCTAAAACGTTTGTTCGTTTTGAGCCAAGCTGGCATGATGTTCCACAAGAATCAAGAATTAAAGATATTGTGATATCAACCGATGGTGTTAAAGAAGTCCATAACATTTCATCCTATTCATCAGAAGGTAAAATCTTTGTAAGTTTTCATGTAATGATAGAAAGAGAAAAAAATCTAGAAGATGCCCACAAAATCTCTGAAATTGTAGAAGAGAAAATTCAGAAAAGCTTGCCTGAAATACATCATGTTACGATTCATCTAGAACCTTTTGTGGCTATTCCTGAAAAACTCAAGATGGATGGTAAAATTACCAAAGAAACGATTGGTCATTTACTTGATGAATTTACCGAAATCAAAAAAATAGGTCGAGTGGTTACTCTAAAGTATCAAGATGTGTTAAAAATCGATTTTGATTGCTCTTTTGATAGACATTTATCCATTGAAAAAGTTCATGATTTAACATCTCAGATTGAAAGAAAAATCAGAAGTAGATTTAAAAATGCTATAATTACAATTCACCCCGAACCAAGTTAAAAAATCTAGTGAATTAAACTAGAATACTTGTAATATACATGATAAGCATTCCTGTTGCAATTCCAGCTACTACGGAAGCGCTTGCAAGGAATTTATCATCTTCTTTACGAATCCATCCCAAAATTGCCATTGCTACCTGAAATATTGCCCCTGAACCAATTGAAAGAAACATAATAGCTGTAAACGGAGAATATGCAAATCCTCCAATCCACGCTCCAAAAATAGCTGGAGTACCAGCAATTAATCCCATTCCGACAAGTTTACCAATCATTGGTTTTCCTTTTGCCATTGGAGCTGCAATAGCAAAGCCTTCAGAAGTGTTATGCAATGCAAATCCTACCAACAAAAATGTACTAAATGCTACTTCGCCAAGACCAACTGCAGCCCCAATAGCTAGACCTTCACCAAAGTTGTGTAATCCAATACCAATTGCAATCATCAAACCCAAGGCAACAGGTTTTGCATATGGAGAGGCATCGGCTCTTTTGACAAGCTTATTTCCAGAATAGTATAATCCAAGAAATGACAAGATAACAACAGTTGCTATTAACAATATACCATTGAAGCTTCCTGCTAGAAACTTAGCAGAAACCTCAGTAGCTTCCTTTATCGCATCAATTCCTAAAAACAACAGGAGGCCAACAGTTATTGCCAAAAAGAAATTATACTTGGCTTTGCTGATGCGTTTGATAAATGGTAGCCAGAGAAGACCAATCATTATAGGAATTATTCCAATGTATGTTCCAATTATTGCAAAGTATCCAACAAGTTCACCACTTGGTTTCAAAGCTTCTGTTGCAGCTTTAATCTCTTTTTCAAATCGTACGCCATCTGCAGTTGTAATTCCAATTGTATAGGGTTCAGATTTATTCCAGTCAAATGGAATTCTCACCAAGGCTGTCTCAAATCTATTCAAGAATCTATCTGGTTCAATTGCTGCTGATTGAATTCTATCATTGACATCAGCCATTGCTACTTCCACTGGAATATGACCTGTATTCCTAACCGTAGCTTGAATCTCACCATCTACAAAGTCAATCTTTTCTATAGTAACCTCAGGTAAAGAAACACCTACATCAAGTAAATTTCCACTTGATCCAAAGAGATACACAATCAAAAGTATCACAAATGCAAATGGAATTACTCCACTAGCTACTAACTTGCCCTTTGAGATTTTACCCCTAAGTTCCATATTTTACTCCTTTAGTGCTATTCTCTAGATTCTCTTTTACTAAGAATATACCAACCCAGCCTTTTTCAGAGAATTCTACCTTGTGAGCATGAAATAGATATTTTCCGGGATATGTATATTGAAATTCCATTATACCTCTCTCAGTTTGAGATAAAGTAATCATGTCAGTATATGTCGAAGGAACTGTGTTAGTTCCTGTGGGATAATAATAATACAAGTTTCCATGCAAGTGAAAATTGTTTATTGGGTCAAATTCAACCATATTTACTACGTAAACTCTAATGAGTTGATTGGTATTGATCTGAATTGGATGATGTTCGTAGTAAAATGGTATACTGTTTGCAGCATAGAAATTATTTTCTTTATCAAAATCTGTATCAAATCCATTTAAAACCATAACCATTTCATCAGCAGGTGCTCTTCCTTCTTTGGGATCAACTATGAAGACACCATACAATCCATGAGCAATATGTTCTTCAAGTGGCATCATGTGACAATGATATGGATGAACCCCCACTGGTCCAGCTTCAAACTCGTAAGTAAATTGTCCACCTCTAGGTCCTACTAACTCAAACACTCCATCCATTTCTGCAGGATGGATTCCATGAAAGTGCATAGTGTGTTGTTTATTTCCATTATTGATGAATTTTATACGTACGATGTCTCCTTCAGTGGCTCTAATTGTAGGACCTGGAACTGTACCATTAAAGGTCCATACATTATAAAATATTCCAGGAGAGATTTCCATGGTTTTATCATCCTCAGCAATAATTGTAAATTCCCTTAATGTCCTACCATCTTCTAACATAGAAACACGTCCATAGTTAAATTCACGTAAAAATTTATCTGGATCAAAATCAACAGTTTGAACAGAGTATATTGGATCTAATATTTCCCCGGTAGTTTTTACAATAGCTCCAGAATGAGTAACAAAAATTTTCTGTTCAAGCTCAGCATTAGAAATTGAGGGAAAAATAAAGTAAGATATGGAAACCATGACAGATATCACAAGTATAATAATCATCTTGGTAGATTTGGAATTTTTCATGATTTAATTAAATTGGATACGAACTGGTTTAAAAAGTTAGCCTAGGCTAACTTATTTAGTCCCATCTAACTTTATTAAATTCTTCTAATTTCTAATTATCCTTCTCAAATCTTGAAAAACCAAGTTTTAACTAATGGGATTTTGCCAAAAAACCATATGCAAAGACCTTTAATTTTTTTGTTGATTATGGGCTCGCTCATAGGAATAGGGATGATTCTATCATTTTATGGAGCACAACTAGCAACTCAAAATCTTACCGTCAAAGAAGAAAATTTAGGTTCTGATTCATCAATGGAAGTGATGGTAAAACTTGATCCCTCTATTGGTCAAACTGGGGTATGTGGAATTCTTTTAGAAAAATTTGAAGATAATGCGATATCTGTCTCAGTGTTTGACCCTCTAGGGGCCCAAATTCTTTCAAAAACGGTTGATAAAGAATCAACAGAAGAACGATTCAAAATCAGCTCAAGTGGCTCTTACAAGATTGTAATTGAAAATTCTGGTCTTGAAGAAACTAAAATAGTTGCTGGAGTTGGATACATGCCAGATAGCAACACTCTTTCTGTAGGAATTGTTGGATTTGATATCCTTGTTGTTGGATTAATTGGAATAGTTGTAATTGGGGTTTATACTATACGAAATCGACGAAAAGAAAAACTCAGTTAAGATAGCTATCCATTTTTGCTAATCCATCTACCACATCGTCAAAATTTTCATCTTGTTCAACTAGCTTTGCTAATTTTTCAGCATCTGCGGTAAAAATAATTTTATTGTTAATTTTTTCCTCTTTTACAAAATCATACTCAATTAAGTAAAATAGTCTTTCATAAATCTCGTCTTCTAAAATTTTTAATTTCTCAATAAGATATTGTAACTCTTTGCCTCCATTTTCCAATTCTGCCAAAATTTCAGATGTATCAGGATCGAACATGCATTCAAGGATTTTTTCTTTGTCGTATATGGAATCCAATAAAATCACCAAATATGTTGTGAACTTAAAACTTTTCTAGTATTTGTAAGGTAATCATGAACTAGAACTTCATCCATATTCTCTTGGTTAATATGATATGTTTTCCCCTTTAATTTCTTCTCAAGATCTTGTGCATATTTCAAAAGTTCCTCTTCGTCACTAACCACAATAGTATCGATATCAATTCCTTCACGTTTACATTTTTTAGCTTCCATAACCGTTCTATCATTTATTTTAGGGTCTACTTTTTTGTATCTATAACAAAGATAGACCATACTTTCTTCGTTTATGTCAAGTTTCATATCTCTTTCCTCTTTTACTTTAGAAATTACGTTCTTATCAGGAGTATAGAAATTTGAATATGGCTTATCAGAAATTATTTCATTTTTTTGGTGTATATTATCTATAAAACAGGCACTAGGTTGACCATCAGTAATCATCACTATTCTCTTGTTTTGAGCAGAGCTTTTCTGTAAGATTTTTTTAGCTAACCTAAATGCAGCCTGATAGTTTGTATAGTGTAAAAAATTATCATTAGCATCAAATGTTTTGAGAAATGGTATATCATATGGATCTATTAATGATGCCATAGATCCAAAACCTACAATTGAAATTGAATCATTTGGAAAGAATTTTTTATTAAGTGTATATAGACCCCACAGTGCTTTTTTTGCAGCTTCGATTCTACTTGTCCCAATTTTTCCAATAGGATATTTCATTGTAGAGCTCAAATCAATACAATAAACTATTGCGGCTCGTACATCCTCTAAAGTTTCAAATTCTTCTAGGTCGTCTAGATCCATCACTATTGGAAAATCAATTTTATGGTTAAGTTTTGAAATTCTTTTTATGGTGTTAAGTATCGTTTGAGGAACACTCAGAAATTTAATATCGTTCCCAGGTTCAAATTTTTTAGTTGTATCAATTAAGACGTTACCACTCCCAGTTAATTTAGTCTCATGTAGACCCACTTCAGCAGAATTTAGATCTTTCATAACATCGTGAAGGATTTTTCCACCTATCTCAAAAAATCCTTTGTTAGTTAACCATTTTTTTCCCTCACGAAGATATCCTTTCTCTTTCAATAGTTTTGTTAAAGGGGTTCCTCCCTCTTCTATGTGTTCGTCCTTTTCAGATTTGGTTTCATGATCTTGGTTCTCGTTTGGATTTGATGAATTTTGTAATAAAGATTCTAATTCCTGAAATTCAGGCGTTTTTTCTTTCAATGTATGTTTTGAAAGTGCTTTTAATAATTTTTGTAGTCTCTCATCAGAAAGAGTGTTTTCTAATTCTGTTTTGTTTTTCTTTCCGTCATTTAGATAGTATACAAAATTGCTCTTAGGCGGAGACATATCCTGCCTCTTTTCTTTCTAAAATTTTCGGTTTAATCC
>Ga0334722_10006237_pt1 | contig 11855 bp, 13 predicted proteins | sample C3_bottom_MG_FD_207210 | JGI IMG/M metagenome (GOLD analysis project Ga0334722, IMG submission 207210) | Sediment microbial communities from Yellowstone Lake, YNP, Wyoming, USA - C3_bottom | ecosystem: Environmental > Aquatic > Freshwater > Lake > Sediment | place: USA: Wyoming | collected...
GCGCTGGGCGACGCGCCCGACTATCACGTTCTCCCCGTGGGCAACGCCGGCAACATCACCGCTTACTGGGCGGGCTACAAGGCATACCGGGACGCGGGGAAGGCCGCGAAGCTTCCCAAAATGCTCGGATGGCAGGCTGAGGGGGCTGCGCCCATAGTGCGCGGGAAAATAGTCCTGAAACCGGAGACGGTGGCCACGGCGATACGCATTGGAAACCCGGCTTCGTGGAAACAGGCGGAAGCGGCAAGGGATGAATCCGGGGGGCTGATAAGGATGGTCAGCGACGCCGAGATTCTGGAGGCCTACAAGCTCGTCGCCGAAACCGAGGGGATCTTCTGCGAGCCCGCATCGGCCGCCTCCATCGCCGGTGTGATAAAATTGGGCAAAGAAGGTTTTTTCCGGAACGGGGACTGCCTGGTCTGCACGCTGACCGGGAACGGTCTGAAGGACCCGGACAACGCGATCGCGCAGTCCGTTTCGCCGGTGACCGTCCCCCCCGTGATCGCCGAAGTCAGAAAAGTCCTGGGTTTCTGAAGGAGCAGGTGAAAAATGGCGCGGAAGTATCTCATCCTGATAGGGGACGGAATGTCCGACTGGCCGATCGCCTCTCTGGGCAACCGGACTCCTCTCGAAGCGGCCGATAAACCCAACATGGACTACATGGCTTCCCATGGCGCATTGGGGATGGTCCAGGTGGTTCCGAAGGAGATGTACCCGGGAAGCGACGTGTCCAACCTGAGCATCATCGGATACGATCCGCGGGAGGTGTACACGGGACGTTCTCCCCTTGAGGCGGCCTCGATGGGGATCGAGCTGGGAAGGGAAGACGTCGCCGTCCGCTGCAACGTCGTCGCGCTCAAAAACGACGGCGCGGACTCGGAGATGGAGGATTTCTCCGCGGGCCACATCACGTCGGCCGAATCGGCGGAGCTGCTCAAAGACCTCCAGGAGAAGGTGAAAGACAAGGGCGTCCGGTTCCACCCGGGCGTGAGCTACCGGAACCTCATGGTCTGGCCCGATGGCAACGATCGCGTGGAAACGACCCCGCCGCACGACATTCACGGGAAGAAAATCACGGAGTACCTCCCCCGGGGTGAAGGCGCGGACGTGCTTCTGGACCTGATGGCCGCATCCCGTGAGCTATTCGAAAACCATCCGGTCAACCTGAAGCGCCGGGGGGAAGGGAAGCCGGAGGGGAATTCGATCTGGCTCTGGGGGCAGGGAAAGGCCCCCAGGATGGAGACGTTCAGGGAGAAGTACGGCCTTAACGGGTCCGTCGTCGCCGCCGTGGACCTGATTAAGGGTATCGGGATCTACTGCGGGCTGGAAATCGTGCAGGTACCCGGCGCGACAGGGTATGTCGACACCAATTTCAGGGGCAAGGCCGAACACGCGCTCCGCGAGCTGGAAACCAAAGACTTCGTGCTGATCCACGTGGAGGCGCCTGACGAGGCGGGCCACAACGGCAGCGCCCCCGACAAGGTGCGCGCCATCGAGCGGATAGACAAGGAAATGCTCTCCCTCCTGCTCGCCAGGGCCAGGGACGGCCAGGACCTGAGCATGCTGCTGCTCCCCGATCATCCGACGCCCGTGGCGATCCGGACCCATGCGCAGGAGCCTGTCCCGTTCGTCATCTATCCCGCGCCTGAAGGTCTGCGGTCCTATCCGGGAATGCGTTACACGGAGGCCGACGCCCGTTCCACAGGCCAGTTCGTGGAGATAGGAACCCTCCTTATGGGCTACCTCATCGGTGGTCGGGACGGGGCGTAGGCATCCGAAGTGGAGCACGTCGCCGACGCGCGGGTGATAGTAGCGGATACCGACGCAATGGGGATCGTCTACTACGCGAACTATCTCAAGTGGTTCGAGATGGGGCGCGTGGAGCTTCTGCGGAAGCGGGGAATGGTCTACCGGGACCTGACGGAAGCGGGGTTCCACCTGCCCGTGGTGGAGGCAAGGGTGCGATACGTTTCCCCGGCGCGGTACGACGACGTTCTCCGGATCCACGCCGAGGTGCGCAAAATGGGCGGGGCGAGCATCTCGTTCGGATACGCAATCGAACATGCGGACGGCCGGCCTGTCGCGGAAGGCGATACGCTTCACGCCTTCACCGACGACTCCGGAAAGGTGGTTCGCGCCCCTTCGGAGTTCATGAATCGGATGAAGTGCGACGTGAAACCTGTTGGGAAAGGGGGATAGACGTGGAACGGAACCTCGCTATGGAAGTGGTGCGGGTGACGGAAGCGGCGGCCCTCTCGGCCGCGCGACTGATGGGGCGCGGGGACAACATCGCCGCGGACCAGGCGGCGGTCAACGCGATGCGCAAGGCCCTGAACTTCGTACAGTTCAAGGGAAGGGTGGTGATCGGGGAAGGTGAAAGGGACGAGGCGCCCATGCTGTTCATCGGCGAGGAGGTAGGCGCGGCCGAATCGCCTCGCGTAGACATCGCCGTCGATCCGCTCGAGGGGACGACCATCGTCGCCACGGGAGGTTACAACGCTCTGGCGGTTATAGCCATCGCCGAGGAGGGCGGATTTCTTCACGCACCCGACACGTACATGCAGAAAATCGCGGTCGGCCCGAAAGCCAGGGGCTCCATAGACATCTCCGCGTCACCCACGGAAAACCTGCGCAGCATCGCGAAGGCCCTCAAGGTCTACGTGGAGGATCTCTGCGTGGTGATCCTCGACAGGCCAAGGCACACGGAGCTTATTCGGGAGGTCAGGGAATCGGGCGCGCGGATCAAGCTGATCGGCGACGGGGACGTTGCGGGCGCGATCGCCACGGCGAAGGACGAATCGGGGGTCAACGTTTTGATGGGGACGGGCGGGGCTCCGGAAGGAGTCCTTGCCGCCGCGGCGCTGAAATGCCTTGGCGGCGACTTCCAGGGGATCCTGAAGTTCCGCAACAAGGAGGAAGCGGAGCGGGCCAAGGCGATGGGGATCGACGACCTCAACCGTATATACGGGATGGAGGACCTCGCGCGCTCCGAGGTCATGTTCGCCGCGACCGGCGTGACGTTCGGGGACTTCTTAAGCGGCGTCCGGTTCTTCAGCGGAGGGGCGCAAACCCAGTCGGTGGTCATGCGTTCGAAATCCCGGACCATCCGGTACATCGACACGACGCACTACTTCGAGTTCAAGCCGAAATACGACTGACAGGTAGAATGAATGATGCAGGCAGCGAATAAAAAGAGCGGCGCCCACGCGGCGACCGGGCGGATAGAGATAGACTTCGACCGGTGCAAGGCATGCGAACTGTGCGTTCCGGCTTGCCCTAAGAACTGCATCGATATGGGGGACAGGATCAACGGAAGCGGCTTCGCCGCGGCTGTTTTCGCGCGTCCGGATGATTGCACCGGGTGCGCCATCTGCGCCGAGGCGTGCCCGGACGTGTGCATCGAGGTCTGGAAATGAGCATGGCCACACGCGTCGAGCAAAGGGTGTTCCTTAAAGGGAACGAGGCGATATGCGTGGGCGCGATCGCCGCCGGGTGCCGCTTCTACTACGGATATCCGATAACTCCGCAGAACGATATCCCCGAGTACATGTCGGCCCATCTGCCGGTGATCGGCGGGACCTTTCTCCAGGCGGAGAGCGAGGTCGCCACGATAAACTTCATCCTGGGCACTTCCGCCTCGGGAAAACGGGTGATGACTTCGTCCTCCGGGCCCGGAATATCGCTCATGCAGGAAGGACTCTCCTATATGGCGGGATCCGAACTGCCCGCCGTCGTCGTGAATATATCCCGGTCCGGCCCGGGCCTGGGAGGGATCGCACCTTCACAGGGGGATTATTTCCAGGCGGTGAAATGCGGTGGGCACGGCGGGTACCGCATGCCGGTCCTTGCGCCGCACTCGGTCCAGGAGATGTACTCACTATCCATGCTCGCTTTCGACCTTGCCGACAAGTACAGGAATCCGGCGATGATACTGGGCGACGCGATCGTGGGGCAGATGAAGGAGCCGTTCGTGCAGCATCCCTACGTCGCCTCCGTTTCACAGGAGAAGCCCTGGGCGCTGACCGGATGCGAGGGACGGCCGCGGCAGCATCTCAAGTCCCTTTACCTTAAAGACAACGCGATCGAGGTGCACAACTGGAAGCTCCATCGGAAATACGTGAGGATGCAGGAAGAGGAAGTCCGTTACGAGGATTATCATCTTGACGGAGCAAGGATCGGAATTGTCGCGTTCGGCACCGCGGCGCGCGTCGCAAAGACGGCTATACAGTGGGCGAGGCGGGAAGGGATAGAGGCGGGAATGCTTCGGCCCATCACTCTGTTCCCGTTCCCGGTCGCACAGGTGGAGGAACTCGGAAGGCGAGTGGATGTCCTTCTGGTGATCGAGATGAACACGGGCCAGATGCTGGAGGATGTAAGGGCGAGCACGACCTGCCATGACAAGATAAGGTTCCTCGGAAAGCCCTGCGCCATGCCCACGCCCGAAGAGATCCACGCGGAGTTAAGGAAGCTCGCCGGGAGAGCGGCATGACCGTGAAGGGAAAGGAACGTTTCACGAGGCAGGTCTTTTCGCGTCCGAAGTCGTTAGTGGACGTGAAGAGCCATTTCTGCCCCGGCTGCCATCACGGGATCGCCCACAGGCTTCTCGCGGAGACGATCGACCATTTCGGCATGAGGGAAAAAACCGTCGGCGTCGCGTGTGTGGGATGCGCGGTTTTCCTTTACGACTATATCGATGTCGACGTGGCGGAAGCGCCTCACGGGCGGGCCCCGGCCGTCGCGACGGGAGTGAAGCGCGCCCAGCCTGACAGGTTCGTATTCACCTACCAGGGTGACGGGGACCTGGCGGCGATCGGGACCTCCGAGATCATCCATGCCGCCAACCGGGGAGAGAACATCACCGTGGTTTTCGTGAACAACACGACTTACGGCATGACCGGAGGACAGATGGCTCCGACGACCATGCTGGGTCAGAAGACCTCAACCTCTCCTTACGGCCGCGACTTCCGCAAGGACGGCTATCCGATCAAGATGGCGGAGCTGCTGGCGACCCTCGAAGGGACCGCCTATTCGGCAAGAGTGGCCACAAGCAACCCGGGGCAGATCCGCAAGGCCAAGGAGGCGTTGAAAACGGCATTCGAAATGCAGATCAAGAATATGGGGTTTTCGATCGTGGAGTTCCTTTCGACGTGCCCGACGAACTGGGGGATGAAGCCGCACGAGGCCCAGAAGCGCGTTCTGGGGGAGATGTCGGAATATTTCCCGCTTGGCGTGTTCAAGGAAAGAAAACAGGCGGACTTCCTGTGACCACCGACGTCATCATGGCGGGTTTCGGCGGCCAGGGGATACTCATGATCGGGAACCTGCTTTCGATCGCAGCCATGGCGGAAGGAAAGCACATCACCTATTTCCCCGCATACGGAGTGGAGATGCGCGGCGGGACGGCGAACTGCACGGTCGTCATCTCCGACGAGGAGATCGGCTCGCCCGTCGTCGGAGAGCCGAGGGCGTGCGTGATAATGAATGGTCCTTCGCTCGAAAAGTACCTTCCCTCGATTCGGAAGGACGGCGACCTGGTGATCAACCGGTCGCTCGTCGATCCGGCAAAGGTCGATCGGAAGGATATTCGCCTGCTGTCCATCCCGGCCAACGATATCGCCCGTGAAATCGTCGGCAGCCAGCAGCTCGCCTCTATGGTTGCGCTGGGGGCATACGTGAAGCAAACGGGAGTGGTAGGAATGCAGACCCTGATCGATTGTCTTCCCAAGGTCATATCGAAGAAATACGAAAGGTTGATACCGCTGAACGTAAACGCCCTGAGAGAGGGGGAATCCTTTGCCCGAAATCACTCGTGAAGAGTCGTTGGACGATCTGCTTTCAAAGATAGCCGAGGAGTCGGGGGACTGGGGGCCGGCGGCCGGAGACCCGGAGGTCCAGGTAGGGGACCATATCCGGAAGTTCCGCGAATCGAAGGGCGTCTCTCTTCAGAAGCTGGCGGAGAAGACCGGCTTTTCGGCGGCCCTTCTGTCGCAGATAGAAAACCGGATGACCTCCCCTCCGCTTGGAACCCTCGTCAAGATAGCCAACGCTCTCGACACGTATGTATCCTCCTTCATTGGCAAGGAGGAGCGGGAGTTCTCCATAGTGCGCAAGCAGGACCGCACCACGGTATCGCGCGTGGGAATGAAGGAGGGGGGGCAGTCCGCCTACACCTACGAGGCCCTGGGTGCGGGTAAAGCGGGGCGGAAGATGGAGCCGTTCCTCGTCCGGCTGACGCCGCTGATCGACAGAAACGTCGTGCGCAATTCACACGAAGGGGAGGAGTTCATCTACGTACTGTCGGGAAAGGTTGAGGTCTTCCTCGACAAGTATTCCGACGTGCTGAACGAGGGGGACTGCATGTACTACAATTCCACGATTCCGCATCACGTCCATTCCGCCGAGGAAAAGGAGGCGCTGATCCTCGCGGTCCTCTACCAGGGGAAATAAGCACAACTTAGCGCAGCTACAAGACCCAGCGCACATGCTCAGTGATATCAGGAATTTCCCGTTTCCTGCGGAAGGCGGCGCAGCCGGTCTGGGGTATGCAGGCGGGAAATTCTGTTGACATGGCTTTCAGGGGCTAGTAGCATCTTGCCAGTTAACGTAAGGTGGTAACATGGCCGCCTCCGATGCCTCCCGGACCTACCCGATCGGCGAGTTGAGCCGGATGGTGAACCTCACCCAGAGGACCATTCGGTACTACGAGGAAATCGGCCTCCTCCACAGCGTACGCAGAATCGAGAACGGCAAGCGGGTATACACGGACGACGACGTCCGCCGTCTCAAATTCATCAACAGGCTCAAGGTCCTGGGGCTATCCCTCGCGGAAATGGCCGCTCTGGAAAAGATATACCGTCAGCAGCGCAACAATCGTGAAATCATCCCTAAGCTGCTTCTCCTGCTCGACGAGCGAGCGACGCAGATCGACGAACGGATAGCGCAGCTCTCGGCGCTCAAGAAGGAGATACGGGAGTACCAGGTCCGGCTTAGCGGAAAGATGCCGCAGGACACATGAATTGAACGCCCACAGCGGAAAAGGAGAATATCCATGAAGGAAGTCGTCATCACCGGGGCCGCGAGGACGGCGATAGGAAGTTTCATGGGGACATTGGCGGAGATTCCCGCTCCGAAGCTGGGGGCGGTCGCCATCGCTGAAGCGATCTCCCGCAGCGGCATCGGAAAGCAGGAAATCGAGCAGGTCATCATGGGCAACGTCCTGTCCGCCGGGGTCGGGCAGGCTCCCGCGCGCCAGGCAGGCATTTTCGCCGGCATCCCGGTATCCGCGGGCGCGTTTACGATCAACAAGATGTGCGGTTCGGGCCTGAAGTCGGTGATGCTTGGGGCGCAGGCGGTCGCGACAGGCGAGTTCGACATAGTGGTGGCGGGCGGGATGGAATCGATGAGCCTGTCTCCTTATATCCTCAAGAAGGCGCGCGCGGGCTACCGGTTGGGAAACGACGCGATCTTCGATCACATGATGGTCGACGGGCTGCTCGACGCGTACAGCAACGTGCACATGGGCATCGCCGCGGAATTGCTCGCCAAGGAACATCGCATATCGCGCGAGGATCAGGACGAGTTCGCGGCATCTTCATACAACAGGGCGCTCGCCGCGATAAAGGACGGAAAGTTCGCAAAAGAGATCGTGCGCGTCGACATACCGCAGAGGAAAGGGGACCCAGTGGCGTTCCTGGTGGACGAGGAACCAGGACGGGGGAACGTGTCCAAACTCCCATCTCTCAAGCCTGCGTTCCAGAAGGACGGCACCGTGACGGCGGGAAACGCGTCGACCATCAACGACGGGGCCGCGGCCGTGGTGTTGATGTCGGCGGAGAACGCCGCAAAGCGCGGCATCAAGCCTCTCGCGAGGATCGTCGGATACTCCACGGCATCTCTCGATCCGATGTGGTTCACTATCGCTCCGATCGACGCGATAAGGAAACTCCTGCAGAAGAACGGCGTAGACAAGGACAAGGTGGGGCTTTTCGAGATAAACGAGGCGTTTTCCGGGGTGGCTGTCGCGTCGATCAGGGGACTCTCGCTGGATCCGGCCAGGGTAAACGTAAACGGAGGCGCCGTCGCCCTCGGACACCCGATCGGGGCCTCGGGCGCGCGCGTCCTTACCACGCTGCTTTACGCGATGGAAGAAAGGAAGGAATCACTGGGCGTGGCCTCGCTTTGCATCGGAGGAGGAGAAGCCGTAGCCATGCTTGTTGAGCGAATCTGAGACGGGACCGGGGGGCATCCATGGAAATCCGAACGATCGGTGTGGTCGGGGCGGGCCAGATGGGCGCGGGCATCGCCCAGGTTTCGATCATGAACGGGTTCAAGGTCGTTCTCAACGACGTTTCCGACGTGTACCTGGCCAAGGGGCGCGCGGGGATAGAGAAGGGACTCGAGATCCTTGTCCGCAAGGAGAAGATACAGGCGGCGGAAAGAGAGAAGATGCTCTCATGCCTCGTCACGACGACCAACCTGTCCGATTTTCACAATTGCGACTTCGTGGTCGAGGCGGCGACGGAACGCCAGGATCTCAAGAACACGATTTTCAGGAAACTGGACGAGACGCTCCCGGCCGGTAAGATCCTCGCCACCAACACCTCCTCCATCTCGATAACCGCGATCGCGGCCGTGACCCGTCGTCCGGAAAACGTCATAGGGATGCATTTCATGAATCCGGTCCCGCTGATGAAACTGATCGAAGTGATCAGGGGGCTGCAGACCTCACAGGAGACTTTCGACGCCACGATGGAACTTTCCCGCCGACTCGACAAGGAGCCGGTGCCGGCGAACGATTACCCCGGGTTCATCGCCAACAGGATCCTGATGCCGATGATCAATGAAGCCGCATTCGCCCTAATGGAGGGTGTGGGAAAGGCGGAGGACATCGACGCCATCATGCGGATGGGCGCGAATCACCCGATGGGGCCGCTCGCGTTGGCCGACCTGATCGGCCTGGACACGTGCTTGGAGGTCCTCAAGGTCATGCAGGAAGGGCTTGGCGACCCGAAATACCGGCCGTGCCCCCTGCTCCGGAAACACGTCGAAGCCGGCTACCTCGGGAAGAAAACAGGCCGCGGCTTCTACATCTATACGAAAGCGTAGGGAGGAAAACATGGAATACGCCAATCTCCTCGTATCCGTCTCCGAAAGGATCGCCACCGTCACGATAAACCGGCCCAAATCGCTCAACGCCCTGAATTTCGCGACGATGCGGGACCTGTCAGGCGCGTTCGACGAATTGGGTGGAAGGGAAGACGTCGGAGTTGTCCTGCTTACGGGATCCGGCGAAAAGGCGTTCGTCGCAGGAGCCGACATCTCCGAGATGAAGGATTACACGACCCTCCAGGCGTTCGAGTTTTCGATGTACGGACAGGGCGTCCTCGAGAAGATCGAGCGGCTCCCGCAGCCGGTGATCGGCGTGATAAACGGATTCGCCCTCGGCGGCGGATGCGAGCTGGCGATGGCATGCGACATTCTCGTCGCCGCGGACACCGCGAAGCTCGGCCAACCCGAGGTGAACCTCGGAATCATACCGGGATACGGCGGGACCCAGCGGCTTCCACGCCTCGTCGGCAGGAACGTGGCGAAGGAGCTCGTCCTGACAGGCGATATGATAACGGCGCAGCGGGCCTATGAGATCGGGCTTGTGAACCGGGTCGCCCCGCTGGCCGGGCTTATGGACGCCGCGCGCGAGATCGCCGTGAAGATCCTTTCCAAGGGTCCGGTCGCGATCAGGATGGCGAAGATGTCGATGAACCGGGGCCTGGACCTCGACCTGTCCAACGCATGCGCCCTGGAGGCCAACGCCTTCTCGGTCGGGTTTTCAACGGCGGACAGGATCGAGGGGATGACCGCGTTCCTTTCAAAAAGGAAGGCCGTGTTCACCGGGAAATAGCTGAAAGGCGGAAAGCAAATATCCAAGGGAGACGACTGCGATGGTTTTCGACCTGACCGAAGAACAGCGGATGATCCAGGAGATGGCGCGGAACTTCGCGCAGAAGGAAGTGCTGCCCAAGGCGGCGGAGCTCGACGAAAGCGGGCGATACCCTGCGGAGCTCGTGCGGCAGATGGCGGAGTTGGGGCTCATGGGAGTCGCGGTCCCGGAGGAGTACGGCGGCGCGGGTATGGACAACATATGCTATGCGATCGCCATGGAAGAGATCGCGCGCGCTTGCGCCTCGACGGCGGTCATCATGTCGGTGAACAATTCGCTCGTCTGCGAGCCGCTTCTCAAGTTCGGCACGGAAGCGCAGAAAAAGAAGTATCTCGTCCCGCTCGCCTCCGGCGCACAGCTCGGATGCTTCGGACTGACCGAACCCGGTGCCGGATCGGACGCGGGGTCCCAGAAAACCACGGCCGTCCGGGATGGGGATTTCTACGTTGTCAACGGGACGAAGAACTTCATCACCAACGCGCCCGAGGCCGATATCTGCATCCTCTTCACGATGACGGACAGGGAGAAGAAGCAAAAGGGTATAACAACCTTCATCCTTGACATGAAGATAGCGGGTGTATCTATTGGAAAACATGAACATAAAATGGGCATAAAAGCCTCTCCCACTGCCTCGATCATCCTCGAGGACGTGAAGATACCCCTGGAGAACCGTCTGGGAAGCGAAGGGGAGGGATTCAAGGTCGCAATGCACACGCTCGATGGCGGAAGGATCGGAATCGCCGCCCAGGCGATCGGCATAGCCAGGGCATCGCTCGAGGACGCTCTTGCGTATGCCAAGGAGAGGAAGCAGTTCGGGCAGCCGATCGCGGAGTTCCAGGCGATACAGTGGATGCTCGCCGACATGGCGACGGAAATAGACGCGGCGAGGCTTTTGGCATACCGCGCAGCATGGCTTAAGGACCGCAAGGCCAGGCACTCCAAGGAGTCGGCCATGGCCAAGCTATACGCCTCCGAGACCGCAATGCGCGCGGGGGTAAAGGGGATCCAGATCCACGGCGGATACGGGTACGTAAAGGAATACCCCGCGGAGCGGCATTTCCGGGACGCGAAGATCACGGAAATCTACGAAGGGACATCGGAGATCCAGAGGCTGGTGATAGCCTCCGCGATCCTGAAGGACTGACAGCCGGATGAAGTTCGAACTCAACGAAGAACAGCTTCAGATCCAGGAGATGGTTCGCTCCCTTGCGCGGAAATCGTTCGCGCCCGGCGCCGCGAGAACGGATGGGGAAAGCATCTATCCGGCGGAGAACATGCGGCAGCTGGCGGAGCTCGGGCTGCTGGGGATGCTGTTTCCCGCCGCCTACGGGGGGTCGGAAACCGGCGCGATGGGCTACAACATCGCGTTGCGCGAGGTCGCGAGCGGATGCGCCTCCACCGCCGTGGGGATGGCGGTTACCAACATGGTGGGCGAGACGATATGGAAGTTCGGGAACGAGGAGCAGCGAAAGAGATTCCTCCCGGGGCTTGCATCGGAGAGCATCGGCCCGGGCGCCTTCGCGCTCACGGAGCCGTCGGCTGGATCCGACGCGGGGGGAATGAGGACGTTCGCCGTCGAGGATGGGGAACGTTTCATCCTGAACGGCAGCAAATCCTTTATAACCAACGGCGGCAGGGCGGGCGTAACGATCGTGCTGGCCCTTACGCAAAAAGAACCAAGGAAGATCTCCGCGTTCCTCGTAGAACCGGGGACAAAGGGATTCTCTGCCGGAAAACCGGAAAACAAGCTGGGGCTTAAAGGCTCCGACACCGTATCCCTCTCATTCGACGAGTGCGGAATACCCAAACGGAACATGCTGGGAGCGCCCGGCGAGGGATTCCGCATCGCGATGTCGGCTCTCGACGGAGGGCGAATCGGAATCGCTTCCCAGGCGATCGGGATAGCCAACGCCGCCCT
>Ga0334722_10006238_pt1 | contig 11854 bp, 14 predicted proteins | sample C3_bottom_MG_FD_207210 | JGI IMG/M metagenome (GOLD analysis project Ga0334722, IMG submission 207210) | Sediment microbial communities from Yellowstone Lake, YNP, Wyoming, USA - C3_bottom | ecosystem: Environmental > Aquatic > Freshwater > Lake > Sediment | place: USA: Wyoming | collected...
TTTGTACTGTACATTGGGAATTTTTTGTGGTATAATTGAATCATATTAATTAATATGATTCAATTATACCACAAAAAATTCCCAATGTACAGTACAAAATTATTGGGAAGTACAGATGCAATAGATGTGCAATAAACGATGCAAAAACCCCGATAGCATGCAAAACCCAATAGCAATAGTATGCAAAACCCCGATAGTAATGTGCAATAGATGGAAGGCAAAAAAAATCCGTCATCCGATGTTATGGATGACGGAGAGGATGGGAAGGACTAAGCGGCCTATGCGCCCATTTTGGTGGCGTTATACATTTAAACTCTTTTTGTTTAACAATAAAATTTACATACCATGAAAAGTTTGTTGGCTTTTCTTCAGTTACTAATTTAGAATCAGGAAATTCAATTTTAACTTGTTTAATAACCTCTGCTCTTGTAATATTTTTATTTTTAGCAAAAATTTCTTCTAATAAATGACGAATACTTTTAAAGCCCCCTGATTTAGATAGCCTGCTTCGGCCCTTTTTAATTTTAGTTATAGTTTCTATTTTTCTTGTTTTTAAATGTCTATTAAGGTGTTTAAGAAAGTTTTGTGGCGCATTTTTAATCTTAAAAAACCTTTCTTCTGTATAGCCTTTATCTTCTGTATATCCTTTATTTTTTAAATATTGCTCAAAAAATTCTATAGCATTTATTGAATATAAATATAATGAAAAACTTATAGCACTTGGAAATTTTTCTGCCCATATAGCTGATGATGGCCCACATATTTTATGACGAAACTTACCATTTCCTAAAATACATCGTGTTCCAGGAAGGTTTATTTTTTTTTCACAAGCTATACAAATAAATTCTTCATTAGTAATAATAGAAGGACCTTTTTTTATAGTTTTAGGTATAATAATTTTATTTATTTTTTTCTTTTTTTTCTTTTTCATTTGCTATCCCTTTCCTTGGCTCTTTGCTAGTTTCCTGTATTTACGTTTTTTACGACTTGCTTCTTTGCAGAATCTTATCATGTATAAGTTTTCTTTTTGCATATTAAGATGGTCACCATCTCTAAACTTTACTGCAAAATCTCTTGGTGGAGTATGCATAATAAGTCTTGAAAGTCTTATAACTTTTTCTTTTGAGTCAATGATCATATTTGTTATTATAATCTCTTCAACATACTCCATAAGGCGATATACTCTCTGAACTCTCCAGCGATGTTGAACTACTTTATCGTAGTCATCATCATCAAGTTTTACCTTATGAGTTTTAGAGATAATAAGTATCTTCAATGAATTAATATGTACTTATGTACTTTTATAATATTTTAAAAGAGGATGACCAGGAGTGACTTTAGTTAGAAAATCTTTTGTACCTATGCGAGACCAGGTTTTAAAGGCACTAACATGACTTGGAAATGATAATGATAATCGTTCTAAATTATGATAATCTGCTATTTGTATACATGTGAATAATGCTTTTAAAAAGTCGCCAGCCTGACCGTGAAGAAACTCAAGATATTGATCATAGCCGCTATTTTCAGTAATAATGCTCATTTGTCACTCCTTATTTTTATGAACGTTGCAAATAATAAGCTTCCATCTTTAGTTTTAGCTTGGTAGCATATTTCAGCAGTTTTTCCGATTAATTTTTTCTTATTATTCCATAAAAATTTTCTTATTTCATCAGTGTACCCACTACCAACATTAACACTAACCCCCTCTACATCAATAGTAATTGATCCACATGTATCTTTATTTCTACCTGCTCCTTGATTAATAGATAAAATCTCGCAGTCCATGTCTTTAAATTTTTTCACTTTAACCCAACTCTTTGATCGCTTGAAGTCATACGTACTCTTAGGATCTTTAATAACAGATCCCTCAAAACCATTTGCTATGTACATATCAGTTATTTTAATGACATCAATAGATTGTTTAATAACTTTACGAGGCACGATTTTTAATGATGAATCTGTAGAAAACTTCGTCATAGATAAAATGTCTTTTCGATCTGCAAGAGGAGTAAACGATCGTCTAGATTCCCAGTCTAATAAAGACAGTTGATCAAATACCCAATACTTTAGACTTTCTCTATCGGCATGTACTGATTCTGTGTGTATAATCGATGTTGTTTTTGACCAGTCAGCATTTCCTTTTGATCCAGCAACATCAGAATACAGTTCTCCATCAAACACAATATTTTTTAATTTAAGAGTATGAAGATCGTCAATGATATGGTTAGCATTATTAACTACTTTGCCATTACGCGAAAACATTGCTATATTCCCATTTTCATTAATGATCGTAATACAACGGTTACCATTATATTTTGGTTCAGCATACCATCCGATCATATCCTGAGAATCATACTTATCACACAATTGAATTGCAAATGTCGGTATCAAATCTTTAAAGATCTTATTGACCGTCTTTACAGATATGCCACAACGAAGATCCTGATTAATGATACGTGAAAACCATTTGCGATGATAGTCATCAGGAAGAGCCTTGATCAATTGATCTACTAATCTTTTAGCACTATTGCCAGTAATACGCCGAAGTCTGAGATCATCAAGAATTTCAAACATTCGCATAAACATTTTATTATCATGATGTTTAGGTCTACTATATGGCAAATGCTCAAAGTCTTCAGCATGCGTATAGTAGTTATAGTAGGGATTCAATGAATATGTGAAGATTGTTTTAAGAGTTGGTGCATGAATTTCATCTATAGCAGATTGAAGTAATTCTTCTTTTGCTGTTCGAGAATTTGTTGATTCGCATTCGTCAAGAATCTCTAAAGCTTTTATATAGGGTGAGGTCATGTTAATTTTCTCCTTCTTCCATTTCTAATTGATCTTCCATTTCTAACTGAGACAGTTGCTCATTGCTCGGTTCGACTTCTTTAGTGATCAACTTTTTCTTCTTGGGTTTTGATAATTTAATGCTATCATCAATATCTTCATGCTCAGTACTAGCATCAATATTATCATGTTTAGATTTTTTCTTTTTTACTTTATCTTCTTTTTTAAATTTCTTAGTTAATGTTTTAACTTTTTCAACCACCTTATCTTTTTTCTTATCCGCCTTTTTTTTGATTTCTCCTTTTAATTTTTTAGGTTTTTTATCTAAACCTTTCGCCCAAGAAGGCGCATCAATTTGCATAAAGTGGCCTTTAGTTATAATATGACATTTATACCAAGGCCAGTGGGAACCAGATGAATTTGTTATATAGGCTGAATCAGGAAATTCTTTTTTGACCGCAGCATCAACCTTTTCTTTAGAGATATTTCTATCTGATGCAACGAGAGTCTCTACTAAGTGACGAAGATTTCGAAACTTACCCGATTTGGAGATCCGACTCGTGCGTTCTGTTTTTTGTTTTGTTGATTTTTGCTTTAGATCTTTACTCATGTTTAGCTCCTTTTATTATTTGTTGTTGAATTTTTTTGCGCTTATACGAAGATCATCGACAATATCAAGTTTTTCTTTGATGGTCATATTCTTATATAATAAACGATCCTCATTTTTTTCTTTAAATAGTTTATCACAATATTCTTGAATTGATTTAAAGTTTTGTCGTATAAGATTAAGATTCATATCGCCCATTCCATTTAAGTAAAAGACTATGATGTGCTAGACTATAGCAGATCATCTACATTATATAGATGATCTGCCATACATAAGTTATTTTTTCTTTGAGATTGCTTTTACTTCTGGTTTAGAACCAACAACAATTACATTAAGACCTACCTGGCATTTATTGCCGCCGATTTTAATTTTCCCAGAAACATTGTATCCCTTACTGCCGGTAGAAAATTCACGATAATCTGCAACCATTGATTGCCCATCAATCTGTACTGAAATTGATTTTGGCATAGTGGATAAATCTAGCTTCTTTGGTTCTTTTGCATCTGACATGTGAGCCTCCTAATATATTTGTTTGTTTGTTTATTTTATTGATAAATAATTTACCAATTAATCAATATTATAGCCAACTAAACCGAAGAAGTAAATAACTATTTTAGATAATAATTATTACTATTAGATAATAATCACTTCATATATACTTCACATGTACTGCATATATTTTAATGAATTTTTGTTCCTGGAGGCACAATAGAAATGCCTGCAGTAAGCTTAAAGTATTCAGAATAGAATGGACTATTCTTATCAAGGTCTAAAACAGTAACAGCCTCAGGATGCTCAATAAGCTTACCAATGATATTACCGATAAACATTTGACCTACCCCGCCTTGTTGCATTGGGACTAATGTAATTGTAAACATAACAACATCATCCATATCAATAAGACCGTCCTCTTTGTAGCCCACTATTTTTCCAACAAAGATTAAAGTGCCTGTCATTATTATGCCTAATCTATTATTTTGATTCTCCATCTTGTTTCTCCTTTTTATGTTTGTTTTTATTTTTTGTTTCTTTTACTTTCTCTTCATCGGCAATTACTAGATCATACATATATAATTTTAAACCGGTCTCTTTATTACGTTTTAAAGCATTAAGCGCAACTTTAATATATTCGGTGAAAGCAGAAGTTTTCATATACCGTTGGGATGTTTTTTCTGATGATGGAATCAAATGATCGAATTGCAATAAATGAGATAATACCTCATTTGCTGTAGTCTTATCTCTACCGGTGTACTCCATCAATGAATTTAATGTAATTGTGTCATACTTAAGCAAGTACTCAAAGACATTTTTTTTATCCATATAATTATCAATATAATCTGTAAACTTAATAAAATCTTTTGCCTTATAGACCGCTTCTGTTTTTGCGTTTAATTTTGATAAAGCTGCATAACCGCATGAAGGTTTATCATAGATCATTGTTAAAAATACAATCGCGCAATCAACATGAATTGCATCAACAAATAAAATTTTACCCTCTTTACGATTACTATACATACGCGCAGCAAAACATATCGCAAGTTTTGCAATCTTAATACGGACATTTTCGCCTTGAGCTAAAGGAATTGAAAATGTATATTTCTTCGCGAACTGAGGTGATCGGGCATATATAGCATTAGTTGCTCTTTCAGAAAAAACAATCTCATCAATCTTACGACTCCATGCCCATAAGATCAAATTTTGTTCCATCTTACTTGTGTATAATGAGTCAACACGTTTATCTGAACGAAGCTTTTCATGAATCTCTTCAACTGTAACATCACTATGAGCAACAATAAGAACATAATCAAATCTTCGAACATCTTCTGGTTGTTTTACAAGATCCGGCAAAGCTTGAATGCCATGAGAATAATTCGCGATCGTCTTCTCAATTGGATTTGCTAAAAATATCAGTCGTGTCTTTGCTGATGTTGATTGCGTGTTAATCTTGGTTACTTCAGCAACACCTTCAGATCGAACACGTGAAAGCTTTGTCCAGTCACTATGTTTTAACTCAGAAGCTTCATCAATAACTAATAACCTGCCATCATTTAATGGAATCTTTCCCCATGTAACTGTCCAGTTTTTTGAACCAAGTTGTTGCAAGCCCCCAATGAGACCGGCAAACGTGCAATTACGAGTTAATAAACCTTCATCTAAAACAAAATTATGTACTTTAGGTACTTCAACACAATAAACATCTTCTATTCTACTAGAATTTTTTTCAAAGCCTCTAAAGCAATATAAAAAAGCATTATTATTATATTTTAATATATACTTTTTAAATTTTTCTTTTTTTATAGGAATTAAAAAATCTTCTTTTGTAAAAGATTGTAACATAAATCGCATTACTCCTAAAGGCTCTGGTTTATAATTTAAATGTTGTTTTCTATATATCTTTTTATTATTCCAATAGTAATGCTTAAGACTAAATTTATAAGGGTTTATTTTTTGAAATAAATAGCCATATTTAGGTAATATTTTTTTAGACCATTCAAGTGCTTTTATTTTTCCAAAAATTGTAGTATGATCGCCGTCTGCAGCTATCCAACCTCTAAAAAACCCAACTATATAATCCTCATTATCAATATTCTTAGGCAAACTTTTAAAATCTAATTCTATACTAAAAATATCTTTTACAAATGTATCAGATACAAAAACTACGGGCTCTCCTTTATTTGATTTATAATAACTAGTTCTAAAACCAAAATATTCAAAAAAAGGCAATAAACCTTTTTTATCACTTCCACATAACCTTATAGAAAAAATTGGTTTAGTAGAATTTACAGGTTTATTTTTATAATTTGCATGATTTATATTACTACCATCCCCATAAATTAAGCCATGTATTATTCCTTTATAATAGTCTCTAGAGTCATAATTATTTTTTCTAGGCACACTTATAAATGGAATTTTACTTGCTTTATCTTCTTCTTTAAATCTACAAATAGCGCTTATTTTAAGCTCTTTTGTTTTAATAATAGTTTTATCAGCTAATTCCCATTCATGATCTAAGGTAGTTCTAAGTGTAATAGATCTTTTTGATGATCCTAAACCAAATTTTAATTTTATAGTTTTTTGCTTGCCATAATTTTTTACTTTAGTTTTTATCCATTTCTTTTTAGAATTTAAAATATGAATATATTGTCCCTCAACATCTTTTATTTTTATAAGGCCATACTCTTTAGTTAATATTTTAGTATTACCACTAAGACAATTTTCAGCACCAATCATTTCACCAATCCCATAGTATTCCATCAATCTGCCAGTAACATAATTTTTGCCGCATGAGGAATCTCCTAAAATCATAATGTCCGCCCAACCCTTAGGAACATATTCACTTCCTAGTCTAAAACTTAAAGGACTTCTAACTACAAGATCAACAGCCATGTGAAGATCAGTTCGACTCACAATTTTTGTAATGTTATTTGCATACGTGTCATATAGGTCTTCAAGATAACCCATAATATCAGAGGACTCCTTGAAGTCACGACAGAACTCTGATAATTGTTTATGCATATCGTCATTCAATATAAAACTTTCAGCATCAGATCTTTCCTTAACAGCTTCTGTAAAGACATGAGTTACTGTTTGATTTGTTGGATCAACAGTAGTGTACCCACTCATTTGATATTTGCAATTATCATCAAGCTGATTGCCAATAAAATAAGAGGTCGATGCTAAACCAATAATTTTCTTTTTATCATTGTCTGCAGGAAGTATAATTGAGATACGAAGGACATTCTGATAGTCAAGTACTTCATAAGAAAACTTACATTTTAAATTAAATATATTTTTAATTATTTTTGGAAAGCTATCAGAATGGACGTCTATAAAACGTAGAACATTTTCATTTTTAGGAATGACTTCAAGAATATGATCTTCTTTTTTAGAACATTTTAAACATGTATAATTATCATCTGATATACAATGAACTCGAAGTCTTTTTGGAATTTGATATGGCACGGCGTTCTTGCCATAAATGACACAAACTACATTTATAGATTGATTATGTTTATCTGCTGAGCTTAAATTAATACGTTTAGATTTTTTCATAACACCTCAGAAAATAAAATATGCGTTTATATTAAAGTGGTGACGCACCCCACCACATTAATACTATTTATTTTTTCTTCTTTTTCTTATCTTTACCTTTGTCTTTATCTTTGTCTTTATCTTTTCCTTTCTTTTTCTTAGGCTCATCCTCTTCGTCATCCTCATCTTCTTCGTCGTCATCATCCTCAGAATCTTCAGACTCCTCGTCTTCTGACTCCTCGTCTTCTGACTCCTCGTCTTCTGACTCTTCATCATCAGCGCTTGTTGAAGAATCATCGTCATATTCAGAAAGGCCCTTCACACGAGTATTCTGATAATCATCTTTTGTTATGACTAAGATGTTTACTAATGATTTGAAATCCGAAACAAACTCATCTAATGTTTCAGGAAGCTCAGTAAGATCTTCAGGAATTTCAAGACCCAATACTTCACAGTAACCTTTAAAAAAGGCCATGTTCTGTTCTGATGCAAGTCCGTCAAATTTCTTAGTCTCTTTACCCTTCATTTTGCCATCAGCAATCTTGAAAGTTGTAACGACTTGAATACGTCCTGACTTCGAAGTCTCAACAGACATTTCAGTGATCTTAGCAACATAATCACCATCTGGAACTGTTGTAAATGTTCGTGGTTCTGCCTGTTTCCATTGTGATTGTAACGATTTAAGATCTTTGTGAAGTTCTTTATTTTTAGACATGATGCAAATCTCCTTGAGTTAATGTTAATGTTAATGTTAATGTAATGTTTATTTATTTATTTAATTACTACATAGAACCTCCTTTCGTAAAACACTTATTGAACTCTGCGTAAGTCTTTTTTGCATCCTTATAAACAACAAGTTTATCAGGAAGTGCTCCCGTTCTATCCCCACTTTCGTATGTCTCATGCGGTCGAAAACTTATTACACGACGATCCTTATACTTGCCTTCCTGATTTTTATATGTCTCAATTCGCATACAACCAATGACATCAATTTTAGGAATCAGGATTGCTCTACACTGAGCATTAATAGTGGGAATTGTTTTTGAAATTGTCCCGCCAAAGTTTGATAACTCTTGAATTTTTGTATGACTTGTCATAAGTATGCCATAGTCAGACATGAATAATTTGTTAATCTCACTTTCAAAAGACTTCTTAAGTCGATCGTAAGCTTTACCCCATTTAGCATCAGAGATATGATCTATTTCAAGTTCACCGCAAACTTCTTCGATACACATATTTGCAAGTAAGTCAATTGTGTCAATGCCAATCGTTCGATACTTCTTTTTATACTCACTCTTTGTCGTAAGATCTTTAACAACATCTTTAAATTGCTCCCATGATGTAATGTCTTGAACATCCATTTTTAAAGCGCCATATCCTTTCTCAGTCGCTAAAAGAAGAAGATTCGGCCAGCCTGATAAGAGCGTCGTCTTCCCAAATTTTGGCGGACCATAAAATAACATTCTTGCTTCTGATAAATCGATATGACCTTTTGATTTTTTTATATCCATACTCCTCCTTATTATTATTATTTAATGTTTAACATCTTCTTTCGGCTTAAGCCGATTTTCTCTGTAATTATACAATGACAGACGATTGGCCCCGCTATGACAAATCTCGTACATATCACACTTATAATTACCCACCCAGCATGCTGTATCATTTGGAAAAAAATCATCAATTGTTTTCACATGTTCGATCTGTTTGACAACATGAGTAATTGTGTTCATGACACGATCTTTAGACAGTAACGGTTTAGTGATCGTTTCCATATAGAAGGATTCAGCTTGTTTTTGCGGGTCTTCATAATACATAATCAGGCGTTCTAAGTATTCCTCACGTGATTCTTTTTGTTTTTGACGAATGCTTGGTTTACGCAGCACATCATAGATAATTCCATGCATAGGTTTTTTATCATTTAAGATATTGTAGAAATAAAAGTACATGTGAATCTGAAGTGAGATTTGTATACGGCTAATATAATCAGAAGTCAGAAATGATGTTGTTTTAACTTCATGAACATATAGTTTTTTATCCTGCTTCAGAACATTATCAATAAAACCTTTAATTGTCACACGTTTATCAAACTGATATTTAATTTCAAACTCAGTATGAATATGCGTTGTTTTTGCGATTTGTTTTTTGTATACCTCGCTATAAGTTTTTAGTAATGCACGAATCACCATTTCTGATTCCTCAAGATCCTCTACAGTCTTTGGAGTTATGCCAGGAGTTTGAAGTAATAGCTTTTTATCTACATTGAATTTTTTCATAACATCTTTAATCACATGAGGATTTTTCTTGTAGATCTCATGAAGTCCCTCATTGACATGATTACCAATGACAAAAGGAATCTTCACTGAGACAAGTTCGAGTTTCCTGATAGATGCAAACCAGAATAATCTAGGACATCGTAAATATGCAGATAGAGATGAAAACGATAAATTATAACTCTCTTTGAATTCGTCAATTATTTGTTGTGTTGCTTTTGATGTTAATGGAAGTGCTTGCCATTTGTTATGATTCATAGTTCTCCTTGTGTTTACTTGTGTACCTTGAGGAACTCCGTTTTTAAGTTATTAACAAGACTCGATTTATCATGCAAACATTTTATTATTTTTTCTTCAATACTATTTTTTATACATAAATCCGTATAGAAGATGGACTTATGTATCTCAGAACCCTTTCTACGTATACGAGCTTCACTATTAAGCCTTTGATCATTTGAATAGGAATTTTCATAATAGATGGCATGATTAGACGCTGTTAATGTTATTGACTCAGAAGCTTTCTTTTGAATTGCAATAAGTACTCTTGTCTTTTTATCATGTTGAAATTTACTTACAACACTATTTACATCTTGAGTTGCTCCTGTTAATAAAAGAGGAGTATATCCTACACCTTTAAGAAGTTTATATAATTTACGTACTGATTGTTTAAATGTACACCATATAATCACCTTATTTTGATCTAAGTTAATCTCGTCTAATATATCAAATAATGCATCATCCTTAGAAGTTTCAAATGTCTCAATATGTGTACCTTTTTTTATGATGTTGCCTTCTTCATCATGTTCATCAGACTCCTTTAAAAATCCGCTGCATATTTGCATGGCTTTAGAAATAAGTACGAAGATATATGTCGTATCAATTTGTATCTTACCAAACTCGACTCGCATGAGCTCGTAAAGAGATTTAAGCAGCTTTGCCTGTTGAACAGAGGGCTCAAGATGTATTATTTTCTTAACTACGGGTGGAAGCTTTAGTTCTTTATTTGTAATACGAATACAGAATGGCTTTATCGCGCGTATGATCTCCTCAGCACCCTTCTTTTTTGGATAGATGCCCATGCCAATTTTAACAAAATATTTATTAAGAAAACCATGATATGACTGACCAAATGCTTTACCTTGATCTAAGAACTTAATTTGCGCGTATATATCTGACAAATTCTCTGTTACTGGAAAGCCCGTCATTACGACTCTATGTTTTATATATGAACCAAGTTTAATGGCTGCCTTAGTACGACTCGTACGTATTGACTTTATTTTCGTGCTCTCATCAATTATGATCATATCAAAACGTGTCTTACAGAGTTCTAAAAAAATGCTATGAATACCGTCAAAATTAAGCAAGAATATAAATGGCTTCTTTTTATTCTGTGAGTATATGCGACGCAAACCCATTGAGAGATTCGTTAAACGCTGCATACGTGAACCTGCAAGAAATGCAAATTCAAAATCAGTATGAGTACGTATTTCATCTACCCATGTGCTTGATATGGCCGTTTTACTAGAAATAACTAAAACTTTTTGAAATCTTGCAATATTAAGATATGCTAAAGCCATTAAACTTTTCCCAACCCCGAAATCCGCGAATATGCCTGCATAATTTTGTTTATTCTGAATCATGAAATCAACTACTTGTAACTGATGTGGCATTAGTTTTGTGTATATGGCCATAGTATTTAGTATTTAGTCCTTACTTCAATGATTAATCGACGACCTAATAATTCTTTATAACGAATGATGTAGTCGCTATTTTCTTCTATTTTTATGGGCATGAATCGAATGAAGGCATCAATCCAAATTATTTTTAGATTTTCTAATAAATTATTCATCCTCCGATAATCCTTATTCCTAATCGACTAAACAGGTCATCAGCATCAGGAGTATTTGAATAAGCAACTCGATAACCGGTCAAGAGTATAATTTTATTTTTATCCCATAATTCAAAATGACTACGAACCTCGAACATAAGCAATTTGTAATATGTGTAAAATGTATGATTAACTTCCGTAAAATGATTATTTGCATTATTTTGTTGTGTTGTGTTCATATATTTTATTTCAACACAAAGAGCATCACGTTCTTTTTCAACCTTACGAACTATTGCATACATAGATCGTATATGATCTGGCATTAGA
>Ga0334722_10006239_pt1 | contig 11854 bp, 9 predicted proteins | sample C3_bottom_MG_FD_207210 | JGI IMG/M metagenome (GOLD analysis project Ga0334722, IMG submission 207210) | Sediment microbial communities from Yellowstone Lake, YNP, Wyoming, USA - C3_bottom | ecosystem: Environmental > Aquatic > Freshwater > Lake > Sediment | place: USA: Wyoming | collected...
AGCATTTTATCGCTATTTATCTTAATGCTCGCAACGAATTAATTTTTCGAAAACATATTTTTATCGGAACTTTAAATGCTAGTTTAGTTCACCCCCGAGAAATTTTTAAAGAAGCTTTAGAACACAATGCCGCATCAGTAATTTTAGTCCATAATCATCCATCTGGCGACCCTACCCCTTCTGAAGACGATTTAGAAATAACTAAGAGAATAATTGAAGCTGGCAAAATAATGGGGATAGATATTTTGGATCATATTATTATTTCAAAAAATAAAGTGTTTAGTTTTAAAGAGAAAAAATTAATTTAATTATGGAAGAACCATTTTATAAATCACAAAAAGAAGAAATTAAAGATTACGGAGAGCTTACCGAAACTGATACAAGAGTCAAAATTATTGACCCACAATTAAAAGCTTCTGGATGGAAGGAAGAAAATATTAAACGAGAATTTTATTTTCAAAAGGGAAAAATAATCATTGAAGGCAATGAAGCTAGAAGAGAAGAGAAAAAGTTTGCTGATTATGTTTTGTTCTTTAAAAATGCTTTTCCGATCGCCATTATTGAGGCAAAACGATATTACAAACATCATGCTGAAGGAATTTCTGATGCAAAAGAAAAAGCAAAAATTTTGGGTTTAAATTTTGCTTATTCTACTAATGGTGAAAAATTTGAAGAATTTGATTTTTCAACTAATAAGCAAACTACTTTAGATAAATTTCCAACCCCTGAAGAACTTTATAAAAGATGGCAAGAAATTACTAACAGAACATATCCTGATTTTTCAAAAATTCCAGCTGATAAAAATCCGTTTTTAATTCCTTTATATTATGACCCTCAAAAAGAGCCGCGTTATTATCAATTATTAGCGATAAATAAAATTATTGAAGCAGTTTTGAAAGGCCAAAAAAGGATCCTTTTAACTTTGGCCACTGGAACAGGTAAAACTTATGTTGCCTCTCAAATCGTTTATAAATTATGGAAATCTAAACAAATTAAAAAAGTTCTCTATTTAACAGATCGAGCCGAGGTGTTAAGAGATCAGGCTTATGAAGAATTCAAAGCTTTAGGTGATGCTCGAGATAAAATCATTGAAGGAAAAACATCAAAAGTCAGAGATATTTATTTTGCTACTTATCAAACTTTATATAGTACTCATGGAGATAAGCGTCTTTATAAAGAATATGAACCAGATTTTTTCGATATGATTATTATTGATGAATGTCATCGTTCTGGTTGGAATAGATGGTATGAAATTCTGCAGTATTTTAAAGACGCTATCCATTTTGGAATGACTGCTACTCCAAAAAGAACTGATAATATTGATACTTACAAATATTTCGGTGAACCAGTTTATGAATACAATATTGATCAAGGAATTGAGGACGGTTATCTTGCCAATTATCAAGTTCAGAGAATATTTACTAATATTGATAAAGAGGGGGTAAAATTAAAAGAAGCCGAACTCCAAGGTGCCGAGGTTTATATACCTAAAGAAAACCCTGAGATAGTAATAAAAGAAATTTATAATACCCCGCAGTTTGAAAGAGATATTTCCTTACCGGACAGAACAAAAGTCATTTGCCAAAAGATTGCTGAACTTTTAGAAAGATATGGCTCAATGGACAAAACTATTATTTATTGTGTCAATATTGATCATGCCGAAGATGTTAAAAAAGAACTTCAGAACCATTTTTCTCATTTAGGTTATTCTAACTATGCTGTTAGAATTGTTGCCGAAGATAAAGAAGATAAAAAAGAATTGGAGAACTTTAAAGATTCTGAAAAACAATTGCCAGTGGTAGCCACAACGGTGGATTTATTAACCACTGGCGTTGATATTCCACCGGTAAGAAACATTATCTTTTTAAAAACTGTTTCTTCATTGGTACTCTTTAATCAGATTGTCGGTAGAGGCACAAGAATTGATGAGGCTTCAAATAAAATGTTTTTCCGAATTATAGATTTCACTGGAGCTACTCGACTTTTACCAGATTTAAGAAAGGAAAAACCAGTCAAATCTCCTTATGAAGGTCCAACAGATTACTTTTATAAAGCTCAAATTTTTGACGCCGAAACTGGCCAAATGCTTCAAGATGTTAGAGTTGTTCTTATTTTAGAAGCCCATAAAACAATTATTAAAAATTCAGACAAAGATGGTTTTGTATTTTTCGATAAATTGCCAAGAACTCAACTAAAAATCTCTTTAGAAAAATCTGGTTATAATAAAAAAGAATTTAAAATCCAGCCTACTTCAGATTTCAAACAAGTTGAAACAATAACTTTAACTAAAAAGAAAGAACCTAAAAAGCCGATTAGAATAGAAGGTATTGATGTTTATATAGAAACCGAAGAAGATATTTTTATTGAGGCAGGGGGCAGAAAATTAACTAAAGCAGAATATAGAGAATATTCAAAAGAAGGAATTAGAAAAAAAGTAAATCTAGAAGACTTAAGAAAAATTTGGATTAATGACCGAAAAAGAGAAGAATTTTTAGGAGAACTGTTAAATCAAGGAATTTCGTCAGAAATTATTTCTTCGGTAATCTTACAAAGAAGCGATATTGATGGGTTTGATGCTTTATCTTATGTTGCCTTTGATGTTCCAATTATCAGTCGAGATGAAAGAGCCAGAGCTTTAATAGAATTAAAACAGAAATTTATAAAATCTTTTTCACCGGAAGCAAGAGAAATTATAATGGATTTAATTGAACAATACAAGCTTGCTGGGATTGAAGATTTAAAACCAGAAGTTTTTAAAATTCATCGCTTTGCTCAGAAATATGGTAGTATCCAAAATATTATTGATAAATTAGGAGTTAAAAATTTAGAGCTAATATTTAATCAATTAAAAGAAAATATATATGGACAGGCAAACTCTCTCTAATAAAATTTGGCAGTGTTGCAACATAATGCGTCGAGACAAATTAGTACCACTCCAATACATTGAGCAACTTTCTTGGCTTTTGTTTTTGAAATTGTTTGATGATTTGGAACAGCAACAAAAATTATTAAATCCTGAATATCAATCAATTTTTGATACTAAATATCAGTGGCACAACTGGGCTGGCAAAAAAACAGGAGAAGAATTAAAAGAATTTATAGAAAGAGATTTAATTCCTTATTTGGCTGGACTTTCAGGAACTCCTCAGAAAGCAAAAATCGCTTCCATTTTTCAAGAAGTTAAAAACTATATGAGATCTAGTTATAATTTAGCCGAGATAATTGAAATTCTTAATGAAATTGACTTTTCCGAATCGGAGGATTCGCATATTCTCTCAATTGTTTATGAGGATTTATTAATGACTACTGCTGGCCAGAAAGGCGGTGGGGCAGGTGAGTTTTATACTCCTAGACCGATTATTCGATTTATGATTAATGTTACTCAACCGGAAATTGGCGATAAAATTCTTGACCCTTTCTGTGGTTCTGCTGGTTTTTTGGTTGAGTCCTGGAAATATTTACGAGAAAAAGAAAAAACTCTAAAAGACCATAAAATTTTACAAGAAAAAACTTTCTATGGCCAAGAAGTAAAATCTTTACCACATCTTATTGCGATAATGAACTTAATGCTTCACGGTATTGAATCTCCGAATATTGCCTTTAAAGATACCTTTGAAGAAGATTTAAGGTCAATTTCAGAAGATAAAAAATTTGAAATAATTTTAACTAATCCACCTTTTGGTGGGGAAGAAGAAAAAAGATTATTGGCGAACTTGCCATTTAAAACTTCAGATACGGAGTTAGCTGGACTTTATTATTGTATGAGAAAACTGAAAGCAAAAGGTAGATGTGGTATTGTTCAGCCAGAAGGCGTTTTATTTAGAACTGGTGGCGCCTACAAACAAGTTAAAAAAGAACTTTTAGAAAATTGTAATTTACATACAATTATTTCTTTGCCGTCCGGAGTTTTTGCCTGTGTTTCTCCAAAAGGCGGTTCCGGTCCAAAAACAAATCTTTTATTTTTTGAAAAAGGGGTTCCAACTAAAGAAATTTGGTATTATGAATTAACTCCGCCAAATGGCAAAAACTATACCCGCAACAATTCAATTAAAGACGAAGACTTACAAGACGCTTACAAAAAATGGCAAAAAAGAGAAATTTCTGAAAATTCTTGGATAGTTAAGGTTGAAGACATCGTTAAGCGTGATTATGATTTATCGGCGAAGAATCCAAATAAGGCAAAGAGCGTGGTTTATCGTAAGCCAGATGAATTGGTAAAAAGTGTTTTGGAGAAGGAAAAAGAAATAGAGGAAATTTTAGAGAAAATTAAAAAAATATTATGAAAATAAAAAAGATAGAAATAAAACACTTTCGTTCATTTAAAGAAGAGACTATTACATTTCCGAAATCAGGATTGTGTGCTTTAGTTGGTGAAAATAATGCAGGGAAATCGAATATACTTACCGCGCTTAATTTAATGTTAGGTGAAAAATACCCCATGTATAATATGCTTACTGATAATGATTTTTATGGCTGGAAAAGAGATAAAGAATTAAGAATTAAAATAGATTTCGACGAGAATTTAGAAGGTTATGACTCTCTAGATCTTATTTATAATCCTTTAAGTAAAGAAGAAGAATTTAAATATCAATTAACCGAGAATTTTTCTACACATAGACCAACCTCGGAACAAAGAGAAAAATTTGGATTTATTTATATTAGTGCTGAGAGAGATCTTTTGCATCAATTGACTTATAGTAAATGGACTTTATTTGGAAAAATCGCCGAGAGATTACAAGAGAGCTTTAAGAAAAATGATGAAAATGGGCAAAAATCTGAAGAAATAGAAGAATATTTTACAAAGACAACAAAGTTTTTGCGAGACAATTCGAGCCTTAAAGACTTCGAGAATAATTTAAAAAACTCATATAACGAACTTTTTATTGAGGGACAAACACAGTTAATATTTAAATCTTTTGACCCAATAAACTACTTTCAATCTCTTCTTCTAAGTGTGAATGAATTCGGAAAAGATATTTATCCTCGAGATCTGGGAATGGGTTCAAGAAATTTATTATTTCTCGCCCTTTTTAAAGCCTATGCTGAAACTTTTCGTCCTGCGGGGGATCTTATAGTAATCGAAGAACCAGAGTTATACCTTCATTATTCTTGGCGATCGTTTTTGTACGAAACATTAAAAAAGCTTGCAGAAAAAGGAGCTCAAATAATTTATTCAACCCATTCAGAAGATTTTGTAGATCTAGGAAGATTTGATGATATAAGAGTTGTAAGAAAAATTCAAGAAAATGGAGAAATCTTCTCAAAAGTTTATGAACCCGAGGTAAAAACCCTTTTAGAGGAGAGAAAGAAAGAATATCCAGATACTAATTTATTAGAGCAAATTAAGCAACATTTTTCAAAATTAGGAACTTCAGAGTACTCAGCGAGAAGGGGATTTTTTTCAAAAACAGTAATTTTAGTTGAGGGTCCAACGGAAGCTTTGAGTTTACCAATATTTTTTCAAGCGAAGGGGATAAATCTTAATAAAAATAACATTAGTATAGTTGACTGTAGCGGCAAAAATAATATCCCGACATTTCTTAATCTTTTCAAAAGTTTTAAAATTGATTGCTATATTATTTGGGATTGGGACAATCATAAGTCAGAAGAAAAAAGAAAATCAAAGGCTAATAAAAATCTTTACCAATATTGTTTTAACATAGAGGAAGAAAACCCTTTGTTTGAACAAAATTTTAAACAAAATGAAAAAGGAACAGTATGGAAAAATGATTTTGAAGATTATATTAAAGTTGAAATTAAAGATTACGACGAGTTTATCAAAGAGGGAGCTAAAGAATGGGGCTATGATTTAGATGAAAATGCTGCCAAACAATTAAAGATGAAATATATTGCTATTAAATGTCGAGAAAAAAATGAATGTCCACCTTGCCTTGAAAAAATAATAGAATTTTTAGGGATGAAAGCAGATATAAATTTAAAGGAAGAAACTAAGAAAAACAAAATAACAGAAGCTAACAAAGAATTCAATATTGATGAAATTCCATTCTAATATTTCATTATGACTTGGCCAACGAAAAAATTAGTTGAGGTTTGTGAACTACAACGAGGAAGTGAACCCGGTTCAAAAACTTATAATGATAAAGGTGAGGGGATTAGATTTATTAGAGTTGCGGATATTTCTAAACAAACTACAGCTCCTATTTGGACTACCGGTAAAAATTTAATAATTTGTAAAAGAGACGATATTTTAATGACGTTTGATGGAAGTCCGGGGGTAGTTTTTAGAGGACTTGAAGGCGCGATTTCTTCGGGAATTAGAATTATAAAACCTAAAAATAATAAAGAGCTTTTAGGGAACTTTTTATTCTATGCTTTACAAATTGAAGCAGTGCAAAAAATAGTTAGAGAACATACTTTTGGGGCTTCGATTTTGCATGCCAGTAAAAGCATTCCCTATATTGAAATCCCTCTTCCACCTTTAGGAATCCAAAAACGAATTGTGGCGAGGATTGAGGAGCTTTTTGAAAAAATTGATAAAGCCAAAGAATTACGCCAAAAAGCCCAAGAAGAAACTAATCAAATTTTTCAGTCAGCATTACAAGAAATTTTTAGCAAAGCCAAGAAAAAATGGGGAGTAAAAAAATTAGGAGATCCCAATGTCTGTGAAATAATCATGGGTCAATCTCCCCCTTCTTCTACTTATAATAAAGAAAAAATAGGTTTACCATTTTATCAAGGGAAAAAAGATTTTGGTATTTTATATCCTACCCCTTCAATTTGGTGTAGTGCTCCGATAAAAATTGCAAAACCAAATGATGTGTTAATTTCTGTAAGAGCTCCGATTGGTTCCGTAAATTTGTGTAAAGAAATATCTGCTATAGGTCGCGGCTTAGCTGCTTTGCGTCCAAATTTACAGAAATTAAATTTTCATTTTTTGTTTTTCTATTTAAAATCTATTGAAATGAACTGGATTCGGCCTGGCACAACCTTTCCGGAAATAAAAAGGAAAGATTTAGAAATTTTAGAAATTCCTCTCCCACCTCTTCCCGAGCAAAAAAAGATTGTGGATTATCTTGATGATTTGCGAGAAAAAGTGGAAAAATTAAAACAACTTCAACAAAAACAATTAGAAGAATTAAACGAACTCAAAAATTCCATTTTAGACAAAGCCTTCAAAGGAGAATTAATAAAATAAAAGTTAAAATTAATTAAATAATTTTTAAATAAAAATATGGAATTAACAGAAGAACAAAAGGATAAAATAGAAATTTATTTAGCTAATTTTCAAAAGAATCCAATAGTGAAAGATCGCAATATTGAGATGCCTTATAAATCTTTTGATCAGTTAAAGGTTAACGCATTATTAAAATTAAAGAGAATAGTTACTGAATATTTGAATGGTGATTTATCTTTACAGAATTTTAAAAATGAAAGTGATGAAATAAGTCGATCCTTTCCATCCTTGGGGTTTAAAGGATTTAATGGGCAAATGCGACTTAATCAATATGTAAATAATATTCAAGATAAAATGCGAGACGAGAAGTTTAAGGAAGCACTTATTTTGCCTAAAGATTTAGAAGATGCTAAAAAAAAGATAAATTCGTTTGCCGATTATTTAAGAAGGTTAAAATTAGAAACTAATAATTCCCGAAGTATTCCCAAAATGAATCAATCCTTTATGCTTTCCTATTTTTGGGAAGCGCAAAGTCCTGGTTTATTTCCAGTATTCTACAGTTCTACAAAAAATGTTCTTGAAAATATAGGTTTCGATTTTAAAGATCAAGAAACGCCTGGAGATGAATATAAGTATTTTGCAGATATTTGTTATTCAATTTATTCTTTTCTAAATGAAGAAAAGGGTGTTAAAGAACAATTTCCTCTATGGTTTGTAGAGCACCTCCTTTGGGCCGAGTTTTGGAAACCAGATACCGAAGAAAAGAGTGAAGAAAATAAAATTATTAAATTTGAAACAAAACAAGTTGTCGATGAAAGCTGGGTGCCCCCAATTATTGGTGACTTAAAGTACCTTGCTTTAAATCAAGAAACTGAGTGGTCTAAAACACGAAACCTTAAACCAGAAAAGGCTTTTGAAACTAAACTTCGCTACGTCTTTACTATTCTGGGTTACGAAGTTACAGAATTAGGGCAAGGAAAGGGTAGAGAACCAGATGGTGTTGCTATTTCAAAGGGGGGACATGATAATTATGCTCTTATTTATGATGCCAAAGCACGGGAAAAAGAATATTCGATCGGTACCGATGACAGAGAAATAATTGAATATATTAATAAAAAACGAAGAGAGTTAGAGAAGCAAAGAATTAACAAGATATATTTTCTTATTGTTTCTTCAGAATTTTTAAATAATACTTTAGTAGAAAAAACTTTAAGAGATATTTATAAAAAGACTCAAGTTCCTGTTGTTTTATTAAGAGCGAAGGATTTGCTATATATTGTCGAGCGAAAACTGTCTCATACTGACATAGATCATTTTCAAATGGAAGATCTTTTTTGCGAGAAAGGAATTCTTACAAGAGAAAAAATAATCGATATTCTTGGGTAAAATAAATTCATTATGAAATTAGGGAGTCAACCAACGATAGACAAATAAAATTAAAAAATAAAATCTATTCAAACAAAATTAACACAAATTAAAAAGGTTTTAGAGATTGGAGTGGGGATAATTTTAGTTATTTTTGCTGGTGCTTTTTTGTATTATCACCAGTATGTTCTATCATTAGTAGCTCTAATTTTATTATTGATTTTATTAAGAATTCGCCAGCTTCAGAAAATTAAAATTAATAGCAAAACAGGTATTTCCGCTGATTTTTTAAAAACAATAATTTAAGGGTGGGGCAACAAATAAAATTATGGAATCAAGAAGTAATTATGCTTTTATAGATGGCAATAATCTTTATCTTGGTGTAAAAAATCAAGGATGGAAATTGGACTATTCTAAATTTAGAATTTTTTTAAGAGATAAATATGGTGTTAGTAAAGCATTTTTATTTATAGGATATGTGGCTGGTAATGAAACAATATATAAGAACTTTCAAGAGCAAGGATATATTTGTATTTTTAAGCCAACTTTAGAAATAACTGATTCAAAAGTAAAAAGGATTAAAGGAAATGTAGATGCTGACCTTGTTTTACATGCAATAATTGAATATCAAAATTATGATAAAGCAATTATTGTTTCGAGTGATGGTGATTTTTATTGTTTAATAGAATATTTGATAAATCAAAACAAATTATTGAAAATAATTGTCCCTAGTAACAGATATTCTTCGCTTTTAAGAAAATTTAGTGAGTTTATAGTTAATATAGCTTTATTTAGAGATAAAGTTGAATATTTAAATAAAAAGAGGGGCATTCCCGCGGGATGAAACCCTTTGGTAGTCCCCTCATCGTGATTATAATTTATTATAACAGGTATACAAAATGATTGTCAAATAAAAGTTATCTATAGGTGATAAAAATATATAGATCGATAAAAAAACAAAAAATTGAACCCTCCTTCGTCCTGAGCGTATCTATCGAAGGACTTCGGAAGGGCAAGAAATTAATTGAGAAAATAATAAGTATGAGGATAATCTGGTGTAAAAAATTGAAGGAGCGTTTTCGAAAAGCGAATAAAAATTATAGTTCGCGAAGGATAGATCAGCCATTGATAGCGTTAGAGGGTATATCGGATGATTTATTACAAAAAATAAACACTATTCTTATTACGATAAATGAACAAGGGATAGAACAGAAAACTTTATGTGAAGAACAATTGTATCCTAAGAAAAATATAAGAACAGTAATGTCTTTTAATGACCCTAATTATTTACTTTACTCTTTTTTAACATCATTTTGGGATTTATATAATATACTTATAAAAAATTTAGATAATCCTATATTTGTATTCATTTTATTAAGAATTTTTGTAGAAACAGCATATGGGAAAATTATATATTTTATTAATTTGAGTTCTGACGAAAAAAGAAGAGTAACCTCAGAATATTTGATTTGTAGATTAGCTCCTCCATATATAATTAGAGAGAAAGAGAAAATTACCAGTGATAATATCTGTAAAATATATCAAGATGGTGTATATCAAAACTTTGTTAAACAATTAGGAGGGGAGCAATTGTTTAACACACTTGTTCATGAAACAGATCCTCTGGAGTATGCTAATAAACATCTTAGACAACACGTGTTCCCGCCGCCTACTTTTAAAACAATCGAAAATAATTTATTGACAATTTTTAAGAGTAACGATATTGATAAAATCAGGACGCAGTATAAATATTTATCGATTTGGCTTCATGATCCATTATTTGTAACCAATGCAACGTTAGAAGATAAAGAATACTTATTTCTTGCTATCCCTATTATATTAGCTACTTCTTTGTGTGTATTACAATTTATAGATAACAAAATTCTGAAGAAAGATTATAACCAAATATTAGTAAATTTAGAAAAGAATGTTAACAATATCTTAGAAGAACTTAATATTAAGGAAAAGGAATGGGATAAAATATTTCAGATGACATATATAAGTAAGGATCTTTTTAATAAGAAGAAAATATAGTTATAATCTAGCTTAAAATATAAAGAAAATAACATAAGAGATAAGTCTATGCCCAGAAGAAAAACATTATTAGATGATATACTAGATATTTTAGAAGGCTTTACTTCTTTTTATGTTGTTCTTGTAATACTATTTTGGTTTTCTAATAAAAATCTGTTTTGGAAAATGCTCATAGGTGGGGGAATCTTTTTTGCCTTTGTATTTGGAGTGTTATTGTTATATAAAAAATCAAAAATTCATAAACAAAGTCAATGGCAAACAGATAAGGAATTAGAAAGATATCTATTGGGGTTAGAACATTGGGAATTTGAAAAATATATCGGTGATTTGTTCACTAAGTTAGGATATAAAACTCAAGTAATTGGTGGTTCTTATGATGAGGGAATTGACGTTATTGCTGAAAAAGATGGAATTAAACACTATATTCAATGTAAACATTACAGGAATCCTGTTGGGGTTGAAAAAATAAGAGATTTTTATGGGGCGATAACTGCTAAATATTCTAATGAGAAAGCTTTTTTTATTACCACGGGCTATTTTACTGAAGAAGCAGAAAGATTTGTTTTAGATAAAAACATTGAATTAATAGATCGACCCAAGTTAATTCATTTAATTCGGCAAGTTGAGTCATCTATTAAACCTCCAAAAATTAATTAAAAGATAAACTTAAGTTTTAGATGGAGAAGAGTTTAATTATGCAATTATTAGAAATTAGAAAGATATTAAAAAATACATTAAGTAAAAAGAATAAAGAAAGCATTTTAAAATTTGTTCCTACTGTTAAAAAACAATATGGAGTAAAAATGGTAGTATTAAATGAACTTGTAAGAAAGATTGAAAAGCCAAATTTTGAATTGGTTGAGAGACTATGGAAAAGTGAAATTTATGAAGAGAGATTATTAGCGAGTAAAATTTTGGGAAAAATTTGTGAAACTAATCCAACAAAAACATTAAAATTAATAAAAAAGTTTAGTAAAGATATTTCTGATTGGGTAGTTTGCGATACTTTAGCAATTCAGGGGATAAGAAAAATTGCTGATTTAAAGCAAAAAGAGATTTTTGAAATTTCTAAGAAATTAGTTAAATCAAAAAATTTGTGGCAAAGAAGATTTGCTTTAGTTCTTTTAATAAATTTTGCTAAAGATAAAAGTTTCGGACAGAAAATTGAAGAAATTTTTGAAAAGGTTAAAGATGATAAAGAACCTTATGTAAAGAAAGCAGTTATTTGGTTAAAAAATGAGTTAGAGGTTAAAAAATGAGTTAGAATAAAACCCCTTATAACTCCGCAAGTCGTTAATTAAAAAGTCTCTATAAATGGAG
>Ga0334722_10006240_pt1 | contig 11854 bp, 10 predicted proteins | sample C3_bottom_MG_FD_207210 | JGI IMG/M metagenome (GOLD analysis project Ga0334722, IMG submission 207210) | Sediment microbial communities from Yellowstone Lake, YNP, Wyoming, USA - C3_bottom | ecosystem: Environmental > Aquatic > Freshwater > Lake > Sediment | place: USA: Wyoming | collected...
CGGATGAAGAAGTTCGCAGCTTTCCTGGCGATCGTCATGGCGGTGATGTTCTCGGCCGGGCTGGTCATCAGCGCAAACGCTCCGGATAAGGTGACCATCAAGGAGATCCAGAAGACCAAGGCGCCGGTGGAGTTCAACCACAAGGCCCATGCGACGTCGAGGGCCAAGGCCTGCAAGGACTGCCATCACAAGAACGAGGCCGGCAAGGAAGAGAAGTGCTCCAACTGCCACAAGGGGGGCAAGACCGAAGGCAAGGTGGTCGAGCTCAAGGAGGCGTTCCACACGACCTGCAGGGATTGCCACAAGAAAATGAACGGGCCGACGAAGTGTGACGACTGCCACAAGAAGTAAACGGTCGTCCGGATGCCGGAAGAACGGAAAGGGCGGGGTTTCCCGCCCTTTCCCGTTTTAAATTGACTTTTTACCCTCCCTTATAGTATGTTTTCAAGGTTGCATCGTTACTCGCTTTCCCATCTCTCAAAGGTGAATCCCCATGGCGGACGATAAGCGCAGCCAACCCACGATGGACAAGGTATGGAATTTCTTCACCTCGCTGAAGCTGGCCATCACCGTCCTGATCATCCTGGCCGTCTCCTCGATCTTCGGGACGATCATCGAGCAGAATCAGCCGATCGAGAAGTATCGCCAGTTTTACAGCGACGCGACCATCCGGATGCTGGACTCCCTGAACCTGTTCGACATGTACCACTCCTGGTGGTTCCTGCTCCTCCTGGTCCTGTTCACCGTCAACCTCGCGTGCTGCACCCTCGACCGGCTGCCCCGGGTTTGGAAGGTCGTCCGGAACCCGAAAACGACCCTCGACGACAATCTCGAGAAGAGCCTCGGGCAGGTGGACCGGTGGAAGAAGAAGGGATCCCTGGATGCGTGGGCCGACAAGTACGCGGAGGCCATGGGCAAGGCCATCGGCAAGCCCCTGGTGACGAGGAACAGCGAGACGGTCCATCTCTATGCGGAGAAAGGCGTCATCTCGCGGTTCGGCGTCTACGTGACCCACACTTCCATCGTCATCATCTTCATCGGCGCGATCGTCGGCAACGTGCTCGGCTTCAAGGGATACGTCAACATTCTCGAAGGGCAGTCGATCCGGCAGGTTTCGACGCCGAGCGGCGCCAAGTCGATGGATCTCGATTTCGCGGTGCGGTGCAACAAGTTCACGCTCACCTTCTACACGGATTCGCATGGCCACCCGACGCAGCAGCCGAAGGAATACGCCTCCGACCTGAGCGTCGTGGAGAACGGCCGGGAGGTGCTCCGAAAAAGAATCGTCGTCAACGACCCCCTCCAGTACAAGGGGATCTGGTTCTACCAGTCGAGCTACGGGCAGGCCGGGTCCGCCTCGGCGCAGGTGACGGTCCGCGATGCCGGCGGCGCCCCCGTGACGGGCCTTTCGCTCTATGCGGGGCAGCCGGCGGAGATCCCCGGATACGGGAGCATCACCGGGATGGATTACCAGCCGAACTACCAAGGTCTGGGCCCCGCTCTCCTTGTGAGCCTGGAAAAGCCGGGGCAGCCTCCGGCACAGTTCTGGCTGATGCAGAATCGCCCGGACTTCGACCGCCAGCGGAAGGATCGGTACTCGTTCTCCTTCGGCGGCCTGAACCAGGCCTTCTACACGGGCCTTCAGGTGGCCAAGGACCCGGGGGTGAACATCGTGTGGGCCGGGTGCACCTTGATGGTCGTCGGGATCCTCATCGCGTTCTTCATGTCGCACCAACGCCTTTGGATACGGTTGACGCCTTCGGCGGACGGACGCGTGGAGGTCGTTCTTGCCGGCTCGGCGAGCAAAAACAGGCTCGCCTTCGAAAAGAAATTCGAGAAAATCCAGAGCGACCTGAAGGCGGTCGCGGTATAATCGTACCGTTCATTTTTTTATTTCCACCGTTGCGACAGGAGCTGCCCAAGCCATGCTGAATGTCCGCCTCTTCGACCTGACGACCCTTCTGTTCGGCGTCGCCTCCGTGAACTACGTTGCGGCCCTGTACGGCAGGAAAGACACCCTCGCGCGCGTCGGGACATGGATCTGCATCGCCGCCGCGATCGTCTCCACCGCCGCGATCGGCGTCCGCTGGGCCGAGTCGTACAAAATGGGGATCGGCCGGATCCCGGTCACCAACCTGTACGAGTCGCTCGTGTTCTTCGCCTGGTCGGTGAACCTCTTCTACCTTCTCGTGGAATGGAAGTACAGGAACCGCGCCTTCGGCGCATTCGTCATGCCGATCGCGTTCCTCACCATGCTGTTCGCCTTCACGAACGAGAGCAGCATCCAGCCGCTGGTCCCGGCCCTCCAGTCCTACTGGCTCCACGCCCACGTGATCACCTGCTTCGTCGGGTACGCGGCGTTTGCCGTTTCCGCCGGCGTCGCGGTGATGTACCTCCTCAAGGCCCGCAACGAGGAGGCGAAAACGGAGGGCGGAGTGGTCGGGCTCTTTCCGACCAGCAAGGTCCTCGACGACCTGGTGTACAAATCGATCATCTGGGGCTTCCCGTTCCTGACCGCGGGGATCATCACCGGGGCCGCCTGGGCGAACTACGCGTGGGGGACCTACTGGTCCTGGGACCCCAAGGAGACCTGGTCGCTGATCGTGTGGCTCGTGTACGCCGCGTTCCTGCACGCCAGGATCACCCGCGGCTGGCACGGCAAGCGCGCCGCGATTCTTTCGATCGCGGGCTTCCTGGCGACCATCATGTGCTACCTGGGCGTCAACCTCGTGCTCTCCGGGCTGCACTCTTACGGCGGTTCGTAGAAGGGTAGACCGCAATCGGCGATCCAGGTTCCCGAGCGTGAGAAAGGTCGCGTTTGTCCTGACGGCCCTGGCTTCCCTGGCGGTGCTCGCCTACGGGTTGTCCCGCGGGGAAGTGCTGAAGACCCTGGTCAACGGCGCCCTTCTTTGCCTCTCCTGCATCGGGATCGGGTGACCCCGTGGCCATCCTTCCACGCCGGATCTTCCAGACGGCGGGGACCCTCCTCCCCAACGCCTATCTCCAGGGGTTCTGGACCGCCTCCCTGTACCAGGGGAGGCTGAAGGGCGTCTGCACGCCGCTGTTCAACTGTTACGCCTGTCCTTCCGCATTGTTCTCCTGTCCCATCGGGACGATGCAGCACTTCGCCGCGACGGGAGCCATCCCGTACTACGGAGCGGGTCTTCTGGCGACCGTCGGGGCGTCGGTGGGCCGGATGACCTGCGGCACCCTCTGCCCCTTCGGGTTCCTGCAGGACCTCCTCTACAAGTTCCGGAGCTGGAAGGTCTCGATCCCGGTCTGGACCCGCTATTTCCGGTATGCCGCGCTGGCCGTCCTCGTCTTCCTGGTCCCTTATCTCACCCACGAGAACTGGTTCTCCAAGCTGTGCCCCGCGGGGACGCTGATGGGCGGCTTGACATGGGTCACGCTCGACCTGAACGTCCGCTCGATGATCGGCTCCCTCTTCTGGGTGAAAATATCGATCCTTCTCTTTTTCGTCGCGGCCTCGGTGCCGGTCAAGCGTATTTTCTGCAGGGCCGCCTGCCCCCTGGGGGCGATCTTTTCCTTTTTCAACGGGTCCAGCTTCCTTCAGCTGGCATGGAACCCGGACACCTGCACCCGGTGCGGCAAGTGCCGGAAAATCTGCCCCGTGGACATCCGGCCGGATTACAACCCGACGAACCCGGACTGCGTGCGCTGCCTGGACTGCACGCGCTGTCCGAGCCTGAAAGCGACGACGGTGCTGCACAAGAACCCGTTTGCGGCTCCCGTGCCTCCATCCGTGGAGGACAGGGCAACGGCCCCATGATATCTTCATGGACTTGATCAAAGAGATGGCGAAGGGGAAATGACCCCGGCGGGAGCAGGCGTGGAGCCTGCGGTGAACATGCGCCTGCAGTCCGCACTCATTGCCCTCTGTTTTTTATCCATCTCGCTGCTTTTCTTCAACAAGATCTTCACCAGCGATTACGGCATCCACCTCTCCGTCGGCAAGCATTTCGTCGAAACCGGCAAGGTCCCCGACAAGGAATTCCTGATTTACCCCGTTCTCGGCCAGCCCATGAGCTACGAGGAGCTGGGGTTCCAGGCCATCCTTTACACGGTCTACCGCTTCGTCGGGTCGGACGGCGTCTCCGTCTTTGTCTGGATGATGGCCACGCTTTCTTTCCTTTTCATCTACAAGTCGCTGCGGGCAAGGGACATCAACCCCTACATCGCCCTGTTCACCATGCTGCTCTTCGCGATGCCGTTCCGGATCCGCCTGCAACCGAGACCGGAGATCATCGCCTACTTCTTCACCTCGTACCTGATGTACGCATGCTCGCTTTTTTACTACAAGGGGAACCGGAAGATCATCTACACGTTTCCGTTCGTTTTCCTTCTTTGGGCCAATATTCACCCGTCGACGCTGGCCGGGCTCGGGACCTTGGGGGCATTCGGGACCCAAAGCCTCGTGGTGATCTACAGGGACAGGTTCGACAAGATATCCCTCAAAAACAATCTGTTCATCCCGCTGGGGATTTTCGTCCTCTCTTTTCTCGCCACCTTCCTGAGCAAGCACGGGCTGGACAGCGTGCTGACCCCCCTGCGGCTCATGGCGAACCCCGATCAGATGACCGGCATCTCGGAGATGACCTCCATCGTGAACTCCGCTTTTTATCCGCACTACAAGTACCTCCTGGCGTTGACGATCGCCTTCGGCGCGGCCGGCCTGGTCTGCTTCAGGATCAGGATCCACGACATCATCCTTGCCGTTTACGGGATGAGGCTGCCGTTGAAGGTGGCCCGCGGCATGGCGTTCATGTCGATCTTCACCATCCCCCTGGTGGCGCAATCCTTCGACGGGATCCTCCGGCGAATCCGGGAATACCTGGACAGGAGGGGGGAAGCCGGGATGAAGGCCCGGACGAAAGCGGCCAATGGAAAGGAAACTTCCAAAAAGAAGCAGGGGAAGAAGGAGGCCCCCTCCCTCGCCGCCCCGCGCGCCCTCCGCACCCCGATCGTACTGGCCTGGCTGGTTTTCCTGGGATCCGTCGGCTACGGGTCCTACTCCATCGGCGTGGGAACAAAGGACCTCGTGGAGAACGGCATCGGCCTGACGGAACACAAGTTCTCCCTCAAGTCGGGAGAGTTCCTTCGGAATCTCGACATCCAGGGGAACATGTTCAACTTCTTCGACCTGGGGGGGTTCGTGGAATGGCAGGTGTCCCCCCGGAAGCTGACCTTCATCGACGGGCGGGCCGGAACGACGTTCAGGGAACACCAGATGATAACGGGCGCCGTGGGGGATTTTGAGAACCTGTTCGATAAATACAATATTACCTACATCGTAACCAAGGTGGTGGATTCCTCGGGGACGATCTTGCCGTTCATCAGATATCTGACGGAGAGCCCGAAGTGGGAACTCGTCTTCGCGGACGGCCTCGCGGTCGTCTATGTCAGGAGTATTCCGGAGAACAAGCGGATCATCGACAAGTACAGGATTTCAAAAAATATCATATCCCAACAGATCATCAGCGAGTTGCTCCATTCCACGCATCTCGGCGTAAACAAATTTTACGTTTACATCACGGTCGGGAATATCTTTGCGGAGAGAAAGGATTTCGCAAACGCCTTGAAATATTTCACCCTGGCCCGCGAAATAAACGATGACCCCAGGTTGACGGAAATGGTGAATCGACTGGAATCCATGCGCGGGAATCGATAAGCTCCGACGGCCGGGAGGGGGTCACCGGAAACGGTTTTGCCAGTTATAGGCGGTCGTCAGGGTGTTTTGCAGTAATTGAAAAGAGGGGGATCGCTCCCCGAGAAGCCTCGACATGAGGGCAAGAAATTTCATCCCCCTGAGATAGTTTCTCTGCGCTTTTTGGACCCGCGGCTTTTCCTTCGCAAGGTCACGATGTTTCGCGAAAATAACCTCTACGGTTTGCCGGAACATCGCCCGTTTGCTGCTGGTCAACGTGCCCCCGGCCATCTTCCAGGCGAATTCGCAGGTGACTTTTCGGACATGCCGGAAGGGATATTTCCGGGACAGCCGGATCCACAAGTCCCAATCCTCCAGGACGGGGAGCGATTCATCGAAACGCCCCGTGTCCTCCAGGCACGACTTTTCGTGCAGGATGCACAGGGTGGGGATGAAGTTCTGAACCAGGATCCGATCGTAGTCGAACTCGGAAGAGTAGGGGACATCCCGCCTGGTTACCGCGTGTCGGCCGTTGAGGGCTCTTTGGTGCCCCCGGTTGGCATCCGTGTAGGCCACTTTGTAATCGCTGTTTTCCAGGGCGCTTACCAGGGTTTCAATATGCTCGGGATAGTAAACGTCATCATCGTCGAGGTACGCCACGTACTTGCCTGTGGCCATGCCGATGCCGGTGTTCCTTGCCGCCGCGATCCCCCTGTTCCCGGGATGTGCCGCGTAAAGAATGTTCCCTTTACGGTTCAGGGAATCGATGATTTCCTTCACGTCGATCCCCGCATCGTTCACGACGATGATCTCCATGTCGGGATAGGTCTGGCGGAGGATGCTTCGTAAACAATCGGGGAGCGTTTCCGGCCGGTTGTAGGTGGCGACGACTACGGAAACAAGGGGAAAGCCGGTGCGTGGCGGGACGGAAGGGAATCGCTCGCCTGGAGGTTTCAAGATGGATTGCCGCCCGATAATAAATTCTTGTAGTACGCGCGAACGAAGCGCTTGCAGAACGTGTAATAGAGATAGTGGCAGGAAATTTTTACGGGATGCCCCTGGAGATGTTTTTTCCTGATCCGCCACGATTCATCGTAGGCCATGTCCGATCGGGCGATGGAGCGGGACTCGGAATGGGCCCTGAAGCATGCCACCTGGAATCCGAGGGGAACCGGATCGGCAACGGCGCCCAGGCGGAGCCAAAGGTCGTAGTCCATGGCATACCGGTACCCGACATCGAACATCCCGTTTGTCTCAAAGGCCTGCCGGGTTACGAACGTGGCGGGATGGAGAAGGATATTCCCGCGGACCAATTTCCCGTAGGAATATTTCCGCACCTTGATCTCTTGCAGGATTTTCCCTTCCGGGCCCACAATACGGATCCCGCCCGTCATCCAGAGGGCGCCCGGGTGACGGAGATATTCCGAACAGACGGAAGACAGGACGGAGGGATCCGAAAAAAAATCATCCGCATGAAGGTGGGCGATCAGGTCGCCGTTCGAGAGCCGGATCCCCTTGTTCATCGCATCGGAGATCCCCTTGTCGGGCTCGCTGATCCAGTAATCGATCCGGTCCCCGTATTTCGCGAGGAGATCAAGGGTCCCGTCCGTCGATCCCCCATCGACGACGATGTACTCGATGGGTTCATACGATTGGCCAAGGACGCTTCGGATCGTCTCCTCGAGATGCCGCCCGCCGTTATATGCGACGGTGATGATGGATACGAGCGGATTCCCGGGACGGCTCCTCTTCGTGATCCCTTTAAGCCGCGAACCCCCCTCGCGTTTCAGCGTCTCCGGCACGTTTCCCCCGTGGTATCCGTTGCCGTTACTTGGGGACCAGCATGATCTGCCCTTGAAGAAGCCGCAGGAAAAATGTTCTCAACCGGTAGTCCCTTGTATACAGCCCGGGAGTTATGAGGTCCGTAGAGGGCAACCGGTTGCGCACCCATTGCTCCGTGTCGAACAAGGATCGAACGTAGGATGTATAAAGCCGGCGACGCAATGCGGAAGGCATGGGACCGTATCGGCATACCCCCGGGTCGAAAAATCGCCGGTTGATGATTCGAACGCCCTGGAAGTGGTAAAAGATCAGCGGATCGCCGTCCACGTCGATTTCTCCGTTCCGAATCCGCACCTTGTAATTCATATGGTTCCAGGGAGCAAGCCCTGCGCCCTTATGCCGGAGCACAACGACCCCATCGAAGCGGCCGGGCCAGTCGTCCAGGTATTTCTGATCGGCGAAACGTCCATTCTCGGGACGGTCGGCACACCATTCCAGGCAACGGTCACGCCACCATTGGAGGCAACTCGTTCCCCGCAAATCATTCCCGAACGTCAAGAGACCGACATTGTAGATCCCGAACGCCGCCTCCAGGCGGCGTAACTTTTCCGGGAACCGGTGGCCGACGATCAGGATGGACCGGTCTCCAAGCTCCTCGAAAACGGGTGACGGCGTGGAATAGAACATCAGGTCGGCGTCGAGATAGGTGATCCGCCCGATTTCCGGGTGGCGGCTCAACAGATGGAGGAGCCAGGACGGGGTGCACGTAAAATAATACTCCACCCGGCTTCGGTTCCTTTTGGCATTTTGCAACGCCTCGTCGTCCTTCTCGAATTCCTCCAGGGAAACGGGACGCAGGTTGGCCAGATTCAATCTCGAAAGGACATCCCGGACGGCATCATCGAAGCAGAGCACCCATAGCGTGAAAGGACCGGCATGTTCCGTCAAGGACCGATAGAGGGTAAGTCCCTGCGCCAGGTAGTTTCGGTCGAAGTACGTGCAGAAGTGGAGCATCGAGGTCTTTCAGCTCCTGCACCAGGCGGCGATTTCCCGGGCGACGGTTCGAACCTGGTCCGTCGTCAACTCCGGATACATGGGCAGGCTCAGGATCTGTTTCGCCGCTTCCTCGGTTCGCGGCAACGGGACCCTTCCGGACAGCCTTTCCGCATAGGCCGGCTGCAGATGGACCGGGACAGGGTAGTGAATCAGCGTTCCGATGCCTCTTTCCCGGAGATAGGCCCTCAGGGAATCCCTGTTCTTCGCGCGGATGACATATTGATGGTAGACATGGACCGACTCCGGGTCGGCTTCCGGCAAGATCAACCCGCAGGCGGCGAGCAGGGAATGATACGTCCCTGCGATTTTTCTTCGGGATTCGTTCTCCCCGTCCAGGTGGGGCAGTTTCACCCGCAAGATCGCCGCCTGGATCTCATCCAGCCGGCTGTTCAGCCCGGGAAATTTGCTGACATGGCGTTCTTCCCAACCGTACTCCCGCAACAGGCGCACCTTTCCCGCCAGCTCGGGGTCGCCGGTCACCACCATGCCGGCATCGCCCAGGGCCCCCAGGTTTTTTGTCGGATAAAAGCTGAACGCCGCAACGTGCCCCAACGTGCCGGTTTTTTTCCCCCGGAATGTCGCTCCGTGGGATTGGGCGCAATCCTCGACGACACGAAGGCTGTGCCGGCCGGCGATCTCCAGGATGGCCGACATGTCCGCCGGATGGCCGTAGAGGTGAACGGGGACGACGGCTTTCAGGCCGCGTCCATGGAATCCCCGTATGGCATCTTCCAGGCGGTTCGGATCCATCGTGAAGCGATCCGCGTCGATGTCCACGAACACGGGGGCGGCGCCGCAAAGATCGATCGCGGCGGCGGATGCGACGGCGGTATGCGAGACCGTGATGACGGAGTCGCCCGGACCCACGCCGCAAGCCTTCAGGGCCAGGTGCAGCGCATCGGTGCCGCTGGCGACGCCGATGGCATGCGGAATCCCCAGGTAGCCGGCGAATTCCTTTTCGAAAGAAGCGACCTCTTGACCGAGAATGTACCAGCCGCTCTTTACCACCCGCGAGATGGCGCCCTCGATGGCTTTTTCATGGGCAAGGGTATTTGCCCTGGGGTTGCTCTGGGGAATCGAGAAGGGCATCCGAAGCGGTCCTTTTTCGATCCGTTAAAGATATCGCTTCAGGTGCGCCCGATAATAGGCGAGGGTTTTTGCGAGTCCCTCGCGAAGCGGGACGCGCGGATTCCAGTCGAGCGTCTTCCGGATCCGCTGATCGTCCGCGAAGTAGTCTCCGATATCGATCCGCTTCCGGTCTTCCGGAAAGGAACGCAACGTGAATCGGCCGCCTCCGTTCACCTCGACGAGGAGGGAAGCCAGCGCTTTCAGGCTGATGGTGCAGTCTCCTCCCAGGTTGTACACTTGTCCGTTCGCTTCTTCCTTTGCCGCGGCCAGCAGCAGGGCCTCCACCGCGTCGTCCACATAAGTGAAATCCCTCAATTGCTCCCCATCCCATACCTCGAAGGCCTTCCCTTCCACGAGGAGACGGATCCAGATGCCCAGGAAGGTTTGCCGGGCGTCCTTTACCCGCATCCGCGGGCCGTAGGTATTCGTCAGCCGGAGCGAGCAGGAGCCGATATTGTGGACGTTGTTGTACAGGATGTGGTACCACTCCCCGGCCATCTTGTTGATCCCGTTGACATCCACCGGGCGCAGGAGGTGTTTTTCATCGACGGGGAGATATTCGGGTTTTCCGTAGATCTGGCGGGTGCTGGCGAATACGATCTTGATGCCCGGATTATGCTTGCGGCAGGCTTCCAGGATGGAGAGCTGCGCCCGGCAGTTGATCTCGAGGTCGGTGTAGGGGTCCTGCATCGAGTCCAGGTGGCTGGTCTGGCCCGCAAGATTAAAAAGGAAGTCCTGGCCCCGCACCAGGTATTTCATGCTGTGTTCGTCGCGCACGTCCGAGATGTTCACCCGGATCTTGTTCTCGACCCCATCGATATTGAACAGGTTGCCGCCGTATTCCGGGATCAGGCTGTCCACCAGGATCACATCGGCTCCCAGATGGACCAAGCGGGATGCGAGGGTGGAACCGATGAAGCCCAGGCCTCCCGTGATCAGGACGCGCTTTCCGTGAAATGCCCGGTCGATTGTCACGAAATCCTCTCCGTCCTCTTAACGACTTCCTTGGATGACGCTGTAAATCTTGGAGGCGAACCGTTTGAAAACGAAAAGGGGCGCTTTGAAATAGCCGCGCTGAAGCCGGGAAACGGCGTGGTTTTCCAGTTCCCCGAAGATCGGGTCGTGGAATCTCCTGAATCCTTCCGCCGAAATCTCCGTTGCAAAACCAAATTGCTTTTCAATGATCGCAAAGACCCATCCCAATAAATAATCTCTTTTTTCCAGATCCATGGAATCCGTCCGAAAGTCGTTGAAATAAGTCACCTCTCCCCACCCGGGGGATATTTTCTGCAACGACGGTATCATTTTTTCCCCGAGAGGGCCAAGCTTGTCGTCGATGATTTTCCGGCGAATCCGCTGTGACCCCAGGATCCGGATATCGGCCATCCAGAAGGGGCGCTTTTCCATGTACGCCATCAGACCCCAAAGCTTGTCCTCTCCCTCGTAGGCGTCGATGATTCCAGGCTCGAATTCCGCCACCAACGTGCGTTGGATGCGGGATTCTCCGAGGCTGTCGAACAGCCGGAGATCCGTCCCCTGCGAGTCGGTCTTGAACCAGTCGATTTTTTCCGATCCTGTCTCCTTCAGGACCTCCGCGAGGGTGATCGTCCCCAACCGGACTTTCCGTTCGACCTCGAAAAAATCCGAGAACGCCCAGGCGCCCAAACTCTCCTTGTCCGGTTTCAAAAGACTCGAGCAGGGGGGAAACCTGGTCAGGAAAAAATCCGCTTCATCGGTTTTTTCGCTGGTCACGATTCGATGATACACGTGGAGCTTTCTGAAGTCGCCGGAACTGCTGGTCACGTGCCCCATTCCACGTTCGTCCGCATCGAAGGCGATGCACACCGAATACTTGGCGATATCCTTCCACTTTCGATGAATGCGGCCGGCCGCCCCGATGTCCAACAAGACGGGGGGATGGACGGCAAATTCGTCCCGAGACAATATTTTTTTAAAGAGGTCCACTTTCGGTACGTCTCTTCCTGAAAATAAACCCTTTGTCGGCAGCACGGTCTTTTCCAAGCCATATCGTCCCCGCAAGAGCTTCGAACTCAGCCATCAGCTCGTAATCCTTTGAAAAAAAATCCAGGAACTTTCCCCGGTCGAAAAACCAGGCGGGATAGCTCGCCTCGTAGATGGCGGGGGGAACTCTCTGCACGGTTATCCGGTCCCCCCCCTTCTCGAGGAAGGGGGTTCGATCAAAGAGGATGAATTCGAACCCGA
>Ga0334722_10006241_pt1 | contig 11852 bp, 12 predicted proteins | sample C3_bottom_MG_FD_207210 | JGI IMG/M metagenome (GOLD analysis project Ga0334722, IMG submission 207210) | Sediment microbial communities from Yellowstone Lake, YNP, Wyoming, USA - C3_bottom | ecosystem: Environmental > Aquatic > Freshwater > Lake > Sediment | place: USA: Wyoming | collected...
AATAAATTTCCCTCTGGTAGAATCGTAGGTCATTTCAAACTCTTTTTCGTCGATATGAAATGTAACCGCCCTTGTAAGTCCCAGTTCAAGCGCCAGGAGGGTATCTTGTGTGAGATTGGCAGGCAGAGGGCAGTTTGAATTGTTTTGGATCTGGGGCACGTGCCTTGTTGACAGGCGCTCTTGCTCGGTGAGATAGATGGGCGTATTTTCGAGCCTTCTAGACCAGAGGACGTCGTGGATGGGAGTGTGATAACCACCGGGCCTCATCGAAAAGTGGTAGTGTACGATCGGCTGCAGACAAAAGAGCCTGCGCACGAAGTTGACCACTTTGAGCATGGTGCGTTGCGCCGCACTTGTTTTATTTGCCTCTTCAAAATGATAGGATAGACTACACGCTATGTTCGATGACACTGTGGTAAAATGTCTGCCATGCAGTTCCCGCTTGAGTTGAACGGCTAGGGGATGTGCGGGATCTTGCATCTGTGCATCAAGGCTGAGGAGCTTTTTGTGAACAGCAATTAAATTGGCGCTTTGGGTGAAACCAAAATAATAGGACAGCATCCTTTTAAACTCCTTAAAGATGCTCGGTGAAGTGCGCGCGGAGGGTGTGTACGCGATTGTTCCCTGCGCATTGACTTTGAACGCGTTTAAATCAAGGGCATTGCGATCTGTAAAAAGCTGCTGGTGTGTGTAAAACTCTTCAGAAAAAATGGGAGCTTGTGCGGCAGTAGTTGACATAGACGGTGTCCTTACATTTTAAGTTTCTGTGGCAAACAGGATACTTATCTGTCCAATTGGCTGCACGCATTGTCTTATGTGCGTGCAGCCCCACCACACGTAGGGTCTTTTCTTATGACGCTGTGATAGCGCGCTGAACCACGGGAGTCGCCGCGCTTGGAGCCTCCACCTTGTGCCACTCTCTATGCACTAAAAAGGCAACTGAAGCCCCAATGAGTGTCAGAGGAAAGCCAATGAGTGTCCAGGCGAGCAGGAGCGTTGCAGTGGCTGCAACAGTTTTTCTCATTGTCGCATTCTCTCCAGGCTCTTTTATCCATTGCACGGGACGCTCAATGAACATTTTGTGCGCGCATCCAGTCATTTGCTGAAATAGGTTCAAATTGGATTGGGTATCATTACGAACAGACATGTTTGTCTCCTTGGTTTAATTGTTAATTACGTTAATATAATACATTAAACAGTCGTAAAAGTAAACAGTAGTTATTATTTAATGCCAAATTAAACTACTGTTTAACACGTTTTGCTTTAAACCCATCTTAAATAACACCCCTCCATGTAAAACATTTTTTTATTTTCACTATTACTATTAATGCCTTATGATCACTGCAAATTTTAACTAAGAGCGAGGTGTACACATGGAACAATTTGATTCTCTGCTCCGCGTTGCGGAAACGCTCCTGGGCCCTAACGGATGCCCTTGGGATCAGACACAGACGTTTGTGAGTTTGCAGCGTTACGTCCTGGAGGAGGCCCACGAAGTGATTGAGGCGGTGGATAGCGATGATGATAAGAAGATCGTCGAAGAGCTGGGCGATTTGCTCTACCTCATTGTCTTCTATGCAAAACTAGGTGAGAAAGCAGGGCGCTTTTCTTTGCCGCAAATCATTCGCATCGTTCAGGAAAAGATGGTGCGGCGGCACCCCCATGTGTTTGGTGAGGTGAAGGTGCGCGATGCTGATGAGGTGGTGAAGAATTGGGAGCAAATCAAGGCTGCGGAAAAGGCGGGGTCGCTCTCCAAAAGCGTTTTAGATGGGATCCCTCCGACGCTTCCAGCAATTGTAAGAGCCCAGAAAATCCTCCAGAGGATGCAAAGAGCAAGTTCAGCCCTAGCGCCCAAAGAGGGGGGCTCTATAGCCTCAGAGCAGGAGATTGGAGAGCAATTGCTGGCTTTGATTCTGCAGGCTGAAAACAGTGGTGTCGATGCAGAGAGCGCGCTGCGACGCGCCCTTTCTCGCTCTGAAGAGGCCTTCCGCGCAAGTGAAAAGAGCCCTAACGGTGCGTAGTCAGCGGGCCCGATGCTTGTGTAATGGGCATCACTTCGAGGGTGTTGATATTGACGTGTGGAGGCAAGGTGTGACAGAAGTAAATGATGCGCGCAATATCATCTGCATGCAGAGCTTGCGTCTGTGCGTAGGGTTTGGCGGCATCTTTTAGATTTCCGCGGAAGCGCACAACGGAAAACTCTGTTCCCTGGACAAGACCTGGTTCGATGCAGCTGACGCGCACCTGTTTTCCGATGAGATCAGCTCTTAGATTTAAGGAGAATTGATGCACAAAAGCTTTTGTGGCTCCGTAGACATTGCCCCCAGGATAGGGGTAGGTGCCTGCAATGGAGCCCATGTTGATGATGTGCCCCTGATTGCGCTTGACCATGGAGGGGAGGACAGCGCGCGTGCAAAAGAGCATCCCATTGATATTGGTCTGCACCATTTGCTCCCACTCCTCCACTTTCCCCTCATAGGCAGCATCGAGCCCCAAAGCGCACCCAGCGTTATTCACCAATAGATCGATGGGACCGTTTTGCGCCTCTATCTGCTCAAATGTAGAGCAGACAGAATCTGCAGAGCAGACATCCAGCGCGTAGCTTTTCATTTCTGTGTTTAACTCTTTGTGCAGAAGCTCGAGTTTATCTTTGCGACGCGCCATGAGGGCAAGGCGAAACCCCTCTTTTGCAAAGTAGCGGGCTGTTGCAGCTCCGATGCCAGAAGAGGCGCCTGTAATGGCGACAAGGGGACTTTTTTGTGAGGTTGCCATAGAGTTGTTTATAATTCTATGGCGCCATTTTGTATATGAAAAATACTTACGCAGTTTCCACGCTGTTGGTGGAATGCATAGCGCCATAAACGAGGTTAATGCACTCCTCTTCCCCTGGAATCAGAGGAAGTTGCAACGCCTCTTCCAAGGTCACCCACTTATAATCGGAGTGCTCTTTAGGGTTGTATGTGACGCGTGGAAGTGTATCTGCTTTATATTCAAATAGATGCAGTGTATAGTCCATCTCTGGGTAGCGGACAAAAACCTCTCCCAGATCGCTGATTGCCTGCTCTGGAATGGCGATCCCCGTCTCCTCGCGAATTTCGCGAATGGCAGCTTCTTGCGCAGATTCTCCGCTGTCTGCCTTTCCCCCTGGGATTCCCCATGTATTTCCTTGGGGCTTATAGGGAAGGCGCTTCATGAAGAGGACCTTGTCGCCAGAGTGGATGAAGCAGACGGCAACCTCTAGTTTGGGTTTAAAACCTTCAGGTTTTTGCTCATAGACCATTTGGGCATTGAGGGAGCATGCGAGGGATAAAATAAGTGCAATAAGATAACGTCTCATTTGATCTCCAGGTTACAATTGCTGGATATAATAACACGTTAATATGTAAAATGTCTATACTTGCGTAAGTAACTTAATCTAACAGTTCAAAATTAAAATCTTCAAACTTCAAGACTGGATTTGAGCCATAAAAGTCGCACAGGGAGCGGCGGAAAATGGCCGTGCGCTCTGGAAGGGGCTGTTCACAATATTTTTTGACTTGGTTGTGGATGGCCTGTTTGAACTGATAGGTATCTGACTCAGAGCCATTCAGATTGTCGCTGCTCACCCGAAAGCAGTACCCGGCTGCCACCGAGAGGATCCATTCAAGAGCCTGGGGTTTGACTTCTGCACGGAAGAAAAGTTCCTGTTCTGAAGCGGTGCGTCCATCTGGAACGTACCAGTATCCAAAATCAACCAACTTGCGTCGCTCCTCTCCAGCAATCAACCAGTGGGAACATTCATGCAAGGCACTTGCAAAATACCCATTGGCAAAGAAAAGGGTGTTGTGAGGGCGCTCTGCATCGGCAGGCAGATAGAGAGGCTCGCCCTCCCCTTTGATGAGTTGGGTGTTATGTGTCGTCAGGAAACAGTGGTTAAATAGGGTGATTAAGTCTTGGTAGTTGTGCATTGTAGAAGGATACACAAAATGTTAAAACAACGCCAGCTCTCATTGACTCATATTACAGCATGAGTTTAAAATAAATTTTATGAGATTATTTTTCACTTTTAGACGCTCGCGCGAGGAGTTTAAGAAGGGTGTGTATTGCATGCTTCTTTCCTCTGGCATGCTCTCTTTTTTCACCCTCTTTAGTAAGTTTGCAGCAGATCATGTTTCTTATTTTCTGCTTGTGTTTTTGCGCTTTTGCGTGCCGCTTCTTCTGGTGCTTCCCCTTGTGATGTGGAGGATATCTGTGAAGGAGCTGTTTCAGATGAATCACTACAAGCTGCAGCTGCTTCGCGCAGGTTGCATCTTGGTCTATCAGTATGCGCTCTTTTATTATTTGATGCAGTCGACTCTGCTCAATGCCACAGTGTTGCAGAATACAGCGCCGCTCTTTATGCCGATTTTAGAGCGCATTTTTCTTGGGCACCGCTTTAGCAAGAGGATCTTGCTCAGTATTTTTGTCTCGTTTGCTGGGGTGCTTTGCATCTTGCAGCCTGATCGGGGGATATTTGCGACGTTGAGCATTGCTGGGATCTTAGCCCCGCTGAGCCAAGCTGGCTCGCAGGTGTTATATGGCTATCAGGCGCGCAAAGAAAACCAGGGGGTCAACCTCTTTCATTTCTACTTCCTCACGTCGCTAGTAGCAGCTGGGATATATCTCTTTTCTACTGCCGTTTTTAAAGAGCAAGGTTCCTCCAATCATTTCACCCTGTTTGCGTGGGTCAACATCATTTGTCTTGGGATCGCCTCCATTTTCAACCAAATTTTCCGAGGGGTCGCCTATCAGCATGGGAAGGCTTCCGCTTTGGCCCCCTTTCTCTATATCTCCCTGATCTGTTCAGCGATTTTAGATTGGGCGGTTTTTCACCATGTTCCCAACTGGCTCTCCCTTCTGGGAGCCCTACTTGTCATCGCAGGGGGAAGTATCCAGGTTTTAAAAATAAAACGTGTTAAGTTTTGGTAGTGATTAGCGTGAGGAGTTGGGTAAACACGCTCTCCTGACTTGCTGCGCAGTTAACAGTGTGCAGAAGTTTTTGCTCTGCGTAGAAGGCAATCAGCGGCTCTGTCTGGTCGTGATACACCTTGAGCCGTTTGGAGATCACAGCTTCCCTATCATCTGGCCTTTGAATCAAGTTGCCTGAGCACTTATCGCACTTGCCGCTGGTTTGAGGGGGGGAGTAGAGGAGGTGGTAGGGGGTGCCACATTTTTCGCAGGTGACCCTATTGGAGAGGCGCTTGATCACCTCTGTGTCAGAGAGATCGAGATTGACGACGATCGGAAGGGGGTGCCCTTTTAACTGCTGCTGGAGGGCTTGTGCCTGTGGGATGGTGCGGGGAAAGCCGTCTAAAATATACCCCTTATCGCAATCTTTTAAAGAAACTCTTGCAAAGAGCATGTCGAGAATGAGCTCATCTGGAACAAGATGCCCCTGGTTCATGTAGGTTTGCGCCCTTTGGCCAAGCTCCGTGGCCTGGCGGATATGATCGCGGAGAAGATCGCCTGTGGAGATGTGGGGGAGGTGCACCCTGTTTTCCAACATTTTTGCCTGGGTCCCTTTGCCAGCTCCCGGGGGGCCTAGTAAAATGAGGACAAGAGGGGCCTGTGCAGTCATAAAAACTTTCCTGGAAAGGTGCATGTAGGGAAGTGATTCTACAGGGGATGAAAAATATGCGCCAGACAATAATTAGTAGACAAAAGGGATGAGGCGGAAGGGCACGCGCTCGCAATATTTTTCCCAATCCTTGCCATATTTCATTGCGCAGCGCCTATCTTGTCTGTAGGAGCGTTCGATGAGTAGTAGAACAAGGAATGTCAGGTAGAAGTAGGGCATGTAGTAGTTAAACATGGCAGGCATGCTCCAGAAAAAGGCGGCTAAAATTTCTGGGAGGTAGTGGAAGTGGCGGGAGATGCCCCACCAGCCAGAGGCTAGGAGTAGGTTTTGTCTTTCTTCGCCCCACTCTGTTTTGTAGTTGGCAAAGATCAGATCAGGTTTTCTATTCCAAATCCTGCAATCCCCATTTTTGCTTCTGACAAAATGGCGCTGTCTGTCCGCCAGATAATTGATGAAAATGCAAAACGTCCCGGCTAGGAGGATTAAAACGGATGCAAGCTTTCCTAGCGTGTGTGGGTGGTGGACGAGGAAGAGGGTGGGGGAGGTATAGATTGCAGGGAGCCACACCATGCAGCCCCAGCAGATGCAGAAACCTGCCCTGTCATACATGATGTCCATCGATCTCAAGTAGCCCACTTCCCATCGGAAAAATTTTGCGATGTAGAGAAGCTGCAGGCAGACTGCGACAAGCATCCCATCGCAGAGGCCATGGAGCTCTTTTTGTTTGCAAGCAAACGAGAGGATGATGAGTCCCCAGCCCATCATGCCGAATCTGCAATTTGTGAACATTTTGACATCCCAGCCGAAAATGCGGGGGTAGAGTTCCATTCCCCAGAAGTAATCAAAGACGGCATTGCCTGTGGTACTTGAGTCTGTTGTGGAGGGTTTGTACCTCCCTTTAAAATAGAGGAAGATGCAAAAGAGCAAGCTGAACAGATTGAGCGCGCCCAGGAGCCCTCCAAAGTTATCATAGATGATTCCTGGGGAAAATAGGTGGAGCACGGATGAGCCTACATAAAAGAGCCCCAATGTGCAAATAAAGGCGGAAAGTCCATTTGCCTTGTACACAGGGACATTGCCTTTTGGAGTGACAAATCCCTGCACCTTTTTTCCCGGGAGCAACTTCATTAAAGAGAGTTCGAGGGCTGCAAAGGCTGCCAAAATTTTCCAAGCCTCAGGTGTTCCAAAAAAAAGGGGGCGCCAAATGCAGTAGAGGGTGGAAAAGAGCCCCTCTTGAGCGATCAGTGCGCCTAAAGCTTTGATCGATCCGTCTAAAGAGACGTTGGTGTACCACAGCAGCATCACCAAAGGAGGGCAAAGGGTGATTAATAACAAAGGTCCTAGGATGCGCCTGACGCCACTCATTTTTTTGCCCCTACATAAAAATCGACAACAGTCTCGTAAGATCTAATGACATAGAAAATTTGAGCCTTATACTCCAGAAAAATCGTCTGCAAAAATTAAAAAAATAGTTTGCTTTGTAGGAAAATGGGATGTGGTGTAGCATGAAGGATTTGAGGACGTACCGATTGGGTGGTGCGTTTTAGGATGGGTATGGGGTATAATGAAAAGTTTGGTCTCTTTCGCTCGATCTTCTGGCCTGTGCATCGGTCGGAGGTAAAAAAAGTTCTTTCTATGTTGCTCCTGCTATTTCTGCTCTGTGTCAGTTATGGCGTGCTGCGCAATCTCAAGGATACAATCATCTTAACGGCTAAACACTCTGGAGCAGAGGTGATCCCATTCATTAAAGTTTGGGGGATGCTTCCTGCCGTCTTTCTTGCAACGTGGTGCTATACGCGCCTGCGGCGCTACTGTAAAAAAGAGCATGTTTTTTATGTGGTGGTGACTGCGTTTGTTGCCTACTTTCTCCTCTTTGCCTTCTACCTCTACCCCAATAGTCAGCAGCTTCACTTGGACAGGGTGGGCGATTGGATGAGCTCTGTGCTGCCCCCTGGGTTTAAGGGGCTCATTGCACTTGTGCGCAACTGGACATTCACTTCATTTTATGTCATTTCTGAGCTTTGGGCTGTTGTTGTGATGGCTATTCTTTACTGGGGATTTGCTAACGACTTCACCCAAGTGAACGAAGCAAAGAGGACCTATGGCATTTTAAATATAGGATCCAATATTGCGCCTATCATGGGTGGGTCGCTTGCGATCACCTTTAGCGACAACATCTCCCTCCCCTTCCTCTCTGCGATTACCGACCATTGGACCCATACAATTGCGCAGTTAATTATTTTAATCGCATTCCTTGGGATCGCCTCTATGGCCCTGTATTTTTGGATTAACCGCAAAATTCTCGATCCTCAAGAGATCAGTAGAGCAGCCTCGATGCAGACAGAAAAGCAAGAGGTGGAGTCTGCTAAGCGGCCTCGCCTCTCTCTGCGCGAGAGCATCCGTTACATCCTCCGCTCTGGTTATCTGGTTCCCTTGGCGGTGATTGTGCTGGGTTTCAATATCAGCATCAACTTTACTGACGTCCTGTGGAAGGAGCAGCTCAAGCAATTCTTCACTGATCCCAATGAGATGCTCGCACATATGAACAAGATCACCGTGTGGATTGGGATCTTGGCCACCATTGGCGGTGTCTTCTTTTCTCTGATGGTCACCCGACTGGGGTGGACGTTTACAGCCATCATCACCCCCGTTTTAATGACAACGCTGGCTGTTGGTTTCTTTACTTTCATGTTTTGCGGAAATAGCCTGATGGCTTTTTCTTCTGCGCTATTTGGACTAACCCCCTTTGCGATGACCGTTTACTGCGGCTCCATTCAGAACTGCTTGAGTAAAGCGGGGAAGTATTCTGTGTTTGATGCTTCTAAGGAGCTGGCCTTTCTTCCTCTTGACTCAGAATCAAAACTTAAAGGGAAGGCGGCAATCGATGGACTGGGCTCAGGCATAGGCAAGTCGGGCTCTTCATTGACCTACCAAGGGTTTATTATCGCTCTTGGCAGCGTGGCGCTTTCGAGCTTCTACATCGCAGTGATCCTTTTCTGCGTGCTCTTAGCGTGGATCTTCTGTGTCCTCTCGCTTGGCAAGCAATTTAAGCAGATCACCACCGGCGATCCTGTCCCTGCTGCGAACCTGTCCCGCTAAAGAGGGACAGGTTTCATTAGACCTTATGAGCCTGGGGTTGGAGGTATCTCACCTTTTTCAGTCTGAGGCGTTTTGGGTCGGATGTTGGGTTGATCGTCTGCGTCAGCACCGTCTGCATCCCCATCTGTCATATCAGCTTCGGGCAGAGCTGCCTGCTGTGGATCGAAGTCTCCCTTTACACCCACGAGCGCGCGTTTATCATTCGCACCTGTTGCATTCAGGGAAGCTGTTGCAGCGACCAGAATCAACACACCAATATTCACTATTTTTTTCATAACCTCACCTCTTTTAGGTATATTCTTAAGATCTTGCAAAATTTACCAAATGTTATAAAGTGAAATTTTTTAGCAGAGGTTGAGGATATGCCGGGAGATAGGGAAGTCATTTTAATCACAGGTGCCAGTGGACGGATCGGTTTTAAGTCTGCCGAATATTTTTCAGAAAAATTTCAGATTGTGGGTTTCGACGTTTTTTTGGCAGGCAATTTGCCCGATGTGGAGTTTGTTGCAGTCGACATGGCAACAGATGAGAGCGTGCAAGAGGGACTAAAGTATGTGCAGCAGCGCTATGGCAACAAAATCGCCTCTGTGATCCATCTAGCCGCCTATTACAGCTTTAATGCGCCAAACAGCGCTAACTATGACAGGATCACGGTAAAGGGGACAGAGCGCCTATTGCGGGGGTTGCGGCAGTTTGATGTCGATCAGTTCATCTTTTCATCGACGATGCTCGTGCATCAACCCACAGCGCCAGGGATCAAAATTACAGAAGATAGCCCACTGATGCCCACATGGGGATATCCTCTTTCAAAAGTGAAGACAGAGCAGCTGATTCATCAAGAGAGGGGACGCATGAGTTGTGTGAACTTGCGGATTGCAGGTGTCTACGATGATCACTGCCATTCGATCCCTCTCTCTAACCAACTGCAGCGGGTTTTTGAAAACCAGCTCGAATCGCACGTTTTTGCAGGGGATGTGACACATGGGGCCTCTTTTGTGCATATGGATGATCTCGTGCAGGCGCTTGCGCTCTGTGTGCAAAAGCGCAAGACCCTGCCCCCTGAGCTAACCCTTTTAATCGGCGAGGATGTCACATTTAGCTACGATCAGCTGCAGCGGATGATGCAGGAGCTAACCCACGGCAGGCAGTGGAAGACGTGGAGCGTCCCCAAACCCCTTGCCAAGATAGGGGCGTGGATGCAGGAGCACCTTCCCCTGATGAAACCTGGTTTTATTAAACCCTGGATGATCGACTTAGCAGACGACCACTATGAGCTCGATATCACAAGGGCAAAAACGGTGCTCGGCTGGCAGCCCAAATACCGAGTCGATAAAGTGCTGCCCAGGTGGATCGAAGAGCTCAAGAAAGACCCCATCATGTGGTACGACGAAAATAAACTAAAAGCCCCGCGAGGACTTGCATGAAAGAGAGTAAAAAATGTGTGGCGCTGTTGACCCTGGCGCTGGGGCTTTGGCTCATCGCTTTCGCCTTGACATTTGGGCTTACCAAACACCCCATCGGCGCAAGTGATCTAATCTGCGGGCTGCTGCTTGTTGCTTTGGGGCTCCTCTCAATCACCCCATCGCGCGTTTGGTCAGGGTGGTTAGTGGCCCTTGTGGGTGTGTGGCTCCAAATCGCTCCCCTTGTGTTTTGGGCGCCAGAGGCTCTGATGTATCTCAACGACACGCTCGTTGGGGTGATTGCGATCATTTTTGCGTTCCTCCTAACGAAAAAAAAAGAGGCTACAACCCAGGAGCTCCTTCCGAAGGGGTGGTCTTACAACCCCTCCTCCTGGTCGCACCGGATCCCCACCGCCCTGCTTGCCATGCTCTGCTGGTTCTTTTCTCGCTACATGGCGGCGTTTCAGCTCGGTTACATCGACTCCATCTGGGACCCTTTTTTTGCGGGAGGAACAGTGCAAGTCATCACCTCCACAATCTCAAAAAACTTTCCTGTCTCTGATGCGGGCCTGGGCGCTGTCTGCTACACGCTCGAGGCCATTTTGGGATGGCAGGGGAGCTCCCGCCGCTTTGCCAGCATGCCCTGGCTTGTGCTGGCCTTTGCCTTTTTGGTCATCCCCGTTGGAATTGTCAGTGTCACTCTCATCATTTTGCAGCCTGTTGTCGTCGGCGCTTGGTGCACCTGGTGTCTAGCCACAGCTGCCTCTATGCTCCTCATGATTGTTCTGACGGCAGGGGAATTGGTGGCCGCTTTGCAGGTGTTGAGGGAGGCTAAACAAAAAGGTGGTTCTGTGTGGAAGGTACTCTGGAGAGGCACGCAGATGCATAAGAGCATCCCCAACAATCGCCCCCTCAGCAAACCATCCTGGGGATTTACCTTGCCCTGGAACCTGGTGGCCTCTCTTGCACTCGGCATTTGGCTGATGTTTACCCCTGCCGTGCTGGGCACGCGGGGAGAGCTGGCGATGAGTTATTTTATTCTTGGGCCCATTGTTGTGGCGATTTCCGTCCTGGCATTTGCGGAGGTGCTGCGCAGCGTGCGCTACGTCAATATCCTCTGCGGCCTCCTCCTGATCCTGGGGCCGTGGCTTGTGCCGCACGTCTGCATGAAATGTTGCATTGCAACTAGCTGGATTGTGGGCTTTTTGATCCTCATTTTGGCGCTGCGGAGGGGTAAAATTTCAGGAAAGTATGGGACCTGGAATCGGTTCATTCTATAGGGAAAAAGGGTTTTTTTTTGAAAATCATTTGCGGAATATTCCTCCCTTTATGTATGTTCTTACTTCCTTTAGAGAAAATCCTCAAGATTACTCGAAAGGAAGAGAGTTGATTTGATCGACTCAAGATTTATCTTAACATCAGAAGTGAAGTGAAGTGCAAGCAAATAGAGCTTGTGCGGATAAGTGTGAGTGAAAACTTATAACTTATTTGCCTGTAAATTTTTTTGTTTTATATTTTAAGGCAAATTGTCAAAGAATTTTATCTTTGAGAATTTGATCTTGGTTCAGATTGAATGCTGGCAGCGTGGATGAGGCATGCAAGTCGAACGAAGCTTTAGGGTAACCTGGAGCTTAGTGGCGGAAGGGTTAGTAATACATGAATAACCTACCTTTTACCTGGGGATAACGGCTGGAAACGGCCGCTAATACCGAATGAGGTGGCTAGAGGAAACTCTGGTCTATCAAAGTAGGGGACCT
>Ga0334722_10006242_pt1 | contig 11848 bp, 11 predicted proteins | sample C3_bottom_MG_FD_207210 | JGI IMG/M metagenome (GOLD analysis project Ga0334722, IMG submission 207210) | Sediment microbial communities from Yellowstone Lake, YNP, Wyoming, USA - C3_bottom | ecosystem: Environmental > Aquatic > Freshwater > Lake > Sediment | place: USA: Wyoming | collected...
GCCCCCAAAGGAGGAAAAGGTTTATGGTACAGCCCTCTTTAGAAGATTACCTCGAACTGGCCCGGGAGAAAAAGGGCGGGATTATTCCCGTTTACCAGCGCTGGCTGGCCGATACGGAAACCCCGGTCTCCCTTTACTGCAAGTTGGCCCAAGGAAAGTACTCGTTTCTCCTGGAGAGCGTGGAAGGTGGCGAAAGGGTGGCCCGCTATTCCTTTTTGGGGTTTTCTCCTTTCTTGCTCTTTCGCCACTTGGGAGAAAAGACGGTTATAGAGGGTGACGGGCGGCTTTCCGTTCACTCGGGCTCCCCCTTTGATCTTTTGCGCCAGGTTTTAAGAGAGTATCAGGGCCGGGGAGATGAAGAGCTGCCTCGTTTTTACGGCGGGGCCGTCGGTTATTTCGGCTACGATACCGTTGAGCATTTGGAAAAAATCCGGAGGGAAAAAGGACGGGCTGTTGACGGCAAGTCCACGCCGGAAGGTGGCGCCGTCCTGGCCGAGATTCCCGATGCCTTCTTCATGTTCACGGAGGTAGTGGTCATTGTCGATCACGTCCGCCGCGAAGGAACGGTGGTGGTCAATACTCGCCCAGGAGTAGACCCGGCCCGCACTTACGCGGAGGCGAAGGTCCAGATTGCCCAGGTTCTGGAACGGATCAGGGTCCCCCGGCCAGAGGAGGCAAGTTGTTCTCCCGCCGCCTCCGGGCAGCAGGCCGGCGACGGTCAGCTTCCTCCAGGGAGGGCCGGAGCGATTGCCTCCGCCGAGCGGGAAGAGACCTTTGTCCCGGCCCCTACCCGCCCCGAGGAGGAAGGCGTCTTTACCCCGGAGATTAGCCGGGCTGAGTTTGAGGAGATGGTGCGCCAGGCCAAAGGGTATATCGAGGCCGGGGACATCTTTCAGGTAGTCCTCTCGCACCGTTTCACCGCCCGTTACTCCGGCCAGCCCTTCTGGTTATACCGGCGCCTACGGCAGATTAACCCCTCTCCCTATATGTTTTATCTGGATTTTGGGGACCTTCAGCTCATTGGGGCTTCGCCGGAGATGTTGGTGCGGGTGGAAGGCCGCCCCACGCCGGAGGGAGGCGGAAAAGGTCAACTGGTCCAGGTCCGTCCCATCGCGGGCACCAGACCCCGCGGGCGAACGGAAGAAGAAGACCGGCGGCTGGGGGAAGAGCTTTTGGCCGACGAAAAAGAGCGGGCGGAGCACGTCATGCTGGTCGACCTGGCCAGAAATGATCTGGGGCGCGTGGCCCAGTTTGGCACCGTCGAGGTAAGCGAGTTCATGACTTTGGAAAGATACTCCCACGTCACCCACATCGTTTCGGAAGTGCGGGGCCAACTGCGTCCGGAACTGGAGGCCATGGATGCCCTCCAGGCCTGTTTTCCGGCGGGCACCGTTTCCGGTGCTCCCAAGGTCAGGGCCATGGAGATCATCGCCGAGCTGGAGAAGGGCCGGCGCGGGCCTTACGCCGGAGCGGTGGGATACTTCGGTTTCAACGGCCAGATGGACACCTGTATTGCCATCAGGACCCTGGTTCTGACAAGGGAGCGGCTTTATCTGCAGGCCGGGGCGGGGATTGTGGCCGATTCGGTGCCGGCCCGGGAATACGACGAGACTTTAAACAAGGCGCGGGCCCTCTTCAAAGTTCTGGCGGCGGGTAGTTGATCAAAAATCGGGGGGGGTTAGAAGATTGCTTCTGGTCATCGACAACTATGACTCCTTTACCTACAATCTGGTCCAAATCCTGGGTAGTCTGGGAGCCGAGTTGCTGGTCTTCCGGAACGACGCCATCGATCTTGTGACGATTGAACGGCTTTCACCGCAGGGAATAGTCCTTTCGCCTGGACCCGGTCGCCCGGAGGAGGCCGGGATCACCCTGGACGTGATCCGGCGTTTCGGCGCGAATATACCCACTTTGGGGGTTTGCCTGGGGCACCAGGCCATTGCCCAGGCCTACGGCGGGCGGGTGGTGCGCGGGCACCGCCCGGTCCATGGTAAGGTCTCGCCCATTGAGCACGATGGCCGGGGTCTTTTCCGGGGCTTAAAACAGGCTTTTTTGGCCACCCGCTACCATTCCCTGGTGGTGGAGAAAGAAAGCCTGCCCGCGGTCCTGGAGATCTCGGCCCGCACCCCCGAAGGGATCATCATGGGGATCCGGCACCGCTTTTATCCGGTGGAAGGGGTCCAGTTTCATCCTGAATCGGTCCTGACGGGGGAGGGTCCGAAGTTATTGGCCAACTTCTTAGACTGGACGGCGCATTACGAAGGAGGTAACAGCCATGTTCAAGGAATTCGTCCGAAAAGTGACCCAAAGAAAGAATCTGACCACGGAAGAGGCCAGGGAAGCCATGCGCATGATCATGGAAGGAGAATGCACTGCGGTTGAACTGGCCGGTTACCTGGTGGGCCTGAGGATGAAAGGGGAGACGGTGGAAGAAATCACCGGTTCGGCCCAGGCCATGCGCGAGAAGGCTTTGGCCGTAAGGCCCCGGACGACTGATCTGATCGACACCTGCGGCACCGGGGGCGACGGCCGGGGGACCTTCAACATTTCCACCACCACCGCCCTGGTCGTGGCCGGGGCAGGGGTGCCGGTGGCCAAACACGGCAACCGGGCCGTTTCTGGCTCCAGCGGCAGTGCCGACGTTTTGGAAGCCCTGGGGGTGAACCTGGAACTGACGCCCGACGAGATGGCGCGCTGCATAGATGAAGTCGGCCTGGGTTTTTTGTATGCCCCCCGCCTTCATCCGGCCATGCGCCGGGCCGCCGGTCCCCGGCGGGAGCTCGGGATCCGCACCATCTTCAATCTGTTAGGCCCCCTGACCAATCCCGCCCAGGCGCCGGCCCAACTCATCGGGGTGTATGATCCCGAGTTGACCGAGAAGATCGGTGCGGTCCTTATAAATCTGGGCGTGCAACGGGCGATGGTGGTGCATGGGGCGGATGGGCTGGATGAAGTGTCCTTGAGCGGCCAAACAAAGGTGACGGAGGTGGACCGGGGCCGCCTGCGCACCTATTACCTGGAGCCGGGGGATTTCGGTCTTTCCTACGTCTCCTTGCGCGAAATACAGGGCCAGGACCCCCAGACCAACGCCCGTCTCAGCCGAGAGGTGCTTTCCGGGAAAAAAGACGGCCGGCGGGAGGTGGTGCTGGCCAACGCTGCCCTGGCCTTGATGGCGGCGGGGCTGGCCGAAAATCCTCGCCAGGGGGCCCTCTTGGCCGCCCGAAGCATCGACCAGGGACGGGCGGCGGGGAAGTTGGAGGAGCTGGCGGCTTTCACCGCCAAATTAGCGGCGGCGCGGCCGGAAAATACCACGCCTGGCCTTGCGGGGGCGGGAAAGGCGATGGGAGGGAAGGCCTTTGTCCCGTGAGGATTTTCTGACCGGGATCTTAAGAGAGAAAGAACGGGAGATTGCGGCCCTGAAGATGCGGGCCGGGGAAGGCTTCCGAAAGTTTCCGCGGAAGGAAGTTGGGGAAAACCGCTTTTGGCAAACGCTCCGGAATTCGCCAACGATCAGCATTATTGCGGAAATAAAGCGCGGGTCCCCCTCCCGGGGCTTTTTCCGGCCGGACCTGGACCCGGTGGATTTGGCCTTGACTTACGAGAAACATGGCGCCAGGGCCCTCTCCGTTTTGACCGACCGGACCTTCTTCTTTGGGGAAAAGGACTTCCTGCCGGCCATCAAAAGGGCCACCGGCCTTCCCGTCCTGCGCAAGGACTTCATCCTTGACCCGATCCAGGTGGAAGAGACCTTGGCCCTGGGGGCCGACGCCCTCCTGTTGATCGCCCGGCTCCTCGAGGCGGGTGCTCTGACCGCGCTGGTCCGGTACGCCGCGGCTTTGGGATTGGAACCCCTGGTCGAAGTGCACTCGGAAAAAGACCTGGAAAAGGCCCTGGCTTCGGGGGCCCGTTGCCTCGGGATCAATAATCGCGACCTGGAAACCTTCACCGTTGATCTGGAAGTGACCAGGCGCCTGGCGCCCCTGGTTCCTCCGGACCGGGTGTTGATAAGCGAAAGTGGGATCAAAGGAACCCAGGACCTGCTTCTCCTGAAAGGGATAGGGGTGCGGGCCGTACTGGTGGGAGAATACCTGGTTACAGGTGACCCTGGTCGACGCCTGCGCGACCTGGTGGAGGTGCTGAGCGGCGAACAGGGCCAACCCCCGGGCGACGTAAGGCCGGAGTTGCCTTGAACCGCGGCGGACAGATTCGGTCTTGGGCGCCGCCTTCGCCGTCCTCCAGGTACGTCCAAGCACATTGATGATGTCAATGCCCCTGTGCCGATCGCTGTATATAGAAGCTGTATATAGAATCAGGTACCTCCAAGGACCGTTTTCTGGCCCGCGCACCTTGCTGACGGGAGCTTCAGGCCGCCTGTACTGCTTAAAGCCAGCCAGGGAGTGGGCACAGCTGAATGCCAGCGGGGGGCGGAGCGGTTTATCACGACGAGGGAGGAGAGACGATCTGTGCTCATCAAGATTTGTGGCTTAAGAACGTTGCAAGAGGCTCTGGAAGCCGCGGCGGCGGGGGCGGACCTCCTCGGTTTTGTCTTTGCGCCGAGCCGGCGCCAGGTCACTCCCGAGGTCGCCCGGGCCATCATCGCTCGTCTCCCGGCGGCAGTGAGGAAGGTCGGGGTTTTTGTCGACGAAGAGAAGGAAAAGGTTCGGGCTATTGCCGACTATTGCGGTTTGGACGTCTTACAGTTTCACGGGCGGGAATCCCCGGCTTATTGCCGGGGCTTTCCCCAAATGGTTGTTAAAGCCATTCACCTGTCTCCGGCTAGCTCCTCCGGTCACTTCCTCGATCCCCTTTGGGTGGAGAGGCTCAAGGAGTACCCGGTGGCGGCATTTCTTCTGGACACCCTGGTTCCCGGTGCAGCCGGGGGAACGGGGGTCCCGCTGGACTGGGACCTGGCGGCGGAACTGGCCGCACGCCAGCCGGTCTTTTTAGCCGGGGGCTTAAGACCAGAAAACGTTGGCCTGGCCATCCGGCGCGTCCGGCCCTTAGGGGTGGATGTTTCCAGCGGCGTGGAGACAGCCGGGCAGAAGGACCCCCAAAAGATGCAAGCTTTCGTTAAAGCGGTGCGCCGGGCCGCCGCTGAAGTTTTTCGGGAGGAGGGAGCACAGTGAACTTACCCGACGAAAGAGGGCGTTTTGGTCCTTATGGCGGGCGCTACGTACCGGAAACGGTCATGGCCGCCCTGGAAGAGTTGGAGAAAACCTACCGGGCAGTAAAGGACGACCCGAGTTTTTGGGACGAGTTCAACTATTATCTGACCACTTTCTCCGGACGGCCCACCCCCCTTTACCTGGCCCGCCGGCTCACCGAGAAATATGGCCGGGCCCGCGTCTATCTGAAAAGGGAGGATCTCAACCACACCGGTGCTCACAAAATCAACAACGCTTTGGGGCAGGGCCTTTTAGCCCGCCGGTTGGGGAAAAAGCGCCTCATTGCCGAGACCGGCGCCGGTCAGCACGGGGTGGCGACGGCTACGGTGGCGGCCCTCTTTGGTCTGACCGCCGTCATTTACATGGGGGAGGAGGATATGCGGCGGCAGGCCAGTAACGTCTTCCGAATGCGCCTCCTCGGGGCGGAAGTGCGGCCGGTGGGCAGCGGTTCGCGCACTTTAAAGGACGCCACCAATGAGGCCATCCGCGACTGGGTGACCAATGTGCGCGACAGCCACTACGTCATCGGCTCCGTGGTTGGTCCCCATCCCTACCCCATGCTGGTGCGCGATTTTCAGGCGGTCATCGGGCGGGAAGCCCGGGCTCAGCACCTGGAATTGGAGGGCCGCCTTCCCGATTACCTCGTGGCCTGCGTTGGCGGTGGGAGTAACGCCATGGGCCTCTTTTACCCGTTCCGGGACGATCCCCAGGTCCAGATGATCGGGGTCGAGGCGGCAGGAGAGGGAATTCACACCGGACGCCACGCCGCCAGCTTGAACGCTGGGAGTCCCGGCGTTCTTCATGGGTCTTTCAGTTACCTGCTGCAAGACGCCGACGGACAGGTTTTGCCGGCCCATTCCATTTCGGCCGGTTTGGATTATCCCGGGGTAGGACCCGAACATGCCTATTTCAAGGACACCGGCCGGGCCACTTATGTCGCCATCACCGATGCCGAAGCCCTGGAAGCCTTCCATGAGTTGACGCAGCTGGAGGGTATTATCCCGGCCCTGGAGAGCGCCCACGCCCTGGCTTATTTGAAAGAACTACTTCCCCAGACGCGGCCAGAGCAGTCCGTCATCGTCAACCTTTCTGGCCGGGGCGATAAAGACCTGGAGACTGTTTGGGGGCGGCGCGGTGCGGCCGCAAATTCGGGTCAAGGAGGGGAAGTCCAATGAACCGGATCCGGACACTTCTTAAGCAGGCTAAAGACGAAGGACGCCAGCTCCTGGTTCCCTATCTCATGGCGGGAGATCCCGATCTTTCCGCCAGCCTGGAACTGGCGACGGCCCTTCTGGAGGGCGGGGCCGATCTTTTGGAAATCGGCCTCCCTTTTTCCGATCCACTGGCCGACGGACCCGTCATCCAGGGTGCCGCGCAACGGGCCTTACGGGCGGGGACAAAAATTGACGGCGTTTTGGAGATGGTGGCCAGCCTCCGGCGGCGCAGCAATATCCCCCTTGTGCTTTTGAGTTACGTAAACCCCATCTTGCGTTATGGTTTTGACCGTTTCCTGGCGGCGACGGCGCAGGCGGGGGCCGACGGCCTGATCATACCCGACCTCCCGTTGGCGGAGAGCGGCGGGCCGGGGGAGGAAGAGGATCTGGCCGAACGGGCCGCCCGCCACGGACTTGAGCTCATCCCTCTGGTGGCGCCGACCACCACCTTTGCTGGGTTAAGGGAGGTGGCCAAAAGGAATCCGGCCTTCGTTTATGTGGTTTCGCTGACCGGCGTGACCGGGGTGCGCGCTGGTTTGGCCCCAGAAATCCATTCCTTCTTAACCCGCTTGCGGGAACAAATCGATCAGCCGTTGTTTTTGGGTTTTGGCCTTTCTGGACCCCAGCAAATCCGCCAAGTCCGGCCCCTGGTGGACGGCGTCATTGTGGGTAGCCGCCTGGTGCAAGAGATCGCCGCCGTAAGCCAGGTTGGTCTAAAGACGGTTAAGGCCCGGTTACAGGAGGTCCTGCAAGAGCTGCGGCGGGCCCTGGACGAAGAGAAAGTCGCGGGCCAAGGCGGCGAAAAATCTGTTGACAGCCGGAGAGGGATGAGGTAAAATACCACCCAATAATACCGAAAGCGATGACCGGGAAAAGTAAGTGGTGTAGGCCCCTTCAGAGAGGCGGCGGGAGGTGCGAGCCGCCGGGGTGGCGCTACCGAATACCCCCGGGAGTGCAAACCAAAAGGGAGTTCTCCTTCGGACCAGTTTCTTGTTGCGTACGGTCCGGCGGAACGGGGACCGCGCTGGGGAATCCCGAGTAGGCTTTGACGGAAACTTCCACCGTTATTGGGAAGAGGGTATAAGAGTCGACCGGAAGGTGCGGGCAGGCCCAGCTCCGGGGATCTGGTGGTCATCGAAGAGGGTATCTGGCACTGCCGGCAGGATCATCTACCGGTTCGATTCCGTACCTGGAAACGAGAGGGTCTTTCAGACCAATTAGGGTGGTACCGCGGAAGAAAAGCTTTCGTCCCTTGGGGGCGAAGGCTTTATTTAATTTGGTCTCATCAAGTACAGGAGGTGTCACCATGATCGTCGTCATGAGCCGGCAGGCCGGCGAGACGGAGATTGAAAACGTGATCAAGCGGTTGAAGGGTCTCGGCTTTGATATCCACCTCTCCCGAGGGGTGGAGCGAACAATCATCGGGGCCATCGGCGACCGGAAAGCGGTGGCGGCGGAAGACTTGGAGGCGATGGACGGCGTGGAGAAGGTCGTCCCCATCCTGCAGCCCTTCAAACTGGCCAGCCGTGATTTTAAGCCCGAGAATACCGTCATCCGGGTCGGAGAGGCCGTCTTTGGGGGAGGCGACCCGGTGATCATCGCCGGACCCTGCGCCGTGGAAAGCCGTGAGCAGATCCTGGCGGCGGCGGAAGTGGTCAAACGGGCGGGCGGCAAGATGTTGCGCGGCGGGGCCTTTAAGCCCCGGACTTCGCCTTACAGCTTTCAAGGACTGGAGGAAGAGGGCCTCCGGCTTCTGGCTGAGGCCCGAGAGAAAACGGGCCTGCCGGTGGTAACGGAGGTGATGGATCCACGGGACGTTCCCTTGGTGGCCTCTTACGCCGACGTCTTGCAGATTGGTGCCCGCAACATGCAGAACTTCCAACTTCTGCGCGAGGTGGGGAAGATCCGCAAGCCGGTGATGCTCAAGAGGGGTCCCTCCGCCACCCTGGAGGAGTGGCTCATGGCCGCCGAGTACATCATGTCCGGCGGAAATTATGAGGTCATCCTCTGCGAACGCGGGATCCGCACCTTTGAGAAGTATACCCGAAATACCTTGGACTTGAGCGCGGTCCCGGCAGTGAAACACTTGAGCCACCTGCCCATCGTCGTCGATCCCAGCCACGGGACGGGGCGCTGGCGGTTGGTCCCCCCCATGGCCAAAGCAGCCCTCGTCGCCGGGGCCGACGGGATCATGATGGAAATCCACCCCAAGCCGGAAGAAGCCCTTTCTGACGGGCCTCAGTCTTTAACCTTTGACCGTTTTGAACAGCTAATGGTGGAGTTGGCCCGTCTAGTTCAGGCCTTGAATGGGAAGAGTCATTGAGCCGGGTCGTTCTGCGGCGATGTCTGGGGCGAAGAAGGTCGCCTAACCTCCGAGAAGGCTAGTCAATAATCCGCCTCGTAGCTCGCCAGGATGATGCGGCGGTCGGGAAAATCAAACGACGAAAGATAGATCGAGGTTTGAGGTTTATGGCGGGATCAAGGGCCGTGCCGCCGCGGCGGCACCAATCCCGCAGCAGCGAGGCCGGCGAGGCCGTTATGACTGACCTAATGGGGACGGGCGTGAACGGATGACCGGGAAGCTGATTGAGCAAGTTGGCTATAGCAGGACGCATTTTCTCGAGCGGGTCCCCGGACGTCGAAACTCATCGCTAAGGCCCGCGGCTCACCGGGCAAGGGATTGACCAGGGAGGGATTACCGTGCGGGTAACGATCATCGGCTTAGGGGTCATCGGCGGTTCGTTAGGTTTGGCCTTGAAACTTTTGGGGAAGGATTATCAGGTAACCGGGGTCGACCTGCGGGAAGCGACCCTGACCGAGGCCCGGCAACTAGGCGCCATAGACCGCGGTACCACCAACTGGCGGGAAGCGGTGGTCGACGCCGAGGTAGTGGTCCTGGCCACCCCGGTGCGCACCTCCCTCCGGCTCTTGCCGGATTTGGGCCCGTACCTTTCGCCGGGAACGCTGGTCATGGATGTCGGGAGCACCAAAACCCTGGTGTTGGAGGCGATGGCCCGTCACCTTCCCCCGACCGTTTCCTTCATTGGCGGGCATCCCATGACTGGTTCGGAACGTTCGGGGTTGGCTGGAGCCGATCCTTATCTTTTCCAAAACAGTCTCTTCCTTTTGACCCCGGGGCCTGGGGATCCGGATTTGGCCCTGGCCCGGGCCAAAGAACTGGTCGCTGCCACCGGGGCACGGGTGGTGATCATGTCTCCAGCGGAGCACGACTGGACGGTGGCCGCCGTCAGCCACCTGCCTTATCTTCTGGCGGTGACGCTGGTCAACACGGTGGCGGCTCTGGGAGGGGAAAGAGGAGGGCTTTGGCCCTTCGCCGCCGGAGGTTTTCGCGATACGACCCGGGTGGCCTCGGGGAGTCCGGAAATGTGGCGGGACATCTTCTTGAGCAACCGCGCCGCCCTCCTGCAGATCCTCAATCATTTTAAAAGTGAACTTGGACGGGTGGAAGAGATGCTGGCGGCGGCCAGGGAGGAGGATCTGGAGCGGGAGTTTGAGAGGGCCCGGGAGAACCGCAAAAAAATACCGGCCACAGCCAAAGGGCTTTTGCCCAAACTGCACGAATTGGTCATCAGAGCAGAAGACCGGCCGGGGGTCATTGGTGAGATCGCCTCGGCCTTGGGCCGGTCGGCGGTGAACATTAGCGATATCGAGATCCTCCGGGTCCGGGAGGGCGAAGGAGGAACCATCCGGCTTGGTTTTACCAGTGCGGAAGCTTTGGAAAAGGCCTTGGGCATTTTGCAGGGATTGGGATATTGGGTTCGCCCGCGGGAATAGGAGGCCGTGCCCAAACGAGGAATGATCAGAAATGAAGAATGGCCAGGAGTGGGGTATTCAGCAACCGTTGAGCTGCCATTTGCCTTTCGTAGGCTCAAGCTGGCGCACGAAGGGCTTTGGTTGAACATAGACGGTAAGAACCTGTTCAAATGACCAATGGCCAGAAGGGGGTTTAAATACAGTGGAGGTCACCATTAGACCAGCGACGAGGCTCCGGGGGACGATCACCGTCCCCGGCGATAAGTCCATTTCCCACCGGGCGGTGATCCTGGGGGCCATTAGCCAGGGGGTAACGGAGATTGAGGGGTTTTTGGAGGCCGATGACTGCTGGAGTACGGTGCGCGTCTTTCGGCAGCTGGGCGTTAGAATCGAAGGCGGGGGGAAAAAGCTTACCGTCTACGGGACGGGCCTCTATGGTCTGCAGGAACCGGCCGAGGTGCTGGACGTGGGGAATTCCGGCACCACCATCCGTTTGGTGGCCGGTCTTCTGGCCGGGCAAAACCTCTTTGCCGTTTTGACCGGCGACGCTTCTATCCGGCGCCGCCCCATGGGACGGATCAGCGGTCCGTTACAAAGAATGGGCGCCCGTATCCTGGGGCGGCAAGGGGGCAATCTGGCCCCGCTGGCCATCGCCGGGACCAGGCTGAGCGGGACGGAGCACAACCTTCCGGTGGCCAGCGCTCAGGTAAAATCGGCGCTTTTACTGGCCGGCCTTCTGGCGGAAGGGGAAACGGGGGTCGTTGAACCGGCCCCATCGCGCGATCACACCGAAAGGCTACTGCAATATTTTGGGGCGAGCTTGAAGCGGCAGGGGAACAGGGTCTCAGTCAACGGCGGTCAAAAATTGGTGGGCCGGCCCATCTCAATTCCTGGCGACATCTCTTCGGCCGCTTTTTTTCTGGTGGCGGCCAGCCTGGTGCCCGGCTCCGACCTGGTCATCGAAAATGTGGGGCTAAATCCGACCAGAACCGGCATCATTGACGTCCTTTTGGCCATGGGTGCCAACTTAGAGATCAAAGAAGAAAAAATCAAAAACGGTGAGCCCGTGGGGAATATCCGGGTCCGTTACGCCCCGCTCCGGGGAACGCGGATCGGTGGGGCGTTAATCCCCAGGCTCATCGACGAACTGCCGGTACTGGCCGTGGCCGCCGCTTTTGCGGAAGGAGAGACGGTCATCACGGATGCGGCCGAGCTGCGGGTCAAAGAAAGTGACCGGCTCCAGGCCATCGCCCAGGGGCTAACGGCTTTGGGCGGTCGGGTGAAGACGCTGGACGATGGTTTGATCATTCAAGGCGGGGAGGCCCTGCACGGGTCCCGCGTCCAGTCCTTTCATGACCACCGCATCGCCATGGCTCTGGCCGTCGCTGGCCTGCGGGCCACCGGGGAAACCGTCATTGAAGATGCGGAAGCGGTGAGCATTTCTTATCCGGATTTCTTCCCAACTTTAGACAGCCTTAGCCGGAACTGACGATTTCAGCCAAACACTTCTAGGCATACAAAGAAATTGTCGTTACATAATAAGCTTAGAAGGTTTTAAAGGAGGTGAAATGTTTTGGCAGAGGGAAGCAAGACCGGAAACCGGATCTTGGTGCGTGGCGCGGAACAGGCGATGGAGAATTTCAAGTACGAGGTGGCGCGTAGCCTCAACATCAACGTTCCCCAAGGGGGCTACTG
>Ga0334722_10006244_pt1 | contig 11848 bp, 10 predicted proteins | sample C3_bottom_MG_FD_207210 | JGI IMG/M metagenome (GOLD analysis project Ga0334722, IMG submission 207210) | Sediment microbial communities from Yellowstone Lake, YNP, Wyoming, USA - C3_bottom | ecosystem: Environmental > Aquatic > Freshwater > Lake > Sediment | place: USA: Wyoming | collected...
CGCCTGCAATCCTTTCTGTCCAGGCTCGCAGCGCTTCTCGGTGCGCTGCCAGTGCCCTTGCTCCCGCACCGCACGGCTCGATCCGATGGTCCCCCACCGCCTCTGGAACCGAACGCCGAGCACAGTCCCCAGGGCAGAAACGAAACAGGCTGAGGATCTGGCGAGAGCGTGCGACGCATCCCCCGCGCAACCCTCCTATCGATCTGCGTCATCCTGGTGGTGGCGCTGGCAGTCCGTGTCTATCTACTCACAACTCCCCTGACAGAGCTGGAGGGGGACGAGGCGATCGTGGGTCTCATGGCTCGCCACATCCTCGCCGGCGAGCGCCCGATCTTCTACTACATGCAACCATACATGGGGAGTCTGGAGGCCTACCTGGTCGCGGGTGTCTTCTCGCTGTTCGGTAGCTCGACCCTTGCCCTCAAGCTCGTCCCCCTGTTGTCGTCGATCCTGTTCACCCTGCTCATCTTTGTAACGGGGCTCAGGGTGGGAGGCGTTGCGGTAGCCTTCCTCTCGGGTCTCCTCGTGGCTGTCCCTCCCGCCTTCCTGGCCATCTGGAGTCTGAAGGCGCGAGGTGGCTACATCGAGACGCTGGTTCTGGGGCAGATCCTCATCCTCTTGGCAATGGATGTCGGCAGAAGGGGCCAGGTAGCGCTTCGGGAGGCGGGCGCGATGGGGCTACTGGCCGGGCTGGGGGCGTGGGTCAACCCGCTGATCGTCATGTATCTGCTTCCCATCGCGGTATATCTGGGCCTCGCGCTGCGGTCCAGGGTTGTGGGACGATGGCTCATTGTTGCGGCAGTGGGGTGCGTCGCCGGAGCGGCCCCGCTTCTGGCATACAACCTGGCCAACGGTTTCGCCACGGCTGATCTAATGCTTGGTGGAGCATGGTCCCCGGCCGAGATCCCTCACTATCTCCGGCAGATGGTTCGGGTGAGCCTCCCCATCCTGGCTGGGCTTGCGCAGGCCAGCAGCTCGCCAACCCTGTTCTGGCCTTCCTTCTCGGTGAGTCCAGCCGGGCGCCCGTGGGTAGGAGCCGCGGTCCTGGGGGGCTTCCTCCTGGTGGCGGTTCTGAGTGCGCGCAGACTGCCCGATCTCCTCGCAGGCGGGCCGAGTGCCGCTGACGGCAAGAACCTGCTGGCCTTGCTGCTGATGGGGGCACCAGCCATCTTCCTGTCCACCAGGTTCAGGGAGCTGGTGACGGAGCCGCGCTACCTCCTGCCCATGTACTCCGCGGCACCCCTGTTGGCGCTGCTGGTAATGCGGGCTCGCCGGTTCTGGAGGTGGGCGCCTCCCCTTCTGGCCGGTCTGTTGCTGTCGCTGAACCTGTACAGTCTGGCTTCTCAGGAGCCTGCCCTCAACCTGCCCGACACTGCTCCAGGGAGCACCGCCGCGAACCGCGCGGAGCTGGCTCATTTCCTTCTTTCCCACGGTCTCGAAAAGGTGTACACGGACTATTGGATTGCCTATCCTCTGGCCTTCGAATCCGAGGAAAGGGTGATCCCCTCAGTGATCTCGGGCGGTTTCAATCGCTACATCCCGTATGCCTATGAGGTTTCCGTGTCACCGCGGCCCGCGTTCGTCTTCGTCGCTGGGACTAAAGAGGAGAGGCTATTTGTCGATAGATTAAGAGAGCACGGAGTCCGCACCTCGGCGGGAACCGTGTCAATTTACAATGTCTACTGGGACCTGTTCCCGCTCGATGCGGTGAAACCTTGAGACATATGTGTACAAGGCTGAAGATGCAGCGAGTATAATCTTCCCGACCCCATCGCCACGTAGCTTCCCTTACGGAGGATCATCGTGCTCAATCCTTCAGACAGTAGCACTGAGCCCGCGACGGATCCCGCGAGCCGTGGTGAAGTCAGAAGGTCGGGCTCGGCATCGGAGCCGAGTGCGGAGCCACTGCGCATCATGGCCTTCAGCCTGGACGACGAGTGGTATGGATTGGAGATCCACCACATCCGAGGTATCGAGAGGGATCGAGAGATCACACCGGTCCCGCAGTCCCCCTCCTGGCTAGCCGGGGTTTTCAATCTGCACGGGTTGATCCTGCCGGCGATCGACCCTCGGCCACTGCTGCGTGGCTCAGCGCCTGGGTGGAGTCCAGACGGCGTGATGATAATCTTCCAGTTTGACGGCCACCAGGCGGCCTTGCTGGCCGACGGGGCCGATGAGATATACGAGCTGTCGACGGCCAGCCTTGAGCCCCAGCTTCCAACGGTCGAGCCCAGGACGGCCAGGCTGATCCGGGGGAGCGTGCGCGTCCGCGACAGGCTTATCGGGGTGGTCGATCTGGAAGCCATGGTTGACCTGCTCCTCAAGGGGTGACGGTGCTGGGGTGGTGGGGGGAGATGGTGGCGACGGAAAGGGCAGCGCTGCCTCCCAGCGTGAGGCTGCTGATCGTCAGGTGCGGCCGCTACCGCCTGGCCTTTCCGTCGGACGAGGTGCGAGGGCTCGTCTCGGCGGGCGAGGTCGTTCCGGTGGAGGTGGGGAGCTTCGAGGGCGTCCTCTGGCGCGAGGGAGGCCTGATACCGGCCACATCGCTGGCGCCTGTGCTGGGCCTAGGCGGAGTCAAGGGGATCGGTGGCGGGCACGGCGTGCTGGCAAGGACTGACGTGGGGCTGGTCTGCCTTCTCGTTGACGAGGCTCTGGATCTGGTGGAGGTCGCCCGGGAGCAGATCAGGGATCTGCCCCCCCTCGTCGTTCGTGTGATGCGACTCGAGGGGCTTACCTCGGTAGCCGATGTGGAAGGCCTGGTACTGGTCGCGGTTCCAGCCTTGCTGCTAGGTGCGAAGCGGGCGGCGGAGCTGATCGCCGCCGCCGAGAGGGTTGCGACCGGGGCGTCCACCGCTCCCCCAGGGTGGCTCCAGTGACATCGCGGGATGGCCTGCAAGTGGGCTTGCAGGCAGGGCTGTGGCCTCGCCCCGCATGATCTGCCTAGTGGCGTGCCAATTCTGAGGACTGGGTATGGTGATCGATCGGTCCTCCTACATGGGAGCATTCCGCGAGGAAATCCTGGAGCACCTCCAGGCGGTGACCCAGTGCCTGCTTTTCCTGGAAGCCCACCCAGAGGACACCTCATCCATATCCGAGCTGTTCAGGAGGGTCCACACCATCAAGGGATCGGCCCGGATGATGGGTTTCGGTCCCATGGCCGACCTGGCCCATGGCATGGAGGACCTGCTGGAGGAGCTTCGCAGTGGGCGCCTGCGAGTGAGCTCCTCTCTGTTGGACGCCATGCTGGCATCTGTGGATCTCCTTCGCGGCTTGCTGGACGGCCCTGTCGACTCGAAGGAGGAGCGGCCGGACCTTCAGGCGATGCTGCACTGGCTGGCCGAGCTCCGGGGAGGTCGCGAGAGAGCGGAGCCTGCGGGTCGGATCCAGGAACCGCTACAGCGATCTGGCGCGGAGCAGGTAGCCCGGATAGAGGCGCAGACCGTTCGTGTGGATGTCTCGAGGATCGACGCCATCCTCAACCTGGCAAGCGAGCTGATGGTGTTGGATGCGGCCCGGAGGCAGTGGCTGGCCGAGGTTGCCCGACTCTTGGACGAGTTGGAGAAGGTCCCGGGCCTGTTTCAAGGGGTCGGAGCGAGGGATCTATCGAGGAACATGGCCCGGCCGAGCCTGCTGGGTGCGCGTGCTGGCAACCGTTTCAGGCGGATGATGGCGGAGCAGACGGAGCTGATGCGAGAGCTGCACTACCAGGTCTCGGCCCTCCGGATGATGCCCGCCCGGTCCATCCTGGCCGCCATTCCGAGGGCTGCCCGCGACTTGGCCAGAGACGAGGGCAAGGAGGTGGAGGTCCTCATCGAGGGCGAGGATACCCAGGTGGATCGCGAGGTCCTGGATCGGGTGCGTTCGCCAATCCTTCACCTGGTGAGAAACGCGGTGCACCATGGCATAGAGGACCCGGTGTCGCGGACCGCCGCTGGGAAGCCTCGCGCCGGCAAGATCAGGGTTTCTCTCGCCAGCAAGGGAGAGCTGGCCATCCTGCAGGTGGAGGACGATGGTTGTGGGGTGGATCTCCAGGCGGTCCGGAGAGCTGCGGTGGAGAGGGGGTTGCTGAGCCCCTCCGAGGCCGAGAGTCTGGAGAGCGAGGAGGCTATGGATCTCCTCTTCGTGCCCGGGTTCAGCACCAGCGACGTGGTGAGCGAGGGTTCGGGGCGCGGGGTGGGACTGGACGTGGTGAAAGCCGAAATGGATGCCATCAAGGGGAGGGTCCACCTCGAGAGCCATCCCGGGCGAGGCACCAGGATAACGCTGGAGATGCCGATCACCCTTGCCTTTACGCATGTGCTGCTGGTGGAGGTAGGGCGGTCCGTCTACGGCGTGCCGGCCGCGTCGACACAGGGCATCGCGGAGATCCCGACCGCGGCGGTGCGTCTCCTTCAGTCACGTGAGGCCGTGGAGCTGGCAGGACGAACGGTGCCCGTGGTAAGGGTTCAGAGCCTCCTGGGTGTGGAGTCGACCCTGCGCAACGGAGCCGCACGGTTCCCGGCGCTGCTGCTGGGCTCGGCAGAGCGGCCAGTGGCTTTTGCCGTGGATCAGGTGGTGGGGGACGAGAATGTCATCGTGAAGCCGTTAGGCCCTCTCCTCAGATCGGTCCCCTGGGTTTCGGGTGGCTTCATTCTTGGAGACGGGCGTGTGGCTTTGCTGCTCTCCGCGGCCGCGCTGATGGACGCGGCGCATCGCGGAGACGCCGTTCAGGCGGCCCGCTCGCAGCCGGTGGGCGGCGGGCGGCGAGGGCGCGGCCGGGTGCTGGTGGTTGACGACGCTGCCATCAGCAGGGAGCTTGTGAAGGCCATCCTGCAGTCCGCGGGGTATGAGGTGGAGAGCGCTGCAGACGGGGTCGATGCCCTATCCAGGCTTAGAGTAGATGATTTCGACCTCGTGGTTGCCGATGTGGAGATGCCGAGGATGGACGGATTGGAGCTGACGGCGGCCCTCCGCCTGGATCCCCGTCTCGCCGGATTGCCGGTGGTGATATTGAGCGCCAAGGAGAGCGAAGAAGACCGCAAGAAGGGGCTGGAGATGGGGGCCCAGGCCTACATAGGAAAGGGATCGTTCGACCGGGCAGACCTGCTCGACACGGTCAAGTCGCTGATAGGGTGAGCGGGATGGGTGCGGCGTGCCTTTGCTGCGACGGACCGTCCGTCGAGATGAACATGACCAGGGCCGAGTACCTCCTGTTTCAGGAGCTCGTCGAGAGCAGCAGCGGGCTGCGGTTCGAGGATCGCGACTGGACTCCGTTGAGATCCGCGGTGTGTCAGCGAATGGTTGCGCTGGGGGTCAGCAGCCCCGCGGAGTACTACGAGCTCCTAACGTCGCGAAACGGTGGCGAGGAGTTGGTGAGGCTGACTGAGCTGCTAACGGTGCAGGAGACGGCCTTTTTCAGGAATCCGGCCCATTTCGAGCTGCTGACCCGCATGGTTCTGCCAGAGCTGCTGGAGCGACGGTCTGGGGATAGGGTTCTTCGGCTATGGAGCGCGGGCTGCTCCACTGGGCAGGAGGCCTACTCCATTGCCATATCGCTGCTGGAGACACTGCCAGATGTGGATGAATGGAGCATCGATATCCTGGCAACAGACATCAGCCCGCGAGCGCTGGCACAAGGGAAGAGTGGCGTCTATCCGGCCAGGGGTTTCCGAAGCGTGGACCCGACGATCCTCGACCGCTACTTCGAGCCCTGCGAGGGCGGATTTCGGGTGGTAGAGCGGGCCAGAAGGCTGGTACGTTTCGAGCAGCTGAACCTGGTGAAGGAGCCGTTCCCACTGGCAGCCCTGCGGCCTCTCGATGTCATCTTCTGCGAGAACGTGACCATCTACTTCAAGCCCGAGTCCACGCGAAGGGTGATACGGAACTTCCATGACGCCCTGGCGGATGGCGGGTTCCTCTTCCTGGGGTACTCGGAGACCCTCTGGCGGATCTCCAGCGATTTTCTTCTGCGGAGTGGCTACGGCAGCTTCGTCTATCAGAAGCCCCCTACCACTAGGGCGGTCGGCCTCGAAGTCCGGCAGGGCGGCGCGGGGCGGTCGGTCCACACTCGTGGGCATGAAAGGGAAATCGGCAAGGGTCGCAGACACGGACGCCGCTTCTCGCGGAGAGCCGCCGAGGATAGTGGCGCGAAGAGGGAGTCGCTGGAACGCGCTACCTCGCTCTACGAGGCGAAGCGCTTCGAGGAGGCCCTGCTGGCCGTGGAGGCGCTGTTGGCCGCGGAGCCGGGGGATGTTGGGGCCCACCTGCTGGCGGCAAAGCTGCGGGCCGACAGGGAGGACCTGGGCCCCGCGATGAGGCACTGCATGGTAGTACTCCAATCAGACCCGCTTCTGGTGGAAGCCCACTACCTGATGGCCCTGTTGCGCCTTCGCTCTGGGGACGTGCACGGTGCTGCGGAATCGTTCGGGCGGGTCGTATACCTAGATCCATCGGGGCAGCGGGCGGCGCTGGCACACTTTCATCTGGCCGGCATTCATGTGGACAACGGCGAGCTCCATAGCGCCGCACGCGAGTATAGAAACGCGATCCGATTGTTGGAAAAGCTTCCCAAGGACGAGCTGGTGGAGGAGTTCTCCGCCGATTTCCTGGTGCGAGTCTGCCGGAGGCGTCTAGAAGAGCTGGTGAGGCAATGAAGTCGGATCACCCTGGGGCAAAGGTGCTGGTGGCCGACGACAGTCCAACCTCCCTGTCGCTGGTCAGTGGGGTCCTCGAGCAGAGAGGATACGTCGTCGTGTCCGCCAGGGATGGGCTGGAGGCCATGGAGGCCGTCTATCGGGAGTGGCCGGACGTGGTGCTCCTGGACGTGGTCATGCCCCGGATGAACGGCTTCCAGGTGTGCCGGATGCTGAAGCTGGATGAGGACACCCGCCACCTGCCCGTAGTCATGCTCACATCTAAAGACCTCCCAGCCGACCAGTACTGGGGTCTGCAGACCGGGGCCGATGCCTACGTGACGAAAGAGCAGCCCATCGAAATGGTGCTGGAGACCGTGGATAGGATCCTGGCCGGAAGGGATGGCAACGGCATGGCTCACCGGCGCCGGGGCAAAGGGAGGGTATTGAGCCCCATAGAGGTCCTTAGCAGGCTCAGCGAAATCCTGGACCGTAAGCTGTACGAGGCGACGATCCTTGGGGAGGTCAGCAAGCTGGCATGGTCCGCCAAGGATCTGGAGCAGACCACCAGAGAGATAATGGCGCTCTTGGGGAAGCTCTTCGGCTTTCGCGTCGCCTGCATGGTGGTCCCGACGGACGAGGCCAGGCAAGGCGAGACGATCTGGATGGTCAGGACGAGCCTATCGCAGGAGACGCTTCGAGGTTGCGAACAGGAGCTCTCCGCCCTCTTACTGGAGAGAGGGGCAGTGCCAGATGGTGGCGCCGGACTTAGGAGGAGGCTGGTGCTGGCGCCAGGAGCCGTGCTGACCGATGGGGAGCCTGGAGGAGAGCCGCTGGGGCGCTTCCTGGCGGTGCCCTTGGGTTCTGGTGAGTACCAGAAGGGGTTGCTTGGCCTCTGGGGAGGGGAAAAGGGGATCGACTCCCCGGAGTCTCTCCGGATCGTGCAGATGGTAGCCAACGCTGCCTATGTGGTGCTGGAGAACGCCAGGCTCTATCAGGAGCTGGCTAGGCTAGCATCCACAGACGGGCTGACGGGCCTTGCCAACTACCGCAAGTTCCAGGAGGAGCTGGAGAAGGAGTTCCAGCGTAGCAGGCGAACCGGCGAGCCACTGTCCTTGCTGATGATAGACCTGGACGATTTCAAGGCGATCAACGACACTTTCGGGCACAAGATGGGGGACCAGGTGCTTCAGGCGGTGGCCAGCTCCTTCGCGGGGAATGCCCGGCAGTACGATCTGGTGGCACGCTACGGGGGAGAGGAGTTCGCCGTGATCCTGCCAGCCACAGATAGTGGAGGAGCCGTCGAGATGGGCGAGCGGCTGAGGCTTCTGGTCCGCGCGGTTGCTGGCAGGATGAAGCTGCAGCGGCTGAGTGCCAGCGTGGGAGTCGCGTCGTACCCCCACCCTAGTATCACAGATGCGCAGGGGCTGGTGGTGGAGGCCGACTCCGCGCTCTACAGCGCCAAGGCCGAGGGTAAAGACCGCGTTCGAGTCAGCGCTGCGTGACAAGACACTCTCCCCCAATCGGAAGGAGCGATCCCGACGCCCTCTGGCTCGGGCCCGGTTCCGCCCCTCTACCGTGGATCACACATGAGGAGAGGAGCGGGCAGATGGTCGGGATCGGAGGTCGGCCGCTCTGCGCCCAACATGAGAACGTTATTTTCGTTAATGTTGACCTGCAATGCTGCCGAGGCGAATAATGGCCGGGGTTCGGCGAAGCGGCAGCTCTGTGCCCTTGGAGATCTGCACATTCGGATGGGCAGCACAGGATTCCCGATGGTCGTCAAGCCGAGCGCTGGCCCGGTCGCCTCACGTGTCACCCACTTGTCGAAGTCCCGGTGTTGCCGCGCGAGGAGGCCGTCGGACGCACGCTGCGCACACGGGCACACCCGCGATCCTAGCGTTCCGACCTGAAACCTTGTCGCTGGGGGGCGCCGTTTCCTCGGCGACGTTCGAAAGGGGGTGGTAGTGGGAGGGGTAGGGCAAGCTTCGGGTTCTTACCACGGGTTGCGCATTACTCCATTCGGAAAGGAGATGCCATGTCTCGCGGAAGACTCTTCGCGGTGATCATTGCTCTGGTCTTGTCCCTGGCCATGGTGCCAACCGCCTTCGCCGGTGGGATCGACGTGAAGGTGGGCGACGTGCAGGCCACGGTGTATGCGCCGAGCGTAGTGTGGCAGGCAACCAACGCGCACGTAATCGTGAAGATGGTCAACACCGGGTCGCAGCCGGTGACAGTGGATGCACTGTTCAAGTTCCCCGAGGGGAAGGACAATCAGTTCACCTACGGGACGAAGCCCGCCCCCAACAACGTTCCCCCCAAGGACGGCGACAAGAAGTCGCTGAAGGACCTCAAGCCCGGCGAGAGCAAGTACATAGCCTTCACCTACATCACCCCCAAGAGCAGCGCCCAGCTGGGGCAGTACACGGCCAACGTGACCTTGACGGTGGGGAACGACTCGAAGACCATCCCCTGGAACTTCGATGTACGGACTGGGGCTGTGTTCGTCGCGCAGACCCAGAGCATCGTGATGATGATCTACGCTGTGTCCGCGGCGATGCTGGTCTTCTGGTTCGTCTACTTCAAGTTCTTCGTGAACAAGAACTTCAGCATCCTGGCCGGTGAAGAACTGTAGGGAAGGGAGGGGTAAGCGATGGCAACCGCTAGTGGAGCGATCGGGGCCGATGTGAAGCCCTGGTCGTTGAGAGAGGGCACGAGCTTCATGACTCGTGTCAAGGACCTGGGACCCGGGGCCTTCGTAGCTGCCACCTTCATCGGCTCCGGCGATATCGCTACCGGAGGGACTGCCGGCGGTTACTTCGGTTTTGGCTACTGGTGGGCCTACTGGGTCACCTGCGCCACGGCCTGGTTCTGCCTGGATGTGGTCTCCCGCTTCTACCTGGCCACAGGGAAGGCGGGCGTATCCATGTTCCGGTCGATCCCCAAGATCGGATGGTTCCTTGCCCTGTTCATCGGCCTCTTCGGGGTATACTACGGCGTGGGCAATGTGACGTCGCAGTTCTCGGCGTCGGCCTGGGCCATCACCGGCATCTTCCCGCAGATAGACTACGTTCTGGCCGGTGCCCTGGTGGCGGTTCTGTGCATGGTGTTGGTCTGGATCGGCAACTACGGTCTCCTCGAGATGGCGATGAGTGCCATGCTGGTGGCCATAGTAGCCTGCTTCTTCGCGGCGGCATTCGCAACTGGGGTCAATCTGACCGACGCGGCCAGGGGCCTCGTCCCAGCGGCCGACCCCATGGGAGGGTTCGCTAACAACTTCCAGGCCATCGCCGGCACCAACATCAACGGCGCGGCGGTTCTGCTCTTCGCCTACAACCTGTTCGAGAGGGGGATGCCGCCCGAGGACCTGCGTGGCAAGGCGAGGTTCATCAGTTTCGCGCGCGCCAACGCGCTCTTGGGGTCCTTTGGGGCCGTGGTCGTTGCCTTCGCGCTTCTGGGCGTGATCAACCAGGTGATCTACCCCTATGGGATCATTCCCCGCAAGCCCGAGGACTTCGCGATCCTGATCGAGCCCGTGGCCGGGCCTTGGGCCATTCCCATCTTCAGCTTGGGTGTGCTGGCGGCGGCGCTCTCCTCGGCCCTGGGCAACGGGATGATCGGCGCCTACGTGACCTGCGAGTACTTCCTCGGCAAGCAGGTGCAGAGCAACAACATCCACTTCAAGGTCGTATATATCGTAAACGCCGTGATTGCCGGGGCGCTGGTGGTGGCGAAGATCGACCCCATCTTCCTGAAGACTATCACCTCCATGATGAACGCGAGCTTCTTTGGCGTCGTGGGGCTGGTGCTGGCATACTGGGCTGGCAGCAGCAAACTGGGCTACTTCAGGAATGGGAGCAGCATTCCCCTGTGGGCGCTGACGATCCTGACTATCGTGGTGGCCGGTTACGTGGGCATCTACAACCTGGGCGGCTACTTCGGGCTGAAGTTCTAAGGAGGGGCGCCGTGGAGATCCTGCAATACCTGTTCATGGTGTTCTACCTGGTGCTGTGTGGGTGGATCATCTACGCCTCCATGTGGGGAAAGGCGTAGCGAGGCCACTTGGGCGTAGCGGCCCGGGTGCATGCCCGGGCCGGTGCTCGGGACGCGGGCCCCTCGACCTGGGGCTCGCGTCCCGCTTCACTGTGCTGCTGTGGAGAGAGAACAACATTGCGGCGAGAGCGAGTGCGCCGCCGGAAAGAAACTGACATGGCAAGGGTGCTGCTGGGAATCATCGCCGTCTTCGTCCTGGTGGGCGGCTACTCCATCTTCCAGTTTCGGGACAGGATGAGCTCCGCTCGGCTGGGATCCGATGTGACCTACACGTTGGATGCCCAAGGGAACGCCAGTGTGCTGGTGGTAAACAAGAGCTACTTCGTCAACGACGACACGGCCAGGAACTTCGACGGCATGGCTGCCAGGCTGGGCCGGCCTAGCGCGGAGAGCTACCAGAAGAGCGTCGAGGAGTCGCTGAAGAACCTTTCGGAGCGCACCGGCCGGCACTTCCAGGTCGCCGATTTCGAGGCTTCCTTTGACCGCCAGCCCGAGTACGGGGCCCAGGTGTACCGCTTCCGTTGGACCGGCTTCGCGGAATGGAGGGATGGAGCCTGGGTGGTGGACTTCAAGGGGGCCAACACCGTGAGGCTGAACAAGGATTCTTCCCTCACCGTGGTGCTGCCGGCAGGGTCGACCTTGGTGAAGGCGGAGCCCGCACCCAGCGGGGATCATTCGTCCGGCCGGCTCGTCTGGAAGGGATGGGCAGAGATGCCCTGGCCGTACATCGAGTATAGGCCTTGAGGAACCACGTCGCGCATCCGATCGTCGAGAACAGATAGCTGAGGCTGGTGGAGGTTTTGGGATGAGACTGCCCGTAACCCCGGGGTCCTACGAGCCGGGGAGCATGGCGCGGGGCGGCAAGAAGCAGGGGCTGCCCGCGGTGCCGAGAGTCGACGCTGAGAGATGCACTCAGTGCCTGGCCTGCTGGATCTTCTGCCCCGACAGTGCCGTGGTCGTGTCGGACTCAGCGGTCGGTGTGGTGCTCGAGCACTGCAAGGGCTGTGGGATTTGCGCGACCGAGTGCCCGGAGGGGGCAATCCGGATGGAGGAGGTAAGTGGCCATGCCTGAGAAGCTCTCGCTCACGGGGAACCAGGCTGCGGCGGAGGCAGCGCGTCTCGCGCGGGTCGAGCTCTTCCCGGCCTTTCCCATAACGCCCTCCTACCCTGTGATGACCTCCGTC
>Ga0334722_10006245_pt1 | contig 11848 bp, 13 predicted proteins | sample C3_bottom_MG_FD_207210 | JGI IMG/M metagenome (GOLD analysis project Ga0334722, IMG submission 207210) | Sediment microbial communities from Yellowstone Lake, YNP, Wyoming, USA - C3_bottom | ecosystem: Environmental > Aquatic > Freshwater > Lake > Sediment | place: USA: Wyoming | collected...
GTAAGGCAAAACCTGCGAAGAAGCGTGGAGCTGATAGCCGTAACCTCGACTGCCACCCTATGCAGGTTGTTCATTCCGGCTTTTTGGAAGCCGGCGCTCAATGTTCTGCAACAAGGCCAGGGCATCTGCGGGAGAAATGGTGTCTCCGATGCACTCGACGCCGGATAGTGGATTGAAGCTTCCTTTGAGCTTGTCGTTTATCACGAACCTGCCCCATGAGGCCCGGCGTCTGGGTTCGTCTTTTTTGAAGTAGAAGTAATTTCCGTGAGCCGCTGCATTGCGAAGGTGACGAAAGACCTCGAATTCCGGCGACTGATCGTTATGAACGTCGGCCACGGTGTAGGCAGTGCAAAGAAGCATGCAGCAAAGCGACTTCACCACTGAATCTGCCGTAAGATCGCCGGACGGGCATTGAGCATGAATCTGCCCCATGTCTATGGCCAGGTCGGGCCTCACCTTGCCGCGATACCAGGCGATCTTGTCGGGGCCAGGAGCAAGCGGACTCTCCTTTCGAAAACTCCCAATCCCACGGTTGCTGCCAGGAATGAAGTGACCATTTCGAAGAACGGACTGTCTTGTGTAAAGATGATGGTGGTTGGGTTACTCATCGTGCTCGCTCCGGATACTGACGATTACATGAACGGAATGGTGCCATCATTGATCCCGGTATTCCGTACTTCACCTACTACTGCACAGCCGCGCATCGATTGGAATAGGTGTGATATTCTAGCTGTAAATTGCACATGAACGTAGCGCTGACTCGGACATTAAAGTTCGTCGCGTATCAACGTCCCTAAGTTGTACCTCCCTAAGTTGTACCTCCTGGTTGAAATTCTTATGTCATCGTTTATCAGACCATGTAGAGATGTGGAGATTTATGGAACGCGGTTTTTCCAGTATCCCGGCTCACGATGCAGGTGCATCACCGCGATAATGACGTATTGATTCGGCATGATCCGGAAAACGACACCGAACGGGAACGTCATTGTTAGACAGCGACGAACGCCAGCTTCGATTTCTTGATATACGAGGGGATTAACTTGGATTTTGTTGAGGGCATCCTGAACGGATGCGAGAAAGCGCTTGCCGAGATCCTTCTGTTGAGTCTCGTAATATTTCGCCGCTGACATCATCTCGGCATCGGCTTCGGGGTGGAAGCGAATCGGTATCATCCGAGTGCCGCATAGCCGCGGGCGAAAACATCCTCGGCGTCACGTAACTCCACGGTCCCTTCGTCGATCTCGCGACAGCGCTTGCGCACTTCATCCTGCCAGGCGGCAGACAGAGTAACCGCCGGTTCTGAGTCGAGGCTTTCGATCAGCTTTTCCGCTACGAATGCGCGCGCCTGCGGCGAAAGAGAAAGGACTTCCGCTATTATTGTGTCTATGGTACTTTTCATGAAAATATTATATACCAGTCGCACACAGACGTCAATATGCTGAATTAAAGATTTCGATGGGGTATTTCGATTTTGGGGTATTTTAAGGGGATACTGCTGGAGAATAGGTTTGTAACTTTATGTATTGCGATGGAAACTTCAACGAGTACAGGAAGTACTCCACTCTGCAACACTCAGCCTTGACGGACAAAGTTTCGCACTGTAGATCAGGGGTTTTTCACCGGTTTCCCGGACTTCTTCCAGGCCTCAAACCCGCCTGCGATGAACTTGACGTTGACATTCTTTTCGCGGAGTTTATCCTGCACCGATCTGCTGACCGAGCCGCCGCGCACGCAATAGACCACGACCTTGCCGTTCCCGAGCTCCTTCCCCCACTCTGCCACCTTCTCGGGGTCCTTCCATTCCGCCCCCGGAATCGCGGACGGGTCGCTTTCGCGGTCCGAGGCTCTCCGCACGTCCAGAACGCGCGGTGGGTTCTTTTCCGCCATCATCTTCTCCAGCTCTTCAGGTGTCACGATGTCGTTCATTATTGCTCTCCGCATAACTAATGTAATATGCGATCTTTTTGCGCCATGGTCGAAAACAAGTTTCCTCCCCTTCAAGGGGAGGATTAAGGTGGGGATGGGTATTAAAAGCCGCGGTACAAACCCATCCTCACCCCGGCCCTCTCCTTGAAGGAGAGGGTGGTCGGTTGCCGGCTACAAATCGGCAAGAAATTGCTCTCGTTGCATTACTTATGCGGCGTTCATTAACTTGCTCTTGCCTTTCTGAATGCTTTTAAAAATCCATGGGATAATCATGGAAGGGATCGGAGAGTTCGGAGCCGGTCATGGCGATGTATTCCTTCACGAACTCGATGATCTCCGGTTTTCTGCCTGAGTCAGAACAAACAGCGGCCATGTCGGCTATGTACTCGTGAAGCCGGGTACAGGCTTGCTTCAAATCCTGAATTTCGTGGATCGCTTGCTGTTCCGGCAGATGCCAGAAGTCGTTAATGGGCGTGAACCGGGGATTATAAAACACCGAGGCGTGCTCTTCTTCGAGCGCGGCAGCCTGTTCCTTGAGCGATGCGATGTAGAGTTTCAGCTTTTCGTCCGGCAGCGTGTCGAGCGTGCGGCTTTCCGAGGCGACCCATTCCATTTCGAGTTTGAGCAGCGCCATAAGGTCCTTGCCGGAATAGGCGGCGGTAACCTTCTTCATCAATTCTTCTTTCCGCTTCTTTTCAGCCAAGTCCATTTCAATGTCCGGGTGCAGTGCCTTGGCCAGGGAAAGATAGATGCTCCGCATGCTTTTGAGCTGATGTGCTTCCTCTTTTTTCCGCAGCTCCTCCCTCGCAAGTTGCTTCTTCGACTTATACCGACGGGAAAAAGGTTCTTCTTGTTGTGTATCGCTGTTCTTGAACTCGTCCCGCATGCGTCTGACGAAACGGGCGAATTCCTCGGGAGTATCGCCCATATCGTCAAAATCGATGTCCACGCCGAAGGCGCCCTTCGCGTGTTCCGCGAACATCAGCTTCATGGCTTTTTCCTGATTTTTAACTTCCTCGCGATAATTCGATTTTGACCACGCGTTGTAAAACAGCTCGGTTTCCCGGTCAGGCTCCACATGGACGAACGCTTCATCGCACAGGAGGAGGATCACGTTGCGCACATCAACAGCCTGACGTTTGCCGTATTTTATCTTTTTTGTCGTTTCACCCAGGGCTTTCGCAAGCGTCAGCCGGCTTCGGGAGATCACCTGCTGCAGGCGGGGTATGTGCGCGTTGTACGCTTTGAGCACGGTTTCGAGCTTTGTCGTGTCTTTACGGATGGCATGCTGAAGTTGCTCGATGCGTTTCGTCAGCCGGTTGAAGGCCTGCTGATTTTTAGTCAGCTTTTTGCTTTTTGCAGCGGAGATCTTCAGGTCTAATTTGGCTGGTTTTTTATTGCGGATAGTATTGTCGTCGAATAAGGAATAGGTTTTGTCGTCCATGGTCATTCAATGGTGCAATTTAAAGTTTGCAGCAACTCTTAGGTCCGATGAACGTCCTGAAATAGGTGGCCACAAAAAGCACATAAGTCACAAAATGAACTTCCTTGTTATCTCCCGCAGAGGCGCCGAGTCGCTGAGAAAAATGAGGTTCTGTTCTGGCTTCAAACTAAAAATTCAATCTTTTGCTCTCCCTGCGCCCCCGCGTCTCTGCGCGAGTTCAGCCCTCTATCACATCTGGTGAATATGCTGAATACTTACCAGTTTCCTTTTAATTTCTGTGCCCTCTGTGCCTTATGTGGCCATCGTGTCGTAAAATGGTTGCAGTTGAATGCCGCGCTATACCGCTACAGCTTCATCGCCTCATTCACTTCCGCCAGGGTCTGCGCAGCGATAACGCGGGCCTTGCGGGAGCCTTCCTGGATTATATCGGTAATTCTTTTCGGGTCGTCAACCAGCTCCTTCCGGCGATCCTGGATCGGTGCGAGGTATGCCAGAAGGTGCTTCAGCAATTCCTTCTTGTCATCGACGCACCCGATGCCGGCGCAACGGCATTGCACATTGACATGATCGCACCACTCCTTGGGCGCGAAGATCTTGTCGAGCGCGAAGAGCGGGCAGACGTCGGGATTGCCCGGGTCATTCCTGCGTACGCGCGCGGGGTCTGTCACCATGGCCATCACTTTCTTCGCGATGTCCTCGGGGCTGTCCGACAGGTTTATGGTATTGTTGTAGCTCTTGCTCATCTTGCGGCCGTCAGTGCCCGGCAGCTTGGGATACTCGGTCATGAGCGGCTGCGGCTCCGGAAAGATCTCGCCGTAGAGCTGGTCGAACCGCCGGCCGATCTCCCGCGTCAGTTCCAGATGGGGCAGCTGGTCAATGCCCACCGGCACGAAATGCGCTTTATAGATGAGAATGTCCGCCGCCTGAAGCACCGGGTAGCCGAGGAAACCGTAGGTGTTCATTTCCCGGTCCTGGATCTGGTCCATCTTCTCCTTGTAGGTCGGCACCCGCTCGAGCCAGGGGAGCGGCGTAGACATGGAGAGCAGCACGTGGAGGACGGCATGCTCAGGCACGTGGGACTGCTGGAAGAGCACAGCTTTCTCCGGGTCGAGACCGGCCGATAGCCAGTCAATGACCATCTCTTTGACGTACGTTCGGATCTTCGAGGTGTCGGCATAGTTCGTGGTAAGGGCATGCCAGTCCGCGATGAAGTAATAGCATTCGTACTGGTCCTGGAGCTTGCGCCAGTTCTCAAGTGCGCCGAGAAGATTGCCGAGGTGCAGGAGGCCGCTCGGCTGCATGCCGCTTAAAACCCTTTTCTTGCTCATGGATGATCCTTTGGTCCTGATGGATGTTTAAAGAATGGAGATTGACTGCTGACAGAATTCAGAAGTTCATGACCCCGGCGATATAATTACTCTTGTCCTGCTGGACCCACTTTACCATGGCCGCCTTCACGCCCCGCGTGCCTGCGATCGAAAGCACATGGCCGGGCTCCAGCGCAAAGGAGGTCCTTATGCATGCGCCGCCGCTGCTCACATTCAGGGCAAGCCCGCTGGTGTTGATATTTTTGAGCCCCTGGATATCGAGCACGGGTACGGAAAAAAGAATCACTTCCGAGGAAGGGTGCCGCAGATGTTTTCGAGCGTCTTTTCCCATGGTCTGCCTCACTGGTAATAGGGTCCCAATAAGATCGACAGCAGCGGATCGATGAGCGGGCCGATGATCTTGCCGAGGATGTTGAACGCCAACAGCATCATAAGGATGACGAAACCATACCGTTCCAGCTGGTAGTACAGGGCCGCCTGCTTGTCGGGGAGCAGCCAGTAGACCACTCTGCTCCCGTCCAGCGGCGGAATAGGGATCATGTTCAGCACGCCCAGGACCACATTGATGATCACGCCCGATTGGCACATCAGCACGAGAGGAGGACCGAACCAGTTCCATGCATCACGGGGGGAAATCTGTGCGATGGCGGGCAGGACCAGGCGCAGGATGACGGCAAAGGAGATCGCCATCACCAGGTTTATTCCCGGTCCTGCGAGCGACGACAGCGCCATGCCTTTTTTGGGGTCCTTGAAATTGTACGGGTTGATCGGGACAGGCTTCGCATATCCGAAGACCATCCGGCCGTTCGTGGCCCAGAACAGCAGGAGGGGCATCAGGATGGTTCCGAAAAGATCGATATGGGACAGCGGATTCAGGGTCAATCTGCCCATGTCACGGGCCGTGTGGTCGCCAAGCTTGTCCGCCACCCAGCCATGGGCAACTTCGTGCAGCACAATGGCGAAGATGATCGGTGGGGCCATGACCGCGATCTTTTGTACGATGTGCAGTTCTTCCATAGGGTTAGCTCAGCAAACTGTTACGACAATGAAAAATAATTCTGGCAATGTTTGATTTTGATCGTTGATAGTAAGGGAAATGAGAAGGAGTGTCAAGAAGAAATCGGCAACAGGCCCGCATTAGTCCTTTACAGGAAGGAATCCGTTGCTGTCGATCGTGATAAGAAATACCTTCTTCTGGGCTTCGCCGGTCCCGTTGAACGTGGTCGTTCCGGAGATCCCGGGGTAGGCGGTGAGCTTTGCAAGGCCGTCCCTGATGGCTTTTGGCGTGTCCCTGTGTTCCTGGATCAGCGAGAGGACCATCATCGCGGCGTCATAAGCCTGGGCTGAAAGGATATCAGGATCTTCCTGGTATGCAGAGCGGTAGGCTTCCACGAATTCCTTTACCGCAGGGGCGGTGTTCTCCGGCATGAACCCGTCGGTAAAGACCGCACCTTCAGCATGGCGGCCGGCGCGTTCGAGCAGGTCCGGCGTATGCCAGCTGCTGGACCCGATCAGTTTCATGCCCGTGATGTTATAGAACGCGAGCTGGGGGATCAGGAGGCCCACCCGGTCTGCTGTTCCGGGAAGGTAGAGGGAATCGAAGCTTGGCGTATAGTCCTGGAAAAGTTTTTTCCGTTCCGCGTCATCTTCCGGGATCGGTATCCTGCGGGAGCGCAGGTCGATCTCCATGACGCGCTTGATATAGGGGCCGAAATCGTTGGTCTCCGTGGGGTAGGGGACGGTCGCGAGCACATCGGCCTTGTGCTCCAGTTCACGGACAAAGAGGCGTGACAGGTCTTTGCCGTAGGGATCATCGGGAAACATGATCACGATCTTTTTGAGCTTCTGACCGATGACGTATTGTGCAGCAGCCCGTGCCTGGCTCGCGTTGGTGAGCGCATTTCTGAAGATCCAGGGGCTCAGTTCACCCAGTCCGGCGCCCGAGGCCGCAGGCGTGATGACCGGGACCTGCAACTGCAGGATGATCGGCGCAAGCGCCTCCACTTCGCGCGTCAGGAGCGGCCCGATGGCCGCGAGCATGCCTTTGGGTGCGAGTTCGGAAAAAGCGGCAACCGCCTTATCGGGCGATCCTTCGGTGTCTTTGATAAGGAGCTCCACGCGGTTATCAACGTTCTTGAGATTGTACCCGTGCACGGCAAGCTGGATGCCCCGGAGCACGCGGTCGCCATAGAAAGCGGCCGGTCCGGTCTGGGGAATGAGCGCGCCCAGGGAGTAGCGCGGCGCCGAGAGCTGTGCCGTGGCATCGGTCTCGATCATCTCCGCACGGGTCTTTTCCGGGTGCATCGGGAATTTTGCAAGGAAGTTTTTGGCAAGCGTGATGGCCTCACGGTACTTCTTCTGCTCGAGCATAAGGCCCGCAAGGCGCAGCAGGGCGAGGTCGGCGGGATAGGCAATTCCTTCCGACAAGGCAGTGAGGTCGCCTTCCGTAAGGTTTTTGGCCACCAGCTCGCGCACGCGCTCCCGGTATCCGGCTTTCTGTTTTATCGGCGCAGAGTCGGCAAGGGAGGCGAATTCCTTAACCGCAGGCAGGTAGGCTTCCTTTGCCACATAGGCTGCCGCCAGGACCTCGGCGGTTCGCATCAGCCTGGCCGGGTCGGTTACCCGGGTCCGGTCCTGGAGGTTCGCTATGGCGAGGTCGTATTCCTTGAGCTCAAAGTAGCAGAGGCCGAGCTTGTATTTGGCGTCGATGATGAACAGTGAAGCAGGGTACTTTTCGAGGAGATCCTTGTAGTTGCTGAGCGCCTGCCGGTAGTCCCGCATCGCAAAGCGCACCTCTCCCATGAGGAACCGCGCCCTGTCCTGATGTTTGCTTTTGGGGTACAGCGCGAAAAAATCATTGGCGGTCTTGAGCGCGCGGTCATATTGTTTTTTGGCGGAGAAGGCATCGGCCTGGTCCAGCAGCGCCCGGGCGTCCAGCTCCCATGCCGGTTCGGGCTGCAGTTTCGGTGCGCAGCTCGTGATAATGAGGGCGCCAAACAGCAGCCCGACCATAAACACTATGAAGGTGCGGCGTAGCAACATCCTTACTTCCCTTTCTTTGCAGCGGCTGCGGCAATGGCGGTCTTGCGCTTCAGCTTCAGGGTCTCTTCCTGGCGTTTCCGTTTGCGGGCGATCTCACGTTCTCTTTCTCGCATGGTTCGTATTCTCCTTTCTGGAATTATCGGTATTGTTCAGAGGTGACACTATAGCGAAGATGGGGCTGTTTGTCAATATGTTCGCTGGGCAATGGCTGAAAGCCGCCGGTCTCGCGGGCAGGACCAGCGAACGATCAACCGTGTTCTCTTGCCGACTGTTTTTGACTTTTTTAGACTTTTTCCTTGATTTATTTTATCCGATGGATTAGATTATACCCCTCATTGGTAAGCACGATGGGCGAGTAGCTCAGCTGGGAGAGCGCCGCGTTCGCAATGCGGAGGCCGAGGGTTCGATCCCCTTCTCGTCCACCAATTTTCTAGATCGCACAGCCGCAGCGGAATTAAAAAGCCGGAGAAATGCCCTAATCGTAAACGACACGAAAAGAGCCTTGCATAATTGCAAGGCTCTTTTTCTTAGTGAGTATCGCGATTCATGACCGCACCCTGTGCGGCAGCGGCTACGGCAGCGGCAATCTTTTCGGGTGCGGGAGATGACGACCGGGGAGTCCTGGATGCGGCAAACACGCCGAAGACGCAATCAGGATCACCATCGCTATCAGTACCAGTGCTTTCCATTTCTGTTTCATGTAAACCTCCTTTCTTGATTTTACGTGCGCGAAGCAATTCATCTTATGGATTTATCAGAACAGCGTTGGGCTCGGTTAATCCGTTGATGACCGAGACCCGTCTGCCTTCGATCTTGAGCCTGCCCTCTGCATACAATTGAATCGCGCGGGAATAAATCGTATGCTCCTGTCTGAGGATCCGCTCCGAGAGGCTGTCCTCGGTATCGTTGTCAAGGATCGGCACCACGGCCTGGATGATGATGGGGCCGGTGTCCATGCCTTCATCAACGAAATGCACGGTGCAGCCGGAGAATTTAGCGCCGTGCTCGATGGCGGCTTTCTGAACGTGAAGTCCGGGAAAGGCCGGAAGCAGGGACGGGTGGATGTTCAGGATGCAGTGCGGGAAGGTCGCGATCAGCACCGGGGTGATGATGCGCATGAATCCCGCGAGACAGACAAGCTCAACACCCCGTGCCTGTAATTCTTTTACGAGCAGGGCATCATACTCATTGCGTTTGCCCTTGTAGTCTTTGGCGCTTACATGGACAGCTGGGATGTTATGCTTCTTCGCCCGTTCAAGGGAATATGCATCGGCCTGGTCGCTGATCACCACGGCAAGCTCGGTGGAAAGCGTTCCCTTTTCGATGTTATCGATGATGGCCTGGAGATTCGAGCCTCGTCCCGAGACGAGGACCCCGATGCGGACCTTTTTCATAGGAAATCCTTATAACAGGTTTCGGGGTCCAGGGGCCGGGGTTCAGGTAAAAAAGACTGGACCCCGGCTACTAAACCCTGACTACTATCATTCCTTGTACTTCACGACCTGTTTCCCTTTTGCGATCTCACCGATCAGGTAGGCACACTCGCCGAGCTGGTGAGCGCGTTTCATGACGGCATCGGCCTGTTTTGCCGGTACTGCCATGATCATGCCGAGGCCCATATTGAAGTCCCGGTACATCTCCTGATCGTCCACGCCTGCCTTTTCCTGGATCAGCGAAAAGATGGGATGGATGTCCCAGGTCCCCTTGACGATCAGGGCCTGGGCGCCTTTCGGGAGCATGCGCGGCGTGTTCTCGGTGATGCCGCCGCCGGTTATGTGCGCCATGCCGCGCAGATCGAACTCCCGCATCAGCGCCAGTATGGTTTTTGCGTAGATCCGTGTCGGAGCGAGCAGTATCTCTCCCAGCGGCCGGTCGAGCCCGGGAACGATCTTTTTGAGCGAGTAGCCGGCTTCCTCAAGCAGGACCTTGCGCGCCAGCGAGTAGCCGTTGCTGTGCAGCCCTGATGACGCGAGTCCGATGAGCTGGTCCCCGGGCCTGATCCGGGAGCCGTCGATGATCTTCTTTTTCTCAACCACGCCGACGGCAAAGCCCGCCAGATCGTATTCATCGTTCCCATAGAATGACGGCATTTCAGCGGTCTCGCCGCCGATCAGGGCGCAGCCGGACTGCCTGCAGCCTTCGGCAATGCCTTTGATGATGTTGGCGTGTTCCTTGGGCTTCAGCTTGCCCGTGGCAAAATAGTCGAGGAAAAAGAGCGGCTCCGCACCCTGGACAATGATGTCGTTCACGCACATGGCCACGAGGTCGATGCCCACGGTGTCGTGCTTTTTGGTGAGGAAGGCGATCTTGAGCTTGGTGCCCACGCCGTCCGTGCCGGAAACGAGGACCGGTTGTTTGTATTTTTTGAGGGCAAAGAGCCCGCCGAAGCCGCCGATGTCGGTGAGCACTTCAGGGCGGAACGTTGACTTGACGTAGGGTTTGATCTTTGAAACAAACAGGTCTCCGGCATCGATGTCAACGCCGGCATCTTTATAGGTAATGGCCATGGAGGTTCCCTTCTGAAAAATTTTGTCGATAGTACCGGTAACCAGCGTTTCTGTCAACAGGTTTCAGCCGCAAGCAGCGGGGAGTGAAATGCCGCATTCGTTTATCGGACCTTTTGCTCGATATCCCGTACGGTGGAATTGTTCATGAGCTTGAGGAACTGGGGATTCGCCATGAGCGCGGCAGTGTCGCCGGAAGTCACGGCTTTCATGACCTCGGGATCTTCGAGGATCTTCATAAATTCGGGGTCGTTCTGGAGCGATTCGATCTTGCTCATGATTTCCTTGTCGTTCATCATCCTGTCCTGCAGTGCCCTTACGTCTCCGGCCCTGTTGTCTGGAGGTGCTCCGGAATTGGCAACAGCTGCTGCTGCGACCGGCCTGATGACGCGGACCTTCGACTCCTCGATCAGCACGGTGCCCAAACTGCTTGAGCGGATGGTGTATTTCCCGTTGATCAACGATACGACTTCTCCGGTCACGACACTGCCGTCCTTGAGCTCGATGGCCCGGATCTCTCCGGCACGGGCTTCCTGTGCCAGGATCAGGACTGAAAAGAGCATGAAGAAAAGTATGGTTCTCATCGCTTACCTCCTGGGTAACTATAGCATATATGACCGCTCATTCCTACTGATACGTGATTGAACCTTTTGCAACCGCAGGGGCGGCGAAGACGCGCAGTTCGCTTAAGCAGAACTCTTTTTTCAACGCAACGATGTTTGAGCGTTTCTGACCTATGGCGGCGGCAACATCGGAGGGATGGCTGAACAAATGTGCGGGGCCTGCTCCGGGCTCACGCTGTTGCAATGCAGCGCGCATCCGGTCCAGGAGGACCAACGAATCCACGAGCTGCCTGAAAGCCGGATGATAAGGACCCGCCAGGATTGTCCCGGGTTTTTGAAGTTCTTCGGTCGGCTGGAGCCCCATGCGGATCACCGCGATGTTGGCGCGTTCGAATTGCAGGAAAGCGTTCCTGCACCACTGTACTGCTTCGTCCAGCGATAACGGGGTATACTGTCCCGAGCAATACAGCGTTTCGAGCGAAGTTTCTTTGATCACGAGCGCCGGGTAGATCCGGACGAAGGCCGGCCGCATTGCGATCACGGCGCTCACGGTCGTCATGAAGGTTTCGGCAGCATCACCCGGCAACCCGGGCATCAGCTGCAGACCGATGGTGAAGCCCTGTTCCCGAAGCAGGGTGACGGCATGGATGGTGTCGGCTGCGGTATGGCCCCGCCCGGAACGCATAAGCACGGCATCATCCATGGACTGAACGCCCAGTTCTATGGTATCAACGTGATGGTCCCGGAGAAGAGCAAGGACCTCCCTGTTAATGCTGTCCGGCCTGGTTGAGAGGCGGATTCCTTTGACTTTGCCTGAGGCAATGAACGGTTGACATGCTTCGAGGTAGCTTTTCTGAATCTCGATCGCTAGGGCGGTAAAACTGCCGCCATAGAACGCCACCTGGGCCTCCTGCTGTTCACGCTTATCCAGATAGGCGTTGATCGTCTGCGCAACGGAGGAAGGATCCATGGACGTTCTTTGTCCGGTGATGTTCTTCTGATTGCAGAACACGCACTGATGAGGGCAACCGGCATGGGGAA
>Ga0334722_10006246_pt1 | contig 11847 bp, 7 predicted proteins | sample C3_bottom_MG_FD_207210 | JGI IMG/M metagenome (GOLD analysis project Ga0334722, IMG submission 207210) | Sediment microbial communities from Yellowstone Lake, YNP, Wyoming, USA - C3_bottom | ecosystem: Environmental > Aquatic > Freshwater > Lake > Sediment | place: USA: Wyoming | collected...
CGTGGCCTGCGTTTGCGCGTTCGTGTTGTAGCTCCCTCTCTCACCCCGGATTGCTACAATGCAGTGCGCGTCGACGCCGTTCTCGATTGAGTTGTAGCTCCCTCTCTCACCCCGGATTGCTACAATACACCCAGCGCAGCGTATTGCCGCTCACCGGTTGTAGCTCCCTCTCTCACCCCGGATTGCTACAATCGTGTGGGTGTGGGTGTCTGACCTGGGGCAGTTGTAGCTCCCTCTCTCACCCCGGATTGCTACAATTGCTCCGCCCCACGCCCCATCTGTGCCCCAGTTGTAGCTCCCTCTCTCACCCCGGATTGCTACAATCTGCGCAGCGCCGCCTCGGCGTCGTCGATGGTTGTAGCTCCCTCTCTCACCCCGGATTGCTACAATGGCGTGCCGTGGCGCGACCGCAAGGTGAAGGTTGTAGCTCCCTCTCTCACCCCGGATTGCTACAATTGCATCACCGAGGCGCGCCTCGTCGAGATCGTTGTAGCTCCCTCTCTCACCCCGGATTGCTACAATCAGGCGCTGCGTGGCATCGCCGCGGCGCTGGTTGTAGCTCCCTCTCTCACCCCGGATTGCTACAATATCGCAGCGCAGTTCGTCAAGGCAGCAATGGTTGTAGCTCCCTCTCTCACCCCGGATTGCTACAATCGACCCCGAGGCGCAATTCCGTTGCGACCCGTTGTAGCTCCCTCTCTCACCCCGGATTGCTACAATAAGAACATGGTGGCGTTCGCGCGCGACGGCGTTGTAGCTCCCTCTCTCACCCCGGATTGCTACAATTGACGGCGGCGCCGATGATATGCGAGAGCGGTTGTAGCTCCCTCTCTCACCCCGGATTGCTACAATGATCGAAGCGCTGAATGTAAGGCTGAAAGAGTTGTAGCTCCCTCTCTCACCCCGGATTGCTACAATGATTTGCTCAATTGCAATGCCCGCCTCTTGGTTGTAGCTCCCTCTCTCACCCCGGATTGCTACAATTTCAAGCGAATCCGTTGTATTGACGCGAAGGTTGTAGCTCCCTCTCTCACCCCGGATTGCTACAATTGACCTCGTGGAAAGCCCCGCCCAGCTTGGCTGGCGGGGTTTTTCGCTTGATATAACGGGCGCTAAAAGAGCAGCATTTGATTGGTCTTGACGGCTTTTTCTTGAAAAAGCGGCAGGCCGACCAGAAGCTTTGTGCTCGCGTATTGCTTTTCGGTCACGGTCAGGCATCGCACCGATCCATCCGGCGGTAGGTTATCGATCAGGCGTTTCATGTGCTTTTGCTCGGCATCGGTGCCGTTAAGAATGCGGCCGTAAACTGAAAATTGGATCATGTCGTAGCCGTCGTTGATGAGAAAGCGGCGGAACACCGTATAAGCGCGGCGTTCGGCGCGAGTACCTACCGGTAGGTCGAACAGTACGAGCAGGCGCATATGTCGTCGCGTCCCTACGCTCATACGCTAGGACTCGCGGTGGTGCTGGCGCAGACGGATGAGAGTAGGGAGTTCCAACACATCTTCGCTCCCGCCTTCATAGATTCGCGCGAGACTTTCCACTGCGTGTTCGATCGCATCCAGGGCGGACATGACGCCGCGTGGCATCGCCATGTCCGCATTGAGCAAGCCGACCAGCCCTGTCTTGTCCGTCGGTTGCAGCTCGCTGTCATCTTGCGAACGGTGCGTAGCCACATAGAGATCGATCAGGGGTCGGAAAGGTTCGATCAGGTCATCCGCGAGATTGAACGCATTTTGTTCGCTGGCGTGGAACAATCCAATCGAAGGCAGCAGGCCGTGCGCAACAAGTCCGCGCGCTATCGTGCCGCGCAGGACCGCGTAACCGTAGTCCAGCGCCGCATTCGCCCATTGGTCATCTCCGCGTCGAAACTCCTTGCCGAAAAGGCTGGCGAAGTAGAATGCCGCCGCCTGCCCCTCCAGTTTCCCACTGTCGCCCGAACGCACGCGGCGCACATACGATTCAAGCCGATCATCGCCTTCAACGCCCGCGAGCTTCAGGCAAGCCGCCTGATTGGCGATCTTTCGCCGCACGATGGCCGCCCATGCCTGTTTGGCGAGCGGACGCGGCATGCTCATCTGAAGGCGCAGCCAGCGAGTGGCGCGTGAGTGGGTAAGAAAAGGAAGAAAAACGCCGCTCGGATGATGTGTATCGCTGGTGGCAAACAGGCTGATGCCGTATTCGCCGCAGGCCGAGAGGACAGGATGCGTAAGCGTGATTTCGCGGTGATTCAACATGATTACCGCAATATCCTCGAAAGGCACGAATGCCGTCTCTTCCTGTTCGATGGCCAGCGAGTAGTGCTCGCGCCGCAGTTTCGCAGGGCGCGAGACAACCACGCTACGCCAGACCACTGCGCTCCTCCGGGGGCGCGGGGTAGATATGGCCCAGAACATCGACGTGGAACTTTTCAAGCGCGAGGGAGGTCTTGACCCCGATACTCTCGATCATCCCGTCCTTGCCGACCTTCTGGCTGCGGTCATGCGCCCAAAGATTGATTGCTCCCGTCGAGCGATTGCAACTCGCGTAATATCCAATGTGAGATTCCTTTCTTAGCGAAACTCGCACCAGGTCATTCGGATACAGTGAGAAACACCATTCATAGCTGTCGTCGATCAAAGTCCATTCGTCTTCATCTTTGTATGCCACAATCGCCCGATTTGGCAGCCCCTTCACCTGGTGATGGACATACACCGGCACCAAGTGGAACCTGCCGCCTTTGGTGAACACATCCACTCGCAACATGCTGTCGTTCTTGGCGATGCCACCGCGAATCGGAATGCCAGAAAGCTTGTCGATCATCAGGGTGACGGTGCGCACGATGGGTCCGGTGGGGTTGCCATCCCGATCTGGTTTGCGCAGTGAGTTGCCGGCCGGGAAAGCTTTGTCGCCCTTGCCTCCGTGCGCATCCAAACGGGCACGAATGGCAGCGTAGAGTTTTTCGTTGCGGTGCGGGTCGATCAAATTATCTAGGTCTTTTAACGTCAAGTTCGCGAGCGGCACTTTTTGGGTTACGCCGCCTTTCGCTTTCAGCCGTTCGGGCTGTCCGTAAATGGTGTCCTTGTGTGCGGCGCCGCCATTGCGCCGCTGCGGCGCGCGCGATACGAACAGAGGCCGCAGCGCGTTCAACGCGTCCGGCGGGTAGCTGCCCAACTGCTCTATCGCGGTACGCATGATCGCCGGGTCATCGATTTTTAATCGTGCTTCCAGTTCATGGCGAAAATTCGGCCAGGGGTCGGGAAAGTGCTGGCGCAATTGCTGGAACATCGCCGGATTCACAATCTCTCCGGTTTCCACATCAACGAAACCTTCTCGCACCTGATCGAGTTCCTTGCGCCGCGCGTAATCGGACAAGCGCTTGACCATGCCATGGCTGCATGCGGCTACCACGGTGGCATCGAGGGCATGGTGGCGATCGCTGTCTTCGCGCACCTTGATGAGTCCCCAGCGCGCGCGCAGGAAGGAAGTCATTTGTCCGCTGAGTACCACGCAGCGCTTGGCCTCGCTGGCTTCCGCTAGTTGCAGAAAGCGCTCTACGTAATTCTTGAAAAACTTGCAGATGTAGCGGGTATCGTTAAGATTGCGCTCGCGGAATTCCTTCGCTTCATCATCACCGAAATTCTTGCGCAATAGGCGGCTGCGCTTGGCGAGGCGACAGGCTTTGTTCGACTCGACAAAGGCGACGAACGTCCGCCAGCGCTGGCTGTCTTCAGCGCCGCGCAGATACTCGTAGGGGGTCTGGTTTCCCTTGTTGCGATTCTCCGCGGCATGCACGAGCACCTTGTTATTCCTGCTGTTGTCAAAGCTGCGCGAATAGGGCAGGGCATGATCGATCTCGACGTATCCGGGCTCGAGCAGGCGGCCAAGGTCAATGGGCTCGATCGAGTAAGCGCATTTGCATTGCTGCTCCCGATAGAGCCGCCATTTCTCGAACTCCACCCCTTTTGGCATTTGGCCGAAATGTTCGGCGAACCTGGCTTTGTCTTTGTCGTTCTGATCTCGGAACTCTGCCTGGCTCTTCTCAATTTTCTTGCGCTCGTCTAACGGATTCGACAAGTCCCGCGCCATTTCGATATGGACCGCATGCGGTGCGCCGTACTGATGAACGAGAGCGTTCACCACCTTGCGCGCCTGATTCAGCGCCCGCAACACCACCGGGTTGCGGGGAATATCGGCGTCCTCGTTGAACACCATGCGCCCGGTCTTGTCGCGTCCGGAGTAGAACGGCGGCAGGTACTTGTGTTCGCCTTCGCCAGTCTTGTAAAGCTGGCTGTGATGATAACCAGCCCGCTCGCACGCTTCGTCGTAGCGCAGGCCGTTCTCCATGTGCGTCACGATCCTACGCAGCGCTTCGAGCGACAAGGCGTGAAATTTGTCGAAGCGGATATCGAGCAAGGCATCGATCATCTTCTGCGCGCCCGGCAAGGGTAGTTTGCGCAACTCGGCAGCCGCTTCCTCATCTTCCTTGAATACGCTCAATACCCAGGCAATCTGGTCAAGCAACTCCGGCCGGCCGTCTATTGCTGCGCCCGCCATTCCCTGCCATTCGGTTTCCAGTCCGGCCTTCTTGAGTGTCGATCGCAGCTCCTGCCACGCCGGAACTTTGACCAACACCGCGGTTTCAGGATCCTTAACCTTGCCGTCCGGCTGTTGCGCGTAGGAAAACCGGGCGAAGCGGAAGCCGTCGAGTGTGACCCCGCTCTTCACAAGGGCGGCGCGCAGTTGCTTGTAAGTAAGGTCGCCGGCTTGGCCGTAGGGCAGGGGCAGGGCGATTCTCCGTTCCTGCTCGGTCAACGGGCGCGTGGTCCCATCCGCGACGATGCGTAGATTGTTGAGTATCGTCAGCCAGACGTGGCGTTCAGCGGTGTAGCTGGCCCTTGGGGCGCGGTACTCGGCCTTTTCAAAGGTGCAATGCCCCAGCATTTTCAGAAGATCTTCGCCCGCCAGCGCCGGCTCTTGCACCCAGAACAAGCCGCTTTTGCGATCCCCGTTGCCAAGGATTGCCGCCTCAAGTGCCGCGTCCGCATGGGCGTTGCCCAGTTCGCGCTGCCGTCGGAACAGATCGGCCAGTTCCTTGCCCAGCAATACGCGCGAGAGCGCCTTGCCGTAGTCGCCTTGTTTATTGCGCTGTGCGTCAGGAAATTCCTTTAGCACCATTTCGGCGGCACTTCGATAGCCCTTTTCCTGCATGAGCTTGTTGGTTGCCGCCAAGCCCTGCTTGACCTTGCCACCTTCGCCCTTGGTATCGGCTTCGGCCTTCTTCTCCTCGGCGCGGCTTATCCAATGAAAACCGCGGTGCTTGCACAAGTGGTAGATCACCCGAGCCCATTCCTCGGCATGTAGTTGACGATCCAACCCTTCTACCCGCAATCGCCAGAGGGAACGGGGAAAAGGGTTTTGCGGCTGGAATAACCGCGTGTCGCCGATGACTCCTTGTCGCTTGAGCACGCGAGCCAGCTTCGTCAAGCGCCAAGTGCGGCGGTGAAGGCGGCGACGCGTCAATCGCGCGGTGCGACGAATTAGATTGAGAGAATCGCCTTCCTTGGCAGTTTCCGCCTTGTCGAAAGCGCGCACTCCAAGCGCCACAATTCGGTCCGGTGCAAGCACTGCCCATCCAACCGATGCGATGCCGATATCCAAACCTATAGTAAGCGCGTCAGTCGCCTTGACAGCCATTATTTTCTCCCTATACTGGAAACGGTTGCAGCAATCCGGGGTGAGAGCCGTTGCTACAATAAGTTAAATCGCAAGATTTGACGAATCCGCCCGGTGGAGCAATCCACCGGGCTTTTTATTTGTGCGTTCGACAGGCCACGCTTACATGGCCTGATGCTGCGAGCATAGGGCTATCAGCATACGCCGATAAGCGGCTAGTCGCCCTTCGCTATGCCCTCGCGCCGCGGATCCGTGCCGCCACTCCAGCCATCGCGCGTGCGCTGGATGCCGTGCACGCCGCTTGTTACGTCGATCAGGCTCACTTCGTGGCCTAGCGCCCGTAGCGTATCGGCCCACGCCGCCGCCGCCGTACCTTGCTCCAGTTCGGTCGGTCCATTGCGGCTTCCGAAGTTGGGCAGGTCGATCGCCTGCTGCAGGTCCAGGTTCCGGTCGAGCGCTGCGACCAAGGTTTTGACGACGTGGATGATGATGGCGCTTCCGCCGGCTGACCCCAGAGCAAGCACCAACTTGCCGTCGCGGTCGAATACCATGGTCGGGGCCATTGAGCTACGCGGGCGCTTGCCAGGTTCGATGCGGTTCGCCACGAGTTTTCCGTCTTGTTCTGCTACGAAGGAAAAGTCGGTGAGCTGGTTGTTGAGCAGGAAGCCGCGCACCATTTGCTGACTGCCGAAGGCGAACTCGATCGACGAGGTCATGGCCACGGCGTTGCCGTCGGCATCGACGATGGACAGGTGGCTGGTGGAGGAGAGTTCCGGCGAAGCGTCGTCGGTGAGTTCCGCAAGCGGTGCGCCGGGCGGAGAGCCAGGCAAGGCGCGGCCGAGCGACCGATCTGGGCGCACCAGCGCCGCGCGTGCGACAAGGTATTTTGGTGATATCAGCCCCGCTAGCGGCACGGGGACGAAATCGCTGTCGGCGAGATAGCGCTCGCGGTCGGCGTAGGCGAGCCGTTCGGCTTCGGCGACGAGATGCGCGGCGCGGATCGGGTCGGAGGGCAGGCTGACCGGCGCAAGCCGTTGCAGCATGCCCAGCACTTGCAGCACGGCGATACCGCCCGAACTCGGCGGCGGCATGCCGCAGACTCGCCATTGCCGATACGGCGCGCATACGGCCTCGCGCTGTTTCGCCCGGTAATGCGCCAGATCGTGTTCGCTCAAGTCGCCCGGATTGATTGCGCCTCTGACTTTGCCGACGATGTCGCGTGCAATCTCCCCGGTGTAGAAGGCGTTCGCGCCCTCGGCGGCGATGGTTCGCAGCGTCGCGGCGAGCGCAGGGTTCTTGAGTATTGTGCCCACGGGCTTGGGCGTGTCGTCTTCCCGGTAGTACATGTGCCGCATCGCCTGGTCGCGCCCGGCCAGGCGCACCCATTCGAGCAGGCTGTGCAGGCGCGGCGACAGTGGGAAGCCTTCGGTCGCCAGGCGGATGGCCGGAGCGAACAACTCGGACCAGGGCAGCTTGCCGTGCCGGCGATGCGCGAGTTCCAGCGCACGCAGCACGCCGGGTGTGCCGACTGCGCGTCCGCCGACGATCGCGTCCAGGTGCGCCAGCGGCTGGCCGTCGGCGCCGATGAAACGCTCGGCGCGCGCGGCCGCCGGCGCGGTCTCGCGCCCGTCGTAGGCGGAGAGATCTGAATTTCTGGCTGAATAGTGCAGGAGGAAAGCGCCGCCGCCTATGCCCGAGGATTGCGGCTCCACCAGATTGAGCACCATCTGCACCGCGATCGCGGCGTCGATCGCCGTGCCGCCCCGGCGCAATAGCTCGTAACCCGCGTCGACCGCCAGCGGATGCGCGGCGGCGAGCATGAAGCGCGGCGCATGGACCGCCTGCTTCGGGGCGTAGCCGGACCCGGGTTCGGGCGCCGGCTGCGCCAGCGCGAGCCCCGCCGCGAGCGCAAGCAGTGGCCCGCAAGCCCCCGTCAAGCAATAAAAAAGGGCAGCGCGAAGGCTGCCCTTTCTACTCCTCGTCATCGATGCGTTACAGCAGCGGCACGACCAGCAGGGCAACAATGTTGATGATCTTGATCAGCGGGTTGACCGCTGGGCCCGCCGTATCCTTGTACGGGTCGCCTACGGTGTCGCCGGTCACGGCCGCCTTGTGCGCGTCCGAGCCTTTGCCGCCGAAGTGGCCGTCCTCGATGTATTTCTTGGCGTTGTCCCAGGCGCCACCGCCGGTGGTCATGGAGATGGCGACGAACAGGCCGGTGACGATCGAGCCCATGAGCACGCCGCCCAGGGCCTGCGGGCCCAGGGCGATGCCGACGATGATGGGCACCAGCACCGGCAACAGCGAAGGCACCATCATTTCCTTGATCGCGGCCACGGTGAGCATGCCCACCGCCTTGGAGTAGTCCGGTTTGGCCGTGCCTTCCATGATGCCCGGGATTTCCTTGAACTGGCGGCGCACTTCCACCACCACCGAACCCGCGGCGCGGCCGACGGCTTCCATCGCCATGGCTGCAAACAGGTAGGGGACTAAGCCGCCGATAAACAGGCCGATGATGACCATGTGGTTCGACAGGTCGAACGTGACGATCTTGCCGGCGTGTCCCAGGGCGTGGGTGTAGTCGGCGAACAGCACCAGCGCCGCGAGGCCGGCAGAGCCGATGGCGTAGCCCTTGGTCACCGCCTTGGTGGTGTTGCCCACCGCGTCCAGCGGATCGGTGATAGCGCGCACCGAGTCGGGCAGATCGCTCATTTCGGCGATGCCGCCGGCGTTGTCGGTGATCGGGCCGTAGGCGTCCAGGGCGACGATAATGCCGGTCATGGACAGCATGGAGGTGGCGGCGATGGCGATGCCGTACAGGCCGGCCCAGGCGTAGGCGAGGTAGATCGAGGCGCACACCGCCAGCACCGGCAGCGCGCAGGCACGCATCGACACGCCCAGGCCGGCGATGATGTTGGTGCCGTGGCCGGTGGTCGAGGCTTGGGCGATATGCCGTACCGGGGAGAACTCGGTCGCGGTGTAGTACTCGGTGATCACCACCATCAGCGCGGTCAGCACCAGGCCGATCACCGCCGTGCCGTACAGGTGCAGAACGGTGATATTTCTCGCCACGCCGCCGATGTCGAAGGTGGAGTTCTTGACGATGTCGCCCATCATCCAGTCGGTGAGCGGGTAGAACGCGATCAGGGCCAGCACGCCGGCGACGATCAGGCCCTTGTACAGGGCGTTCATGATCTTCTTGCCCGGCGTGACACTCACGAACAGGCAACCGATGACCGAGGCGATGATGGAAAAGCCGCCCAGCACCAGCGGGTAGATCACGGCGTTGGAGGAGGTGGTCTTAATCGTCAACGCGCCCAGCAGCATGGTGGCGATGATGGTCACGGCATAGGTCTCGAACAGGTCGGCCGCCATCCCGGCGCAGTCGCCGACGTTGTCGCCCACGTTGTCCGCGATCACCGCCGGGTTGCGCGGGTCGTCCTCGGGAATGCCGACTTCGACTTTGCCCACCAGGTCGGCGCCGACGTCGGCGCCCTTGGTGAAGATGCCGCCGCCGAGCCGGGCGAAGATGGAAATCAGCGAGCCGCCGAAGCCGAAGCCGATCAGCGGCTTGATCACGTCGCTCAGGGGTAGGCCGTTGCCGGCCGCATTGGCGGTGAGAAAGGCATAGAAGCCGGTCACGCCGAGCAGACCCAGGCCGACGACCAACAGGCCGGTGATGGCGCCACCGCGGAAGGCGACTTTGAGCGCTTCGTTCAGCCCGGTACGCGCGGCTTCGGCGGTGCGTACGTTGGCGCGCACCGACACGTTCATGCCGATGAAGCCGGTTGCCCCCGACAGCACCGCGCCGATGACGAATCCGGTCGCCGTCGCTCCTCCCAGAAAGATGCCGATGAGCACGGCGAGGATGACGCCGACCACGGCGATCGTGGTGTACTGCTTGTTCAGGTAGGCAGACGCGCCTTCCTGAATCGCCGCGGCGATTTCGCGCATGCGATCGTTGCCGGTCGGCTGCGCCAAAATCCACTGGATCGACCAGCCGCCGTAGAGCAGCGCGAATACGCCGCACGCAAGTGCAAACCAGAGCCCTGCATTCATAGTACTTCTCCCCGAGAAAAGTCGGCCTCTAAAATCGGACCGGCAGTTTTTGAAAGCCCTGAATTGTAACAGGCAGTGCCTACCCAGGAACAGGGGCCGGCGGGGCAAATATCCGTTTCCTGGTGGGGCGACTCAAAGGGCGTCGCGCCCGCCGCTGTAAAGGTGCGCCGATGCGCGGACGAGAAAACGTTCGCACTTGCGCGAACGGCGTCCCGTCCGCGCGGATCCTCGATGGTGTACGGATGAAAAGCGCATCCGTACACCATCGAGGATCTCGGATAAAGGCAAACCCAAACCGTCGTTGCTATGTTGCTATTGTTCTTGGCGCGCAATGGTTGTTGGCGGCACGCGACTGCATTTGAGTCGCCGTATATAATGGAAAGCACGTACAGCTGGTTGAAAATTTGTCAATTCAAGGGAGCCGCCGGATCATGCCGCACGGGAAGGTGTTAGTCGCTCAGGGAGGCGGTCCGACCGCCGTCATCAATCAGTCGATGGCGGGAGTGGTTCTGGAGGCGCGCAAGTTCCGCAATGTCGAGCTGGTCTACGGCGCCTATCACGGCGTATCCGGAATCATCGAAGAAGAGTTCCTCGACCTCACCCAGGAAACCAGCCACAACATCGAGATGGTGGCCTGCACGCCGTCGTCCGCGCTCGGTTCGACGCGCGACAAGCCCGATCTGCGCTACTGTCAGGAAATATTCAAGGTGCTCAAGGCGCACGGCATCGGCTATTTTTTCTATGTCGGCGGCAACGACTCCTCCGACACCGTGCGCATCGTCAGCGAAGAGGCGCGGCGCGCGAACTACGCGCTGCGCTGCATCCACATTCCGAAAACCATAGACAACGACCTGGTCGGCAACGATCACACGCCGGGATTTCCCTCTGCCGCCCGGTTCGTCGTCCAGGCTTTCATGGGCGCGAACCTCGACAATGCCGCGCTGCCCGGCGTCTACCTGGCCGTGGTGATGGGCCGTCACGCCGGTTTTTTGACCGCGGCGTCGGCGCTGGGGAAGAAGTTCCCGGACGACGGCCCGCATCTGATCTACATACCGGAGCGCACCTTCGAACTCGAAAAATTCATTGCCGATGTCAAGACCGCTTACGACAAGTACGGCCGCTGCGTGATCGCTGCCTCGGAGGGCATCCACGATAGCCAGGGCAATCCCATCATCACCCAACTGAAGCAGCAGGTGGAGCGCGATGCGCACGGCAACGTGCAGCTATCGGGCACCGGTGCCCTGGCGGACCTGCTGTGCGATGAAATCAAGCGCAAGCTGGGCATCAAGCGCGTGCGCGGCGACACCTTCGGCTACGTGCAGCGCTCGTTCATGGGCTGCGTTTCGGATGTCGATCAGCGCGAGGCGCGCGAGGTCGGCGAAAAGGCGGTGCAATACGCCATGTGGGGCGATCGCGACGGCTCGGTAACCATCCGTCGCACCGGCTTTTATTCGGTCGATTTTCAGCTGGTTTCGCTCGAATCCGTGGCCGGGAAAACCCGCGTCATGGAGGACGAGTTCATCGCCGCGAGCGGCACCGACATCACCGACGCTTTCCGCTTGTACCTGCGGCCGCTGCTGGGTTCGGGGATGCCGGATGCCTATCGCTTGCGCCTGAACCGGGTGGACAAGATTCTCAAGCTGGGGAAGTAGGCAGGGCGGGACAGTATTTTTTAGGGTTCCGATTTGGGTGTTGCGCGATGGCGTGCTGTGGCGGCACGGCTAGTTCAGCGCACGTGGTGCGTGCCGCAAGTTCAGGATGCAGCGAGTGGGCTTGCGCGGACGGCGGCCCGTCCGCGCGGATCCTCGATATGCCCGGATGAAAAGCACATCCGGGCACATTGAGGATCTCGGATAAGGGCAAACTCAATGCGTCCTTGCTTTTATCCGGAACCTTGTTTTGGTACGGATGCGCTTTCCATCCGTACCAAAACAAGGTTGGCGCGCGGAGCGCGCAATGGCCGTTCTTGGCACGCGATGGCATTTGAGACGCCGGCCGTAAATAGGCTATTGACAATTACCTAACTGTATGACAACCGCTTTGATCTTCATGCGTTATTCCAATGTAGATATATCATTGGGGTTGAACCATGAAAGCAAAGAACAAATCAGACGAGGCTGCGAAGCGGCGGGT
>Ga0334722_10006247_pt1:0-7500 | contig 11846 bp, 7 predicted proteins | sample C3_bottom_MG_FD_207210 | JGI IMG/M metagenome (GOLD analysis project Ga0334722, IMG submission 207210) | Sediment microbial communities from Yellowstone Lake, YNP, Wyoming, USA - C3_bottom | ecosystem: Environmental > Aquatic > Freshwater > Lake > Sediment | place: USA: Wyoming...
ATATTTCCTTCATCGCCAAGTTTTTTTTGAATCTTCACAAGTTCTGCACGCACTTCTGGAATTTTACTTATGTCGCTTACTTTTGCATTAACCTCGGCACTTCTAATCTTCTCGGTAACCTCTTCATCATTTACAAATACTCTAGTAACGCCATTTTCGAATTTCAGCTTGAGGTTAATCTCCCTTGCCATATCAATTATAGCGGAAATATCCTCTGCGATTCCATTTCGGAGTGCAATAAAAGTTATTGCGCGGTACATTGCACCCGTATCCAAATATGTGAATCCGAGCTTTTGTGCAATGTTTTTAGCAGCAGTACTTTTACCGGAACCGGCGGGACCGTCTATTGCTATGATAATTTTCTTTGGCATTTGGCTTGCAAAAATAGGAAAACGGGCTCGATGCTGCAAATTAATATTCTATTTAATTTTTGGCTGTTTTTGCCCATAATAAAGTGGCTTTTCATCCAGATTCATGCTCTTTTTGGTGATTATACTTCGAATTATCTAAAAAGAACAAGATAAAACCGGCGAGCGGCTAAAATTAATTTGTAATGGAATATTATTAAAGAAATTTATTTGATGAGCAACAACTTTTTGGTCTGAGAAAAATTTCCGACAGTTAGTGTGTAAAAATAAACTCCGCTTGCAAGAGTACTTCCATCAAACATAACTTCATAACTTCCCGGAAGTTTTTCTTCGTTAACAAGAGTAACTATTTTATTCCCAAGTGTATCAAATACTTTTAGAGTTACATATTGTAGAAAAGTTGCATGCAACGTCTCTACAGCCGGTATTGAAAATCTAATTTTTGTAGTTGGGTTGAATGGATTCGGATAGTTTTGAGAAAGTTGAAATGAAAGCGGTATTTCAGTTTCATCTTCTCTGCTCATCAAAGTACCATATTCTTTGCCATTTATTTTTGCATAAACTAAGTCATAAGTGTTTCCCGTGCAAGCAACCATACACATATGATTCGATTGGGAATAAATGCCAATATTCATCGCCATACTCCAGTGGAAATCGTTGCCATTTGTTGTAATTGGACTTCCAATCATTCTGGTTTTTCTCACTTCAGAAAAAACGGTTTGATCAGAAATATCCCAACAAATCATTCCTTGAAAATGATCATAAAGTACTGTAAATAAACTATCCATCTTTTCTTCAGTCTCATCAGAGACATATTTATAAATTATTCCGGTTGCGGTATCTATTCTGATTAACACTCTTTCCAAATTTTTGATCTCGTCGTATGTAAATGGTGGTTGCTCAACAAAAAAATATCTCTTCCCGTTTGTTAAAAGAGTATCTGCCAAAACTCTTTTTGATAGATAAGAAATTTTGTTTTGATAATTTGGCGGCTGATATGTGATCTTATACTGCCATACATCCCCCACATGAAGCGGGTAAAAATTAATTGCCGGATTAACTTGTGAGTTTACGATTTGCGGTAAGAAACAAATGAGTACAAATAAAAAAGTTTTGATTATTTTCAATTCCCCGTCCAAAAAATATTTGGATAAATGCTAATTCAAAACTAAATGAGATTGAAAGCTAATGCAAGTCTAATACTTCAACCATACGTTTCTGTACCTTTCCATTAGTAGCTAATATTTGTTTTGAATAGATATCAATCACTTCGCCCTTAAAATTAGTAACCACACCGCCGGCTTCTTCAACAATTAGTTTACCTGCACAAATATCCCATGGATGAAGATGCACTTCCCAAAATCCATCGAACACACCGGCTGCTACATAACACATATCAATTGCGGCAGAACCTAATCGTCGAACGGCACTCGAAGTTTTTAGAAACGCCGCAAACCTTTCAATTGCAAAATCTGGATTATCTTGGATGTCGTATGGAAATCCGGTAACCAGCATGCTCTTTCTCAAGTCATCATTGGTACTAACTTGCAATTTTTGTCCGTTGCGGAATGAACCGCTTCCCTTTTCAGATGAATAAATTTCATCTCTCATAACATCATAGACAACACCGCAAATTGTTTCCCCGTTTTTCTGAAGACCTATTGAAACTGCGAATATTGGCAATCCGTGAGCAAAGTTAGCTGTTCCGTCAAGCGGATCAACAACCCATAAATAATCAGATGTTGATTTATGCTCGCCGCTTTCTTCTGCAAGAACAGCATGAGTAGGAAATTCTTTCTTTATAAATTTTATAATTGCCGCTTCCGATTTTTTATCTACCGCCGTCACGAAATCAGAAAGATTGGTTTTGTACTCTACAGAAAAATTTGTTCCAAATCCTTCTCTAATAATTTCTCCCGCCTCTTTCGAAATTTGAATCACTTTGTCAATCATAATCATCTGTAAATTGTTTTTACAAAAATAGTTTAATAAAAGATTTCTTGCCGATAAACTTGCTCAGCTTTAAGAAAATGAGCCGGGTTGATACGATCAAGAACAAGATTATGATTACGAGCAAGATCAAGAAAAAAGGTAACTATCTCTTCTTGCCGTTTCTTGATAGCCCTTCGATTTATTGGTATATTTTGATTGTAAATCAAATACGGAGTTTTTAACCCTGATGAATGAAAAGAATAAAAAGCCGAGCGATGAAATTTCAAGTATTGAGAACATTCCGCACGTTCTTCCTGTGCTGCCGCTACGCGATAATGTAATATTTCCTTATATGATTTTTCCCGTTCTTGTAGGACGAGAGCAATCTATACGCGCTGCAAATTTTGCACTCGATAATTCCAAATATATTTTTCTTGCCGCACAAAAAAGATCAAACGTTGAGGAACCTTCAAAAGAAGATATTTATGCGGAAGGAACTATAGCCAAGATAATTCAAATATTAAAACTGCCAAATGGTTTGTTGAAAATTCTGGTTGATGGAATTATCCAAGGAAAAATTCTTGCATATACAGACCGAGCAAATTTTTATGAAGCAGAAATCGAAGTAATTACACCCAAAGATGAAGACAAGCGTGAGATGAATGCTCTTCTGCGGCAGATGTCTTCGCTTTTCAAAGAGTATGTTAAAATAAATAAATCCATACCGGCTGAAGCTGTAAATGCATTTGATAACATTGATGAGCCTGACCGCAAATTGTTTTACGTTGCCGCTAATATCAATCAACAAATTGACGTGAAACAAAAGATACTTCAAAATTTTTCACTGCGAGATCAGCTCTATGAGGTCATTCGTCTGCTTAATTCGGAAATTGAAATCTTAAAAATAGAAAAAGAGATTGAAGGGAAAGTCCAGGATAATATTCAAAAGACACAGCGCAAATTTATCATACAAGAACAGATTAGAATTCTACAGGACGAACTGGGAGAAGAAGAGGAAACATCGCCGGATTTTATAAAATTAAAAGAGCGGATTGACAAAGCGAAAATGCCAAAGTCGGTTTTCGATAAAGCTGTTGAAGAGTTCAATAAATTGAAAAAAACACCGCCGAGTTCACCGGAATCAACCGTCATACGCAACTATCTTGACTGGCTAGTGGATGTTCCATGGCACACAAAGACAAAAGATAATCTCGATATTAAAAACGTACGCAAAATTTTAGATGAAGATCACTTTGGTTTGGATAAGCCGAAAGAAAGAATTGTTGAGCATATCGCTGTGCTGAATCTTGTAAAAAATATGCGCGGACAAATTTTATGTTTTGTTGGACCTCCAGGCGTTGGAAAAACTTCTTTGGGAAAATCTATTGCAAGAGCAATCGGTAGAAATTTTGTACGCATTTCTCTAGGCGGAGTTAGAGACGAAGCTGAAATTCGAGGTCATAGAAGAACTTATATCGGTTCAATGCCGGGAAAAATAATTCAATCTATGAAGCGGGCAAAAACTATAAATCCGGTTATGCTTCTTGATGAGATTGATAAAATGAGCATGGATTTCCGGGGCGATCCTTCTTCTGCAATGCTGGAAGTTCTGGACCCGGAACAGAATCATACATTCAATGATCACTATCTTGATATTGATTATGATCTTTCACAAGTAATGTTTATCACTACCGCTAATGTTCGTTATAACATTCCTCTTCCTCTTCAGGATAGAATGGAAATAATTGAACTGCCCGGTTATCTTGAACATGAAAAGATTCAGATTGCAAAACGCCATATAATTCCGAAACAAATCGCTGCTCATGGTCTGGAAAAATTCAATATCGATTACCAAGATGATGCGGTTAACAAAATTATTATGGAGTACACACGAGAAGCCGGCGTTAGAAATCTTGAACGCGAAATAGCTTCTGTATTAAGAAAAACCGCGAGAGAGATTGTTTCTGCAAATTCGAAAAACGGAAAAGCAATAAAATCAAAAAAGAAATTTCCGATTGATTCAGCTCTTGTAGAAAAATTTCTTGGTGTTCCGAGGTTCAGATCTCAAAAAGCTGATAAAGAATTAAGAGTTGGCAGCGTTACCGGTTTGGCATGGACTAGTGTTGGCGGAGAAATTCTTCAAGTTGATGCAACTGTAATGACCGGCGCAGAAAAGCTTACAATCACCGGACAAATTGGAAACGTGATGAAAGAATCGGCGCAAGCGGCATTAAGTTATTTACGGTCAAACGCAAAAGATTTTGGACTCGATTCACATTTTTCAAAAGGTAAAGAGATTCATATTCATTTGCCGGAAGGTGCAATTCCAAAGGACGGTCCAAGTGCCGGTATTACACTTGCAATGGCAATGTACTCTGCACTCAGCAACAAACCCGCACGTAACGATATTGCAATGACCGGCGAAATCACTTTACGCGGAAAGGTATTGCCTATCGGCGGATTAAATGAAAAACTTCTTGCCGCCAGAAGAAATGGTATGAAAACTGTTCTAATCCCTAAAGACAATGAAAAAGATCTAAGTGAGATTAAGAACGAAGTAAAAGATGGATTGAAAATTATTCCGATTCAAACAATAAAAGAAGCTTTGCCATATGTGTTTGAGCAACAGAAGAAAAAGAAATTAACTGATAAGAAAAAGAACCGATAATTAGACATTCAGAAAAAATTATTTATTTAATTAAACAATAACCTGGGGGAAATAAAACCATTATTTGATAATTAGTTCATTAAGGAAGAAAGCGGCGTGTTGTTTTTACGGTTTGGGGAGAATATTTATGGGCTATAATGATAACTTTAAGAAAAACAATTATGCTCAACCTCAAAATACGCAAAAGGAAGAACCTTTAAGCGAAGATAAAGTAGAAGAATTTAAGAGTTATGTTGATATACTTGATAAAAAAATCGAAGAAAATTATGGTCGGGTTCGATTGAATGAACGGTTAAATGTTGAAAGAATTAAAAAAACACTTTCGGTAATGGGCAAATGTATAGCCGAAGGTTATATAAAAATTACAGAAAATAAGAGCAAAAAATATATTCACGTTAATAAAGTTAGATATAATAATGAATCAAGTGGTGAAGATGCACTTTCGATTCTAAAGATTGCTATAAGCGACAAATTAAAAGCACCATGGTTAAAAAGAGTTAATTTATTTGATATTCCCTTTCAAGTTGCCACGAGAGGCAGCGAGAAACAATGCATTGAGTTGAAACATACTTTCTCTAATTTTAAATACACTGCTGAAGTAAGACTTATAATTCGAGAAAAAATTCTTTAACTGTATAAAGTTGTAAAAGATAGAGAACAATGACTGAGACAATTACAATTAACCATTCTCAACCTGATGCTGAGATTTATAAATCGCTTTTACCTCAAATTGAAGCATTAATAAATGATGAAGAACCGTTGATCTCTAATCTGGCAAATGTAACAGCAGCACTTAAAGAGGCATTTAATAAAATTAGCTGGGTTGGATTTTATCTGCTTAAAGAGAAAAAACTTTTTCTTGGTCCTTTCCAAGGTAAGGTAGCATGTACAATTATTGATATTGGTAAAGGTGTTTGCGGTACCTCTGCCGCATCAAAAAGAACTATTGTTGTTGATGATGTTGATAAATTTCCTGGACATATAGCATGCGACAGCGGATCTCGGTCAGAAATTGTAATTCCTTTAATGAAAGGTGAAACGATTTTAGGTGTTCTTGATCTGGACAGCTATGAACTTTCCTCATTTAATGAAACAGATAAAAAATATTTGGAATTACTTTGTGATCTGATAACAAAAAAACTTCTTATTGAAAAATTGGTTTTATAGAGAGTGAAATTATGACCGAACAAATAAAATTTGTAGTTACAGCGCGTAAATGGCGGCCACAGACATTTGAAGATGTAGTGGGACAAGAGCATATAACAACCACTCTCAAAAACGCAATTCTAAACAACCGGGTTGCTCATTCATATTTATTTGCCGGACCGCGCGGAGTTGGCAAGACTACCACAGCAAGAATTCTCGCAAAAGTTCTGAACTGTACAAACTCTAAGAACGGCGAGCCATGCAACCAATGCGAAATGTGTTTATCATTTGCTAATTCGCAATCGTTAGATATTATTGAGATAGACGGTGCATCAAACAGACGAATTGAAGAAATTAGAACTCTTCGTGAATCGGTTAAGTATGCGCCTACGAAGGGCAGCTACAAAGTTTATATCATCGATGAAGTTCACATGTTGACGACTGAATCGTTCAATGCACTACTTAAGACTCTTGAAGAACCACCGGAACATACAGTATTTATTTTTGCAACTACTGACGTACACAAAGTACCGTTAACTATAATTTCCCGCTGTCAGCGTTTCGATTTCAGACGAATCGAAATGAACGTAATGAAGAATCTACTTAAGCAGATAGCAAACGCAGAGAATATAACAATTGATGATCTTTCTCTAACACTCATTGCAAAAAAAGCAGATGGTGCTTTGCGGGATGCTCAAAGCCTGTTCGATCAAGTTATCTCTTTCAGCGGCAATAATGTTGATTCTATTCTTCTCTCTAAAATGCTCAATCTAATTGATGAAGAAATATATTTTACTATTTCAGATTCAATACTGGAAAAGAATTTCGTCTCGGCTTTTGAAGTATCTCAAAAAATTTATGAAAACGGATGGAACAACATTGATTTTATGAATGGATTGATTGAGCATTTTAGAAATATAATGACGGTTGTTATCAGTAAAAATACAGATTTAGTTGAAACAGCCGAGATATTCAAAAAAAGATATTTAGAATACACCAACAAATTTTCCGAAGGTGATCTTCTGAGAGCGATGGCGTTTTTAAACAAAATCCAGTGGGAACTAAAATCATCATCCAACCAAAAGCTAAAAATAGAAATTTCATTATGCCATTTAATAGGACTTGAAAGATCTTCCACTATAACGGATATACTTTCTAAGATGAACAATGCTGAACCGGAGAAAAAAATAAATAAAGTGTTTGATTCTTCTTCAAGTTATACTTCCAATAAGCAAATAGACACAACTAACTCAAATGTACGATTAGCTAAGAAAGAAGAAGTAATCGTTCCGGAGATAAAAGCTTTTGTTGCACCGGCATTAGATTCTTCCAATGATTTTAATGATATTATTTCTAAATGGAATGATTTTATTGAGCAGGTTAAGT
>Ga0334722_10006248_pt1 | contig 11846 bp, 10 predicted proteins | sample C3_bottom_MG_FD_207210 | JGI IMG/M metagenome (GOLD analysis project Ga0334722, IMG submission 207210) | Sediment microbial communities from Yellowstone Lake, YNP, Wyoming, USA - C3_bottom | ecosystem: Environmental > Aquatic > Freshwater > Lake > Sediment | place: USA: Wyoming | collected...
CGGGAGCTGGAGACGTGGCATGTGTTTATAATGCTTGGTATCGTATAACCAAGCGGTCTAAGGACAAATAACACAAGCTGGCGCGCCAGCTCCCGACCCTACCAACGGATTCCTTAAACGCGCCATTTGGCCGACCGCGTTTAAGTAACCGCGGAACCTAAGCGTTATGCGGAAAATAACCATTTAAAATCTTTACTTAATGTGTATAATTAAGGTAGTCATACACATAGGAGGCGGAACATGAGGACAAACGTGGTCATAGACGATAACTTGATGCAATCTGCCCAAAAAGCATCAGGTCTGAAAACCAAAAAGGAGACAATAGAGGAAGGCTTGAAACTGCTGGTCCAACTGCGGCGTCAAAGCGCGATCAAAAATTTACGGGGCAAGCTTATGTGGCACGGCGACTTGGACGAGATGAGAACCGATAAGTGATTCTGGTAGATTCATCCGTTTGGGTAGACTACTTCAACGGCACGGACACGCATCAAACTGATCTGCTGGATTCGCTTCTTGGAAAAGAGCTCGTTGTGATGGGCGACTTGATTCTTGTAGAAGTACTTCAAGGGTTTCAAAGCGACCAAGATTTCGAAACCGCGAAGAAACAGCTGCTAAATTTCCCCTTTATGGATATGTGCAGTAAAGCGTTGGCAATTGAAAGTGCGTTGAATTATCGGATGCTTAGAAAGAACGGAGCGACCGTCAGAAAAACAATGGACGTCCTAATTGGAACCTTCTGTATTCATCACCAAATATCTCTGCTACACAGCGATCGCGACTTTGAGCCGATGGAAAAATTTCTAAAATTGAAAACAGTGCGCGCATAACAAAAAAATCCAGCGGATGCTTACCCGCGCCAAAAACTCGCGCAGGCAAGAACCGCTGATCTAGAGCGTTTTATGCGGACAGGCGCCATTGCAACAAGTTAAGCGTCGTTTTCCTTAGCCTTAAGGAAAACGAACGCGCCTTTTGAGGGCCGTGCTCGGGGCCCCCGCACTCATGCCGCCCGTCTCTCCTCGGGCGTTTCGAATTGTCGCAGATCTTCGCCAAGTCGTCTTAGCCGTTTGTCGACCAGGTAATTAATACTGTTCGGTTTCCAGGTCCCATCGGGCAGACGGGCCCCGGCAGGCCGGTCCGTTAGGACTTCGAGGCCGTCGTTGATATTGTCGACGGCCCAGATATGCCAATTGCCGGCTTTAACCGCCCCGACCACGTCTTCACGCAGCATTAGGTGCTTCAGGTTGAGGCTGGGGATAAGGACGCCTTGCCGGCCGTTCAGCCCGATGGCTTTGCAGACGTCGTAGAAACCCTCGATCTTGGTGTTGACCCCGCCGATGGGCTGCACTTCGCCCTGCTGGTTGACTGAGCCGGTGACGGCGATGCCCTGCTTTAAGGGAACGGCCGAGAGACTGGAGAGCAGGGCATATAATTCGGCGCTTGAGGCGCTGTCCCCCTCGATCATGCTGTAAGATTGCTCGAAACCGATAGTGGCGGACATGGCCAGGGGCTTGTCGTGGGCGAAGTTGCCGGCCAGGTAGCCGGCTAAGATCATAGTTGCCTTGTTATATATCTCGCCGCTCATCTTCGATTCCCGCTCGATGTTGACGATGCCTTTTTTGCCGACAAAGACCTTGCAGGTTATGCGGGACGGTTTGCCGAACATGTAGTCGCCGAGCGAGATCACCGACAGGCCGTTGAGTTGCCCGACCTCGACCCCCTCGATGCCAATCATAATAGTCCCGTCGACGATCATCTCCCGTATCTTTTCCTCTATCATATTCGAGCGGTAGATGCGCTCGTTGACGGCCCGGGCGACGTCGACTCCAGTAACCAGGGCGTTGCCGTTGGTCGACGCCCAGTAACTGGCCTCGCTGACCAGGTCGTTTATGTCGATAAAGCGAGTCGAGAGTTTGGTCTGGTCCTCAGCCAGTCTGGTCCCGTATTCGACCACCTTAGCGATGCCGGTGCGGTCGAAATGCTTGAGGTTGTCCTGTCGGCAGCGGGAACTTATTAAGGCGGCATATTTATCGGTATGTTCGAGAGAGCGCTCCATATCTATCTGGAAGTCCGCTCTGACCTTGAAGAGTTTCATAAAATCCTCGTCGTAATGATAAAGAAGGTTGTAGATGTACCGATTGCCGATAAGGATGACTTTAACGTCGATCGGTATCGGCTCCGGCTGCAGGGTCGTCGCCGGGACAAGCCGGAATTGCTCGCCGATATTCTCTATCCTGGCCTCGTGGGTCTTGAGACAGCGCTTCAAAGCGTCATAAGACATGAAGTTGGTCAGGACATCCAAGGCGTTCAATATCAGATAACCGCCGTTGGCGCGATGGATGGAGCCCGACTTGATCATCGTGAAATTTGTGACCATCGCCCCGAACTTGGCCCCGTACTCAAGCCGTCCGAACAAGTTATAGTAGGTTGGATTTGGCTCAAAGACCACCGGCGCCCCGTGGTTCTTAGCGTTGGTCACGAAAAGATTGACTCTATATTTTTCCAGCGGCGATTCCGGCTCCGGCATCTCCATGCCCGGGAGATGCAGTTCCGGCTGATGCTCGGTCTCCTTAAAAGCTTCAAGGTTTTCGACCATATCGTCCTGGACGGCCTGCAGGTACCGAAGGACCTTCTCAGACTCAGAGTACTTGGCGCGCAAGTCGTCGAGGAGGTGCCCGATGGCGAAGAGGGTTAGCTCCTTATCCAACTCCAGGACCTTATGTTTGGCCTGTTTCTCAAGAGTGCGAACGCTGGTCATGACCCGGTTTATATCGGTTTGCAGCGCCTCCGTCCGGCCTTTGATCCCGGCTTTCTCGGGCTCCGGCAGGCCCTCGAATTCCTCACGCTTCATCAGGCGGCCGTCTTTGACCGGTACTGTGACAATTCCGGCGGTAGTCAATTCGACGCTAAAGCCCTGGGCGGAAGCATTCTGCCTCAACCGGTCGAGATCGCTGTCGCGCCGGCCTTGAAGCTCATTGAGCACGCTGTCTTTGCGGCGCTCGTATTCTTCGCTGTCGAAAGCTTTCGGTATCTCGCTCCGGCAGGTTTCGATGAACTCATCGATGTCCTTGGCGAAAGCGACAGCGGCGTCGTTGGCCAGTTCGATGGCGATCGGTCTGTCCGGTTCCTGAAAGTTATAGACATAACACCAATCGTTAGGTTCGGGTTCTTCGGCCGCCAGTTCCTTAACGTAGCTGGCGATGGCGGAGTGTTTGCCGGTGCCTGTCGGACCGGCGGCGTAGACGTTGAAGCCCTTGGTCTTTATTTTAAACCCGAAATCAAGGCTGTGGACGGCCCGGTCCTGACCGACCACGCCGCTGAGTGGCGGTACCTCTTCAGTTGATGAAAAACTGAAGCTTTTGGGGTCGCAGACCCATCGCAACCTGTCCGAATCTATCCGCCATTTGTCTGAGTTCAAATCAGCCTCCTTTGATGGTTAAGAACTACCCTTAACCGGGTGCAAGAAAACTACGTTCAAGTTTTTTTAAAGGCGCTGCTGGGCGCCCTTGCCCTTGTTTTTCGCTTATGGTATTTTCAATTCAGTCCCAAGTAGCTGTTAGGCAACCTTATCTATAAGTGACCTGCCAGGGTTGCCGGGTAAGAGTCCCGAAGGTTACTTGGGACTTCATCTATAATCCTCCTAAAGTCCGACCCGTTCCTGTCCGAAAGTATTGCTATGGACACACAATATAAACGCCTTGGCGATATCTTAAAGGCCCAAGGCCTGATAACCGCGGCCCAACTTAAAGACTCTCTGGATATTCAAGAAACCAAAGGCAAGCCGCTGGGGAAGATTCTGACTCAAGAAAAATTCATTTCCGAGGAGGTTTTGGCGCGGGCGCTTGCCTTTCAAAAAAACCTCAAACTGGTCGACCTATTCGATTACGAAGTCAATCTCCATGCCGCATCGTTGGTAAATGAAGAAGTTGCCAGGCGCTATAAGTTGATACCGATCGATTTTGACAACGAGCGGCTGGTGGTGGCGGTTGCCAACCCCCTTGACGTACATGCTATCGATAGCATGCAGATGATAACCGGCTTGCGGATACTGCCGGTAGTGGCCACGGAAACAGCCATTAAAGACGCGATCAGCCGCTACATGACCGGCCCGGCGCAGATAAAAGAGACGGTTGAAGAAGTGAGCCGGGCGCAGGAGGTCGAAGAAGCGCGTTCGGAAGATGCGGTGGTTGACGAGGAAGTTCCGGTCGTTAAGCTGGCCAATACCATCTTAACGCAAGCGTTCAGGGGGCGAGCCAGCGATGTCCACATCGAATGCGGTGAGTTCGCCATCCGGGTCAGGTATCGGATCGACGGTGTCCTCAGCGAAGCGATGAGATTGCCGGAACATCTGAAGGGGCTGCTGGTATCCAGATTCAAGATAATGAGCGGGATGGATATCTCAGAGAGAAGGCGTCCTCAGGACGGCCGGATGAGCCTCAAAATAGAAGGCAAAGCAGTCCAGTTCCGGGTGGCGACATTGCCCGGCGTTTACGGTGAAAGCATTATATTGCGGCTGCTAACAGGCGGGAAGACACTAATCAGGCTTGAGTCATTGGGTCTGGACGAGAAACTGATGCACATGTATCAGCGCGCCTTCAACCGTTCTTATGGGGGCGCCCTTGTCACCGGTCCGACCGGCACCGGCAAAACCACCACTCTTTACGCGATGCTAAATGAACTCGACACACCGGAAAAGAAGATAATCACCATTGAGGACCCGATCGAATATTGTCTGGAGTCGATAACCCAGATTCAGATAAACAGGAAGGCCGGCTTGGATTTCAGCACCGGCCTGCGCGCTATCGTTCGCGCCGATCCCGACATTCTGATGGTCGGCGAGATTCGCGATCTGGAGACAGCGCAGATAGCGGTCCGGGCGGCACTCACGGGCCACCTGGTCCTATCGAGCATTCACACCAATGACGCGGCGAGCGCGATTACCAGATTGATAGATATGGGTATCGATCCGTTCATCGTCACATCGTCGATAAAGTGCGTTTTAGCTCAGAGATTGGCCCGGCTGCTCTGCCCCCATTGCAAACAGCCGGTTGAATATGATCGCGCTCGCCTTGAGGCGTTGGGGATTCAGACGGATGCGGATTCCCGGACCTTCTATGAGGCAGGGAGTTGCCGCAAATGTCAGCACACCGGCTATCAGGGCCGGATAGGCATCTTTGAGTTACTGATAGTCGACGACGAGATAAATAAGCTCGCCATCAGCGGAGCGTCGAGTACGGAGATAAAAAAGTGGGCCGTCTTTGTTGGTATGCGCACCCTGTATCAGGATGGCATTATGAAAGCGGAAAAAGGGCTTATCTCAATCGGCGAAGTCCAGCGGGTAGTGCTGTAGACTTGTCCTTCCTGCACCGGCACGGGTCTATGACGGTGGCAGTTAGCTCAGCCTCACAGCCGTTCGGTCCGTAAAATCCTAATCAGTAAGTAGACGCCGAGCAATCCGGCCACGAGAAATCCCAGAACGCCCAGAAACGAGTAGCCGAAGAATTCCTGGCCTGTCCTCAACCGCATTATTAAAGCTGAGCCGACGATTATCGAAGCGACGACGACAGCGTAGGCCAGCCGGTTGGCCCCTTGCCTCAAAGTCTTGATCAGACCGTCGAGATGTTCGTGTTCGAATCTGATGGTCACCTCATTCTTGACCAGCTTGTCCAGAAGAATATTGAGCCGACCTGGTGACTCAAGCATCAGCCTGTTTGTTTCAAGCGCCGCTTCGGTCAGCCGGCTGAGGCTGTATTGGCTTTGCCAGAGATTTGCGAAGACTCTCTGGGTCGAGCGGCGCATGAAATCCATGTACCTGATTTCGGGCGCGAGCTTCTTGATGATGACATCGACATAAAAAAGAGTCTTGCCGAGTAGATTGAAGCTCTGCGGAACCCGGAGCTTGTGGCTGAGGGAGACCTTGGCCAGGTCGATAACGGCCAGGCCGATACTCAAGTCGGCGGCGGAGACACCGCTGTACTTGGCAGTGATGGCGCGAATATCCTGCTCAAGGGCGCCGGCGTCGGTCGTTTCCGTCGGGGCGCCGATCTCGAGCATCACCCCGGTGATCTTCCCGGCGTCCTGGTTAGCGAAGCCGAGAAGCATTTCTCCCATCCGGGATTTTAGATCGTTGTCCAGGTGTCCAACCACACCCAGGTCGATCAAACCGACGCGGCCGTCGGGCTCGAACAAAAGATTGCCGAGATGAGGGTCGGCATGGAAGAAGCCATCCTGGACGATCTGTTTAAGGTAGGCCTCCAATATCTCTTCGGCCAGGCGTTCCCGGCTGACGGCGTTCCCAAGAGCCAGGCCGGGACTCAGGCGCTCGCCGCGGATGCGTTCGAGCGCCAAGACTTTGCCGGTCGAATGCGACCAGTATACTTTTGGCAGATGAATATGTTCAAAGTATTTAAGGTTGGCGGCCAGTCTTTCAATGTTGTCCCCTTCCTTTTTAAAGTCCAGCTCATCGGTGATCAGTCTCTCGAATTCCGCGATAAAAGCGACAAAACTATAGAAGCCGGCCCAGCCGGAATGCTTATCGAGCAGGTCGGCAAGGTTGTAAAGGATACTGACATCCAACTCAATGAGCCGGCGGGCATCAGGCCGTTGAATCTTAAGCATCAACTCGGTGCCGTCCGGCAGCCAGGCCGGGTGGACTTGCGCCAGCGACGCGGAGGCTTTAGCGCGAAGCGAAACAGCCGAGAAGACTTCGTCCAGCGGGCACCCCAGCTCCGCTTCGACGATAGCGAGCGCTACGTCGCCCGGTATGGGAGCGACGCTGTCCTGTAATTTTTCCAGCTCGCTTATATATTCAACCGGAAATACATCCGGGCGGCTGCTTAAGAACTGTCCGAACTTGATAAATGTCGGACCCAACTCCTCAAGCGCCAAGCGCAGGTTCCGCGCTTGATGGCTGGATGATTCAGTCTTGGTTCGGCGGGCCCGGGGCCGTCTGGGCAGGAACCTGGCGATGCCGCTTCGGACCAGAAGGTCGTCGAAACCGTATCGACCGAAAACAGCCATTATGTGTCGAAAACGAGCTAGTTTCAAACTTTTTCACATCAATTGGTCGAAAGAGGTCTCCTCGCCCGCGTCCATTTGCGCCCGTGTTCTTCTCTCATTCAGCCGCTGGCAGTCGACGCATGCGGTGGCCTCAGGGATTATCTCCAAGCGTTCTTTGTCGATGGCGCGACCGCAGTCTTCGCAGATGCCGTAGGAGCCGTCGTCAAGTCTCTGAATCGCGTTCAGGATTTGACGGTAGCGGAGCGCGGCCATGCCTTTAAGGGTTACGTCGGCCGGCGCCTCGGCGGACTGGTTGTGGTCGCCATCCGGCAGCACCGCGAATTCAGCGCTTTTTCCGGTCTGGCGAGCGGCCATAGCCGCCAGTCTTTCACGATATTCTTTATCGGTTTCTTCGTTTTTCAAATAGAACCTCCATTTAAGATTCGGATCGATTCGCCGCTTAACCTGGCGGCGGCGCAGGAGCGGGGGCCGGCGTTTCGGGCGCGGGTGGTTCCGGAACGGGCGCGGGTGTTTCCGGAACGGGCGCCGGAGTCGGCGCGGGCACCGGCTTCGGTTTTGGCACCGGCATCGGTTTTGGGGCGGGTTCCGGAACGGGCGCGGGCGCTGGTTCGGGCGCGGGCGCGGGTTCCGGCGCCGGGGCCTGCGGCGCCGGTTGCGGTTGCGGCGCCGGTCTGGCCGGCGCTATCATCTGCGCTTTATTTTCGCTTTTCGGGGCAGGCGCACCGTCGAAGCCGATGATGGGCAGGCCGGAAGTCGCGGCAGACATAAATTTGTGCCAAATCTGTGCCGGGAAACTACCGCCGACGACGGAAATGCCGTGGACGCTGTTCATCGGTTGCCTGGATTTTGGATAGCCGACCCAGACGGCGGTCGAGAGCTGGGGAACATAACCGATGAACCAGGCATCGCTCAAATTCTCCGATGTTCCCGTCTTCCCGGCCACTGGGCGATCGATAGCGGCGGCCTTGCCGGTGCCGCGCTTAACGACCTCTTGCAATATCTGAGTAGCGGAAGCGGCGACGCTCTTGTCGACCGCGACTTCTTCTTTATGGTCGGCTTCGAAGACGACGGTGCCGTCTAACTTAGTGATCTTTGATATCGGGGTCGGGGCGACATGCTTGCCTTCGTTGGCCAAAGTGCCGTAAGCCGAGGCCATATCCAGCGGGGAGATTCCGACCGACAGGCCGCCGAGAGCGATGGCGGGCATTGAATCGACCGGCGATTGAATGCCCATGCGTCTGGCCATCCGCGAGACATTGGCCGCGCCGACCCTCATAATAAGTTGTGCATACACGACGTTGACCGATTTTACCGTTGCCTCAGTCAAAGGCATCGCCCCGTAACCGGCGCCGCCGAAGTTCTTGACCGTCCAGGTCTGTCCCCAACCCAAAGGGATGCTTATCGGCGAGCCGCCGCTAAAGACCGTATTCGGGCTTATGCCTTTAGCGAGGGCGGCGACGAGTACGAATGTCTTGAATGAAGAGCCGGCCTGGCGGCGTCCCTGGGTGGCGAGATTGAACTGGTCGGCGTCGAAATCGCGCCCGCCGACGACGGCCTTGATAAAGCCGGTCTTTGGCTCGACTGAGACCAGGGCGACGCTCGGGTCGCCCGGTCGGTCAAGAGTCGACTTGATCGCCTCTTCCGCGGCCGATTGCATTTTTAAGTCGATCGTCGTATAGACTTTGAGCCCGCCGTTATACAGCTTGTCGGCCCCGTATTTCTCTTGGAGGGTCTGCCTGACGTATTCTACAAAGTAAGGCGCCAAGGTCTCGCGCGGCTTAGGCGGAACGACGTTAAGCGGTTCTGCCGAGGCGACATCTTTTTGGATGCGCGAAATATAATGCATCTTCGCCATCCGGTTTAAGACTCGATCACGCCTGGCTTTAGCGCCGGCCGGGTCGAGGTACGGGGAGAATTGGCTGGGGGCTTTAGGCAAGCCGGCGAGGAGGGCGGATTCCGCCAGCGTCAATCCACGGGGGTCCTTTTTGAAAAACATCTCGGAGGCGGTCTTGGCGCCGTAGGCGCCGTTGCCGTAGTAAACCGTGTTTAAGTAGAGCTCCATGATCTTCTTCTTTGAGAGCTTATGCTCCAACTGGTAGGCGAGGACAGCTTCGCGGAATTTGCGGTCGAAAGTCCGCTCGTTCGACAGAAAAATATTCTTGACCAATTGCTGTGTAATGGTTGAGCCGCCCTCGACAATGCGGCCCGATTTGAAGTTATTGAAGACCGCCCGGAAAATGCTGCGCGGGTCCACGCCGTTGTGCTCGTAAAACCGCTGGTCCTCGATGGCAACGGTCGCCCTAATAAGCGAGTCAGGGATATCGCTCAGCTTCGTCCGTTCTCGGTTCTGATGGTAGAGCATGCTAAGCAGACTGCCGTCAGCCGCATAAATCTTCGTGCGTTGAGGAATACGATCGAGTCCGCCGGTCTTTAGCTTTGGCAAGACAATGACCTGGGAAGCGACACTGTTGACTGTCGCAATCGCCGCCGCTATAAGGAAAACCGCCGCCGCAATGCCGAGCGCCGAAAAGTAGGCCCAAAGATTGTTCCTCTTAGGGAAAGCCGCCACACGGGTCGAACCGCTATCCAAGTTTGCAATCACCTCCGCGTCTCATTAATTCCCCACGGCCCGGGGTTTTAAAAAAAGATTATTTGCCGTTGCCCGGCCGGGCCGCGGATGCCATTGACAACCACCAAGTCGTGTTTTAAGATTGCAAAAAGCATAAATCCGACTGAGATGCTAGGAAATGCAGCCATAAGGGGGCGGGCGAGCGCAAAATCGATAATAATAAGCTAAAAAAAGAAATAATGAGCGGTTTTAGTCGGGGGTTTGATTGCGCCGAGTTGATAGTTGTGCCCTTTGCCGTGGCGCTGGGGCATGATGCCGGTATCACGATTATTAGAGGTGAAGAAAGTGAGTTTGCCTAAGACGATAGATCTGGCCGCTATGAAGACCGGCGGCTTAATAAAACAGATAGAAAAAGACCTTTTCGCAATCAGGTTGAGGGTGCCCGTCGGACGGATGGGGGCGGATCATCTCTGCAAAATCGGCGAGGTGGCCAAGAAATACGGCACCGGCATGCTCCACTTTACAGTCAGGCAGGGGATCGAGATACAGGGAGTTCCTTTCGCTGATATCCAAGCGGCCCGCGATGAGCTGGAAGCGGCGGGCTTGCGCATCGGCGCTTGCGGGCCGCGTTTTCGGGTGGTAACGGCTTGTCCCGGGGCTGAGGTCTGTCCGAACGGATTGGTGGATTCAGCGGCGCTCGGCATTGCGGCTGACGACCGGTTCTATGGCCGGCCGGAAGGCCTGGAATTGCCGCATAAATTCAAAGTCACCTTTGCCGGTTGCACCTCATGCTGCCCCAAGCCGCAGGAAAACGATGTCGGTTTTCACGGCCAGGTCGAGCCTGAGTTGTTTGAGGATGAATGTAACGGCTGCGGGATATGCGAAGTGACCTGCAAGGAAGGCGCGATTGTCATGGGCGATGACGAACTGCCCATCCGCGAGGAACCCAAATGCATTTATTGCGGCGATTGCGTTAAGAGCTGTCCGACCGACGCCTGGAAGGTGAAGCGGACAGGTCTGGCGGCGTTTGCCGGCGGGCGCTGGGGTCGCCATCCGGAACTGGGCCAAAAGCTGGCGGATTTTATCGAGCCCGAGAGGGCCATGGATATAATCGCGAGCGTTCTTAAGTTTTATAAAGACGAAGGCAAGCGCGGTGAAAGATTAGGGGTAACGATTAACAGGGTCGGTCTGGCGGAGTTAAAGAGGCGGGTTTTGTGAGTGAGTTTAAGGTCGATGACAGCCTGGATTTAAGGGGCGTTCTTTGCCCGATAAATTTTGTTAAGACGAAACTCAAGCTCGAAGAGATGGATACCGGGGACCACTTGGAAGTATTGCTCGATGAAGGCGACCCTATAGCTAATGTGCCGCGAAGCGTTAAAGAAGAAGGGCACATGATATTGAAGGTGGATCGGCCCGAAGGGGATTACTACCGGATTGTGATAAAAAAGAGTTGATGCAGGAGACAACATGCCTTATTCAGAAGATTGGATAGAAAGATATAGCCGTCACATCATCTTGTCCGAGGTGGGCGGCGGCGGTCAACAGAAAATCGGCAATGCGAAAGTGCTGGTGTTGGGTGTCGGCGGCTTGGGTTCGCCGGTAGCCCTCTATTTAGCGGCGGCGGGAGTCGGGACACTTGGCATCGTCGATAATGACGTTGTCGACCTCAGCAATCTTCAGCGCCAGGTGCTCCATACGACCCCCGATATCGGGCGGCCGAAAGTGGAGTCGGCGGCGGAAAAACTTCAAGCCATCAACCCCGATATGACCATTAAGCCATACCGGGAATTAGTCACCTCGGCGAATATCATGGATATTTTTAAAGACTACGATATCGTCGTTGACGGCACCGACAATTTTCCCACCAGGTTCCTTGTCAATGATGCCTGCGTCATGGCGGGCAAGTCGCTCGTCCATGGGGCCATTTTAAGGTTCGACGGTCAGGCCTTTACCGTCATACCGCACGAAGGACCGTGCTACCGCTGCATCTTCAGGGAACCGCCGCCGCCCGGGGCTGTGCCTAATTGTTCGCAAGCGGGCATTTTAGGGGCCGTGGCCGGCATTATAGGCACTATCCAGGCGACCGAAGTTCTAAAACTCATCCTGGGCAAAGGCAAGCTGTTGACCGGACGCTTGCTCATTCTCGACGCCTTGGATATGAGTTTCAGGGAGACCCGGATAAGAAAAGACCCTGATTGCCCGATTTGCGGGCAAAACCCGACCATTACGGAATTGACCGATTATGAATGGGTCTGTTGAT
>Ga0334722_10006249_pt1 | contig 11845 bp, 12 predicted proteins | sample C3_bottom_MG_FD_207210 | JGI IMG/M metagenome (GOLD analysis project Ga0334722, IMG submission 207210) | Sediment microbial communities from Yellowstone Lake, YNP, Wyoming, USA - C3_bottom | ecosystem: Environmental > Aquatic > Freshwater > Lake > Sediment | place: USA: Wyoming | collected...
TCCTCTTCACTTTATTTTTTTTCATGTCGCCATTCTATAGTTGTGCATGCTTCGCTGTCAAGAAAAATGATACAGGGCACACATACCCATGGTCATTTCAGCTGCAACAGACTCGTGCCAGGATAGTAGTGCGACAGAATGGCCTTATAATCATTCCCTTTCTCCGCCATTTCTTTTGCCCCCCACTGACACAACCCGACTCCATGCCCACTGCCCCTGCCAGAGAACACAGCTTCACCCGCTACGAGCTCAAGTTCAAAGAACACGCTGGGAATCACCGTGCTCCCCAATGCCAGCCGGAACGCTTCTCCGGGAACAACAGTAGTCCTCCCCGCTGACCGGACCGTGACGCGCTTCACCCGTCCGGCAGGAGTGATATTCTCTATGCTCATTTCTGAAAAGCCGCCAACCTGATATCCCATCCGTCGCAGCGCCTTGGTGACAGCGCTCGCGCTAATACGCTTTTCCCACAATCCTTGTTTAACAATCTCCTGGCATTCACAATCAACTCCCTTGAGGTACGGCATATCTATTCCCCAGAGTTCCGATGCATTTTCCGTATGCCCACCGCAACTCGAATGATAGAACGCTGGAATGACCTTCCCCTGGTAAGCAATTACAATTCCCTTCGTCTCTCTCACCGCCCGGACTGCATGTGCACGTTCGCCATTGCTGCCATTGTAGACCTGGCTGCTCACCGTAGCCAGAATATGATAGGGCCTTCCCGCCATTGCTCTTTTCTGGTAAAGGGCATAGGTCCGCGCTGCCACGGCCTGCGCCTTGAGCGCCTCGAATTCCCAGTCATTCGGCACCTCAGAGGCAACAACCCCTTTCAGATAGTCCTCAATATCGAGTTCGTTAATAACGAGCAGCAGTCCGTTCTTTTTCTTTCTGAGCTCGACCCAGCCCCGGTAGCTCTTGCCGTTCACCTGCGCGGGATCCGTGACCGATCTGATACGTATCGGCCTGCTGCCGACTGACGCCGGCCCGAATGACAGGTTCTTTTCGAAAACACCGGAAGACTGGCCTGCTACCAGAAGACCAGCCACTGACCTGAGCGACACGGTCCTCTGGTCATCTGCGATCGCCACACGGATGTTTTCGGAAGCAGCGACAGGTCGTGCTGATAATAAAACGGCTGCAATAAAAAACACCACGTGAAGCTTCATAATAGGACAATCCCATGGAGCGTAATGACGCAGCAACAATCTCGACATTTCCGTTTGCAAATCAGATGCTATTTTCATCATATATTTCCAGATCACCGCACCATGATAAGAGACCGGAAGGCTGCTCGTCGTACCGCTCGGCATGATTAAAAACAAGAGCGTTCGTTCATCAACGCTACAGTTTCAGTTGTAAACGATCCAGACCGCTCACCCTATTGCCCGATATTAACCTTTGGAACTTTTATCATATCGTTCCCGCTCACTGTAAACACAACCGCAATATTGCTGACGATAGAGGCCCATTGCCTTGGATTCCACGATCCCTTCCCGCCATCCCCGTCGGAAATCCTCATAATAGAACTCAATGCCATGTTCAGATGCCATCTCCTGCCCGATTCCCTTGATGAGATCATGCTTTTGGAACTTGCTGTACAGTAGCGATGTTGTGTAGAGCATGATACCTTGATCTTTGGCAAACGCACAAGCGGCATCTAATCGCATACGGTAGCAGTGCTCACAGCGGCGTCCCCCCGTGCCAGCAACGCGGACCAAGAATGGATCGAGGTCGTACTCATCCTGATAGCGGACCTCAAAATCAGTACGGATGGCAAACTCCTTTACCGTATCCAGTCTTCGTTTATACTCCAGATAGGGGTGGATATTGGGGTTGTAGAAGTAGCCTGTCGGTTCCATCCCTTCTTCCTTCAGCCGGAAATAAGGGTAGATAGCGCAGGGCGCACAGCAGATGTGCAGAAAGATCTTCATGCGAGACATATTCTTTTATTAATTGCCATCCGTGGCTAGCTCGCGGGTCAGCTGGTTCACACGGTCACAAGCCTTTTTAGCAGCCTCTCGATAGTCAGAGGGAGCAGTTCTGCAAAAGATGCCGTAGTAATACAGTGCTTCCTGCAGAAGTCCGATGTGCTCAAGGTTGAACGCGATATTATAATAAGCCTCAATATTTCCCCTGTCCAGTGCGAGAGATTTCTTATACTCTTCTACTGCCCTGAAATAATCTCCCTCCAGCACATAACAATTCCCAAGGCTGTTATGCACACGCGATTTCCCCGGGGTCTTGAGCGCGACATCGGTCCACAGGGAAAGCTTCGTTACCCAGATGCCATTCCGTTGGAACGCTGTAGAGGTCAACAGAATGATCGCAACAGCCATGAGATATGTCTTGAGATGTTGACTGTTCAACATTGTCATTACCGACCGCCATCCATCAGAGAACTACAGACATGCACTCATTTGCCTGCACACTGTGTTCACAACAACCGCTCCTGATCCGATGCTTTTTTTTTCCTACCGAAATATTCGTACGCAAAGCGCGTGGCCTGCCTGCCCCGGGGTGTGCGGTCGAGAAACCCTTCCTGGATCAGGAAAGGCTCGTATACGTCTTCAAGGGTGTCCCGCTCTTCGTTGAGCGCGGCAGCGAGCGTATCGAGCCCCACCGGTCCTCCCTCGAACTTATCGATGATCGTCAGCAAAAGTTTGCGGTCCATATGGTCAAATCCCTTTTTATCCACCTCGAGCCGTTCCATGGCGTGTACGACAACAGCCGCTGTGATCGCACCATCCCCTTGTACCTGGGCGAAATCCCGCATCCTGCGGAGCAGACGGTTGGCGATCCTGGGGGTGCCACGGGAACGTCGGGCGATCTCTTCGGCTGCAGCAGGCTCGATACGCGTCCGTAAAAGGTCCGAAGACCGCTGAACCACGGTCCGAAGTTCGTCAGGAGAATAAAAACTGAGCCGGTCAATGACACCAAAGCGGTCCCTGAGCGGAGAGGTCAGGAGACCGGTCCTTGTGGTCGCTCCCACGAGCGTGAACTGCGGCAGGTCGAGTTTGATGGACCGGGCGCCAGGCCCCTGCCCGATGATGATATCAAGCTGAAAATCCTCCATAGCGGGGTAAAGGATCTCTTCCACGACGCGATTCAATCGGTGTATCTCGTCAATGAACAGAACATCGCGCTCCTGGAGATTCGTGATTATCGCGGCCAGGTCGCCGGCACGCTCAAGCACCGGACCCGATGTGGACTTGATATTCACACCCAGCTCATGGGCAATGATGTTGGCCAGCGTGGTCTTACCAAGCCCAGGCGGGCCGCAGAACAGCACGTGGTCAAGGGCCTCGCCCCTCCCTTTCGCCGCCTCGATGAAGACACGGAGGTTCTCTTTGATCCTGTCCTGGCCAACGAAGTCCTCGAAGCGGACCGGCCGGAGGCTCCTGTCAAGCTGGACATCATCATCGTTCTGTTCTGATGCTATGATTCGTTCCGTCATGTTCTTCCTACGTATTAGCATGGGCCAGTCAACGCACAACCCCCGACCATATCAGTTTCCTGCTAGCGGCCTGTCTGCAACACTCTATCCAAATTCCTCCTGCTGATCGGATCCAGGGGGTTTATAGCAACGGCTCGTGAATAATAATACGTTGCTTCATCAAGCTCCTTATTCGTCTCACTCAGGGTTCCCAGGCTGTTATATGCCTGGAAATAATCAGGCTGCAATCGAACGGCCTCCTGATACTCTCTTTTCGCGGCGCTCACCATCCCCTGCATACGAAATGTTCTGCCAAGGTTGTAGTGGAACTCGGATTGATCAGGAGTCAAACTGACCGCGGCTTGATAATACTCTGACGCCTTCTCGAACGCACCTGCATCAAAATAGAGGGTCCCCGTATTATTGTATGCAGCCCCATCTGAAGGCTTGATGCGGATCGCAGCCATATAATGCGCTATTGCCAAGTCCTGCTGACCCCGTCTCCTGTATTCATTCCCAAGATTATTGTGGGCTTCTGCATGATTCGGATCACAGGAAAGGGCAATGAGAAATTGTGCCATTCCATCTTCATTCCGCTTATCACGCACATACACTTCTCCCAGATTGTTATAGGCACGACATTTTTGGGGCGATTTGGCAACCACATCGCTCCACAAGGCGATTCCGTCCCGCCAAACAGCATTCCTCATGAATGCACTGGACAGAAGAAGCAATATGATCCCCAGAACAACAAGCGGATGGCTCCGTGATGTTGATCTGTTCTTGACCCCAGTCCCCAGGCAACTATCCACAGGATCAGTCTCCAGCAGTATGATACGGTTCAGGATTGGCAGCGATGCAAGAGAACACGATCCTTTGTACAGATTTATGGATGTACGAAGGAAAACGGCCAGCAACGCTAGTGGCAGCACTATCTTTTTGACAACACCGCCAAGGCCTCCCGAATAAGCAATTCTATGCGAAGGTCCGGCCTTCCCTGCTTGACCTTCTTAAGAACATCTTCTGCGAGTGGTCTTTTATAGCCCAGGTTCACCAATGCCGATGTCGCGTCATCAATGTTTCCAGTTTCGCTTTCAACGGACGTCGAAGTGGATAAGGGCGCCAGGAGCTTCATTTTGTCCTTCAGTTCCAAGACCATTCTGGCAGCGGTCTTTTTGCCGATCCCGGGAATGGTGCAAAGCCTAGAATCATCAGATGCTTGAATGGCGTTCGAAAGGTCCTGGACAGAGAAACGGGACAGCACCGTAAGCCCCAGCTTTGGACCAATACCGGATACTCCCATGAGGAGCAGGAACATGTCCTTTTCTGCCTGGGTTGCAAAACCGAAGAGCGAAAGCGAATCTTCGCGCAGATGGGTATGGATAAGGAGGCTGACCTCTTCTCCCTCATCAGCAATGCTGTAAAACGTCGAAAGCGGCACGTGGACCTGATAACCGACACCGGAAACATCCACAATGAGATAATCGGGGGCCTTGCGCTTGAGCCGGCCTGTAAGCGTTGCGATCATTTTATCCTGCCTGCACCTCTGAAACCGCTCGCGACCTTCCCGTGCTGCCGCAGGGATGCGGGATTCTTGAGTATCTCTTTGAGCCTCGACGCATGGATGTGACAGATCGCGGCCGCAAGGGCATCAGCGGCATCGGCGGGATGGGGGACCTTGGGAAGGTCCAGCAGAACCTTGACCATCATCTGCACCTGTTTTTTATCAGCCTTTCCGTTGCCCACTACCGCCTGCTTGATCTCGAGCGGCGCGTATTCGAACACCGGCAAACCGGCATTCATCGCAGCCAGGATCACGACTCCGCGCGCATGTCCCAACTTGAGCGCGGATTTTATGTTTTTAGAGACAAACAGGTCCTCAACAACGACGATGTGCGGTTTATACTTATCAAGGATCTTTTCAATCTCTTCATAGATCTTTTTGAGCCGCTTCGGGAACGGTTGTTTGGCCGATGGACTGATTCCTCCCGATGCCACATGGAACAGCTTGTGATCCTCTTCCGCCACGATCCCATATCCGCTTGTCAGCGTACCTGGATCAATCCCCAGTACCCTCATACAGCCTCCCTATTGATCTGCTACATGAAATGATATGCGATACAGGGTGCAGTTGCCGTACTTCATGCATCCAGCGTCCATGTTCACTGATCCTGCCTTACTCCGCGTTCATGATCTCTTCCGGGATATCGAAGTTGGCATACACATTCTGCACATCATCGTTATCCTCAAGGGTCTCCACGAGGCGCAGCATCTGCTGGGCCTCCTTGCCGTCGAGTTTTACGTAGGTCTGAGGGATCATGGTGATTTCGGCCATATCCAGGGACACAGACGCATCCTCAAGCGCCTTCTTCACCTTCTCGAAGTCTCCCTGTGTTGTGGTGACCACAAAGCTATCATCCTCGACCTGCATATCTTCAGCGCCGGCATCGAGAGCCAGCGTCATCAGGGTATCCTCATCAGCCTTTGTCCGGCTGACCACAATATACCCCTTTTTGTGAAACATCCAGGAAACGCAGCCCGCCTCTCCCATGTTGCCGCCGGCCTTGCTGAAAATATTGCGGATCTCCGAGACGGTCCTGTTCCTGTTGTCTGTCATGGATTCGACAATGACCGCCACGCCTCCCGGTCCGTACCCTTCATAGGTTATCTCTTCGTACGACACCCCCGGCAATTCGCCTGTGCCCTTCTGGATCGCACGTTTGATATTCTCGGCAGGCAGACTGACCGATTTCGCTTTGGCAACCGCGGTCCTAAGACGCGGGTTGCCGTCAGGATCTCCGCCGCCCAGTCTGGCAGCCACCGTGATTTCCTTCCCGATCTTCGTAAAGACCTTCCCCCGTTTCGCATCAGTCGCAGCTTTTTTGTGTTTCGTTGTTGCCCATTTTGAATGACCTGACATCGTTCCTCCTGACACAACCAAAAGATAAGTTTCGCTGATATTTGTTTACGTCGTCCTTCGCGCGTGCTCCCTACGTCTGGAGCTCATGCTCCATGTCCTCTTTGAGCTTGGTGAAGATCATCCTGCCCGCTGCGGTCTGGAGCACGCTCGTTACCGCCACGTCCACGTTCTTGCTGATATGCTTGCGGCCGTTCTCCACCACGATCATCGTGCCGTCGTCGAGGTACGCCACACCCTGGCCCTGCTCCTTACCTTCCTTCAGCACAAACACCCGCATGCTCTCACCGGGCAGGGCAACCGGCTTCACCGCATTCGACAGATCGTTGATATTGAGCACCTTGACACCCTGGAGCTCCGCCACCTTGTTCAGGTTAAAATCATTCGTAATGACCTTGGCGCCGAGCTTTTTTGCCAGCGCGATCAGCTTACTGTCAACCTCACGGATCTTGGGAAAATCCTCCTCCGTGATGCGGACCTCCATGTGGCTCATTTTCTGAATCCGATGCAGTATGTCAAGTCCGCGCCTGCCCCGCGCCCGTTTGAGGGAATCGGAGGAATCGGCAATATGCTGGAGTTCGTGAAGAATGAACTGGGGGATGAGGATGATCCCGTCAAGGAACTCGGTCTCACACACATCTGCGATGCGACCGTCGATGATCACACTGGTATCCATGATCTTGATATTCTCATCGGCACCTCCCTTGAACAGCTTCTTGAGGTTCGACGGATTGAACCGTTCACCTTCCCGGATGCCGATGGTGATGCCGATATATCCGAAGAATCCGTTCATAAGGAGTAGAATGAAATTGACGATGCTCCGCTCGAGGGGAACGAGTTTGAGCGGTGTGGCGATGATATTTGCGGACATAATGCCGAGAATGAATCCCAGGATCCCCCCGACAATGACTTTTAAGGAGACCCGTCTGAACAGAAACTCCGTAAGAATGATCAGGATCGTGACCCCGAACCCGATAGCCATTCCCTCAATCTTGCTGACCTGATCATACAGCTGCGCTGAAACATAATAGCCGAACAGCATACCTAAAAAAACAAATACGATACGAATGAGGATAAGTCCCATTGTTCTCTCCTTCCTTTAAAATAAAACACGTCTATGAATTCGACACGAGTATGATGTGGGTTATGCTGTCTACTGTTGAGGATGCAACGTCATCGCGTGGAACCGGGGTTATTCCGGTTTGACGGTAACGAACAGGTCCTGCCCCTTCCTGCGAAGGAGAAGCAGTATTCTCTCTTTAGCTTTTATCTTCGGGGCGATCTTATTGTAATCCTTCAGTGAAGCGACAGACTTCTGGTTTATCTGGAGAATGATATCACCCGGTCTGATGCCGGCCTCATATAATCTGCCCGCGGATTCGACCTTGAGTACGACCACGCCTTTTTCCTGATCCGCAAATCCGAAACGCCGGGCAAGTTCGGGAGTGAGCTCGCGAACAATGAGCCCGGACAGCGCACTGCTTTCCTCCTGATCGTTCCCCTCCTCCGCGTCCCCTTCACGGGACGACTCCTCTGCTATTTTTTTGGGCAGCTCCGCGATCACGACATCCACGGCAACCTCTTTTTTGGCGCGGAAGAGCTTTACGTTTACCGTAGTACCAAGTTGGGTCTGCGATACCATGTTCCTGAGATGCCCCGTATCTTCTACCACCTTGCCATTATACTGAAGAATAACATCGCCCTGCCTGATCCCCGCCTTCTCTGCAGGGCTTCCTTTCATCACTCCACTTACCAGTGCGCCCTTCAGGTCTTTGACACCGAACTCCTCGGCAAGGTCGGAGGTGACCTCCTGGATGCTCACGCCAAGCCAGCCGCGAACGACCTTCTTATATTTGACAAGGCTGTCGATCACCTGTTTGGCCATGCTGCTCGGCACGGCGAACCCGATTCCCTGGTACCCGCCCGTCCTTGAAAGAATGGCCGTATTGATGCCGATAAGCTCACCCCGCACGTTGATGAGCGCCCCTCCGGAGTTTCCGGGATTTATGGCCGCATCGGTCTGGATAAAATCCTCATAGTCCGCAATACCCACGTTCGCCCGCCCCACAGCGCCGATCACGCCCATGGTAACCGTCTGGTTCAGGCCAAAGGGATTCCCGATCGCGAACACGATCTCCCCGACCTTCAAGGTATTGGAATTGCCCCAGGGAAGCGGCGTCAAGCCCTTTGCTTCGATCTTGACGACTGCAATATCAGTCTTCGGATCAGCACCGATAAGCTTGGCTTTGTAGTCCTTCTTGTTCGAAAGCAGGACCTTGATCTCCTGGGCCTTCTCGATCACGTGATTATTCGTAACGATGTACCCCTCCTCAGATACAATAACACCGGATCCAAGGCTCTGCTCCTTATGCTCCTTCGGGACATTGGGGTGAGGGTACTGGTCTCCAAAGAACCGCCGGAAGAACGGGTCGTCAAAAAGGTCGAGGGGGGCCTCTTCACTCGACTTGATCACGCGTGTCGTCGAAATATTCACGACCGACGGCGTAGCCACTGCTGCAACCTCGGACTGGGCCTCGCTCAACTGTGTCAGGATGTCGATCGACTTGGACGATATCTGGCTCTTGGCGGGAAGTTGACTCGTAAGATTGAGATGTGAGGAGAGCACAAGCCCCACGAACACGCCGAGCACAAGGATGAACGCTGTTGAAAGATACAACCGCTTTTTATTGACCATAGGTTATGAATACCTCCGGATGATTCTGCCAGGCATTCCCACGCCACGGATATTCTTCCGTACTTGTGAATTTCGTATTCTACCAGAAAGAAGCGAATCTTTTCAAGACTTTTTATTATTGACAAAAGGATTGGATAAAATATAATACCTTCGTCCCGGCACGTATCGGAAAACGCGGAATAGGAGGAACAACTCTTGCCAGTGAAACGGTCAACAAAACGGCCAGACCCTCGACAAATCGAACAACTCGACAAAAAGTATCTCTGGCATCCTTTTACCCAGATGCGGGACTGGGAAAAAGAGAAGCAGATAATCATCGAGCGCGGCAAAGGCAGCTATCTTACAGACATCGACGGCAAAACCTATCTTGACGGTGTTTCTTCGCTCTGGGTCACGGTACATGGCCATCGGAAAAAAGAGCTGGACGAGGCGGTTACCGGACAGCTCAAGAAAATCGCCCACACCACGATGCTCGGTCTCGCAAATGTTCCGGCAGTCATGCTTGCCGAAAAGCTTGTGACCATAGCGCCAAAAGGACTTGCCAGGGTATTTTATTCAGACAGCGGATCGACTGCCGTTGAGATCGCGCTCAAGATAGCCTTCCAGTACTGGCAGCTGAAAGGCCCTGTATATCAGCGAAAAACCGGTTTCCTGTCGCTCACCGAGGCCTATCACGGAGACACCATCGGGTCGGTAAGCGTGGGGGGCATCGACCTCTTCCATACGATCTACAAGCCGCTCCTGTTCCAGACCCGCAAGATCGAATCCCCCTACTGTTACCGCTGCAAATATGGGTTGACTTATCCGGACTGCAAGATGACCTGCCTCATGCACGCCGAGAGAGAGATCCAGAAATATGCGTCGGTCACCGCTGCCCTTATCATCGAGCCTCTGGTCCAGGGTGCCGCCGGCATGCTCATGCAGCCGCCCGGTTTTTTGCAGCGCATCAGAGACCTCTGTTCCAAGAACAATATTCTTATGATCGCCGATGAAGTGGCGACAGGCTTTGGCCGGACCGGCAAGATGTTCGCCTGCGAGCATGAAGCCGTGGTCCCCGACATCATGGCTGTGGCCAAAGGCATTACGGGCGGATATCTCCCCCTGGCGGCCACGCTCATTAAGGAAGAGATCTACCGGGAATTTCTTGGTGAATACCAGGAATTCAGGACGTTCTTCCATGGCCACACCTATACCGGGAACCCCCTCGCCTGCGCCGCAGCTATCGCAAACATCGACCTCTTTAAAAAGGACAAGACCCTCCAGAAGCTGCAGGTGAAGATCGCGCTCCTCAAGAAGGAATTAAAGCGCTTCGCAGCGCTTGAACACGTAGGGGAGATCAGGCAGAAAGGCTTCATGGTCGGAATAGAGCTTGTGCAGGACCGAAGAACAAAGAGGCCCTATCCCCTCGAAACGAAGACAGGCCACCGCGTGATGATGGAATGCCGCAAACAGGGCCTCATCATCCGGCCCCTGGGAAACGTGATCGTACTCATGCCCCCGCTCTCCATCTCGAAGGAAGAGCTCACCGCACTGCTGAAGATCGTAGAGAGGTCCATCAAGCTGGTTACGGCATGACGGTGAATGCTATTCTTTTTTCTCGTGCGCTGAGTCAGCGGCGTCAGACTCAGAAGCGGCTTTTTTCGCCTGCTCCACCAGTTCATTGTATTTCTTGATAGCCTTGGCAGCCTTCTCCCCTTTTTCCGCAGACTCCTGCCTGGCGTTCTCCACCGAGCTTCCGATCATGCTGAACACATGGACCACGTCCTTTGCGTGGTTATAGAGCAGATATACCGACACGCCCCATATGATGACAATCCGTGCGATCTTAACGGTCTTTTCATGGTCGGTATTGACAATTCCGAGCACGATAAAGGCAAAGAATGCGCTTACGACAACAATGACCGACAGTAATGCCCTGTTGCCCAAGGTTCCCTTGTCGCCGGTTTCGGAGGATGTACGCACCGCTTGCGCAACTGTTGATGCGCCGCCTGCCTTTGATTCAGTCTGCGCAGGCGGTGGAGTTACTGCCGGTGGTTGTTTCTCTTCTGCCACTGTCGCCTCACCACTGACGATCTTGGCCGACGCACGGTATTGCTCTGGAATAGAATGGAGATCATCGGCAAAATACATCATGCCGTCACTATCTACGTACTTATAGATCGCGGCGAAACCGCTCTGCGCTATCAGCAACCCGAGAGCAAAAAAAAGCACCAACAGGTACACCATTTGTTTTTTCATGACATGCATGTCCTCCTCATATTGCGCTGAGCAGAAATGATATTAATGAATTTGCGGAACATTGTCAACTTTTCTATCGGGGTATTTTAAGGGTATGTCAGGACCAGGACGCGGAGCCTTTAGACAGGGGATACAGGAGACAGGGGAAGCACATTCCATTGAAATATTTTGCATTTTCAGATGCGTCCATGCTAACATCTAATCCCTGTCATCACCTATGACCATGAACAAAAAGCAGATCATCAGCTGGTGCCTTTTCGATTTCGCCAACTCGAGCTACTCCGCCGTAATAGCCGCGGTCATCTTCCCCGTCTATTATGCAAATGTGATCGTTGGCAATACCAACGGCGCTGGCGACCTCTGGTGGGGACGAGCCATATCCCTGAGCATGCTTTTCATCGCCCTTTCATCTCCCTTCCTCGGAGGCATCGCTGACTACGCCGGCCTGCGGAAGCGGGTCCTCGCTGTCTATACAACAGTATGCATAACCGCCCTGGCGGCCTTGTCTCTCCTGACACCGGGCGACATTGTCACGGGTTTTATCCTGATTCTATTCGCG
>Ga0334722_10006251_pt1 | contig 11843 bp, 9 predicted proteins | sample C3_bottom_MG_FD_207210 | JGI IMG/M metagenome (GOLD analysis project Ga0334722, IMG submission 207210) | Sediment microbial communities from Yellowstone Lake, YNP, Wyoming, USA - C3_bottom | ecosystem: Environmental > Aquatic > Freshwater > Lake > Sediment | place: USA: Wyoming | collected...
CACGATGATGGGCTGTTTTTTCACATCGATAAGTTTCTCCACGATGGCCCGCGCGGTCTCGGGCTTACCGGCGGAGTCCTCGAAGGAGAGGGCGAGCTTTTTGCCTTTAACGCCGCCCTTGGCGTTGATCTCCTCGGCGGCCATCTCGTAGGATTTCTTCATGATCTCGCCGAATTTTGCCTGCTTGCCCGTGAGCGGCAGGGGAATGACCAGTTCAAAGGTGTCCGCAGCGAGCACCGGGACGGCGAACAGGGTGAATACGAACAGAACAGCGATGACCCATGACAGACGCTTCATTGTAGCCTCCTTGATAGGTGGGAATGGGTAGTATTATAGATATTATTAATGGCCCGATTAATCACATAAATAGCATAGGCAGGGAGAATTTGCAATATCAAATTCCAGCTTGTGTCTTACGGGTATAGGCGGCACCGGTCGATCGGGCACGCATCGATCTTGTCTGCACGTTCTCCGGCAGATGATGCCTTCATCCCTTAAGTGCCCGCTGCAGTCCATCGGACAGCTGCTTTATGTTGTAGGGTTTTTTAACAAATCCATTCAATCCCATCCCGCTGTATCTTTCAGCAACCTCAACTTCGCTGAATCCGCTGGCGAGAAGGACCTTGATGCCTGGCCGGATCTTCTTCAGTTCTCTGAAGACCGCAACGCCATCCATGCGCGGCATATTTTGATCGAGCAACACCAGCCCGATCCTGTCGCCTTGCGTTTGCATGATGCGCAGCGCCTCTTCACCGTCGGCCGCCGACAACGTCTCAAAGCCGAGCCTCTTAAGCATGGCAACTGCGACATTCCGGATCATCTCCTCATCGTCAACGATCAGGACCATTGCCGCGTATTTACCGTTCACAAGAGCGGCAGGCGCACTGGTCTGTTGCGGTGTCTGCGAGCCGCCGGCGATCGGGAACAGGATCCGGATGGCCGTGCCGGCGCCGGTCCTGCTCTCGACCAGAAAGGCGGCTTTGTGAGCGCGAAGGATCCCCTGGACCGCCGACAGCCCCAGGCCGCGGCCGGTGAACTTGGTCGTGAAGAACGGGTCAAAAAGCTTACGGAGCGTATCGTCATCCATGCCGCAGCCGGTGTCAATGACCTCCATGAAGACATAGCGTCCCGCAGTCAGCTTCTCCTCCAGCCGGCTGGCATTCAAGGTGCTTTGAGAGAACGCCTGCATTCCGGTCGTGATCCGTATCGAGCCGCGGCCGTCGCCGATCGATTCGGCCGCATTGGTGATCAGGTTCATGACCACCTGCTGAAGCTGGCCTTCGTCGGCCATGATGGGCGGCAGGTTGCGGTCGAGGGCCAGGTCGAACGTAATGCTCCTGGGGATGGCCGCCGCCAGCAGGGAAGCATTATTCTCCACCAGAGAGGTGAGATTCATCTTTTTGATGACGAACACCCCTTTGCCGGTGTAGGCCAGCATCATGCTGGTCAGCTTGGCGGCCTGCGTGCCCGCTTTGATCGCCTGTTCTATGTTCTCGCGCGCTGAGGGTTCCGCAAGGTCCTTCATCAAGGCCATTTCCAGATTGCCGAGCAACGCGTGCAGCAGATTATTGAAGTCGTGCGCGATGCCGCCGGACAGGATCCCCAGGCTCTCCAATTTCTGGGCGTGAAGCAGTTGGCGCTGCAGGTTCAGACGCTCCTCTTCCGCTCGTTTCCGCTCGGTGATGTCCTCCAACAGGGTCGCGATCAACCCGCGGTCGGGAGAGAAGGCATGAACAAGACAGAGGTTGTCTTTGCCCGGCATCGTTAACTCGAAGGAGATCGAGCCCTTCTGGGATTCCACCTGTAGCAGTTCGGAAAAATGATCTTTGAACGCGTCGCCAAACAATGCGAGACTGTCCGTCCCGATGATCTTCGTCCTGTCCCCGCCCAGCAGGGCAATGCAGTTGGGATTGGCATCGATGACGGACATCGAGGCGGCGACGCCGTTGTCGTCAAGGGTGAGGCGATGGAGCGCCATGCCTTCCTTCATGGTCTCGTAGAGCAGGCGGTATTTATTTTCGCTGTCTTTCAGCGCCAGGACCGATTTATTGATCGTTTGCAGAGGCAGTGTGCGCAGCACAAAAAAAATGAGAAATCCGATAGCTGTCGATCCGATGGCGACCAGGAGGGTCCTGTACAGCAGCGGTTCCAGGGACAGGGCGGCCTCGATATGGGCGACAACATGCCCGGCATCGTATATATTATGAATGTAGACAGTGCGCAGAGGCATGCGTGCCACGGTGTTCGTTACGATGACCGCTCCCTCGGGATCGGTGACGCGCAATGACTCGGCAATGTCGTCCAGGGAGCGGCGCTCGATCAATTCGGCAAGCCTGATCTCCTCATAGCGCCACATGGCCGGATTTGCATGAATGACGCGGGAGATGTCGCTGGCCCGTAATGCCGTCTGCGCTTCGAGAACGCCCCGCATGTACTGGTAGGATATAAGATAATACGTGGCAGGCGCCAACAGGGAGATCAGGATGGAGATGCTCCAGGCCCCGATCAGCGTGAGACGCTGTATGGTATAGGGTAATCTTCTCATCGCGTCAACCGGGGGGGTGCAGGTCCGGCTGTAACGAGAACGCCCGCCTTTTCGGCAATGGCGCGGCCCTGTGGCGAGTAGACAAAGCTGATGAATTTCAGCGCGGCAGGCGGGGTCCCGGGAGCAATGACAAAATCGATCTCTTTGGCAAGGGGATAGGTCCCGCCGGCAAGGGCCTGTGGTGTCGGCTTGACGCCGTTCAGGGTGAGGACCTTAAGGGCAAGCTTATTGACAATGATGCTGGTCAGTCCGGACGCTCCCAGGGCGCCCGGGGTCTGAACGACGACGTCATAGGCCTCATGATCGGTAACGGCAATGATCATTCCGGGACGGGACCGGGATACATCAACGGCTTTGTTCATGCCCGGAGACAGTGCGCGCAGCAGAGCGGTATCGATGTCCGACTGGGGGCGAAGGACAAGGCGGACCTTTTCACCGTTCGTCCACTGGGTCATCTTGCCCGCGTAGATATCCTCAAGCTCCTGTGTGGTGATGTCGGACCGCGGGACGTTCTTCCCGGTGACGATGGCCAGGGGGGTCCTGCCATACTTTTTCAGTTGGGCGCCTTTCGCGATCTCCTCGGGCCCGAGCGGTTTGCTGCTCACCACCAGGTCAAGGGCGCCTGCCAGCAGCGCTTTGACGGCGCCGGAACTTCCCAGCGGAGGTCTGGTCTCTATACGGACGTTCCGGTCGATCTTCCGGTATGCCTCAATGAGCGGATTCATCAGGTCGAGGGCGCTGCCGGAGCCGTTGATCCGGACCGTGTCTGCTCCATGGCAAATGCCTGACAACAGGGTGCCGGCCATCAGAAGACCGATCGACATGAGACTGCTTGTTCTCAAATCCAGATCCCTCCCGGAGGTCATGAGCGGCTATCGATTACAGACGGATTTTTGTACCGGTCAGCTCAGCTTTGCCTTGATGAACTCGCGGTTCAGCCTGGCGATGAACTGGACCTTGATGCCCTTGGGGCAGGCGGCCTGGCACTCGTAGTGGTTGCCGCAGTTGCCGAAGCCCTGGGCGAGCATCTCTTCGGTCATGACGCAGACGCGGCGTGACGCTTCGGTCCTGCCCTGGGGGAGCGTGGCGAGTTGGGTCACCTTGGCGGCGGTGAAGAGCATGGCCGAGCCGTTGGGGCAGGCCGCCACGCAGGCGCCGCAGCCGATGCATTCGGCCGCGTCCATCGCCCGGTCGGCGTCGTCCTTGGGGATGAGGATGGCGTTGCCGTCGGGCACGCCGCCGGTGTGTGCCGAGATGTAGCCGCCCGACTGGATGATCTTGTCCAGGGAACCGCGGTCCACGACCAGGTCCCTGATCACCGGGAAGGCGCGGGCGCGCAGCGGCTCGACGTAGATGGTATCGCCGTCCTTGAAGTGGCGCATGTGCAGCTGGCAGATGGTGGTCTTTTTTTGCGGCCCCTGGGGGATGCCGTTGACGACCTGGGCGCACATGCCGCAGATGCCTTCGCGGCAGTCATGATCGAAGGCGATGGGATCGTCCCCTTTCTTGACCAGCTCCTCATTCACCGTGTCGAGCATCTCAAGGAACGACATGTCCGGGGTGATGTCCTTTGCTTCGTACCGGACGAGCCGGCCGGCTTCGTCCGGACCCTTCTGACGCCAGACGTATAAGTTTATATCCATAAGTACCTCAATGCAATAGAAGATAGAACCTTGTTACCACGGAGGCAGGTCGACACGGAGTAAGAAAAAACTAAGAAGTAACTGCTGTAATAACAAATTATGATGCCTGGTGCAGTTGTTTCCTGGATGTTCTCCGTGTCTCCGTGCCTCCGTGGTCGCTCTTGCTATTTGTAGCTTCTCACCGCCAGCTTCACATTCTCGAACGTGAGCGGCTCCTTGTGGAGCTCCGGAGCTTTGTCGACACCCTTGTACTCCCATGCGGCGACATAGCAGAAGTTCTCGTCGTCGCGCTTCGCCTCGCCGTCGGGCATCTCATACTCCACGCGGAAGTGGCCGCCGCAGGACTCGTTGCGGTGCAGGGCATCGGCAGCCATGAGCTCGCCGAATTCCAGGAAGTCGGCGACACGGCCGGCCTTCTCGAGCTGCTGGTTCATTTCCGCTCCGCTTCCCGTGACCTTCACGTTCTCCCAGAACTCGTCGCGAAGCTGCGGGATCAGCGAAAGCGCGCTTTTCAAGGAGGCCTCGCTGCGGGCCATGCCGACGTTCTCCCACAGGAGCTTGCCCAGTTCCCGGTGAAAATCGTTCACGGTCCTTTTGCCGTTGATGGCGAGCAGCTTGCTCGTCGTGCACGAGACGTCCTCGCGCGACTTCAGGAACTCCCCATGGTCCGCAGTCACGGAACCGGGCGCCGTCTTCGCCAGGTAGTTGGCGATGGTGTAGGAAATGATGAAGTAGCCGTCGGCGAGCCCTTGCATCAAGGCGCTTGCGCCGAGGCGATTCGCGCCGTGGTCGGAGAAGTTCGCCTCGCCCAGGACAAAGAGCCCCGGGATGGTGCTTTCAAGATTATAGTCGACCCACAGGCCGCCCATGGCGTAGTGGGGCGCGGGATAGATGCGCATGGGCTGCTGGTAGGCGTTCTCCGCGGTGATCTGCTCGTACATCTCGAAGAGGTTGCCGTACCGCTCGCGGATCGTGCCTTCGCCGAGGCGGCTGATGGCGTTGGCGAAATCGAGATAGACGCCCCGCCCGCCCGGTCCGACGCCGCGGCCTTCGTCACAGACCTCCTTGGCCGCGCGGGAAGCGATGTCGCGGGGCGCCAGGTTGCCGAAGGCGGGGTACTTGCGCTCGAGGAAATAATCCCGTTCCGGTTCGGGAATGTCGCTCGCCTTGCGTTTATCGTCCTTGTTCTTCGGCACCCAGACCCGGCCGTCGTTCCGGAGCGATTCCGACATGAGGGTGAGCTTGGACTGGTGTTCGCCCGTGACGGGGATGCATGTCGGATGGATCTGGGTGAAGCAGGGGTTCGCGAAGAGCGCCCCTTTCTTGTAAGCCCGGTACGCGGCGGTCACGTTCGAGCCCGCGGCGTTCGTCGAAAGATTGAAGACGTTCGTATACCCGCCGGTCGCGAGGCAGACCGCATCGGCCGCATGGGACGTGACCTCGCCGGTGACCAGGTCCCGCGTGGTGATGCCCTTTGCCTCGCCGTTCACGACCACGAGGTCCAGCATCTCCGTCCGCGGGTGGAGCCGGACGCTGCCTGCCTTGATCTGGCGCATGAGGCTTCCATAGGCGCCGAGCAGGAGCTGCTGGCCCGTTTGGCCGCGGGCGTAGAAGGTCCGCGATACCTGGGCGCCGCCGAAGGAGCGGTTGTCGAGATACCCCGCATAGTCCCGGGCGAAGGGAACGCCCTGGGCAACGGCCTGGTCGATGATGCTGCCGCTCACCGAGGCGAGGCGGTAGACGTTCGCTTCGCGGGCGCGGAAGTCGCCGCCCTTGATGGTGTCCATGAAGAGGCGCCAAACGCTGTCGCCGTCGTTGGGATAGTTCTTTGCGGCGTTGATGCCGCCCTGGGCCGCGATGCTGTGGCCCCGGCGGGGCGTGTCCTGGAAGCAGAAGGCATCGACGTTGTAGCCAAGTTCGCCGAGGGTCGCGGCCGCCGACGCGCCGGCGAGTCCCGTGCCGACCACGATGATCCGGTACTTGCGCTTGTTGGCCGGCGATACGAGCTTCATCTCCTGCTTGCGCTTGTCCCACTTCTCATGAAGGGGACCGGATGGTATCTTGCCGTCGAGGATCATAGTTTAGAATACCTCAAAGCGTTTTTGCCACAGAGGCACAGAGAACACAGAGAACATCTAACAAGGCTACATTCTTTTGACTGCTCTGTCCCCAATTCTGGATTCTCTCTGTGCCTCTGTGTCTCTGTGGCGGATGTTGTCTCATTTCACTATTCGCATCGCGATCACGATAGGTACGGCGATATAGGCAAGGAACAGGATGACCGCCGCGAACGCGCCGGCCCTCTTGATGAGCGGGAGGCTCTCCTCGCTGTTCAGGCCCCAGGTCTGGAAGGAGCTCTGGATGCCGTGAGAGAGGTGCAGCCACAGCGCGGTCATGGCCAGAAGATAGACCGAGGCGATGCCGAAATTCTGAAAGCTCTTGAGGACCATTGTGAAGACATCGGGCCTGCCCAGGGCGTCAAGGTGTTTTGCCGCGGCAAGGGCGGGATTCGTCACCTGGAAGGTGAAGTGGAGCAGATGATATATAAGGAAGGAACCGATGACCGCCCCGGTCCAGATCATGTTCCTGCCGGCCACGGTCGCGCTCTGGTCGTTCCGCATCACATAGGACTGAGGTTTCGCCCCGTAGTTCTCCAGGGTCAATACAATGCCGTAGAAGATATGGAAGGCGAACAGGATGATGAGGCCGGTCCGGAAGGACCACACCAGGGGCGGCAGGGCATGGAGGTGCGCGGCATAGGCGTTGAGCCATCCGAAATAGATGGTCCCGTTGCCGAGGACGTGGAGGATCACGAACAGGACCATCAACTGGCCTGTCGCGGCCATGACCAGTTTTCTACCGACTGAAGATGTTGGGAAGAGCATGACGTTACTTCCTTATATATACAGAAAGTCAATCGCGAAACATTTTACCACGGAGGCACTGAGACACGGAGAACTTCTTAATAAAACGGCCTATCAAGGTGACGGCAAGAACAAACAATCGAAGCCAGGTTCCATCTGTGTTCATCTGTGGTTACAGAGTTCTTTTCTGAGTTGAAGAGTCAGCTCTTTCCCTCTTCCCCGATCCCGCCCTCGGTCATCGGCCGGGGATCGAGCAGCCTGTCCAGGTCGTGCTTCGACAGTTCCGTCATTTCCGCCGCGACGTCCTTGATCGGCCTTCCTTCTTTATACGCCTTTTTCGCGATCTCCGCGGCCTTGTCGTACCCGATGACGGGATTGAGCGCCGTCACGAGGATCGGGTTCTGCCCCACCAGTCCCGCGATCCGTTCTTTATTGACCGTGAAGCCTGCGACGGCCTTGTCGGCCAGCAGCCGCGAAACGTTCCCCAGGAGCGTGATGGACTGGAGCAGGTTATGGGCGATCACGGGCAGCATCACGTTCAGCTGGAAGTTGCCCTGCTGGTTCGCAAGGGTGATCACGACATCATTGCCCGTCACCTGGGCGCAGACCATCATGACGGCCTCGCAGATCACCGGGTTCACCTTGCCCGGCATGATGCTGGAGCCCGGCTGGAGCGAGGGGAGCGCGATCTCGCCGAGCCCGGCGATGGGCCCGCTGTTCATCCACCTGAGGTCGTTGGCGATCTTCATGAGCGACGAGGCGGTGGTCTTGAGATGGCCCGACAGTTCGACTGCCGTGTCCATCACTGCCTGGGCGGCGAAGTGGTTCTTCGTTTCCTGGAAGGGGATGCCCGTGCGCCCGGCAAGCCTCCCGGCAACGATCGAGCCGAACTCCTTCGGCGCGTTGATGCCCGTGCCGACCGCCGTACCGCCGATGGCGAGAAGGGCAAGCCTCGGCAGGCAGGATTCGACGCGTTCGACGCTCTGCTGGACCTGGAATGCCCAGCCGCCGATCTCCTGGCCCATCCGGACCGGCATGGCGTCCATGAGGTGCGTGCGGCCGGTCGTGACGATATCGTCAAGCTCCGCTTCGCGTTTTTTGAGCGCGCTATGGAGATGGGTGAACGCCGGGAGAAAGACCTCCTGGAGCTGCAGATAGGCGCTTACGTGAATGGTTGCGGGGATCACGTCGTTGGACGACTGGCCCATGTTCACGTGATTGTTGGGATGAACGCCGCCGCCGGAGTATAGCTGGTTCGCCCTGGCAGCGATGACCTCGTTGGCGTTCATGTTCGTCGACGTGCCGGAACCGGTCTGGAAGATGTCCAGCGGGAAGTGGTCGTCCCATTTGCCTTCAGCCACTTCGAGGGCCGCCAGGTGGACCGCATGGGCGAGGTTCGCGTCGAGCAGCCCGAGCCCGGCGTTCACCTCGGCAGAGACGGCCTTGATGAGGCCGAGGGCGCGGATGAAGACGCGGGGGAAGCCGATGCCGCTTACCGGGAAGTTCTCGACGGCCCGCTGGGTCTGCGCTCCGTAGAGCGCGTCCTTCGGGACCTTCACCTCGCCGAGAGAATCTTTTTCAATGCGGAAATCAGTCATAGGGCAGTCGAGATGCAGTCAAACGTCAGTCGAGAAGCAGTCGTAAATCAGTCAAGATGCAGTCGAAAATCAGTCGAGAAACAGTCAAACATCAGTCAAACGTTTGTCGTGAAGCAGTCATAAAACAGTCGAGATGCAGTCAACGAACCAGTAAGAGGCAACATCAGTCGGTATTCAAGTACTGCATGAAGCCGGTGATCAATTTCCCTGTTTCCAGGGCAACGTCATAAGCGTCCTGGAATTCTTTCTTAGTAATATAATGAAGATCCAATGCCGCATAAAGCTGGCTCTGAATCTCAGCTGCGGAGCCCAGAGCAATACTGAGAAATCGTTTGAATTCCTTATCGCCTCGCCGCGCAAATCCTTCGGCGATATTGCTCATAACTGATATCGACGCTCTCCTGATCTGGTCCCTTAATCCGAAGTCCTTGCCCAGCTTTTTCGCGGGGGTGGATAGATGGTATACGATCCTGACCAGTTCGCGCGCCTTTTGCCAGGCTTTAATGTCTTCGAAGCGTTCTATTGTTGCCATTAGTCATTTTTTTGCGCTTATGAAAAACCGCCTTACGACTTCCTTTTGACTATCTGTTGACTGTCCCTAGACTGCAGTAAGACTGCTCTTCGACTGAACCATGACTGTCTTTCGACTGACGTTCCCAATTATACTCACTTTCCCCGAATTTTGCATTCTCAATTTACGTCGGGAAAACGCCGGCTCAAGTTTTGATTATTATGGGGAACATCCTAAGGGTTGACCACCGGATGAATTGAATCTATAATCAAAGTACGCATCGCCGCAGCATCCTGGCAGCCAACGCGAGGAATCCAAGGAGACATTGCAATGAACTACCTCTGCAGTCCCAGCTACAGCATCACCATCCGGGTGGAGATCGACAACAAGATCGGCATGTTCGCCCGTATCGCCACGGCCATATCGAGCGCCGGCGGCGACCTCGGTTCCGTGGACATCGTGCGTACCGAGCAAGGCAAGATCATCCGGGACATCACCGTGAACGCCCGCGACGATGAGCACGAGAAGGCCATCGTGAAGGCCATCAAGACGGTCATGGGCGTCAAGGTCCTTCGCACCATGGACCGGACGTTCCTCGTCCACGAGGGCGGGAAGATCGAGATCAGGAACAAGCTGCCCATCCGCGACCGGAGCGACCTGTCCAAGATCTACACGCCCGGCGTGGCCCGGGTCTGCATGGATATCCATCGCAACAAGGAGCATGCCTACCGCTACACCATTAAGGGCAACTCCGTGGCCGTCGTCTCCGACGGGACCGCCGTGCTGGGTCTGGGCGACATCGGTCCCGAGGCGGCGCTGCCGGTCATGGAAGGCAAGGCGATGATCTTCAAGGAGTTCGCGAACATCGACGCCTTTCCCATCGTCCTGAACACGAAGAACGTCGACGAGATCGTTGCGACGGTCAAGAACATCGCGCCGGCCTTCGGCGGCATCAACCTTGAGGACATCTCCGGCCCCCGGTGCTTTGAGGTCGAGGCGCGCCTCCGGAAGCTGCTCGACATCCCGGTGTTCCACGACGACCAGCACGGCACCGCCGTGGTCGCCCTGGCGGCACTCATCAATGTTGCGCGGCTCCTGAAACGGGACCTCAAGAAGTTCAAGGTCGTCGTGGTCGGCGCGGGCGCCGCGGGGACAGCCACGACCAGGATCCTGCTATCTTCGGGCGTGAAGGACATCATTGTCTGCGACCGGACGGGTTCGTTGTACGCGGGCAGAAAGCACGGCATGGACCCCTGGAAGCGGGAATTGGCGAAGATCACCAATCCGAGAAAGGTGAAGGGGAGCATCAGCGACGTTATGAAGGGCGCGGACGTGTTCATCGGTCTTTCGGCGCCGAACGTGATCACTGCCGCCGACATCAAAAAGATGGGCAGGGACCCCATCGTGTTCGCCCTTGCCAATCCCGAGCCGGAGATCGCGCCCGAGGAGGCCATCGAGATCGTGCGGGTCATGGCGACGGGACGGTCGGATTACCCGAACCAGATCAACAATATGCTCGGCTTCCCCGGGATCTTCCGGGGGCTCCTCGATGTGCGCGCCCGCGGCGTGAATGAGGCAGTGAAGCTTGCAGCTGCCCGCGCCATCGCCCACTCGCTCGAAACGAACGAGCTCCACGAAGATTACATCATCCCGGGCCCCTTCGACCGGAAGGTGGCGGCCCACGTCGCGGCCGCCGTTTCCGAGGCGGCGAAGAAGACGGGCCTGACGCGGTAAAAGGAGGAGGCCATGACAGCCTGGAAATGCAATAAATGCGGAAACACGATCAACGCGGACACGCCGCCGGAGATCTGTCCGTCGTGCAAGGAGAAGTGCGAGTACGTCGATGTGACCTGCTATATCCCTGAGTGCGGCGGGCCGGCCTCGGGCAACATCAATCCGGATGTGTTTAAGAAAAAGGGCGATCCTGATAAGTGATAAACTCGTCTTTTTTGAGTCATGTTTCTTAAACCAAACCAAAAAGCTTTTTCTCGCAAAGCCGCAAAGGCCGCAAAGAGAAGCGAAAAGCAACCTTGTTTTTATGTCCTTTCTTTGCGTCTTGGCGTCTCGCTTAGAAGCGCCTACTGTTGGTTGCGTGAGAAGCCTTGCGCTTTTGAGGTGTTTTGTGCCTTGCTTATCTGGAACAGAACTTTGCTAAGTCTTGAATCTTGAATTTTGAGTAATCCTTTCTCCCCATGCCGGTATACCAGATCCCCGACGAACTGCTGTTTCCCGACCCGGAGCTTGCCGAAGAAGACGGTCTTCTCGGCGTGGGCGGCGATCTGTCGCCGTCGCGGCTGTTGCTTGCCTACGCCAGCGGCATCTTTCCCTGGTTCAGCAAGGGCGAACCGATCATGTGGTGGTCGCCCGATCCCCGGTGCGTGCTTCGGCCGGAAAAGCTGAAGATCTCCACGAGCCTTCGCCAGGCGCTCAAGAAGGGAAATCATGAGGTCCGCTTCGACACCTGCTTCGAAGAGGTCATCGGCCATTGTTCCGCGACGAAGCGCAAAGGACAGCGCGGTACGTGGATCACCAGGGAGATGCAGCAGGCCTATATCAAGCTTCACGAGCTCGGGTTTGCCCATTCAACGGAGGTCTTCATGGACGGAGAGCTTGCCGGCGGCCTCTACGGCATATCGATCGGCGGGACCTACAGCGGCGAGTCCATGTTCCATCTCCGGCCCG
>Ga0334722_10006252_pt1 | contig 11839 bp, 8 predicted proteins | sample C3_bottom_MG_FD_207210 | JGI IMG/M metagenome (GOLD analysis project Ga0334722, IMG submission 207210) | Sediment microbial communities from Yellowstone Lake, YNP, Wyoming, USA - C3_bottom | ecosystem: Environmental > Aquatic > Freshwater > Lake > Sediment | place: USA: Wyoming | collected...
TTGATATGGCCCGCTACGAACTCGACGATGTCGAGTGACGGGTCGGCGATCAGGGGCGTCAGGTCCATGCCAAAGATCAGCTGCGTGGCCTTATCCGTGGCATGGGACTCGAAAAAGGTGGCGTTGGCCGCGCGGCGTCCCAGGGTGGCAAGGTCGTAACGTTTGCCCCCGGCGATCTGGGAGTCGAAGACGCCATTGACGGCGGCCGCGAGGTTCTGGTGGTTGCTGACGTCCATGACGACCTTGGAGGCGTCGGTCATCCAGTCCAGCCCGCGCCAGATCTCGGAGCCGATAACCTTCAGGGGACGCTGGTCGGCGGGAAGCTCGCGCATGGCCTGGATGGCGGCCACCACGACCCCCACATGCGTATCGTGTTTGTCGGCCAGGTTGTGCGTGTAGACCACTTGCGGCCGCGTCGCCTGAAGGATGGCTTTCAGGTCGTTCTTCACGGACGGATCCGTGGGGCTCTTGACGGCGCTGCTGGCGACATTGAGCTGGATCATCACGCCATAGTGGCCGACCGTGGCGGCCGTATTCTGTTCCTCCTGGCGGATCACCATCATGTCGGCATCGGTGGTGGAGGCGTAAGGACCAATCCGGGAACTCCCGGCGCCGTTGGTGCAGGTGACGCCGCCGAAGCTGAGTTCCCGGCGGTGATAGCATTCCAGGATGCCATGGAAGGCCATGAATTCCAGATCGTCCTGATGGGCGCCGATTCCCAGGTGTGTGATGCGATTCAGGGCGTCGGCCTCAGGCAGGCCGTCCGGTACAAAGATTTTTGCTGTAGGACTCTGTAATTTCATGAGCGTGACCTTATATCATAGGGAGGCTGGCGGCTGCAACTGCTTGTCCAACCCGCTTGCTTTTTTCATCCGGGACATGGAGTTTGATCCGTTTCGCGACGGGGGCGAACTCGGACTGGAGGACCTGGCGGGCCTTGTCGAGGATGATGTCGCCCCCGGCGCCGGTGGTGACCCGGCCGAGGATCAGGATGTTCTCGTAGTCGTAGAAGTCGGCGTAATGGGGCAGGGTATAGCCCAGATAGACGCCGATGGTCTCGTAGATTTTCGCGGCCCGGGGATCCCCCTTGGCCATCAGGTCTTGGACCATCTTCAGCCGCTCGGGCAGGCCCATGGCGTCCGGGGCCGTGATGCCGGCGGCGGGCAGGAGCTTGTTGACCGCTTGCTGGGAGAAGTAGAGCGCGCCCACGCCGGCATCGCCCGACCATTCGTCGCAGGCCGCACCGGGATTGTAGTCCACCGGGGCAAAGGCCAGTTCCGAGAGCCAGCCGGTCATACCCCCCTGGGGGTTTTGATAGCCGGCGGCCTCGCTGGAGCCCATGGCCACGCCGAGCATGGCCTTGGCATTGAGCGACATCGCTCCCGCCAGGGCCGTCACATCGCCGTCATTGGCCACCTCGACGGGCACCTTCCACTCGTCGCGAATGCGCAGGAAGATGTTCTTGGCCTTGTCGAATTGGGCGGCCGGCACGGCGCGGAAGAGGGAGGCGACCATGATGCGGTTGTTGACGATCACGCCGGCGGAACTGCCGCCGATGGCGTCCACACGCGGCAACTTGGCGGCCGCTTTCTTCAGCCCCTCGTTGATGAGGGCGAAATGGACGTTGGGGTCCGGCTGATTCTTGGGGTCCCAGGGGAATTCATCGCTGTAGACGCATTCGCCGTTGAGGACGGCGGCGAGCTTGAAGTCGCTGGCACCGAGATCGAAGCCGATGCGGCAACCATCGAGGTGGCCGCCGACCGGGGTGCTCATTTCCCTGGCGGCGGGAACCTTGCCCGGCGTGGTCAACACCACCTCAAAGGGGCGCTCATACACCTTGGTCATCAGGTCGGTATCAAAGGCGCGGGCCCCGCCGGGCGCGTACGTTTTGCGGATGTATTCACCAACGGCGGACGGGCCGCCGAAATGAATTTTCCAGCCGCCACGCGCCCAGAGCAGGAATTTAACGATGCGTTCGACATACTGGAGGGTGTCGGTGGCGGTGTCGGGCTTGATCGTGGTTTCGTAGCGGGAGACATAACCCTCCTCGCGTTCCAACCCGATGATGACCGGGACGCCCTTGCCCGAGGCGGCTACGGCGGCGGCATAGGCGCGGTTGAAGACGACGGCAGGCTGGAATCCGGAATCGAGCGGTGCTTGAATCGCGAGTTTCATGGCTGTGAGCTCCTCTTGTAGTCTGTCCCTTTGATGTCGATAGGAGCGTCTGGACGTATGAGTCGAGATCCGGCTCCATCATCGAAATAAAATTCTTATCACGTGATAATGGGCTTTGCACGTCTTTTTGTAGGTTTTTGTTGAAGAGGGTGGGGCGCTTCTGTTATCAATGCCCGATACCAGTACGGTTCCTGCCGCTCCCAGCGACCGTATGAGGGTGCGCGGTGATGATGAAGAGATCCGGGAAGTCCCCCCATAACGAAAGAAGAGGCGTTCATGTTTGATTTAACCCGTTTTGGTAGACTCGTTGGTGTCTTGTTGTGCGTGTTCGCGTCATCGGGGCTTTCTGCTCTGGCCTTAGAGGGGGGAGGGGCCCGCTTCCCCGGCAAGGATCCGGGACCGGCTGTTGCGCAGCAGGACGGATCGGTGTTTTCATTGTCCAACGGGGCCCTTTCAGCGTCCTGGCGGCTCAGCAGCGGGCGCCTCACGCCCGGTGCCATTCTGGACAAGACCACGGGACTCCGTTTGTCGGCGCCGGCGGAGTTATTTTCGCTGGTGCTGCGGGATGGACGCACGCTGAAGTCGTCTGGGATGAACGTGGTTGGCGGAGTGAAGGTGATCGAGTTGGCGCCTTACGCTGCGTCCTCGCGCTTGGCTAACCGGCTTCCCGGCAGGAGGGTGGCGGCGACGCTCGCGACCCGTGACGGTGCGTTGCGGATCGACTGGTGCGTGACACTTCGTGATGGGGGTAACTATATCCGCCAGCAGGTGGTGCTGCGGCCGGTGAAGACAACCGATATCGCGCAGGTGATTCTGGTCGACCAGTCGCTGCCGGAAGCGGATGTGTGCGGCACCGTGCCCGGATCCCCGGTGGTCGCGGGCAATGTATTCACGGCGTTCGAACACCCGATTTCGGCCTCGCAGGTGAAGCTGGGGCTGTTGGGGCAGACCCGAACTGTGAAGATGGAGAAATATGAGGGTGACCCGGAGTGTGAGGATGACCTGCCGCCGCCGGACCCCGATGTGTTGCGCGCCGGATTGGGGGCGCACCATGCGACCTGTTGGTTGGACCGCGCCCTGCCGTTGCAGGCGGGGAAGACCTTTACGTGTTCCTCGGTGATCGGCGTGACGCCCCCCGGTCAGCTCCGCCGCGGCTTCCTGTATTATGTGGAGCGGGAACGTGCGCATCCTTACCGGACGTTCCTCCACTACAATTCGTGGTATGATATTGGGTATTTCACGCCGTTCAACGAGAAGGATTGCCTCGACTCGATCAATGCCTTCGCCCTTGAATTGGGCGTGAAGCGCGGCGTGAAAATGGATTCGTTCCTGTTCGATGACGGGTGGGACGACAAGACCCGGGGTGGACAGTGGAAGTTTCATAGCGGGTTCCCGAACGGGTTCACGCCGTTGAAAGAGGCGGCCGAGCGTTGCGGAGCCGGGCCGGGGATCTGGCTGTCGCCGTGGGGTGGCTATAGCACACCGCGGACGGAGCGTTTGGCCTCGGGGATCGCCGCCGGATTTGAGACAAATGGGAACCCCCAGTGCCCCCTGTTCTCGTTGTCTGGTCCCAAGTATTACGAAAGTTTCCACAAGGCCTGTGTCGAGATGGTGACCAAGTACGGGATCAACCAGTTCAAGTTGGATGGTACGGGGAGCATGGACGAGATGGTGCCCGGGAGCCAGTTCGGTAGCGATTTCGAGGCGGCGATCACCCTGATTGCCGACCTGCGTGCCATCAAGCCTGATCTGTATGTCAACCTGACGACCGGGACCTGGCCGTCCCCGTTCTGGCTGCCGATTTGTGACTCCATTTGGCGTGGCGGGCAGGATCATTCCTTCGCGGCGACCGGATCCGCGCGGCAGCGCTGGATGACCTATCGTGACGCCGACACGTATGAACGCGTGGTGCGGGGTGGGCCGCTCTATCCGCTGACGTCCGTGATGCTCCACGGAATTATCTACGCCGAACATGCGACCCGGCTCAATAAGGATACGGAGAACGATTTGCCGTCGGAGATCCGGTCCTATTTCGGGTCCGGGACGCAGCTCCAGGAGATGTATATTTCACATGGGCTCATGACGGAGACAAACTGGAATACTTTGGCTCAGTCCGCCTCGTGGTCGCGGTCCAATGCGTCCGTTCTGGTGGACACGCACTGGGTTGGCGGCAGCCCCCGGAAGCATGAGATCTACGGCTGGGCGTCATGGACGCCGGAGAAGGGGATTCTGACGTTGCGTAACCCTGACGAGTTCCACAGGGTGTATACGCTGGAGTTAGACAAGGTGTTCGAGTTGCCGGCTGATGCCGCATCGAGTTACACGATGACCGCCCCGTTCAAGCAGCGCAAGGTGGAGCGGATGTTGGTGCCGGTGGATGCGCACAAGCCCGTCAAGTTCCTGATGCGTCCCTACGAGGTGCTGGTGTTCGAAGCCGTGCCGGTTCGATAAACCTAATCCAGAACTTAATCTCAAACTTAATCTGTTGGCGCCTGTCGGGTGCCCGGAGAGATTAAGTTCAGGATTAAGTTTCAGATTAAGTTGAGATTCTGCAGGCCCCTCACCCCGGGCGCTTGGTGGAGTCACGGATCGCCAGTTTCGGCTGCAGGAGGGCTTCCTGGCGCTTGAGCGCCGGGTTGGCCTGCCGGGCCTTGAAGAATTCCCATGCCGTCATGCACATCGCCTGGACCGGTTGGATCAAGGTCGTGATCGGACACTCCAGATACTCCGTGTCCTGAATGCCATCACACCCGACCAAGGCCACATCAGAAGGCACGCGCAACCCCATGTCGCACAGTCCGCGGTAGCTGCCGACGGCCACATCGTCCGAATGACAGAAGATGGCCTCAGGGCATCCCTCCTTGCAGATGTAGTCCTGAATCAGTTTGCGGACAATGGGGCGCTGGTGGTCCGAGAAGGGGTAATAGATGAACTCCGGCTTGAGCCTGGCCTGTTTCATGGCAGCCAGATAGCCTGAGCGGCGTTGCTGTTCCCCTGCGCCGGTTCGTACGAAGGTCATGTGGGCAATACGCCGGCAGCCTACTGCGATCAGGTGACGGGTGGCTTCCACCGCGCCGGCGCGCAGGTCGACGGTCACATGATCGGTATCCCGGAAGCAATTGGCACCTAGGCTGATCAAGGGGATGGTCGCCAAGGGATGGTTCCGCAGGTAGTGTTTCGCTTGCGCCGGGGCATCCACGACGAAGATGCCATCCACGGGGACATGCGAGAGCACCTGCTCGGCTTGTGAATTGCCCACTTCGCTGACAATCAGTTCATAACCGGCCTGCTTGAGAAGGCGGGTCATTTCCCGGGTGACGTGGGCGAAGTGGGACGAAATCTGGTCGGGAATCCAGAGGGCCAGAATACCCGTGCGGCCTTCCTTGAGGGCGCGGGCATGCGGGTTGGGGCGGTAGCCCATCTTGAGCGCGGTTTCCTGGATCAGTTTGCGCGATTTCGGCGACACCTGCGGATAGCCGGCGAGGGCAAAGGTGACCAGCTGCCGGGAAATGCCGAGTTTCTTCGCAATGTCGAGTTGAGTAACCATCACAGTAACGTTGCGTTCAGGGCGAAAAAGAGTTTGAACAGAAGGCCGCGAAGGGGGGGAAGGTTACGCCTTCGGCGCTACCAGTCTGGGGTTTGGGTTTCATAAAAACATGCGGTTGCGGCGACTTCGCCGCAACCGCCTTTGCGATCTTTGCGTGCTTCTGTTCAAACTCTTCGCTTGGATCCAGTTGCGCGCACGGTGTAATTACAGCTTTTTCTTCCCCTCGAAGTGCTCCTCGATCTCTTCCAGGGTCCGGCCCTTGGTCTCGGGCAGGAAGAAGAACGCGGTGATGAAGTAGATCACGGTGAACCCGGCGAAGGCGTAGAACATCGTCGCGTAACCGTACTTGCCGACGGTTGGCAGGAAGATCGCGGCGATGGTCGTCGAGACCGCCTGGTTGATCAGCAGGGCAATCGACATGCCGTTGGAGCGGATGCGGGTGGGCATCAGTTCCGACAGGGCCAGCCACACGCAAACGCCCGGGCCGACGGCGAAGAAGGCGCAGAAGATGAAGATAAAGATGGCGGTCAACCACCCGGTTTGCGCCGTCGGGATGGGCGTCACCAGCGCGTTTTCAATCTTCAGGGGGGCCGTTTTCGCCTGCTCGAGGCTGGCGAACGGGTTCTTGAAGAAGGCTTCCACGCCACTGGAGGGGACGCAGCTGCCACGGTCAATCTCCAGCTTGGCGCCGATGTCCGTCGAACGAACTACCTTGGTAGCCGCACGGAAGTCACCGTAGGAGTAGATGACGATCAGGGTGGTCGGCTTACCGGCGATCGCCTTGCCCGCATCGCCTGCGGCCGCGAGGAGAGAGGTGGCTGCGGCCTCGTCGTACGTGACGACGGCCTTGTCCTGGCTGACCATGGCTTGGATCGTGTCACGGCAATCCACGCGCAGCTTTTCCGTCTTGTTGAAGACCGAGCCCACGCAGATCAGTGAGACGATGATACCGGCTGAGCCCAGGGAGAGCAGGAACTTGCGCCCCTTGCGGTCCACCAGGGCGATGGCGCCGATGGTCATCACGAAGTTGACGAGCGTGAGGATCAGGTACCCGAGGTGGGCGCTCTTGTCGCTCAAGCCGGCCTGAATGAGGATCGTGGCGTTGTATCCGATGATCGAGTTGATGCCGGTCAGTTGGTTGCAGGCCAGGATGACGCAGGCCATGACGAAGGGGATGACGTAGCGGCGCTGGAACAGGGATTCCTTGATCTTCTCGCCGGTGGACGAGACCTTGCTTTTCTCCTCGGTCTCGATCTGCGCCATTTCCTTCATTTCAACTTCGACCTGTTCCACGGTGCGGGAACGGCTCAGGGCGGTACGGGCGGCGTCCTTCTTGCCGCCGCGGAAGAGCCAGCGGGGCGATTCGGCCACGATGAAGCTGCCGATGACAAACAGGATGCCGGGGGGCAGTGACATCCAGAAGATGCTGCGCCAGGCGGAGTCCTTGAAGGCGAACAACTGGGCGGCGTCATTGAGCTTCTCGACCTGCTCGACGCGGATGCTGAAGTAGTAGCCGATGACCGCAGCCACGACGATGCCGAGGGTCAGGAGCCACTGGAAGATGCCGGTGCCCTTGCCGCGGCTCGATGCGCCGAGACATTCGGCCAGGTAAAGCGGAACCACCACGCCGATGAACCCGGCGCTGATACCCTGGAGCAACCGTCCGAGCACCAGCGGGCCGAAGCCATGGGCCCAGGCGATCATGGGGATGCTGGCGACGAACAGCACGCCGCTGACAATCATCATCGGTTTACGGCCGAGCAGGTCGGAGAGCGCGCCCGCGAACAGGGTGGAAATCACGCTGCCGAGCAGCACGGCGGCGACGATGAAGGAGAGCTGGCCCGCGTTCAGCCCGGATGTGGCTTCCATGTAGGGAAGGGCGCCGGCGATGATGCCAACGTCGATCCCGTATAGCAGGCCGCCGAGGCCGGCGACGAGGAGGAGGAAACGGTTATAACCTGTTTTGCCGGACCCTGTGTCCGCGCACCCGCCAGAACAACTGCATTCGCTCATGATCGTGTTCCTTTCTTATCTTGATGCCGCCTGAAAAGGCAAAAACCTTTCGAATCTAGCAGGCGGGGGGGGGTGGGGAAAGAAAAATTCAACGGCGGTCAATTTCAGCGGTAAGATTCAGCAAACTGCACCGTCAGTGGGGGTGCCGTCTCAAGGTGGGCATGGGGCTGAATTGGACGAATAGAGAACATTGCTGACTACGTTTAAGGCTGACTGCTACGAAGCGGCACGGAACGCCTTGTTGGATTTCTGGCTGCTTCAGCGGAAAGGTGATCCCAGCGTAAAGCAAGTGCGCCTCGTGCATGAGGGAGGGCACTCGCATTCTCCGGTTGCACGAGGATGGTCGGGCGGAGCCGGTCAGTTGTAACTTTGCTCCCTGAACATCAACCAAGCCTCAAATTCTGCAAAGTCGAGCGGTTTTGTGAAACAGCGTGCTCCAAGTTTCGCCATCCGTTTCATGTCCTGATCGGAAATCCCTTTACCGGTGAGCAAGGCAACGTGTTTGCACTTACAGCCCTTCTGGAAGACCGTATCAATAAACTTCAACCCATTTACTCCTGGCATATCCACATCGGAAATGATGATGTCGGGACACTTGGATTGAGGGAAGCAGGAGCCATGTGCTGACGAATATATCGGACAGGCGACCGGATTGACGTAGGTTAAGACCTCATGGCCCCTACGTTGGAACATGCGGCTCAATATGTTGAGAACTGCCGGTTCATCGTCAATAAGGACAATCTTCATAGAAACCCAGACACTTTGCTACTCATCAATACAATCACCAACCAATTACAAGACATTATCACTGCCGACATTATGCGGGCAATTAGTTTCGGAATGCTGGGCTTAAGGGCAAAGATGGGTGTTAAGCTTAACGTCCCGGAATAGCTCCCTGAAATCCTCAATAAACTGGGTAGATTCAGGGTTGGGTTGAGATGTTCAGAGAAACGGTCGTTTGATTTAACGGCCCACGGGCACCAAAGTATTCATGACTCCGTTGATGTCCTTGACGAACACAGGCAGATACGCCTCTGCAAGATAGTCCTTATCATCCTCTATGGTGAAGGGAATCCCGCTGCCTTGCAGGTCGTCCTTTGCCGCCTGCATCGCCTTCCTCATTTTCGAAGAGAACACGTAGTCATCAGCTCGGGTGTCGTCTAACGCCCACGCCTCTCGCCAGATGGTTGTCAGACCACGTATCAGAGACCGCCAGTTCACCCACTGGGAAATACACGACCGCTCAGGCAGGAGAACCGATTGCCACTTCTCGCTGTCAGCCCTGTAGTGCTTGGTTTGTCCTGCTGAATGCAGGGTAACCATACCGGCCTCTGCCATGTCGGCCAGCACTTCGGTCACATGCATGTGGTTGTAGCCCAGAATCTCGGCAATGCGGCGGGCATACCCGCCATCTGTGGTGACGAGATACGCCATCACATCCGCACGGGTCCCGATACCGAATACCGCACGGCTCTTGAACATGACGTTCAGCGGGTCCTTCATGTTAACCGCCTTGGTCATTCCCCGTGTGTGTATCGGTCCCCGCAGCAACCCGTACCTCTTGAAGTGTGCTTCGGGCTGTTCGGCGACTCCCGCAGTAACTCCAGACTGCGTGCCGAACAGTGCTTCATTGCGTTTCTGTTCGGTGGCGATCATGCGGCGCATCATGCCACGCCATTTCATGGACTTATCCTGCTCGGACATCCATGAGGCGATTGCACCGATGACAGCCGTGTCGCCGACCTTGTCCTGTTTAACAATGGTGGAGAGCCGCTGGGTGTTGATCCATCGCCCGTTCCTGACGAGCCAGTCAAGGACTTCATCGAACATGCGGGCATCGTGCCGAGCCACTTCGGTTGTAAACGCCAGAAGGGATTCAGGGTCGATCACCCACTGGCCTTTCTGGGTCACAGAACCAGCCACTCCGATCTGGCACCACTGACCCCAGACAAAGTTTAGCACTCTTTCCGAGAACTCATTCCGGAATGTCGTGACTGATGTTGTCATATCCTAACGCCTCCACTGCACGCCTAACGTGACCTCGAAACCTAGGTGACGTCTTTCGGTCAAGCAACCACGCCACAGCCGTTCGCACCTCTTCGGTCGTAGGCTTGATGCGGTTTACTAAATCTTCCAGATGTCTGGGTTCAGCCTTCGGATCAGCGGCGGCCAAGAGCTTGAGATGCACCTGATCCCGTCGGCTCACAAAGTAGACTGTCAAAGATGGCCCGTACTCCCGATGCTCCCATCGTTCCGTCATGCCACGGGGCGCACCGTAGACTTCGAGCACATCCTTGGGTCCCATGTTGAGCCAGTCCTCTTCCAGTCCGAGGTCCCGTCCGACCTCGGCGACAACATTGCAGAAGTTCTTCGACAATGGCTGATCATGTCTAAGGCGGATGCCCTCTGCCGTCTCCTCAACAGTCGCCAACACATCGACGTCTCTCGTGGTCCGGCTGGCAATATTGAGTACGTTCAATGCACTGCCTCCGCAGACAACCAAGGAAATCGGCTCGGCGTAGTCATATAGAAGCCGCTTCCCCAATCGTTGCAGAGCACCCTGAATATCGTCTGCGTTCCTGAATGTCATGGCTGCAATATAGCATACGGACTGTATGCTACAAAGCAATTATTTTGAAAGCTTTCCAATTACCTCTACCTTCAGGGTTCCTTTCGACATCTTGCCCTTGTAGCCCTTGCACACAAGCCGTTCAATCAAACGAACGTTTCTTTGAACACCCTCCGCCTTGCAAAAAGTGCGGTTATCGTTTACGGCGGTCTCTTTCCCTCAAGAGGGTTCCGATCCAGTATGCCCCAAAAGCCAGTCCGCCCGTGGCGAGCAGAACTGCGATGTTGGCAACGAGAGGGACGCTTTTGTCGATAGAGACTTTGAAGATGACAAATACGGGAAACAGAATACCTAATCCCACAATCCCCGACCTCGACCAGACCTTCTGTGGATTCAACTTGTCCTGAATAGCCAGATATGTCCCCACATCTGGGAATCCCTTAAAACGAGGATAATCGTTTCGCTCTGCCATAGTTTCTTTCGTTTGGTCTACCCCAGCATCATAGGAGGTTTCCTCGGGACGGCAATATGGAAAACTGCTCTGGAAATGGTTGGACAGCCCCCTCAAATCGTCCAGTGAATCGTCCAGTCGGTCAAAAAGGGGAAAAATGCCCATCAACGCCCAAGTGTCGCCTGCTTTGGGAAGAATATAGGTGTTTGCTAAGAATTTCGGGGAAACTGTTTTCCGGATTCTGATTCCACCAGCCTAGGTTTAGGCTGGTGGGCGATAGAGGACTCGAACCTCCGACCCCCACCATGTCAAGGTGATGCTCTAACCAACTGAGCTAATCGCCCGAAAAGAGAGGTGAATATAGGAAGACCGTCCCCGGCTGTCAACACTTTCAGCCCGCTTCCTAAACCGGCCATTGCCATCCGGGGAGCGGTTCTCTACACTCTGCCCCGCATACTTTTATGGAATATCCGGACTCCACAATTCAGGATCGCGCGGTCTTGTTGCCCCAACCACGCTCGTTCCAGTCTGCCGCGGGACTCTGCCAAACCGGCGGATTCCGGACGATTCAGGCGTCCGGAACCGTCCCCGGACTGGCTCTCGCGGCGGCAAAACTCCAGACGGCGGCACAGGACTATGCCGGCGTCGCGTGGGGAATCCGCGAGAAGGCCGATGCCAAGGCGGTAATCCTTGCGTTGGATCCCGGGGCCGCTCCTCATCCCGAAGGGTATCGCCTGACGCTCGATCCGAAGGGAATCCATGTACAAGGACATGACCCCGCCGGGGTCTTCTACGGGGCCATGACGCTGATCCAATTGCTGCGCCAATTCGGCGGTGCCCTGCCGTGCGGCATCATCGAGGACCATCCCGACTTCCCCGTGCGCGGCGTGTTGCTGGATATCAGCCGTGATAAGGTTCCGACCATGGAGACGCTGTTCGCCCTCGTGGACCGCTTCGCCGAGTGGAAACTCAATCACCTCGAACTCTATACCGAACACACTTTCGCCTATTCCAGGCACCAAGCTGTTTGGGAACACGCGGACCCAATGACCGGCGCCCAAATCCAGCAACTGGACGCCTATTG
>Ga0334722_10006253_pt1 | contig 11839 bp, 10 predicted proteins | sample C3_bottom_MG_FD_207210 | JGI IMG/M metagenome (GOLD analysis project Ga0334722, IMG submission 207210) | Sediment microbial communities from Yellowstone Lake, YNP, Wyoming, USA - C3_bottom | ecosystem: Environmental > Aquatic > Freshwater > Lake > Sediment | place: USA: Wyoming | collected...
CTTCGGCATCCGCATCGACCGGCTTGCGACTGTGAACCAGGTGCACGGGGAGAACATCGTCAAGGTTGATGATATGAACGTCCGTGACGTCCGGACCATGCACGGCGATGCCATGATCACCAACGTACGGGGCATTGCCCTCGGCGTGGAGACCGCCGACTGCGTGCCGGTCCTGCTCTACGATTCGGCGGTCCATGCCGTGGCCGCGGTCCACGCAGGCTGGCGGAGCACAGTGAAGAAGATCGTTCAGAAGACGGTGAACCGTATGCACGAGGAGTTCGGCACGGAGACCTCGCGGCTCATCGCGGCGATCGGCCCGGCGATCGGGCCGGAATGCTATGAAGTGGACGAACCGGTCATGGGGCCGGTGCGCGAGGCCTTTTCCTTCTGGCCCGAGGTGTCGTTGCCGCGCGGTACGGACCGGTGGGGCCTCGACCTCGTCAAGGCAAACAAACTCGAGCTGATGCAGATCGGCCTTGACGAGAAGAACATCCATAACATGGGGCTGTGCACTGCCTGCGGGAAGGACCGCTTCTATTCCTTCCGCGCCGAAGGGAAGACCGGAAGGATGCTGTCGGTGATCATGGTGAAACCGTGAGCACCGTTTCAACACAGAAGACAAAGATCGTCAAAGTCGATTTAGCCACAGATGAACACAGATAAACACGGATGAAAGACTAAAATTGAACCAAGAGCATTTCAAAATAAATTAACTAATGTGTCTTGCTGTTATCTGTGTACAGCAGTGTTTATCTGTGGTTGCATATGCTCTTATGTCAGTCGCTAAAAATCTGAAAACCATTATGGATAGGATCGCTGCCGCGGCGAAGCGCGTGGGCCGGGACCCGTCCTCGGTCAGGCTCGTCGTCGTCACGAAGACCGTCGACCGGGACCGCATCGCCGAGGCCGTTGCCGCAGGCGCAGCCGTCCTCGGCGAGAACCGTGTGCAGGAAGCGAAGGAAAAGATCGAGGCGCTCGGGCAGACGGCAAGCTGGCATCTGATCGGGCACCTCCAGGCGAACAAGGCAAAATACGCCGTCAAACTTTTCGATCTCATCCACTCCGTCGACAATCTCGAACTTGCCGTTGAGATCGATCGTCAGGCGGCGAAGGTCGGGAAGGTGCAGGATATCCTGGTCGAGGTGAACATCGCGGGCGAGGCGAGCAAGGCGGGCATTGCCGTCAAGGGAGTACCCGCTCTGGCAGCTGAGGTGGCGAAGTTCAGGAACATCGCGGTCAAGGGTCTTATGACCATGCCGCCATACTCGGAGAATACTGAGGACTCAAGGCCTTATTTTCGAAAGCTCCGGGACCTGGCGGAGACGATCGCAAAAGAGAACATTCCCAACGTAACGATGAACGAACTGTCCATGGGCATGAGCGGTGATTTCGAGGTCGCCATCGAAGAAGGGGCGACCTTGGTGCGCGTGGGGACGGCGATATTCGGGGAGAGATGACAGGGCATTTTACCGCAGTGGACGCAGAGGACGACGACTGCGAGGACGGCAACGTCGATAATGAATCTCTGGTCTTTTCTTGTATTTTAGAACCAAGGCATGAGGCTTTGATTTGCTCGACTGCTTTTCCTCTGCGCCCTCTGTGGTGAAAAGGTTCGCCTTTGCAGTAAGAAAAAGAACTGTTTTTGTTTTGCCGTTCTCAGTGCCTCAATGATTCCGTGGTAAAGTAGATGACTTTGGAGGTTGTATGGCCATAGATAGCAAGATCGCCTTCCTCGGCGGCGGGAACATGGCCGAGGCGCTCATCAAGGGCATGCTTGCTGCCGGAGTGGCGAAGGCGGACCAGATCCTTGTGTCGGACGTGTCCAACGAACGGCTGGAGCTGCTTCACAAGACCTACGGCATCGTCATCGAAAGGAGCAACAAGGACGCCGCGGAACAGGCCGCTATCGTTCTCCTCTGCGTGAAGCCCCAGATCATCGACGTGGTGCTGACCAAGATCGAGCCGGTGGCGAACCACGAGAAACTCGTGATATCCATCGCCGCCGGTGTGACCATCGCCCGTATCGAGAAGATGCTGACGAACAAGCCCCGTGTCATCAGGGTGATGCCGAACACTCCGGCGCTGGTGCTTTCCGGCGCGGCCGGGCTCGCGGCAGGATCGACCTCAACGGTTTCGGACATGATGACGGCCCAGCAGATCTTCGGTGCCGTGGGACGTGCGGTCGTGGTCGAGGAAAAGCTCATGGACGCGGTGACGGGCCTCTCGGGCAGCGGACCGGCCTACGTGTTCACCATCATCGAGGCCCTTGCCGACGCCGGCGCGAAGGCGGGCATTCCCCGGGAACTGGCGCTCGAACTTTCTGCCCAGACCGTGTATGGCGCGGCGAAGATGGTGCTCGAGACCCACGAACATCCCGGCCGGCTCCGGGAGAAGGTTACCTCGCCGGGCGGAACGACCGTCGAAGGCCTGCATATGCTGGAGAAGGGGAAACTGCGCGAAACGCTCATGAACGCCGTTGAAGCGGCCACGGCGCGGAGCAAGGAACTGGGAAAATAATAACTTCAACGCAGATCTTCGCTGAATATCTTATGAGAAAAACAGGTAAGGTCTTCGGCCGTCACAGCGCCAATCATAGTGCTTGATCATAGCTTTTTCAGCGTTGGAAATTATTTACAGGTGCAGGTCTTTCGCATGCCAGCCTGCCAGCTTGTCGGCTTCTTAAGGAGGAACAATGTTCGCAATCGGCAACGTCATACTGGGCATCGCCAAGGTCCTGGGGATCGTCCTGAATATCGCTATGTGGACCATCATCATACGGGCGCTCCTTTCCTGGGTGAATCCGGACCCCTATAACCCGATCGTCCAGGTCCTTACGCGGGTCACCGAACCGGTGCTCAGGCCGCTCCGGAAACTGGTGCCGATCGGGAAGATGGGGGTCGATCTTTCGCCGCTTATCGCGATCCTGATCATCTATTTCCTGGAGATCGCGCTCGTGGACACGCTGGTCCGTTTCGGCAATTCCATGCGGTAAGTCGCACGTACTGCAAAAACCTGAAGGCGGTTTTACCGCAGAGTACGCAGAGGAAAGCAGGCGAGGAAGTCAAAGGCTTCATGTCATGATTCCTGGGCGTAAGAAAAGGCCAGAGATTCGTTAGCGATATTGTCGTCCTCATAGTTGTTGTCCACTGCGTCCTCTGCGGTGAAAAGCTTTTGACCTAAGAAAAGGGAGAGCATGCTTATGAAAGTCACGCCGCTGGACATTCAACAAAAACGGTTCCATGTCGCCTTCCGGGGCTACGAACGCACCGAGGTCGAGGCGTTCCTCGACGTGGTGCGCGAGGAGATGGAGGGCCTCGTACGCGAGGTGACCGAGCTTCGCGAGTTCCATCAGACCTACAATGAGCGCATGCAGGACTACCGGGGCCGCGAAGACACGCTCAAGAGCACCATGATCACCACGCACAAGCTTGTCGAGGACCTCAAGGAGAACGCCCGCAAGGAATCGGCGCTCATGGTGAAGGACGCCGAGATCAAGTACCAGCAGACCCTGGAACGCGCCCGGGAAGAACGGCTCCGCCTGGAGTCGGAGATCGTCGAGCTGCGGCGCCGGAAGCACCACTTCCTCGAAGACATGAAGAAGATGATCAATATGCATCTGGAGATGGCCCATTTCGAGGAGGGCGGCAGTGAAGGGAAGTCCGAGCAGCCGGAAGCAAAAGCAGACTGACGTCAGCGCAACCCTCTTCGTCCGGATACAGCCACGGTCCCCGAAGAACGGCGTAACCCGGATGGAGGACGGCTCACTCAAGATCAGGCTGACGGCGCCGCCTGTCGACGGGGCCGCCAACGAGGCCCTGGTCAAGTTCCTCTCCGACATCCTGTCCATCAGCAAGCCGCAGGTCGAGATCGTCTCCGGCCATAGGGGACGCCAGAAGATCATCCGCATCAGCGGTATGAGCGAAGATGACGTCATTCGGCTGTTGAATACCGATCGGCAATAGGTTACTATACATATAGAAGGTATGAGGGAAAGACGGCAGGAAGGAAAGCATTGGCTCAACTTCTTACCTTCCTAATTTCCTACCTTCGAGATCTTAAAAAAAGGGGGGCGACTGGCTTCGACGGGGATCGAGAGATCGAGAGTTGCATGCCGAGGTGCCATGGGGCTCGTAAAACACATGGCAAAATAGAACTGCCAATAACGAACTGGCATACGCTGCTTAACTAAGTAGCGCGTCTCCCGGCTGCCGCCCGAGCGGCTGAAGAGATGTCACAATTTGGGCTGGTCTCTCCGCTAGGACCGGGGCGGAGCGATAAGAACTACCGGACTGGCTGATCCCGGAGCTTTCCCTGAGGCGCCGGAGGAAGCGAGAGCTGTAAATGAGGGGATAAGCATGTATGAGCTTTCGGTTGAAGGTTTTCGGACGCGGGTTCAATTCCCGCCGCCTCCACCATTAGAAGTTGATATTAAAGCGATATATATATTTGACAATTAAGGCAAGTCGATGCCATTTGGCACCGATTTGCCTTAATTTGTTTTCGGCAGGATTATGCCTTAAAGACGCATCTGAAAGGAATGACAACCGCGGCAACTATTTGATGAATTAAGTATTCTGTATCGCCGCATTGTCTTCGGCAGCGAAATGCCTTATCGAAAGAGTGGCATTGGTTTGCCATACTGTTCACGACACGATTTGGTAGTGCGTTGAAATCCCATTACAATCTTCACCATACGAAGCATTCGGCAACGAGATGCCTTATTACCGATGTGTCGGATGCCGGCTTTTCCCACCCCACAATAGCTCCGTAACCTTCTTCTGTACCTCATCTCCACAGAATTCGCAGCCTGACAGTCGCGGTCGCATAGATCGAAGTCGCACTTGAGGAGATGCCCAAGGGCTGAGTCTCCAGTAGTTGAATTCGTGGCCCTGCACATTCTTTTGGATACGCCTCACCAATTCGATAGCCTGATAGGTACCTGCAAGAACGGATACGAACGAAAAAGGCGCGAGCACCTGCAAATCCTCAGAAGTCTTCAGCTGTCCCTCTCCACATAGTTGCTTAAACAATGTGTCGTATGCCTTTCCTGCCAACTCGCGAGGAGTTAACTGCGGATATTTTGCACAAATTAATTCGGCCGTGATATCAGTAATAAAACCCGATTGTACGTCAGAGACAGACACACCGAGGACATCAGCTACATGCTTTTCATGAGCATGTTCCAATGGTTCCTCATGATATATGCAGCTCAGGCAGGCTCCAACAGCTGGCTGTCGATGATGGTGAAAGACAACCTCACGGTAGTCAGTCGTGGACGCGTCAAATACTTCACCCGGATGTTCATTCTGAAGGGTTCGGCGAGCTCTCCTGCTGTCGACCGCAACGATGAGTCGCTTCAACCAGGATCCGTGTGACCGTTCCGGCACTTCATTTAAGACCGTATTATGGCCAACAAGCTCCAACTTTTCAAAGAATGGTTGCGCAGCTTGGACGAGCCTCTCGGCCTTTTGAAAGCCAATGTCGGCCTTGTTGAAGAACATGCAACGGTTGAGGTTTCCATCTCGGACCTTTTTCGGATCTACAATGTTCAGTCGGCCGCTCACATTAAAGAATCGCAGCGCATACAGAAAGGCGTTGCCTATGGCTCCGCCGCCAGCCAAATAAGTATTTTCTATGTCTACAGCATTGTTCAAAGTGAATCGATCGTCGCCTAGCAATTCGTGCTCATCGATTATGATTGATCCTCTGTGGCCTAACTGGAGGCCTCCAACTGCCACCTTCATCACGTACGCCGAAGTATAGCAAGCGCCCAATATCAAGAAGGACTTATGGACGGATGAGGGCTTCTTCCCGTCCAATATTGTGTCGCTGATTAATATTCTTGAATCTGAGATGGAAACCCAGATTTTCGCGGCGCTGCTGGAGCGCGCCCGCGTACCAATTACGACTTCTACCGATGGTTTTGGACAACCTTGGAGCGTAGGAGTGACACAGGAGACCGTTCTCGAGAGAATTTCGACCAGTCTCTGAGCCATGAAAAGGGCTGCGCTGTCATCCGTATCCGCGGATATTAGTACTGTGAGATTAAGAAGTTCAGTAGCTTCGCCCTCGTCAATTCCGAGCAGGGCCGCAAGAGTTTTCCCATTTTCTTCTGCTGCTGTCAAAATGTTCATGAGACGATCCTGTAGCAGCGGTAGTGTTCCTTTTGCAGTACTTCTATCCACTGATTATCGGAAGACAAACGGTATATGGCGACGTCGCGATCGAAAGAGTCGATCTTCGAGTGAAGTGCAAAATGTGGCAGAACGAGCGATAAGGCGCCTACATGTCGGATGATTGCCCATCTATTGTCAGCTAATGAATGAAAAGCCTCAAAAGGGTGGCTGTGAATCTGGGCCGCCACCATGAGGGAATGTTTCCTGAGATGGACATGCAGCTCTTCCATGCCTTCTCGCGGGATCCAGAACGAATCGAGTTCACATTGCTGCCGAGGAAGGTAAACTTCTTGAATAATGAGCTCCTGCGGGTGTCTTGCCGCCAGCCACAGCAGGACACGTTCTTTGCGCTCATTGCCGGCCTCTTGAAGCAATTTTAAAGAGGATTCGATGACGGAATGTGGAATGATTAAATGGGGTAGTGTAGTCATGTTTTCAACCATGCGCGCCAGACCTGGGAGAGGATTCCGCCAAGATCATAACCACTCTTTCCTCGGTAATTCGACCAGTGATCCGTTATGTGGCTCGAGTGTGTATGGTACTCGCGCGAACCACGCATGCAAATAAAGGGGAAGCCGGTGCCGGGGTGCCGGCTCTCGTTAAAGACACCGGCCGGATCTCGCTTAATGGCGGACAGCCGCTCCCCTGATGTAGAAAGAAGCTGAATCGAGGGAGGAACATCATCCCAGTCGTCGCAAACCATTTGGATTCGAATTCCCTTCGGTCCTGAAATGAATTCGACGTCCAGAACAGGATACTCCATTTTATGTATCTTCCACCCTCGGAGCCTCAGCAGATTATCAGTGAGACCTCGAACCTGATCATCGAATTTCAGTTTGGCAGCCAAAGGATGCATTTCCCCCTCCGCCTTCTCTCGGGCCGAAATCGATCTCGACCTGGTCGGAAAGACCATTGTCGATGTAATTCAGTTCGACCTTAATTTCCTTCCCGTTTACAGTGGCGATCCAGCCACCTGTATCCGCAAGACCGAGGTGCGCTGCGGTCTTATCAAGAAGAACCCTCACCTTCTGGTGTTTTGGTACGCGCTCGAACCCGTGGGCAGGATAGCTGCCACTTGTGGTTACTACCGAAACCTCAACAAAATTTTCTTTTGAATCGTCTTTGTCCATTTTGTGGACCTCCTTAAAGAAGAATATTTTTGATGAACAGGTGAAGTGCTCATCGCGTCTATGACTTCTTAATATTGCAAGGCATATGCCAGATTAAAATACCGTGCTATAAGACTCCCAAAGGTCGAATTGCCCAGCTTTTCTCGAGTAAAGGCATAACCCTTATGGGCAAGCGGCTATAATAAGCGAATGGCCATATAATATATCTTGTAATATAATAAGAAAACTTGTATACTCGCAGGCATGCCAAAGAATGGAATACTCTTCGCCTGGATTGGCATGACTGACCTCAAAGCATCCCGTGGTGAAATGGGAACAAGCTTGGGGCCGACCGGTCAAGCTCTCGAAAAGAGGTCTTTCTCCCATCTGGTTCTGATATCCGACCATGCTGCTGAAATTGAGAACAGCTACATCTCTTGGGTTAAGTCCAAGTTCGCTATTCCCATCACCAAGTCCCATGTCAAACTAACCAGCCCAACCCGTTATGATGAGATCTATCCGGCTGCCAAGCAGGCGGTAGAAACGGCCCTCGCCAAACAAGGCAAGAATCAGAAATTGACCTTTCATGTGAGCCCCGGCACGCCTGCCATGGCAGCTGTCTGGGTCATTCTGGCGAAGACTACCTATCCCGCTGAGCTGATCGAGTCATCTCCGCAGGCGGGTGTCCAGACCGTATCATTTCCTTTCGACATCTCCGCAGAATATCTGCCCGATTCACTTAAGCGTTCTGGTGATGAACTCCTGAAGTTGATCCAGGGGCTCCCTCCTGAAGCTCCAGAATTCGTCTTCATTATCCACCGCTGCCAGCAAATGAAGAAACTGATCGCTCAGGCCCGGAGGCTGTCTGTTCATGATGATGTGCCTGTGGTGATTCAGGGCGAGTCTGGTACCGGCAAGGAGCTCTTTGCCCGGGCGATCCATCAGTCGAGTCCAAGAAAAGATAAGCCCTTTATCGCAGTGAATTGTGGGGCAATTCCTCTGGAACTCGTCGAGGCCGAGCTGTTCGGTTACAAAAAGGGTTCTTTCACTGGAGCAAGCCAGGATCATGACGGCTATTTCTTCGCAGCAGATAGTGGTACGCTTTTCCTTGATGAGATCGGTGAACTGCCCTTGTCTGCTCAGGTTAAGATGCTACGGACTATCCAGGAAGGTTCGGTAACGCGAATTGGGACTACAAAGCCTCAAAAGATCAATGTACGGATCATTGCGGCAACGAATCGGAATCTCATCGATGAAATGACCGCGAGGCGATTCCGTGAGGATCTCTTTCATCGGATAGCAGTAGGAGTGTTGAAACTCCCCCCTCTCCGGGAACGTCACGGAGATCTCAATCCACTGATCGATTTTATCCTTGAAGGGATCAATAAGAAGTTCGAAGGAAAACCTGGGTGGAAGCACAAGAAACTGTCTGCAGGTGCAAGGAATCTTCTGCATCAGCACCCCTGGCCAGGAAACATCCGGGAACTTTCCAACACCCTTTCCCGGGCGTCAATCTGGACACCGGATGAAACCCTCGACACAGAGGACATCCGGGAATCACTTTTGAGCTTGAAAACGGGTCCCGATCATGATCAAATACTGAATCGCGAGTTGGGAAACGGCTTTATTTTGCCTGAGGTTCTATCCGAAGTTTCAACGCATTATCTGAAGCGTGCGGTTTCGGAAGGGAAAGGCAACAAATCCTTAATGGCTAAGCTTGTTGGCCTTCCGAACTATCAGACGCTTTCAAACTGGCTCAAGAAATACAAGATACAAGAGTAGTGGCATGACGATTGCAATTATATCGTCGAAATGGATACAGCAAACATGATATCGATTAATTTTGAAATGCTCCGGAAGAATTCCCCGGAACTAGCCGATCTTGGTGGCTTTGCTGAACAGTATGTTCATCAGGACCCCTCGAGCTGTCTTGTCAAACTTCGCTCGTTTGTAGAACAGATCGTTGCACACATTTATTTAACAATGGGGCTTCCTCGACCCTATCAACCAACGCTCCTTGATCTTTTGAATAATGACTCTTTCAAGTCTACCATTCCTCCCGTTGTCCTTGACAAGCTTCATAGCATCCGTATTCATGGCAATAAAGCAGCTCATGGTGATCCTCAAACAAAGGAAAAATCCCTGTGGCTTCTTAAAGAAGCCTATGATCTCGGATGCTGGTTCCATATCGCTATAGAAAAGGGAAGCAAGTCCGATTGCCCTGTGTTCCAGGAAATCGTGCCTCAGGCAACCGAAGAAGGCGCAGCGGCCACGACTATACGTAAGGGCCTTTTGGAAAAGCTTGCCGCCCAGGAAGCCCGGCTCCAGGAGCTTCTTCAGCATATAGAAGCCAAACAAGCAGCCATTAAACTGGTCGCTCAGAAGCCCGAAGAGCTTGAAGCTCTCACTTCTGCAGGGAAACAGGCTGTTGATGTCCTGGCATTTAACGAGGCAGAGACAAGGAAGCGTCTTATCGACAGCATGATTGCTGAAGCCGGATGGGACTTTAATCCGGACTGGACCAAGGCCGATGTCGTGAGGGAGGAAGAGGTACCCTACCAGCCTACCCAGACAGGTATCGGCTTTGCCGATTATGAGCTCAAGGACGATAACGGGAAGCCTCTAGGAGTGATTGAGGCGAAGCGGACAGCAGTTGATCCGAATATCGGTCGCAAGCAGGCTCAACTTTATGCGGATGGACTTGAAAAGAAGCATGGTCAGCGGCCGGTCATATTCTATACAAATGGATATGAACTGTGGATCTGGGATGATGCGCAGAACTATCCACCGAGACAATTGCAAGGATTCTATTCGAAAGACAGCCTTCAATATCTCGTTCATCAAAGAAAAGCAAAACTGACCCTTGATACGCTCGCTCCCAAGCCCGATATTGTGGATCGTCTGTATCAAGTAGAGGCGATCAAGCGAGTATGCGAACGGTTCGGCAATGGTCATCGTAAGTCGCTTCTTGTTCAAGCCACGGGCACGGGCAAGACCCGAGTCGCTATTGCCCTTACTGATCTTCTCATCCGAGCCGGCTGGGTCAAGAGGGTACTATTCCTCTGTGATCGCAAGGAGCTTCGCAAGCAGGCGAAGAACACCTTCACTGACTTCATCAACGAACCACTTACCATTGTACGCGCGGGCACAGCCAAAGACCGCACAAAGCGGATTTATCTATCCACTTATCCTGCGATGATGAGGGTTTTTGAAACATTTGATGTGGGATTTTTTGACCTGATCATTGCTGACGAATCACACCGCAGTATCTATAACCGCTATCACGATCTATTCGTCTATTTTGATTGTCTTCAAATTGGCCTCACAGCAACACCCGTCAATTTTATTGCGAGAAATACTTACCGTCTGTTTGAATGTGAAGATAAGCATCCTTCCGCCTATTATCCGCTTGAGCGGGCAATAGAAGAGGGGTATCTCGTACCCTACGAAGTCTTTACTCACACAACTAATTTCCTGCGGAGCGGGATAAAGTACTCGCAGCTTACAGAAGAGCAAAAGCGGCAACTGGAAGAGGACGGCGAGGATCCGGAGACCTTTGATTATGAAGTTGTAGATGTTGACCGACAGGTATTCAACAAAGATACCAACCGCGCCATTCTCCGAAATCTCATGGAGAATGGCCTGCGTGAGGCAACTGGGCAGCGCCCCGGGAAAAGCATTATTTTCGCACGGAACCACAGGCATGCAATATTGCTCGCCGAACTCTTTGACGAGATGTATCCACAGTATGGTGGTTCATTCTGCCAGGTGATCGACAATTATGACCCTCGGGCTGAACAGCTTATCGATGATCTCAAGGGGATGGGAAATAACAAAGATCTGACCATTGCCATATCCGTTGATATGCTCGATACAGGAATTGATATTCCTGAAATCATCAATCTGGTGTTTGCCAAGCCGATAAAATCACGTGTTAAGTTCTGGCAGATGATCGGACGCGGTACGCGACTCTGCAAGAACCTCTTTGGGCCTGGAAATGACAAAACCAAGTTCCGCATTTTTGATCACTGGGGAAACTTCGAGTTCTTCGAAGAAAACAGGCCCGAAGCCGAACCGACTGTTACCAAAGCCCTTATGCAGCGGCTCTTTGAGGCGCGTATTGACCTCGCTGAGCTTGCACTGACGAAACACGAAATTGACATTCATAAGAAAATAGTTTTGTTAATCGGTCAGGACTTGAATGGCCTGCCGGAAAAGACTATTGCTGTGAAAGAGAAGTGGAAAGAGAAAAGGGCTGTTTCTCTTCCCGACGTACTCATGCAGTTCGCCCCCGCAACCGTGGCTGTGCTGCGAAGCGATATGGCACCGCTCATGCAATGGGTAAATTTGGTAGGTTCTGCTGACTCCTATCTATTTGACCTGTTGATTACTCAGATGCAAATAGAGCTTCTGCGTGGAAGTGGGCGCTTTGCGGATCTTAAAGACAGGCTCATGAATTGGATCAGCGAGCTTATCCTACATCTCAATCCTGTCAAGGAACGCGCTGAAGTTCTGAAGACCGTAAATGATCCTTCCTTCTGGGAGTCAGTTACT
>Ga0334722_10006254_pt1 | contig 11837 bp, 12 predicted proteins | sample C3_bottom_MG_FD_207210 | JGI IMG/M metagenome (GOLD analysis project Ga0334722, IMG submission 207210) | Sediment microbial communities from Yellowstone Lake, YNP, Wyoming, USA - C3_bottom | ecosystem: Environmental > Aquatic > Freshwater > Lake > Sediment | place: USA: Wyoming | collected...
GACATCACCGCCTTCGCCGTGGCTGAGCTGGCGGCGGCGGCCGAGGCCGGTCTGTTGCCACCGGACTTCGCTTTCAGCGCCAGGTGGCTCAAGGCCCTGGGCATGCTCCCCTGCCCGTACCTGCGCTACTATTACGAGACCGAGCGGATGCTGGAGGAGGAACGGCGGGCCGCGGCCGAGGGCGGGGAGGGGACGCGGGCCGAGGTCGTCCAGGGGGTCGAGCGCGTCCTCTTCCAGAAGTACCAGGACCCGGACTTGGCCGAAAAACCGGACGAGTTGTCCAAGCGGGGCGGGGCCTACTACTCCGAGGTCGCCGTGAACCTGATGACGGCCATCCAGACCGACCGGCGGGACGTCCATGTCGTCAATGTCCGGAACGGCGGGGCCATCGCCGACCTGCCCGACGACGTGGTCGTCGAGGTGCCGGCGGTGGTCGGGCGCGATGGTCCGCGTCCGCTGGCCATCGGCCACCTCGACCCGAAGATCCGCGGGCTCATCCAGTTGGTCAAGGCCTATGAGGAGCTGACCGTGCGGGCCGGTGCCCTCGGCGACCGCGATGCGGCCCTGGCTGCCCTGGCGACCCATCCGCTGGTCCCCGACGAGCGGGTGGCCGAGAAACTGCTCGACGACATCCTCGCGGTGAACCGGGAATACCTGCCCCAGTTCAATTCGGGCGGCCCGAGCTGACCTCAGGGCTTGAGCAGGAGGAGTCTCCAATGGGAGTCGCGTCGTTGACCCAAAGCATCGAGGAAACCGCGGCCGGTTTCTCCGGCCGGTTCGGTCTCTGGGCCCACAACCTGGAGACCGGTGAGGAGCTGGCCATCCGGGCCGACGAGATCTTCAGCACGGCCAGCGTCATCAAGCTTCCCGTGATGTACGAGGTTTTCCGCCAGGCGGGCCTCGGACGCCTCAGCCTCGACGAGACCCTGACCCTCGACCGGCCCAACATGGTCACGGGTTCGGGCATTCTCAAGGAACTCGATGAGGGCCACCGGCTCACCGTGCGCGAGGCCGTCACGCTTATGATCATCGTCAGCGATAACTCGGCCACCAACCTCTGCATCGACCGGGTTGGCGGCTGGGACGCCGTCAACGCGGGCCTGGACGACCTGGGCTTCAAGCATACGCGGCTCAACAAGAAGGTCTTCATCCCCAACCCGGCAGCCCCCGGTGCCGGCCTGGGGGACACGACCCCGAGGGAGATGGGCACCCTGCTCCTGCGGATCGCTCGGCGCGAGCTGCTCACGCCGCCGGCCTGCGACCAGATGCTCGACATCCTGGGGCGCCAGCAGTTCAAGGAGCCGCTGGTCCGCGACATCGAGGAGTTCAACGACGACGCCCCGGCCGACTCGCCGGTCTCGCTGAGGCTGGCTTCCAAGGGCGGCGCCGTCGAGGGCGTCCGCAACGAGGTCGGGCTGTTCGCCACCCGCCGAGGCCGTTACGTCCTGTCCGTCTTCACGAACGGCTCCAGGGACCTGCGTTTCCACCCGAACAACGAAGGCGTCGTCCTCATCGGCCGGGTCTCCCGGCTGGTGTACGACGCCTGGGGGAGAGGAGAGAGCCGGCCGGGCCCGCCGGTTCGGCCCCGCCGGCCGGCGCCAGGATATTGAATCCGTTGTCGGCGTGCAGGACCTCGCCGGTGACGCACCGCGCCAGCGGCGAGACGAGGAACAGACCGACGTCGCCGATCTCCTCCAGGGTCACGTTGCGGCGCAGCGGGGAGCGCTCCTCGACGAGGTCGCGCAGCACGCTCAGGCCCTTGACGGCGCTGGCGGCCAACGTCTTGAGCGGCCCCGCCGAGACGGCGTTGACCCGGATGTTGGCCGGCCCGAACTCGTCTGCCAGGTACCGCACGTTGCACTCGAGGGCCGCCTTGGCCGTGGCCATCACGTTGTAACGGTCAACGACCTTCTCCGAGGCCATGTAGGTCATGGTCAGGATGGCCCCGCCGCCGGCCGCCCCAGGAGCGGCCGCGCGTGCCGCGCCGTCTCGATGAGCGAATAGGCCGAGATGCGGTGAGCCAAGGCGTACCCGTCCCAGGAAATCTGGCTGAAAGACCCGACGAGGTCCTCCTGCTTGGCGTAGGCCACTGAGTGGACGAAGACGTCCAACCGCCCCCAATCGGCGGCAATCTTTTCGAACAAGGCCTTGATCTCCTCGCTCTCGGTGACGTCGCATGGGTAGACGGGGATACGGCCATGGTCTGGCAGGGTGGCAACCAGCTCCTCGACGTTCTCCTTCAGGCGCTCGCCGGCGTAAGTGAAGGCCAGTTCGGCGCCCTCACGATGGAGGGCCTGGGCCACGCCCCAGGCGATGGAGCGCTTGTTGGCGACGCCCATGATCAAACACTTCTTGCCGGTCATCAAAGCCATTTGACGGGTCCCCTTTTAGGAATGGATGTTAAGACCTGGTATTAAAGGGATTTCGACGCCAGCCCTAGCAATTCCTCCACGCCCGGAAGGTCATTCCCCGAGCGAGACTCATCCCGGGAGGGCGCGCCCCTACCGGGCTCAGGCCCCGACCAGGGCCACGACCGTCCAGGCGATGGTGTTGGCCAGCCCATGGACGCACCAGCAGGGGAGGACGGACCCGTTGCCCCCTCGCTCTTTGAGCCAGCCGAGGATCCACCCGTAGGCCGCCGGGATGGCGAACGCCGGGACATAGACGACCGGGCTCAGGGCCGCGCCCCCCGCCGGCAAGAGCAAGGCCACGTGCACCGACCCGAAGAGCAGCGCCTGCAGGACATTGCCCCATTGAAACCCCCACCAGGCGACCAGCCGCCGCCCGATGAAGCCGCGGAAGAGCAGTTCCTCGGACAGCAAGGTCTGGACCCAGGCTCCAAGGAGCAGGCTGTAAACGGCCGCGGACGACGGGCCCAACGCCCGCAGATTGCCGGCCACCGTGCCCGGACCCAGCGCGGCCTCGCGCAAGCCCGGCAGGTACTCCATCAGCAGGAGCAGGGGAACGATGGCCGCCGCCGCCACCACGGCCGGCCGCAGGCTGCGCCTCACCGGCCTGAAGAGACCGACGTAGACCGGAAAGCCTCTGGTCGTCCGGCGCCTGATGACGTAGACGAGAAAGGGCGGAGCGGCGAAGACCAACAGTTGGAGCACGGCTGAAAGCGTGGCTGACAAGATGACCGACGACATGGTGCCTCACCCCCGACGGGACTTACTTCGTCGCCCGGCGACGGGGCCCCTCCCGCGGGAACCATTTCCTGGATAGCAGCGTCGAAACCAGGCGGGGGTGGTGGTTGTGGGGGTGGAATCATTGAAGCGTCGGGCCCGGTTGTCGCTCACCCTGCCTCTGGTTCTTACCGTCCTGGCGGTTGCCGGTTTGGTCTTTACCGTTGCCGGCTGCGGGCAAATGGAAAAGACCACCGAACCTGGCACGGGGAACGTTCCGGCAGGCCCATCCGCACCCCCGGTGGCCAATGCGCCGAGCGGGACCGCTCCCACGCCCGGGTCCGCCCCGGTGCCTGCAGCCCCTGTGACGCCTGGGCTCCCGTCCGGCGTCCTCCTCAAGATGCCCGACCCATATGTGGTCGTCGCCGTGCCCGGGATGACCACCCACATCGCCGCTGATGGCCTCAGGGTGGATCCCGAGGACCGCGAGGTCCTCGACGTCTGGCTGCTCAATCCCTTTACTGAGCCGAGGAGACAGGCCGTGCGGGTCCGCGACGACCAAGGCAGGCTGCTCCCTTCGGTCGACCTCGCTCCATTCGCGCAGGAACTGCCAGCGCGCCGGGTGCCCGTATCCGGTGCTGGCTGGCTCAAGCGGGTCGGCCCCGTACCGCACGGGGGACTTACAGATTACCGTCTCTATCATTGGGCCACCGATGACGTGCTGGCCCTAGAGTCGGCCGCGAGCGACGGGAGCACGGCAGTGGCCGGCCTGATCGACCTCCGCGGGGGCCCGAACCGGGTGGTGAGAGCCGGCAGTTTCTACAGCTTGGCAGTCTCGGCGGACGGGTCGCGGCTGGCCTATGCCGACCGCGGCTACCTCGTCATCCGTGAACTGGACACTGGCGCTGAAAGGCGTTGGCCCATGACCAAGGACCCAGATACGGGTGCGGTCTTTTTTGACCTTTTGACTTGGTCGCCCGATGGCCGTCACCTCCTGGGGTCGTTCTATTATCAGACTGACGAGGGGCAGCTGGCCGACTCACTTTGGTCCCTCGACGTCTCAACGGGGAAACTGCAGGGTCTCCGGCGCATCGCCCGCCACGCCTACAGCCTCCTCGCGTGGTCAAAGGACGGTGGCCGAGCGGTGCTGCGCGAATGGCTTGAGGCCCACACCGAATGCCAGGCTCATCAAGTCCTCGAGGTCACCCTGGCAACCGGAGACGTCGAGGAGATAACCGCTCAGCGCGAATTCCGGACCGAGTACCGGGTCACGTGGCTGCCCGGCGGGCAGGCCAAGGCCGAGCCCATCTATCACGGTCCCGGAGGGACTGACGCCGTGGCCTATGACCCTGCCCAGAGGCTATATGCCTATCAACTCGAGGGCCCGGAACCTTTCATTGGCACCGAGCTGCGCTTCCTCAACCCCGAGCACGTCGAACAGTTGACGCTGGACATGGCCCCCGGCATGAAGCAGGCCGGCGTTCCCCTCGGGCAGATTGAGGGCCTCGTGATGACCCTCATCTGGTCGGCCGATGACCGGTATGCTCTCTTGGAAGGCTACGCTGACAGGACCGTGCTGCAGCGCCAGCCCTCGGGGGTGATCCGCGGGGTCTTCGACACGATCACGCGATCCGTACGCTTCCTCCCCTTCGAGAAGGACAAGACCGACCCGCCGTGGGCGTTTTTCCTGCCCGTTGACGACCGGTGGTCCGGGGACCGCGTCCTGTTCATCTCCAACGATCAGAGCCGTCTGGCGGTCCTGGACGCGGCCAACCTCAAGGTGACCACGCTGCTCGAAGGGCAGAAGCTGCTTCACGCCCGTTGGGTCGGGCCGGACGTGCTCTACGTGACTGCTGGGGAGGTCGGGCTGGTCGGGATGGACGGCGCCCGCCGGGCCCTCGTGACCGCGCCGTCCGGCGAGGTCTTCACACCGAACATCCTCCTCTCGCCCGGCGGGCGGCGTTTGGCTGTGCCACGGCTCAGCTGCGGCGAGGGTGGACTGACCTGGGTCACGCTGGAGGTCTTGGACTTGACGGCCCTGCCCAAATAGGACGGAAGGATGCGGCCCGTGCCCTCACCGTCATCGCCCGGGTCGCCCTCGGGCCGGCCTTTCCCAGAATCGTCAACTCATCTGAGGGCCGCTCATCTCGAGGGCTGTTCGCCGAAATCTTCGCCCGTCGAAGGGTATCCCGCGACGGTTGTGGAAACCTTCCGAAACCAAGAACAGGGAGTGACGACAGTGTCAACCGCGCCGACCAGAAATGTGATCAACGCCCTCCTCGACGAGTGGGACCGGGCCCGCCGGGACTTCGTTGATTTTCTCAAGGCCCAGCCGCCCGAGTTCTTCGAGCTCAACGTCGAGGGCAAGCAGGGTTCCGTCAAGGGGATCATGGGCCACGTGGCCGGGGCCGCCTACGGGCTCCCGCAGGCGTTCCTGAAGGCCATGAACAAGCCGATCCCGGCGGTGAAGTATCCGGACATCAGGACCAGCACCAACCTCGCCGAGCTCTGGGACGCGCTCGAGGACATCAAAGGTTACACGGAGCAGTGCCTGGCCGGCCTCACGGACCAGGACCTCGGCTTTATCCTCGTGACCTGGCAGAAGCCGACGACCGCTGAGTTCGTCATGGAGCACGGCATCGTCCACTTCCTCAAGCACCGCCGCCAGCTGGCCCGGGCCAAGGCCGGCGAGCTGAAGACGTGGAAGTGAGGGCCGGGCGCGGTGAGCATCGGGACGCGCATGGCGTCCTCGGCAGGACAGACAACGATGAAGGGGCGGGGGCGTCGCCGTGGCCCGCGCTCCTTTTCTGATTCCCCGGACGACCTCAGATAAGCCCCGTGATCAGCCGCGTCCCCGTGGCCGTCCTTCCCGGGCCATTTGGCCTCGCCCGCTGAGCTCTCGTGCCCCTGCCCCTCGCGTTCCTGCAGGGCGCGCTGCCTTTCGAACTTCCGCGGGATGTTCAGCAGCGCGTCGGACTCCCAGAAGATCTGGAAGTCCGGACCGCCAACGGCCTCGCGGGTGTGGTGGTGGCCGACAATGTGGCAGACCCGCTCGAGGACGTCCGACCGCGCGCCGATCTCGCCCAGGAGACGGGCCACGGCGGTATGAGGACCGATCAAGGACCCTGATATCGGAGGGACAGCCGTGCTGTTGAGGGACGTGGCCCGTGTTGTCCGGAGCCATCTGCTCGACGCGCCGTACGAGTTCGAGTTCCCGCGGACCGGCCGGGCCAGGTGGGGGCACACCCTGAGGGTCACGACCTGGGCCCTGCGACTGGCCGTCGAGGTGGGTGAGAGGGGCGAGGCGCCCGACCCCGCCCTCCCGCCCGACCACGCCTGGCCGCCCGACCTTGCCCTCCCGCCCGACCCACGGGCTTCTCTGGACCGCGCCCACAAGCTCCTGGCCGACCTGATGGACCAGCCCATCGGACCACTCGACCTGCCCTCCAGCTGCCACGGCGCCCCCGCCATCGACGTCGGGGCCCTGGCCACGGCCGGCATCATCCACGACGTGGCCAAATATGACATCCGGCCCGAGGACGCGGGCCTAGTCAGGCATGCCCCCCGCAGCGCGGACTTCGCCCGAGAGCTGCTCGGTCGGGCCGGGGACCTGCCTCGCGCCTTCGTCGATACAGTCGAGGCCCTCGTCCGCTTTCACTCCGTGGACACGGACGCCCAGTCCGACGAGGTCCTCCGGACGTTCGGAGGGCGCGTGCCGGTCGAGCTTCTGCTGATCAAGGACGCCGACGGCCTGGACGAGCTGGGGGCGCAGTTCATCATCCTTGACGCCATGCACCTCGGGGCCGAGCCCGATCCCTACCCGGCGTACTTGGTTCGTTCGGCCAAGTACCTGCCGCGCCTGTTCTCGCAGGACGACCGGTTCCAGACCGAGCCGGCCCGCCGGTACTACCGTCGGCTGACGGGGGTCGTCCGGACCTTCGTCGACAGCCTTAAAGAAGAACTCGCCGGGCAACTGTGGGAGGACGAGCTGCTGGGCGAGAGCCGGTAGCCCCAGGAGAGAGACACTTGACTGCGAAGCCCAACGCCATTCCAGAGAGCGAGGCTGTCCGAAGCAACAGGGCCGTCCCAGAGAGCAAGGCCGTTCAGACAGGAAAGACCGCCAGGCCCAGGGCGAAAAAGCGCGTGGTTCGCCAGCCCCGCCTGGCCTGGAGCGTCCGCCGCATCCACCCGGCCGTCGGGTTCTTCGGACTCTATGCCGTCGCCGTGGGGCTGGCCCGGGCAGTCGTCACGCTCAGCCCCGGGCCGTCCGAAGTCCCGCGGGACAGCTATACATGGACCGTCCTGATCGCCGCCGGCGCCGCCGTCACCTGGCTCGGAGCCCTGGCCGTCTACGCCCGCTGCGCCTCCACCCACCTCAGGCCCTGGCGCCTGGCCATCGTCGCCTGGCTTGCCGCCGCCGCCGGCACCGCCTGGCTGCTCACAGCGAGAGCCGGCTTCATCAGCCGGCTCGCCTTCCGGACCATCCAGCACATGTTGCCGTTCTACGTGAGGCCCGTCCCTCCACCTGACCGCGCCGGTCGGCCCGCAACCTTTCCTAAACCTCGGCCCGCCTTCCCTAATCCATGATGTCCCCGCCGTTGACGTCCATGACCTCGCCGGTGATGAACGAGGCCCGGTCGGAACACAGAAAGAGGATGGCTTCGGCGACGTCTTCCGGCCGTCCGACGCGGCCAAGGGGGATGCCTCGGATGATCTCGTCCCTCGACCTTCCGGTCGATGAGGGGAGCATCGGCGTATCGATGAAACCCGGGGCGACGACGTTGACCCGGATCCTGTATCGGGCAAGCGCCCTGGCCAGCCTGATGGAAACGGCAATGACCGCCGCCTTGGAGGCCGAATACGCCGGGTCGACGAAATCCCCGCCGCTCTTGGCCGCGCCTGAGGAGACGTTGACGAGGGCCCCCGGCCTCCCCGCGGCCACGAGGTCGCGGGCCACGGCGACACAGAGGCCGTACGGGCCGAGGACGTTCACGGCGTAGACCTGCTCCCAGAGGCGGAAATCGGGGCGCAGGGGGTCGCCCGGCGGCGGGCACACGCCGGCCACGTTGGCCACCGTGTCTACCAAGCCGAGGATTCCGGCGGTCTTTTCAACGATCGCCTCGGGAGCCCCGGGCCGCCCGACGTCCTCGACCACGGTGACGTGGGCCGCGCCCAATGCCCGAAGCTCCGCGCCGAGCGAGTCCAGTCCGGCCTCGGAGATATCAACCGCCCCGACGGCCGCCCCGGCCCGGGCGAGAGCCAGGGCCGTCGCCCGCCCAATTCCCGAGGCCGCGCCGGTGACGATGGCTACCCGGCCGGCGAGTTCGCCTCCCACGGCCTTACCTCCCACGGCCCTACTTTCCACGGCCTCACCTCCCACGGCCCTAACCTCAGCGCCCCGCGGCCGCGTCGGCGACCTCGGCGGCCGACCGCAGCGCGTCGGACATAGCGTTTCGTTCCCGCAGGGCCTGGACCCAGAGCAGACGGCCTTGCTCCGATCTGGGGTCGGCCTTGACGAAGGCCCTCACCCCGCCAAACGGCGGGATGTCGGCGGTGGCGTCCGACAGCCCGTACGGGTCCTGGGCGTACTTGCCCTTGACGGTGTAGGCCACCGGGGAGAGGATCCGGCCGAGCTTCTTCAGCGCTTCGTTGACCCGCTTGACCTCATCCGGCAGCGGCCGGTCGATGGGCGGCGAGCCCGCGCCCGAGGTCTCCTCGGCCAGCTTGGCCCGGACCCGCTCGAGGCGGTCCACGGCGGCCAGGCATTCGTCGGCCTGGCGCTTGACGGCGGCAAGGTCGATGAGCGGCGCGGCACTCGTCGCGGCCAACGGAATCAGGGCCTTGCCCAGCCGCTCGACCACCGGACGATAGTCCAGGGGCAGCACCGGCTGGCAGGCAAGCTGAACGACATAGGCAGCGTAAACCCGGGTCAGCTTGTCCATCCAGCCGACATCGATCTTATCGCGGGTGTCATCTTCGGTGTGGTTCCACCACCCGAGGATGGCCCCCTGGGTCTCCTTGACGTACTCGTCGGAGAAGCCACTCCAGACGAGCATTGCCGGGATCCCCAGACCGCGGAAGGATTGATCGGCGTAACGGCCGATGTCCTCGATCCGCCGCGGCACGCCGGGCATGACGGCGTCCATGGTGTCCCGGGTGAAGGGCCGGAACTCACGGGTATCAAGGCACCACAGGTGGTCGGCCCCGACGAGCCCGTTGCTGTCAACGTTCAGGTAGGCCACGGCGTGGTCGCGAAGGTCGTCCCAGTGGGTATCGCAGTACCACGACGAGCCGGTGGCCTCCATGATCTCATGGCCGGTCCAAAAGGCGATGCGAACCGAGCGTCGCAGAGCCCCGCGGCGGGCGGCCAGGGCCCGTGCCAGCTCGAGCTGCAGGGCGTTCCCATCGATGTTGTCGGTGGCCCCGGGAATCCACGAGTCGAGGTGGCCCGACAGGAGCACGTAGTCGTCCGCCTCGCCGGTCCCCCGGACCTCGCCTATGGGCTGCCTGATGTCGAGCCACTCCCGGCTGGCTCGGCTGTACAGGCGGACCCTGACCGGACCCCGGCGGACGAGGGCGAGGAGCCTCTCCCCATCCGACCGTGAGACGGCGACCATGGGCAGCTCGGGGATCTCGGGCAGATCGGCCGGGGTCGGGTTTCCCCAGATGCCCTTGATGGCCCGCCTCGAGATGGCCGTATCGTTGGGCCTTCCCCAGGAGATGAGAACCTGCCCAGCGGCCCCGTGTTTCGCCGCCAGGCGGGCCTTTTCCGGCCCCGCCGGCGAGTACGACAGCTGGGCCATGGTGATGGACCCGCGGACGTCGCGGTTCTCATAGTCGGCCACCCCGCCCGCGCCGACGTCGAGCAGATAACCCTCGATGCCCGGGGGCGGGGTCGTGGCCGCGTATCCAACGGCCACGCACGGGACCTCCCAGAGCTCCGGCTCGAGGACGGTCAGCCTGCCCTCGAGCGGCGTGCTGTTGTAGCCGAAAAACTCCTGGACCTCGGTCTCGACGCCGTCCGCGCGCATTGTCCGGACGATGTAGTCCATGGCCTGCCAACAGCCGGGGGAGCTGCACAAACGGTCCGGGGTATTGGCCAGGAACCAGTCGATGTGTTTGAAAAGGCGGTCTGACGTGATTTCTCCGGCGATCTCTTCCTCAAGTTCCGTGAAGTCCCGGCTGTACAGGGTCATTTGGCTGATATCTCCCTTTCCGACGTGGAGTTACGCCCGGCCGCCGGAATCATGGCTTGGCCGCAAGGGCCTTGGCCCGACGAACGCCGAGGTAAGATTCGACAATAGCCGGGTCGGCCAAGAGTTCCTGGCCGGCGCCGGCGCGGACGATCCGCCCGGTCTGCAAGACGTAAGCCCGCTGGGCGGCGGCCAGGGCCATGCGGGCATTCTGTTCAACCAGCAGGACCGATTGGCCGGCCCGGTTGATTTCGATGATCGCCTCAAACATTTGCTGGACGAGCTTGGGGGCGAGCCCCAGAGACGGCTCGTCGAGGAGGAGGAGGCGCGGCTGGGCCATGAGCCCGCGGCCGAGGGCCAGCATCTGCTGTTCCCCGCCGGAGAGCGTCCCGGCCAGCTGCCGCTGACGCTCCTTCAGCCGCGGGAAGAGGTTGAAGACGAAGTCCTTGGTTTTCTCGATGGCGGCCCTGTCCTTGAGGAGGTAGGCTCCCATGTTCAGGTTCTCGTCGACGGTCAGGTTGGTGAAGACCTGTCGACCCTCGGGGACCAGACTGATCCCCATGGCCACGGCTTTATACGGGGGTGGAGTGACCACCTTCGAGTCCAGGATGACCTTCCCCGAACGGGCCCTCAGCGCCCCGGCGATGGTCTTCAAAAGGGTCGACTTGCCGGCTCCGTTGGCGCCGATGACGGCCACCATCTCACCCTTATCGACCTTGAGGGATACCCCGTCAAGCGCCCGGATAGCCCCATAGTACGTGCTGACGTCGTCGACGACGAGCATCTCCGGCATCTCAGACCGCCTCCCACTTGGTCCCCAGGTAAGCCTCGATGACGGCCTCATTGGTCTGAACCTCGTCCGGCGTGCCCTCGGCGATGACCCGACCGAAGTCGAGGACTGTAATCCGCTCGCAGATCCCCATGGCCACGTCCATGTGGTGCTCGATCATCACCGTCGTCAGCCCGAACCGCTGGTGGATCTCCTGGATGAACTCAGACAGGCGGATGGACTCGTCGGGGTTCATCCCAGCCGCCGGTTCGTCGAGCAAGAGAAGCTTGGGCTCGAGGGCCAGGGCGCGGGCGATTTCCACCTTCCGCTGCTCGCCGTAGGGGAGCTCATTGGCCCGCATCCTCGACCGGTGCTGAATCTTGACCAACTCCAGCAATTCCTCGGTTCGTTCCCTGAGGGCCTTCTCCTCGGCCCGGAAGCGACCCAGACGACTGACCGCCTCGCCGAGGGTGTAGCTCGCCCGCAGTTGCACCGAGATGAGGACGTTCTGGAAGACCGAGAGCTGGCTGAAAAGCCGGATGTTCTGGAAGGTCCGGGCGATCCCCATTTGCGCCGCCCGGTGGGGCTGGATGCCGGTAATGTCCCGGCCGTTGTAGATGATGCGGCCGGCCGTCGGTCGATAGATCCCGGTGATGATGTTGAAGGCGGTCGTCTTGCCCGCTCCGTTGGGCCCGATCAGGCCATAGATCTGGCCCGGCTCGACCCTGAGGTTAACATCTTGGACGGCGA
>Ga0334722_10006255_pt1 | contig 11837 bp, 12 predicted proteins | sample C3_bottom_MG_FD_207210 | JGI IMG/M metagenome (GOLD analysis project Ga0334722, IMG submission 207210) | Sediment microbial communities from Yellowstone Lake, YNP, Wyoming, USA - C3_bottom | ecosystem: Environmental > Aquatic > Freshwater > Lake > Sediment | place: USA: Wyoming | collected...
TAAGGGTATTGGTGACAAAACGAGAAAGATATTCAGCGACAAGATAACCAACAATAACAAAGTAAAGAATAGATGAAGGAGACACAGTGATCTCCTTAAAAACTTGGTCAATCATCAATTTATAAAAAAAATAGGTTACAAAAAGGAATATGACAGAAAGCAGAGAAGTAGCAAAATATCCAACTAATAGAGCCTTATCTTCTTCCCAGGCGATTACTAAAAGTAGATGAAGATTTTTGAGTATATTTTTGAAGCGCATCATGAAGTAAATTATATCACCAACAAGATCAATCCAGCGGTCACTCCCAAAACTCCCAAGAATTTTTTTATTGTGAACTCATCTTTAAAAAGTAACGCCGAAAATATTGTTACCATTGATATTGAACTGGCATTTATTGCATTTACATATCCGATATTTGGAGCCAAATCAAGAGCAACCATCATAAAATAATTAAAAAAAGCAGAAAAAATACCGATTGTAAATAACAATAGAATATTTTTAAAAGTAATATTATTTACTTTTGTTTTTTTAACAATCATTTCGATGATTATAAATATTGAAACTAAAACAGCTAAATAAATAAGTCTTTGATAAATATTTATACCAATACTAAAGGCATATTTAGTGCCTATAGAAAGCATTCCCCAGCCAAAAAAGGATACGAAGGCGTATGGTAACCAGATTGGATTTGAGTGTTTATGAATAATATTTTTTCCAACAGTTATTAATATAGAAAAACCCAATATGATTAATATAGCCAATGTAGACTTTAAAGTTATAGGAGACCTAAAAAATAATACTGCTACGATCGCCGTAAGGACAACGTAACTTTTTGAAAGAATTAAACTATAACCTGGATTAGGAGCATATTTAATACTTTTCAAAGAAGTAATATTTGAAATATATGCACAAAAAAAGGCTAATAAGAAAATAATTAAAAAGTGAAATGAAGACAGATGTAACTGCGTCTTTTTTTGTATAGATAATGGCAAATATAGAAGTAAAGGTACAAAAAAAGTAGCGAGATTGATGACTTCTGTAGACAAATGAGTGAAAGTAGCCTTTCTTGTTAATAAGTATAAAAAAACTGAAGAGCCAAACATCAAAAAACTTGCCATGATCCAGTTCATAGATCATCATTATAGATGATGCTTATGCTAAAATAAATGAGGTCAACGGGGTGTAGCTTAGATGGCTAAAGCGTCAGGCTGGGGGTCTGAAGACCGTGGGTTCAAGTCCCGCCACCCCGACTTTGTCCGCCGAAGTTTTAACGAAGGTGGATTCTACTGTACTTTTACCCTCATTATTTTTGCCGGCGATTCCCAAAAAGTAATAAATAAACTATCTTTTAAACTCAATATTTCACTAGGGTGGCTTTCAGTTAGATCATATCTACTTACTTTTAAGGTATCGGGATTAATCCCTACTAATTGACCAGGGGAAGTATCGTAGACAGCCCAAATATTATTACCGTCAAAATATAGGCCGAAACAAGGAGCGAAGATGCCGGTATTTATTTTGTTGACGAATAAATTTTCTTTGTCGGTGCGGTAAATAATACCACTTTTATTTTCAAAGCAGGTAAATATGTATTTATTAGTAACAGCAAAATCATCTGTTGGGGTAGAGACATCGTTATTGAAAATACTTTCGTGATATTTAAGATCTGATGGATTAATCTTGGAGATCCAACCATTATCCTGTTCGCCTGTTGCGTACAAGAACCCTTTATCAAAGCGGATACTATGGCCGTAGTTAAGTGCTTCTTTTAAAGAAATAGTCGTTATATCATAAAAATTTTTTAAATTAATTTTATGGATGTAGGTAGGTTTTGTACTGCTTATGACATAGAGATATTTTCCATCAGACGTCATTGATGGCAAATTTATAACAGGATCAGAATAATCTTTATCCGATGACCAAAGATCTTTATAGATTAAATTATCCGGCTGAAGTTCGCTTACATAACTACCATGTCCGCCAAAAACCAAATATAGTTTGTTATTTATATAAGTAAGTTCCGTGCCATTATCATGCCTGCCATCATTTGGAAAAGAGATAATCTGATATTTTGAAAGGTTTTTTGTCGAAATTTTAACTAGCTTAGCAGGGCTTGTATTTGTTAAACCAAATAGACTATCTTTAACTAAAAGAAAACCATGAATATAACTTAAATTTTGTTTAAATGTAATTTTTTGCTTTTCAAATAATCGGTGAGATTGACTTAATATTTTGTATATAAATATTCCTATCAATACTTCAATAAAGATTCCAATAATTAGGATGTGTTTTTTCCTTGACATAATATAATCATTCTATAATAGTGATTAACAAAGTTTGAGATAATCTTGCTATACTCTTTTTATGAAATTTAAAACTGTTAAGATAGAAAAACCTGCGGAAATTAATTTTATTTTGGCGCAATCTCATTTTATTAAGACAGTAGAGGATACCTATGAGGCATTAGTTGAATCTGTGCCGGGAATAAAATTTGGTTTAGCTTTTTGTGAAGCCTCAGGAGAACGAAAAGTAAGGAAAGCGGGAACAGATAAGGAGATGATAGGCTTGGCAGTTTTAAACGCTGAAAGAGTAGCGGCTGGTCACTCTTTGTTTATATTTCTTAAAAACGCATTTCCGATAAATGTTTTAAATAAATTAAAAAATGTCAGTGAGATTGTGAATATATATTGTGCAACATCTAATCCGACAGAAGTTATAGTCGTCGAAACCGAGCAAGGCCGAGGGATAATGGGAGTCATCGATGGATCTGCGCCAGTTGACGTTGAAAATAGCAAAGATGAAAAAGGCCGTAAAGATTTTTTACGAAAAATAGGCTACAAATGCTGATTTGTGATAGAATTCTTCTCTATGTTTATTGATCTTCCAAATCGTTATTACAGACCACCATTAAAAGATAAATTTAGGGCCCAAATGGACATTTTGTTTGGTAATTACCCGTATAAAAGAAACGTTGATCTTTTAAAATCAAAAAATAGAGAAGCTAAGATTACTGGGCTGTTAGATTTATTGAGCGTACATCATGCAAATACCTTCATACACACATGCGAGGTTGCTTATATTGCTACTTTACTTGATCCTTCAGTTGAAGTTTTTGAATTAGCAATGGTTCATGACATAGGTAAAACTGGTATAAGTGAAGATCTTCTTATGAAAAATAATATAAACGATAAAGAAAAAAAAATAATAGGTCTTCATGGAGCATTAGGAGAAGTGATTCTTAAAAGAGTTGGTCTAGGTGATATTGCGTATGCATCAGTAGAGCACCATATTGGTAATTCTAAAAGTAGAATATGGACAGAGAAAGAACTATCCAGAAGACATGCTTTAATTGAAATTATAAGTATGGCCGACATAATCTGTGCTGCTCTTGATCCAAGAAGGCCATATCATACCCCGGATGACAAAAGCGCCTTATTAGAATATATTGAAAAAAAAGTAGAAAAAGGCGTTTTTTCCACCGATTTATTTAGACGTTTTCAAGAAAATGTTTTAAATCAAGGTCTTTTTCCACCATTTAAATTAGCTGACTATGCAAATGATTCGTTTTTTATCACTCAAATAAAAAATTATGGATTATTTAATAATTTTCAAGATCAAGTATCGGGTGACGAAACAGCAAGATCTGATGTAAAATAAACTATGACAAAAATAACTAGCGATACAGTTAAACACATGGCGACATTAGCCAAAATCCCCGTGACAAAAGATGAAGAAGAGAGTTTAGCAAAAGGATTTACAGAAACACTCGAAGTGGTCGATAAGCTTTTTAAAATTGATGTTAAAGGAGTAAAACCTACTCATCAAGTAACAGGACTGGAAAATATCCTTCGTGAAGATAAAATAAATGAAAAAAAGACTTTGAGTCAGGACGAAGCCTTGAGTAATACAAAAAACAAACATAATGGATATTTTGTTGTTGATCAAATTTTAGCGGAAGATTAAATTTGACTATGAAGACAAATGAACTGACTTTAAAAAAATCAATTGAACTTTTGGATAAAAAAGAGATATCAATTGAAGATATTTATAAAGATACTTGGCAAGTGTATGAGGAAAAAAATAAAGAATTAAACATTTTTTTAACCAAAGATAAAGATGCCCTAATCAAAGCGAAGAATCAATCAGATAAGCCATTAAAAGGACTTCCCATTGCTGTTAAAGATAATTTCTTGACAGTAGGTTTACCAACTACCGCTTCATCTAAGGTCTTAGATGGCTTTATGCCTCCTTATGAATCAACCGTGACTAAAAGAGTCAAAGAAGCAGGAGGTGTAGCAATTGGAAAAACCAATATGGACGCTTGGGCGCACGGTTCATCGACGGAAACTTCAGATTATGGTCCGACAAAAAATCCAAGAAATCCAAAATTTTTACCAGGTGGTTCGTCAGGTGGAAGTGCTGCCGCGGTTGCCGCTGATATGTGTATCGCCGCTTTAGGTAGTGAAACAGCTGGTTCGATCCGTCAGCCCGCTGCTTGGTGCGGTACCGTCGGTCTTAAACCGACCTATGGAAGAACGAGTCGTTATGGAGTTGTCGCCATGGGTAGTTCTCTTGATTCTCCAGGCCCACTTACCAAAACCGTTGAAGACTCAGCTATGTTATTAAATATTATTGCTGGTCATGATGACAATGATGGTACAACTTCACAAATAGAAACAATTGACTATGAGAAAAATCTTAAAAACGGAGTTAAAGGTATGAAAATAGGAATCTGCTATGTCGACCATCCAAATATAAAAGGAACAGTTACAGAAAAATCTGTAATTGATGCCGGGCATATATTTGAAAAACTCGGCGCTCAGGTTGATCAGATAAAAATTTCTGAAGAATTGGAAAAAGGGAAAATATTGACTCATGAACATGCCATAGGTGTCTATACAGTTGTACAGCGTGGAGAAGTTTCAAGTAATCTATCCCGTTATGACGGGATAAGATACGGCCATGACCGTAGCCACTTTGGCCATGAAGCAAAAAATAGAATCATGCTAGGAACTTTTACTCTATCAAAGGGTTATGCAGATAAATACTATAACTTAGCGCAAAAAATACGAGGCTTATATATCGAAAATTTTAAAGAATTATTTAGCAAATATGACCTTTTAATTTCTTCACCGTCACCGACAATGGCTTTGCCATTAGGGTCACTTGGTAATGATCCGATGTTTGGCGAGCTTCAAGACATGTTAGTTGAACCTAGTTCATTGGTAGGAATTTGTGGAATCTCGGTTCCTTCTTATCATGATGGAAAAACCAATCTTTATTTAGGTTTAAATATTATGGGTGACTATTTTCAAGAAGAAAAAATATTAAAGGCGGCTTGGGCGTATGAACAAGCGACCAGTTTTAATCCTTGGATAAAAAAATAATATGAATAAATATAAAGTTATTGTTGGCATGGAAGTACACGTAGAGTTAAAAACTCTATCGAAGATGTTTTGTGGATGTCGTAATGATCCATTCCATGCAGAAAAACCAAATATCCACACTTGTCCTGTTTGTTTAGGACTTCCTGGGGCTCTTCCTGTTGCTAATAAAAGTGCCATTGAGTGGACCATCAAACTGGGACTGGCCCTCGGCTGTAAAATCAATAGGCTTTCGAAGTTTGATCGTAAGCACTATTTTTACCCAGATCTGCCAAAAGGCTACCAGATTAGCCAGTACGATCTGCCATTCTGTTATGAGGGGAAAGTCGAGACTACAGCCGGTCCGGTCGGGATCACAAGAGTCCACTTAGAAGAAGATACAGGAAAACTTATTCACAGCACTGTTAATGGAAAAAATATCAGCATGATAGATTTCAACAGGTCAAGTGTTCCACTAGTTGAAATTGTTACAGAGCCGGAAATATTTTCGTCAGCTCAGGCAAAAGAATATGCAAAAAAACTTCGCCAAATCGTCCGCTACTTAGATATTTCAGACTGTGATATGGAAAAAGGAGGAATGAGACTGGAAGCCAATATTTCTCTTCAAAAAGAGGGAGACACAACTCTTCCAAACTATAAGGTCGAGTTAAAAAACATTAATTCTTTTCGTTTCCTTGAAAAAGGCATTGAATATGAAATAGTAAGACAAAAAGAAATTCTCGAAAAAGGAAAAACACCTATTCAAGAAACACGTGGATATAATGCAGAAAAAAATATCACTTATAGCCAAAGAACCAAGGAAGATGCAGCTGACTACAGATATTTTCCTGATCCAGATCTACCACCCATAAATATATCTGACGCTTGGTTTTCTGAAATAAAAAAATCAAACCCTGAATCTTTAGATGATCTTTTTTTAACATGGCAAAAAAAATATAAAGTGAGTCGTAATTTAACCGAACTATTATTTGAAACCAGCCAGGAAGGGCAATGGCTTGATAATTTATTTGAAAAAACCGAAGCACAAAAACTACTAGTTGATAAATTAGTCAACCAATTAGTCAATAAAAAATTGAAAGTGAATTTATTTAATGATGAGGCTGACAAAGTAGTTGCCGAGTATAAAAAAACAACCACTGTAGATGAAGTGAGTGATGAAGAATTGATTCCATATATTGAAAAGGTTTTAAAATCGAATAACAATGCTGTCTCTGACTATCAAGCTGGTAAAACTCAAGTGATGAATTTTTTGGTTGGCATGGTGATGAGAGAAGTGAAGAAAAAAATTGAATTTGCAAGACTTCAAGCGCTGATAACCAAAAAAATTTCAACAAAATGAAGATAATTAGATATATTTTTTTACCGATACTATTCTTTATTTTTTTCTTCTTTTTATACAGGCATGAAGCTATAAATTACTCATCAAAATACCATTTTGATGAGAGAGACTGGATATCAAGAAGTTTTTATTTTGAAACTTTCATAAACCGAAATTTTAAAAGCGAACTATGGAATAATTACAAGATTGACGGTGATCCAAGACTGGCCTCATATATATTTGGATTTTCTATATATCCGGATTATTTAAAAGTAAAAAAAAATAAAGGTAATGATTATGACATGTTAAGCTATTTGATTGATAATAATTATTATCCTAAAGAATACCTGTCGAAATCAATCATAAAAAAATACGATAAATATGTGCCTCCAGAGTTTATAAATTGGTCAAGTAGAGCCGCTTCAGGCAAGACACCTAATGAGTTATTAAAGATTTATGGACCTAATTTTCAAAAGACAATAAATATAATTTTTAAAGCGGAAAAAATATCAATATTCTTTTTAATCTTATCTATTTTAGTTGTTTATTTAATTACCATTATTAGCACCAACAGCATTCTAGCTTCGATAATGACAACATTCTTGTATGGGCTTTCGTTTTTAGTGTTTGAGTATGGAACTATTGCCTATGCTGAAGGAATACTTTTATTTTTAATAAACTTATCGGTTCTTGACTTGGTTATATATTTTAATTCAAAAAATAAAATCGTAAAGAATTTATGTGTTCTTTTTTTTCCAATCATTGCTGCTCTTGCAAACCAAACAAAGTCAAATGGCTTACTTTTGATGATAATATATTGTTTTTTTATTATTTTAAAAGTGGTGATGCAAAAAAATATAAACATACTCACAGTTCTAAAATCGATGTTATTAGAAATTTTGATACCAGTATTAATATTTGTTTTTGTGTATATAATCACTAATCCATTTTTGTGGTTTAATCCAATAAGGAACACAATTTTTCAATATAAATGGACATTAAATATTTCATTAAATCAACAAAAAGAATACCCAAAATACGCTTTATTTAATGGGAAAGACAGGATTATGTGCATTTATAACTCTCTCTTTGCCAATCGATATGGTGGCGGCCTAAAGCCATATTTTCTTAAAAACCCACTATTATCAAAAATATATACGATTTTAATTGATGCATTCTTTACAATTGGAATTGCTAATTTGTTCTATAAACTTATTAAAAATAGGAGATTAACTGGAGATGGCGTTCTTTTAATCATCACTCTTCTTTTTTATATATTTCTAATTTTTTATCTTTTAATTGCTTGGGACAGATATTTAGTTCATATGGTATTTTTTATATTTTATATAACAGTACAAGGCCTATTTTTTATTTTTAATAAAATATACAAAAAACCATTAATATGATTTCAATTATTATTCCAACCTATAACGAAAAAGGTAATATTCTTAAATTAATAAGGACAATAAGGAAAACATTAGTCAAAAAGAACATTTACTTTGAAATAATCATTATCGATGATTCCAGCCCCGATAAAACAGCCGACATAGTTAAAAAAAAATTACTACATAAAAACATAAAAGTTTATGAAAGAAAAAGAGTTCGGGGTTTAGCCACGGCAATTTTATATGGCATAAGAAAAGCAAAAGGAGACGTAATTGTTGGAATTGACGCTGATTTTAATCATCCTCCGGAAAAAATCATTGATTTAGTAAATAAATTGAATAGATACGATCTGATGATTGGCTCAAGATTTATAAAAGGAGGGGGTATGGAAGAGAGAGGCCGACATAATTTAACATATTTTTTTAATTTGTTTCTTAAATACATATTGGGATTTCCGACAATGGATAACATGAGCGGTTTCTATGCAATAAAAAGACATGATCTATTAAAATTGCCTATAAAGAAAATATATCGAGGTTATGGCGAATATCATTTGAGATTGGTTCATTTTGCTCAAAAAATAGGCTTAAGAATTGGAGAGATTCCTATTTATTATAAAAAAAGACAATATGGAAAAAGCAAGTCTAACCTCCTAAAGTTGTTTTTCCAATATATATTAGTCGCCTTTGAATTAAAATTAAGAGATGACAAAATTTAAGATTCCGATTTCAAAGCCAAATTTAACAGAAGGGGATTTTTTAGAAATAAAGAAATGCTTTAATACTTCTTGGATCTCTTCAAAAAGCCCATGGGTCGCAAAATTTGAAAAAAGTTTTGCGAAAAACATTTCCAAAACAAAATATGCAGTCGCTGTCAATAGCGGCACCTCAGCAATCTTTTTGGCTTTAAAAGCTTTAGGGATAGGAGCGGGTGACGAAGTGATCATTCCAGCACTGACAATGATTGCGACTGTAAACGCTGTTTCTTGGGCAGGAGCAAAACCGGTACTCATTGATTCAACTTCGACACTTGATTGGAATATTAATCCCGACAAAATTGAAGAAAAGATTACAAATAAAACCAAAGCGATTATTCCCGTTCATCTATACGGTTATTCATGTGATATGAAAAAAATAAATATCGTGGCAAAAAAACACAAGCTTTTTGTCATAGAAGATGCCGCTGAAGCGATGGGCGCTTCATTTCAAAATAAAAGAGTTGGGTCACTAGGAGATATCTCTTGTTTTTCTCTTTATTCAAATAAGATTATCACAACAGGTAATGGTGGAATGGTGGCAACAAATGATGAAAAAATATATGATCTGTTAAAAAAATTAGAGTTTTTTGATTTTAACGAGAAAAATCACTTTAAACATGATTTGATTGGCTATAATCTTGTCCTTTCTGGATTGCAAGCTTCCCTTGGTTATTCACAGGTCAAAAGGTTTGACAAACTTCTTGCTAAAAGGCGATTAATATTTGCATGGTATCGAAAAAATCTAGTGAACAAAAATCTAAAGTTTATAAAACCTTTAAGTGATGACAATCCAAACTACTGGTTTCCAGCACTTATTGCCAAAGATTTTAATATAAAGACAAGAATTTTAACGAAACTTAAAAATGAAAATATTGAAACAAGAGAATTTTTTCTTCCGATTAATATGCAGCCGGTTTATAAAGAAATATTTGCCGGTCAAGACTATCCTATTTCAGAATATTTTTTTAAGACGGGAATACTACTTCCTTCTTATTACGATCTTACTCTAGATAATGTTAAACACATATGTAATTTAATTTCTGACAGAAGTTAAGCTAGCACAAATTAAACATATGAAAATATCAATAATTACAGTTTGTCTTAATAGCGAAAAAACAATAGAAAAAACTATTCTAAGTGTCTTAAATCAAACTTATAAGCAGATTGAGTACATCATTATTGACGGTGGTTCAACGGATAACACTTTAAAAATCATTAATAAATATAAAAAAAGAATTTCAATAATCAAGTCTGAAAAAGACAGAGGAATATATTACGGTATGAATAAGGGGATAAGACTTGCTAAAGGACATGTTATCAGTTTTTTAAACAGTGACGACTTCTATGCAAATAAATTTGTTATCGAAAAGATCGCAAGAACTTTTAAAGACAAAAATTGTGAAGGAATCTATGGAGACTTAATGTTTATAGGAAAAGATTATCAATCGATAGAACCTTTAAGGTCATGGCATCCTGGCAATTTTTCACTTAAAAAAGTTTTGTTAGGGTGGCAGGTTCCGCATCCGACCTTTTTTGTAAAGAGAACCTATTATAAGAAATTTGGAGATTTTGACACTAATTTTAAGATTGCCTCAGACAGTGATTTAATGACGAGATTCTTTTTGAAGGCAGGCCTACACCCCACATATATTCCAGAAACTTTAGTATATATGAGGAGGGGTGGCAGTAGTACTCAACTCCGAAATAAAATAAGAATGTGGATGGATGTTTATCGTATATTTAAAAAAAATAATATGAAAAACCCGCTAGTTTTGCTTTTGACAAGATATAGAATCTTTAAAAAAAGTTTAAGAAAAATTAAATAACCTTCTTTATCAGTTTTATATACGCCTCAAGCATTTTTGAGAGAGAAAAGTATTTTACCCTTTCAAGAGATTTTAGTGAAAAATATCGATATTTCTTTTTATTAGTAAGCAAATCATACATATATTTTGCCATTTTAATATCATTTTTCATTGTGACAAGATAACCATATTTGCCATTATCCAGTATCTCACCAGGACCATATGGAGTATCTGTTGATATTACAGGTAGACCATAAGACATTGCCTCAATAATGACATATGGAAAACCTTCATAATTAGATGAGAAAATAAAAACATCGGATTTTTTTAAAAATTTACCAATATTATTTTGCCATTTTAAAAGCCTTATAGAAGAGCCGAGTTTAAGTTTTTTTATGTGCTGAAGGATTTTTTTGTAATCTTTACCATCACCAATAAGCATCATTTGCGAAGTTCTAATTTTTTTATTTAAAATAGCAAAAGCATTTAGCAAAGTAAAATAGTCTTTTTGTTCATCAAATCTCCCAATAGAAATAATTTTTCCATGAGGATTATTTTTTGATTTTTTATTTGAAGGTTTGATATTGACCCCATTAGGAATAATCCGCACCTTACTTAAATTCATAAATGTTTCTAATTCTTTAGATAAAGATTTTGAAACAGAAACATTAACAGTAGATTTAAATATGTGAGGAAATATTAATCCCGATAGTATTCGAACTATCGACGAGCATCTTTTCCTTAAAATTACGAGAAAATTATTATGATAAGTTAAGATAGCTTTCTCTTTTATTAAAAAAAACATTTTACCCAAAGCAACGAGGATATTTGTGTAATAATTTACAGATATTATCAAGTCAGGACTGTCCGTATTTATAATTTCCTTTAATTTAAAAAGATCATTCATGAAATATCTAAAGCTGTTTATTAATGAGTATTTATTTGGGTAAAAGCTTTTATTATGCAAGAAAACAAATTTGTAATCTTTTACATTTCTAAAATTTGGTTTTTCGAAAATACACACCTTTATGGAATAGTTTTTACCAAGTAGTTTCTTAATGTTAAGAAGATTTATTACAAAAGTACCAGTTCCACCATCAATTGATTTGCTGATAATGACTATTTTTTTCATCTAAATTATCCTATAATTATATCATCATTTTTTATGAAGATTGCTTTTATTACC
>Ga0334722_10006256_pt1 | contig 11837 bp, 7 predicted proteins | sample C3_bottom_MG_FD_207210 | JGI IMG/M metagenome (GOLD analysis project Ga0334722, IMG submission 207210) | Sediment microbial communities from Yellowstone Lake, YNP, Wyoming, USA - C3_bottom | ecosystem: Environmental > Aquatic > Freshwater > Lake > Sediment | place: USA: Wyoming | collected...
CGTGTTGGTCTTGCCGCTCCCGGTCGGCCCCGTCACCAGCACCATCCCCCACGGCCGCTGGATCGCCGCCTCGAACCGCTCCAGCGGTTCGGGCTCGAACCCCAGCCGCGTCATGTCGAACATGAGCTTGTCCTGGTCGAGCAGCCGGAGCACGATGGCCTCGCCGAACAGCGTCGGCAGCACCGACACGCGGAAGTCGATCTCCTTGGCCTTGCCCCTGTCGGTGTAGCGGATCTTGATGCGGCCGTCCTGCGGCAGGCGCTTCTCGGCGATGTCGAGCTTCGCCATGATCTTCAGCCGCGACGCGATCGCGTCCCGGAACTTCAGCGACGGGTTCATGATCGTGTAGAGCACCCCGTCGATGCGGTACCGGACCCGGTACTCCTTCTCGTACGGCTCCACGTGGATGTCGCTCGCGCCCTTCTGGATGGCCGACATCAGCAGGACGTTCACGAGGCGCACGATGGGCGCTTCTTCGCCCTGCTTCACCAGCGCCTCGACGCTGATCTCCTCGAGGCCGTCCAGCACCTCCACGTCGCCGTCCGCCACCACCGGCATCTCGTCCAGCACCCGCGTCGCCATCTCGAGCGGGCTCTCGCCGCCCCTCGGCGCGCCGTCGTAGTACTGGCGGATGGCCTGCTGGATCTCGGCCTCCGACGACACGACCGCCTGCACGGTGAACCCGGTCATGTACTTGATGTCGTCGGCCGCGAAGACGTTGGTGGGATCCGCCATCGCGATCGTCAGCGTGGCGCCCGTCCGCCGGATCGGCACCAGCTGGTACTTCCGGGCCGTCTGGGCCGGGACGAGCCGGATGACGGCCGGGTCGATCTCGATCTGCGACAGGGTGACCGACGGCACGCCGGACTGGCGGCTCACCACGGCGGTGAGGTCGTCGCCGTTGACGAAGCCGAGCCGCACCAGCGCGGCTTCCAGCCGTCCGCCGTGGGCTTTCTGGTAGGCCAGCGCCTGCTGGAGCTGTTCGAGCGTGATCGGCCGGGGTGTCCCGCCCCCGGGCGCATCGGCGCCCGCCGCGGGCGCCTGACGTTCCGGCGCGCCTTCGGAATTCCGGCCGCCGATGGGGAGGATCGCCATGATCCGGGTTCCTCGCCTGATCGCCTAGCGCCCGGGCACCGGTCCCCGGTTCGGGGGCGCGCCGGGCCGCGCCGGACCGGAGCCGGCCACCAGGCCCGCGCCCCGGTTGATCATGTCCGTCAGCTCGTCGCGCATCGACGACGCCGCGCGGGCTTCCTCCAGTGTAATCGCTCCGCTGTAGTACGCCGACGCCAGCGCCTGGTTCAGCGTCTGCGACCCCGCCTTCTCCTGGCCCGTCTGCATCGACGAGTAGATCTGGTGGATCTTGTCCTCGCGAATCAGGTTGCGGATGGCCGGCGTCGGGATCAGCACCTCGGTCACCACGACGCGGCCCCGCCCGTCCGCCCGCGGCAGCAGCGACTGGCAGACGATGCCCTCGAGCACCATCGACAGCTGGGTGCGGATCTGCGTCTGCTGGTGCGCCGGGAACACGTCGATGATGCGGTTGATCGTCTGGGACGCCGAGTTGGTGTGCAGCGTCGCAAACGTCAGGTGGCCCGTCTCCGCGATGCGCAGGGCCGCCTCGACCGTCTCGAGGTCCCGCATCTCACCGATGTACACCACGTCCGGGTCCTCGCGCAGCGCCGACCGGAGGGCGGCGGTGAACGAGAGCGTGTCGCCCAGCAGTTCGCGCTGGTTGACGACGCAGTTCTTGTGCATGTGGATGTACTCGATCGGGTCCTCGATCGTGAGGATGTGCTGGTGGCGCTCGCTGTTGATCTTGTCGATCATCGCCGCCAGCGTCGTGCTCTTCCCGCTGCCGGTCGGGCCGGTCACGAGGATCAGGCCGCGCGGCCGGTCGGCCAGGTGGCCCACGATCTGCGGAAGGCCGAGCTCGCGGAACCCGCGGATCTCGTCCGGGATCAGGCGGTAGACGGCCCCGACGGCTCCGCGCTGGCTGAACACGTTGCACCGGAAGCGGGCGAGGTTCCGCATCCCGAACGAGAAGTCGAGCTCGAGCGTCTCCTCGAAGCGCTTCTTCTGCGAGTCCGTCATCACGCTGTACGCCAGCTGCTTCGTGTCCGCGGGCGTCAGTTCCGGCGCCTCGAGCCGCAGCAGGCTGCCGTTCACGCGCACCTGGGGCGGGGTGCCGGCCGTCACGTGGAGATCCGATGCCCCCAGCTCGAGGGTCTTCCTCAGCAAGTCCGGTAGTGCGCTCATAAGACAGTCTCCCGCAGCACTTCTTCAATTGTCGTCACGCCGGCCTTGACCTTCTGGATGCCGCTCTGCCGGAGGGTGATCATCCCCTCGTCGATCGCCTTGCGCCGCAGCTCCTGGCTGGACGCGCCGACGAGGACCAGTTCCTTGAGCGTTTCCGAGATGTCCATGACCTCGTAGAGCCCCACACGGCCCTTGTAGCCGGTGTTGTTGCACTTGTCGCAGCCGGTGCCCTTCTGCGGGACAACCCACCGGGCATCCTCCACGGTGAACCCGGCCTTGACCAGCGCCGGCGCCGCCACCGGGTTCGGCTGCACGCAGTTCGCGCACACCCGCCGCACGAGCCGCTGCGCGCAGATCAGGTTCACCGAGCTGGCCACCAGGAACGGCTCGATCCCCATGTTCATCAGCCGGCTGATCGTGCTCGGCGCGTCGTTCGTGTGCAGCGTCGACAGCACCAGGTGCCCCGTCAGCGCCGCCTTGACCGCAATCTCGGCCGTCTCGAAGTCCCGGATCTCCCCCACCAGGATGATGTTCGGATCCTGCCGCAGGAACGCCCGCAGCGCGGCCGCGAACGTGAGCCCGATGTTCTCGCGGATCTGCACCTGGTTGATCCCCGCCAGGTTGAACTCGACCGGGTCCTCGGCCGTCATGATGTTGGTGTCCATCGTGTTGAGCCGGGAGATCGACGAATAGAGCGTGTTCGTCTTGCCGCTGCCCGTCGGCCCCGTCACCAGCACCATCCCCCACGGCCGCTGAATTGCCGCCTCGAACCGCTCCAGCGGCTCCGGCTCGAACCCCAGCCGCGTCATGTCCAGCATCAGCTTGTCGCGGTCGAGCAGCCGCATGACGATCTTCTCGCCGAACAGCGTCGGCAGCACCGACACGCGGAAGTCGATGTCCTTCGCCTTCCCCTGGTCGTTGTAGCGGATCTTGATGCGGCCGTCCTGCGGCAGGCGCTTCTCGGCGATGTCGAGCTTCGCCATGATCTTCAGCCGCGACGCGATCGCGTCCCGGAACTTCAGCGACGGGTTCATGATGCTGTAGAGCACACCGTCGATGCGGTACCGGATCCGGTACTCCTTCTCGTACGGCTCTACGTGGATGTCGCTCGCGCCCTTCTGGATGGCCGACATCAGCAGCACGTTCACCAGGCGGATGATGGGCGCCTCTTCGCCCTGCTTCATCAGCGCATCGACGCTGATCTCCTCGAGCCCCTCCAGCACCTCCACGTCGCCGTCCGCCACGATCGGCATCTCGTCCAGCACGCGCGAGGCCATCTCGAGCGCGCTCTCGCCGATCCCGGCGGCGCTGGCGTAGTACTTCTGGATCGCGTCCTGGACCGCCGTCTCCGACGCCACGACCGGCTCCACGTTGTAACCGGTCATGAACTTGATGTCGTCCATGGCGAAGACGTTCGTTGGGTCCGTCATCGCAATGGTCAGCGTGGCGCCCGTCCGGCTGAGCGGCACCACCTGGTAGCGCTGCACCGTCTCGACGGGAATCAGCTTGATCACTGACGGGTCGATCTCGAACTCCGCCAGGTTGATCGACGGCACGCCGTACTGGCGGCTCAGCACCGCGGTGATGTCGTCGCCCTTCACGAAGCCGAGCTTCACCAGCGACGATCCCAGCTTGCCGCCGTGGATCTTCTGGTGCGCCAGCGCTTCCTGGAGCTGATCCGCCGTGATGCGCCGCTCCTTCAGGAGCAGCTCGCCGATTCGTACCGCCATAGTGACTGCTGTTCTGCCATCCCGTGGACAGTCCGGTTCGCACCGGCGGCCACGTCACATTAGGGCAATCGCCAGAATGTGTTCCACGCCGGAGCGGCGACACGCCACCCGTCCGGGCACGCCGCACCGTGTTCTAATTGTCGGTGCTTCCGGCCTCCGCCAACAGCACATTCCGCACGAATCCTGGCGCCCGGGCCGGGACGAAACCCCTGCGAAGTCCGGGCCAATCCCGGCGTGACGATTCCGTGGAACTGAAATGGCCCGGAAATCGTCTACAATTAACGGGTTGTCGCGCCCTCCCGATGCGTCCCGGTAGACGCGCTTGCCCGACCGGATCGCGATTTTTCCAGCAGAAAGGCCCTGATCATGAGTGAAGTCCCTGCTGTTCCGTCGCCCGCTGCCGCGCCCGTCCCCCAGGGGCAGAATCTGCTGGCCCGGTTCATCGGCATCCTGACCGCTCCGAAAGCCACGTTTGCCGGCGTGGCCGCGAGGCCCCGCTGGTTCGGCATGGTCGCCCTGATGATTATCGTCGGTGTGACCGCCGGCACGGCCCTGATGGCCACCGACGCGGGCCGGCTCGCCACGCTCGACGCGGCACGGTCCCAGTTCAAGGCGTTCGGGATCAACCTGCCGCCGGAGGCCGAGGCCAAGATGGAGAAGGACATCATGGAGACGCCGCTGTGGCGGATGGCGCTGAACGCGACATTCGGACAGTGCATCGCCGGCCTGCTCTTCCCCGTCATCGTGGCCGGCATCCTGCTGCTCGTCTTCAACGTGATGATGGGCGGCGAGGCGAGCTTCAAACAGGTGCTCGCCACCATCGTGCACGGCAACGCGGTCCTGCTGGTCGGCTCGCTCATCACGACGCCGCTCATGTACTTCCGGGGCACGCTGACGGGGGTGACGAACCTCGGCGTGTTCCTGCCGATGCTGGATGAGACATCGTTCCTGGCCAAGCTGTTCGGCCAGGTTGACCTGATTCGGATCTGGTGGGTCGTGATCCTCGCGACCGGCCTCGGTGTCCTCTATCGCCGGAAGACCGGCCCAATCGCGACGGGCCTGTTCGTCGTGTACGGCCTCATCGCCGTCATTTTTGCTGCGGTCACCGCCGGCCGCGGAGGGGCATAAGCGTGAATCGCAAGAACATCATCATCGGCGTCGTCATCGTCCTCGTGCTGGCCGCGGTTGTGGCGGCGAACCTGTTTCTCAAGCGCGATACCGGCCTGACGGTCCAGGTCGAGAAGATACAGAAGCGTGATCTGGAGTCGATCGTGTCGGCCTCCGGGAAGGTGCGGGCGAAGACGACGGTCAACATCAGCGCGAACACCATGGGGCGGGTGACGAAGCTCGCCGTGGAAGAAGGCGACCGCGTCAAGCGGGGGCAGTTCCTGATGGAGATCGACCCGCGCCAGCTGCGCACCCAGGTGGAGCGTGGCGACGCCGGTCTGTCCGCGCAGCGGACGGCGGTCGATCAGGCAAAGACGGCGCTGGAGTCGGCCCGCCTGCAGCTGAGTCTCGCCAAGGACTCGCTCAAGCGCCAGCAGGACCTCTGGAAGGAACAGTTGACGACGAAAGAGGCGCTCGATCGCGCCGTCAACGACGTGGCGATGCGGGAACGCGACGTCGAGGCGCGTCAGGCGGGGATCACGTCGGAGACGACGCGCATCCGCCAGACGCAGGCGGACCTCGAGAATGCCCGGTATAACCTGAGCCAGGTCACCATCGACTCGCCGATCGAGGGCATCATCACGCGCCGCAACATCGAGCTGGGCGAGAACGTCATGGTCGGCACGATGAACAACGCCGGGACGGTGCTGCTGACCGTGGCCGACATGTCGGTCATCGAAGCCGAGCTCGAGGTGGACGAAACCGACATCCCGAACGTGAAGATCGGGCAGTCGGTCAAGGTGACGATTGACGCGCTGCCGGACAAGTCGTTCACGGCCAAGGTGACCGAGGTCGGGAACAGCCCGATCCAGACGGCGGCGTCGGCGAGCTCCCAGGCCATCAACTTCAAGGTGGTCGTGACGCTCGACGGCCAGATTCCCGAGGTGCGGCCCGGCTTCACCTGCACGGCCGACATCACGACGGCCACGCGGAAGAACGTGGTCGCGCTGCCCATCCAGGCGACCACCACCCGCGAGCTCATCTACGACGCCAAGGGCAACGTGGTGCCGCCTGAAATCGACCCGCGGACGAAGCGGCCGGCAGTCGTGCTGGCGACGGCCCAGCTCAAGCCCGGCCAGACCCGGAAAGAAACCGAGGGCGTGTTCATCGTGAAGGACGCGAAGGCGTCCTTCCTCGCGGTCAAGATGGGCATCGCGGGCGACAAGTTCTTCGAGGTGCTTTCGGGCCTGAAGGAGGGCGATGAGGTCATCGTCGGGCCCTTCAGCTCGGTGCGCGAGTTGAAGGACGGCGTCACGGTGAAGATCGACGCCAGCGCGAAGAAGTAGCATCATGGGCCGCGTCCTCGAAGGAGTCACGATCGCGCTGCGGGCCATCTGGGGCAGCAAGCTGCGGTCGTTCATGAGCGTGCTGGGCAACATCGTCGCGGTGACGTCGATCATCGCGGTGGTCTCGCTCATCCAGGGCCTCAACGCGAAGGTCACCGACGCGATTGTGTCGGACGTGGGCGCCGACTCGTTCGTCGTGGATCGCTACGGTCTGATCCGGAGCGAGGACGAGTTCGAGAAGGTCCACAGCAATCCGCGCCTGACGATGCAGGACGCGGAGGCGATCCGGCGGTACAGCCCGCTGGTGCGCTCGGTGATGGCCGAAAGCGGCAGCAACGGCCAGGTATCGTACCGGGACAAGCTGATCGAGAGCGTGACCGTGCGCGGCGTGTCGGCCGAGTACGTGAACTTCTCGTCGTACAACGCCGAACTGGGCCGCCTGGTCAGCCCGGTCGAGGTCAACAGCAACCGTAACGTCGTGCTGCTGGGCTGGGGCACGGCCGACAAGCTGTTCGGGCAGCGGAACCCGCTCGAGCAGATGATCAAGATCCAGGGCATCCACTTCCGGGTCGTGGGTGTCAACGAGAAGAAGGGCACGGTCTTCGGCCAGTCGCAGGACGAGTTCGCGGTGATGCCGCTCGGCTCGTTCCAGAAGATCTTCGGATCGCGGCGGAGCATCCAGATCAACGTGAAGCCGGTCGATCCCTCGGTGGTCGAGAAGGCGATGAACGACGCCACGATCGCCATGCGGATCGAGCGCCGCCTCAAGCCGAAGCAGCGCGACAATTTCGGGATGTTCACGTCCGACTCGATCCTGGCGATCTACCACCAGGCCACCGCCGGGATCTTCGCCGTGCTGATCGGCGTGGTCGCGCTGTCGCTGGTGGTCGGCGGCATCGTCATCATGAACATCATGCTGATGGTGGTCACCGAGCGGACCTTCGAGATCGGCCTGCGGAAGGCCCTCGGCGCCAAGCGCAAAGACATCATGCTCCAGGTGCTGTCGGAGTCCGTCACGCTGTCGGTGGCGGGCGGCGTCATCGGGACGTCCCTGGGGTTCCTGGTGGCGTGGGCCATCTCGAAGCTCAGCCCGCTGCCCGCCGCCGTCCAGGTGTGGTCGGTCATCCTGGGCATCGGCATCACGGCCGTCGTGGGCCTGCTGTTCGGCGTCTATCCGGCCATGCGGGCGGCTCGGCTCGACCCCATCGAGGCCTTGAGGAAAGAGTAGTGGCCATGCGCTTCGCACTCCTGTCGGACGTTGTCGTGATGGCGTACGACACGCTCCGCGCCAACAAGATGCGCTCGGCACTGACCGTGCTCGGCGTCGTCATCGGCATCACCGCGATCGTCGGCATGACGTCCCTGATCCGGGGCTTCGACGAATCGCTGCGGGACTCGATCCGGCAGTTGGGCCCGAACACACTGTTCGTCGCAAAGTTCAGCGGCCTGAGCTTGATGTCCGGCAAGGACTTCAAGGAGCTGCTCAAGCGCCCGGTGATCACCGTCGCGGACGCCCGCGCCATCGAGGCCGACGCGCCGTCGGTCGGCAAGGTGGACGTCTGGCTCGGGACGGGCATGGCCGGCACGCGCGAGCGGGCCTTCTACAAGGGCGAGAAGACACGGCCGATGGCCATCATCGGCGTGTCCGAGAACTACGCGGCGGTCAACTTCCTGAAGCTCGCCACGGGGCGCTTCTTCACCCAGGCCGAGGTCGAACACCGCCGCAACCTCGCGGTGCTCGGGGACTCGCCGGCAAAGGCGCTCTTCCCGAACGTCGACCCCGTCGGCAAGACGGTCCGCATCGGCAGTGACCAGTATGAGGTGGTCGGCACCATCGGGCCCAGGCCCAGCGTCGGCGGCATGGGCAGCGGGGCCGACGACTTCATGGTCATCCCGTACACGACCTACCAGAAGCAGTTCGGCTGGCGGAACGTCGCCGGCAACGTCCACGTGAACGGCACCACCACGAGCGCCAGCGCGTTCAAGAGCGCCATGATCGCCGTGGTGCCGACCGAGGGTGCCTCCCGCGACCAGATGATGGCCGAGGTCGAACAGGTCATGCGCATCCGGCACGGCCTGCGCCTCGAACAGGTCAATGATTTCGACATCGTCACCCAGGACGCGGCGCTCAAGATGTGGGACCAGATCTCCGGTGCGACGTTCATCGGGCTCGTGGTCATCTCCTCGATCGCGCTGATGGTCGGCGGCATCGGCGTCATGGCCATCATGATGATCTCCGTCACCGAGCGCACGCGGGAGATCGGCGTCCGCAAGGCCCTGGGGGCCAGGCGCCGCGAGATCCTCTGGCAGTTCCTCTTCGAGGCCGTCTTCCTCACGTCGCTGGGCGGCATCCTGGGCATCCTGCTGGGCGGGTCGATCGGGTTCGGCGTCCACTTCCTTACGGGCTTCCCGGTGTCGCTGCCGTGGTGGAGCTTCGCCCTCGGGCTGGGCTTCTCCGGCGGTGTCGGCGTGTTCTTCGGCCTCGTGCCGGCTGTCCGGGCCTCCCGGCTCGATCCCATCGAAGCCCTGCGCTACGAATAGCGGAAGAGGGACCTGCCCCCTCGCCTGGCCGGAACGGGGCTCTCCGAACACAGACCTGCTACCTTCTTCGGGCTTCTCCCCGGAAAAAGGTAGCAGGTCTGTTTTCGGTCCGGTCTGTATTTCGTTTCCGATAAAATAGATTCTTTTAGCCCCCTGGGTCTGATGCAGAGAAAGAGGGTTACCCCGTATGAAGGTCTATGACGCGGCCAGCATCCGGAACATCGCGATTGTCGGTCACGGTGGTTCCGGAAAAACGCAGCTCACTTCGTGCCTCCTCTTCAATTCCGGCATGGTGAACCGCCTCGGCAAGGTCGACGAGGGCAACACGGTCACCGACTTCGACGAAGAAGAAATCTCCCGCAAGCACACCCTGTCGGCCAGCATGGCCTTTGCCGAATGGAACAAGGTCAAGGTCAATATCCTGGACACGCCGGGATTCGGCAACTTCTTCGCCGACACGCGCTCTGCGCTGCGGGTGGCCGACGGCGCCCTGGTGGTCATCGACGCCGTGTCCGGCCCCGAAGTCCAGACCGAGAAGGCGTGGGAGGAATGCGATGCCCTCGGCCTGCCGCGGCTGGTCGTCCTGTCGCGGATGGACCGCGACCGCGCCAGCCTCGACCGGACGCTCGAGGCGGTGCAGGCGGCCTTCGGCCGCGCCGTGGTCCCGATCCAGATGCCGATCGGCGAGGACAAGAACTTCAAGGGCGTCGTGGACCTCGTGGCGATGAAGGCCTACACGTGGGCCGGCGACGGTTCCGTGAAGGTGACGGAAGTGCCGGTCCCGGCCGACATGGCGCCGAAGGCGACCGCCGCGCGCGACGCGCTGATCGAAATGGTGGCCGAGGCCGACGACAGCCTGATGGAGAAGTTCTTCGAGAACGGCACGCTCACCCAGGACGAGTTCCTCGGCGGGCTGCGCAACGCCGTCCAGAAAGCGAAGATCTTCCCGGCCGTCTGCACGTCCGGCCTCAACAACGTGGGCATCCAGCCGCTGCTCGACGCCGTCCTGGCCTACATGCCGGCCGCCGCCGACCGCGCCGCCAAGGCCACGGACAAGGCCGGCGCCGAGACCTCGCTGCCCGTCAGCGAGAGCGGGCCGCTCGCCGTCTTCGTGTGGAAGACCATTGCCGATCCGTTCGCCGGACGCATCAACCTCTTCCGCGTGATGCGCGGCACGATCAAGTCCGACTCGAACATCCTCAACCTCACGACCGACAGCCCGGAACACCTGGGGCGGCTGGCACTGCTGCAGGGCAAGACCCAGACCGAAGTCACCGAGATCAAGGCCGGCGACCTCGGCGCGGTGGCCAAGCTCAAGGACACACAGACCAATCACACACTCGGCGACAAGGACACGGCCGTCCGCTTCCCGGCCGTGACGTTCCCCGAGCCCGTGCTGGCGTACGCCATCGAGCCGAAGACGCGCGGCGACGAAGAGAAGATCAGCTCCGCGATGCACCGCCTGCTCGAAGAGGATCCGACGATCCGCTACTCGCGCGATCCGCAGACGCACGAACTGCTGCTGTCGGGCCAGGGCCAGATGCACATCGAGGTCACGGTCGCGAAGCTCAAGCGCCGGTTCGCGGTCGAGGTGAACCTGAAACCGCCAAGAATCCCGTACCGCGAGACGATCAAGGCGGCCAGCGAAGCCCACGGCCGCCACAAGAAACAGACCGGCGGCCACGGCCAGTTCGGCGACTGCACGATCAAGATGGAACCGCTGCCCTCGGGAGGGGATTTCGAGTTCGTCGACGAGATTTTCGGCGGCTCCATCCCGCAGAACTTCCGGCCGGCCGTCGAGAAGGGCATCCAGGAGACCCGCCTGCGCGGCTATCTGGCCGGCTTCCCGGTGGTCGACTTCAGGGTGACGCTGCTGGACGGCAAGTACCACGACGTCGACTCGAATGAGCTGTCGTTCAAGATGGCGGGCCGCCTGGCGTTCAAGGACGCCATGACCCGCTGCAAGCCGACGATTCTCGAACCCATCATGGACGTCGAGACCTACGTGCCGAACGACTTCGCCGGTGACGTCATGGGCGACTTCAACAGCCGGCGCGGCCGGGTGTCGGGCATGGAGCAGCGCGGCAGCCTGACCGTCGTCAAGGCGCAGGTGCCGATGGCCGAGATGCTGACGTACGAGCAGACGCTGACGTCCACCACGGGCGGGCGCGGCACCTACCACATGTCGTTCTCGCACTATGAGGAAGTGCCCTCGATGCTGCAGGCCAAGATCATCGCCGCGGCCAAGGCCGCCAAGGGCGAGGCGACCGAAGAGGACGAGGAATAGGATCGGGCGGGGCCCCGCCCCGCCGATCGGCCGGCACGGGCGGATGTGCCCGCGCGGCGGACGTGCCGGGATCGCCGGGCTCCAGCCTGGCAGACACCACGGCCCTGGCAGGACATCCTGCCAGGGCCGTTTTCTTGAGAGCCGTGGCACGGGGCTTCCCTGCCCCGAGCGAAGTCGAGGGGAGCCCTGTGTAGCAGGCGACGCGGGGGGCGGTTTGGAGAAGAAGCCCGTCCGCGGAGCCACTTGTCAGCCAGGCTGGAGCCTGGCGCTCCCAGCACACCCGCCGTGATCACTGTCAGCGACGGGGCCGGCACTCGCCTGGCAAACCATGCGAGCAAGCCGATCGGGAATGCACGACAAGTGCATCGCCGGGTCAGACTTCCGCCGGGCCAGGGCGAAGCTATGCCCGATGCGTCATTGAATGCTCCCCCGGCGATGGACTTGTCCGGCGTGCCGAGCGGTTTGCGGGGCGAGTGCCGGCCGCGTCCGCCCGTCACACAGGGCTGAAGCCCTGTGTCACTGCCTCAACTGGCTAGGCTGGAGCCTGCCGAGCCAGGGCCTTACAAACGA